>ERZ1066121.96-NODE-96-length-79609-cov-24.732270_pt1 | contig 79609 bp, 71 predicted proteins | sample MGYA00382768_ERZ1066121 | MGnify/ENA primary metagenome ERZ1066121 (study PRJEB33369, sample SAMEA5778351) | biofilm metagenome | biome: Industrial cooling water; feature: Water cooling tower basin; material: Biofilm | place: United Arab Emirates | collected...
CCCGCGCGCCCTCCGTCCTCCGGCCGTCCTCCGTGCCTCCGTGGTGACGCGGTTCCGCGACCTCGACGCGGCGCGGGGACTCGCTGGTGGACACGGTTCGGACGATACTCGCCGTGCGCCGCGCCGGTGTAGCTTGCAGGGACGACAGCGACCGAGCCGACTCCAGTGATCCTCGTCATCGACAACTACGACTCGTTCACGTACAACCTCGTCCAGTACCTGGGCGAGCTGGGGGCCGCGCCGCACGTGGTGCGCAACGACGCGATCGACGTCGAGGCGGTGGGGGCGATGGCGCCGCGGGCCATCGTGCTCTCGCCGGGGCCGTGCACCCCGCGCGAGGCGGGGGTGACGGTCCCGGTGCTGCGCCGCTGGGGGGCGACGATCCCGACGCTCGGCGTCTGCCTCGGGCACCAGGCGATCGGCGAGGCGTACGGGGGCGACGTGGTGCGCGCGACGCGCATCATGCACGGCAAGGTCTCGACGCTCGCGCACGACGGCATGGGGCTCTTCGACGGGCTCCCGCAGCCGCTCGCGGTGATGCGCTACCACTCGCTCGTCATCGAGCCGACGACGCTCCCTCGCGAGCTCGAGGTCATCGCCACCGCGACCGACGACCCGACCGAGATCCACGCCGTGCGCCATCGCACGCACCCCGTCTGGGGGGTGCAGTTCCACCCCGAGTCGGTGCTCACGCAGGACGGCAAGCGGCTGCTGGCCAACTTCCTCGCGCTCGCCGACGCCCACGGCGCCACCCCGCGCGCGGCGTGACGCGCGCGCACGTCCTCGTCGTCGGCAAGTTCCTCCCGCTCCACGCGGGCCACCTCGCGCTCCTCGACCACGCGCGCGCCGTCGCCGGTGAGGCGGGCGTCGTCACGGTGGTGCTCGGCCCACGCCACGACGACCCTGTCCCACCCGAGACGCGCGTCGACTGGCTCGTGCGCTGCGCCCCGTGGGCGCGCGTCGTCGTCGCCGACGCCTCGCTCCCCACGACGCCCGCGCACGCCCCCGACTTCTGGCACCGGTGGCTCCCGGCGCTCCGACGCCTCGCACCGCACGCGACGCACGTCGCCTCGAGCGAGGCGTACGGCGACGAGCTCGCGGCGCGTCTCGGCGCGATGCACGTCCCGTTCGATCCCGCGCGCACGCGACACCCGATCTCGGGGACGCTCGTGCGTCGGGACCCGTGGGCGGCGTGGCCGCACCTCCCCCGGCCCGTGCGCGAATGGGCGACGCGCACCGTCGCGCTGGTGGGCGGCGAGAGCGTCGGCAAGACCACGCTCGCCGCGCGCCTCGCCGCGCACTACGACACCACAAGGGTGCCGGAGTACGGTCGCACGTACACGATCGTCGGGACGTGGCAGGAGGCCGACTGGCAGGCGGCTGCGCCGGCCGCCTGGAGCGCCGACGACGCCCTGCGCGTGGCCCGGGCGCAGGCACTCCTCGTGGCGGACGCCCGCGCGACGGCCCGTGGCCTCGTGATCACCGACACCGAGCAGGTGACCACCGCCGTCTGGACCGAGGTCGCCCGGGTCGCCGTGCCCGAGACGCTCTGGGCGATCCAGCGTGCCGCGCCGGCCGACCTCTACCTCCTGCTCGAGCCCGATCTCCCGTGGGAGGACGACGGGACGCGCCGCTTCGGCGCGATCGACTTCCGGCACTGGTTCACCCGACGGGTCCGCGAGCATCTCGGGCGCCTCGGCCACCACGTCGTGCCGATCGCGGGTGACGGCGACGCCAGGCTCGCGGCGGCGATCGCCGCCATCGAGGCGGCGCGGGGGCGCTGGTTCGGCGAGCTCGCGCGCTGGGACGAGGCGCACGCCGCGCATCCGTCGGCGCTCGGGTGACGCGCGGTCGTGCGTCCGTCGGCGCATCGGTGTGCGCCGTCCGCGCGCAATCGGGGACCCCTGCCATTGCCTTGCCCCGACGCCCGTCTAGCTTTGCTGGAATGAATCTTGCCATCGGCGCCGCCGCTCGAGGGGAGGATGACGCCCGTGTTGTGGCCGTGATCCCGGCCCGCCGCGGGGCGACGCGCCTCCCCGACAAGCCGCTGCGGCTCCTCGGCGGACGCCCGCTCGTCGTGCGCGTCCTCGAGCGGGTGCGGGCGCTCGACGTCGCGGCTCGCGTGCTCGTCGCGACCGACGACGCGGCGATCCGCGCGGTCGTCGAGGAGGCGGGGGGCGAGGCGGTGCTCACCCGCGCCGACCATCCGAGCGGCACCGATCGCGTCGCCGAGGTGGCGCGGGCGCTCGCGCTCCCCGACGAGGCGATCGTCGTCAACGTGCAGGGCGACGAGCCCTTCGTCGAGGGCGAGGCGGTGCGCGGCGCGATCGACGTCGTGCGTGACGGGCTGGCGCCGATCGGCACCGCCGCGGTGCCGGCGCCGGTCGAGGTGCTCGCGACGCCGGACGTCGTGAAGGTCGTCTGCGACGATGCCGGGCGGGCCTGCTACTTCTCGCGGGCGCCGATCCCCTTCCTGCGCGACGCCGCCGACGCGTCGCGCCTCGCGCCGCTCGTGCGCCAGCACCTCGGCGTCTACGCCTACCGCGTGGACGCGCTGCGTCGCTGGGTCGCGCTCCCGCCGCATCCGCTGGAGCTGGTCGAGCGCCTCGAGCAGCTCCGCCCCCTCGCCGCGGGTCTCGCCATCGGCGTCGCCGTCTCGCCGCCGCCGCGCTTCGGCGGCATCGACACCGAGGCCGACCTCGCCCGCGCCAACGAGGCGTGGGCCACGCTCACCGCCGTCCCGAGCATCGCATGACCACCGCCCCCGTCGCCTCGCCGACCAAGTACATCTTCGTCACCGGCGGCGTCGTCTCGTCGCTCGGCAAGGGGATCGCGGCCGCCTCGCTCGGCCGACTCCTCGTCGCGCGCGGCCTCCGCGTCACGATGCTCAAGTTCGACCCGTACCTGAACGTCGACCCGGGGACGATGTCGCCGTTCCAGCACGGCGAGGTCTTCGTCACCAAGGACGGCGCCGAGACCGACCTCGACCTCGGCCACTACGAGCGCTTCCTCGATCGGCAGCTCACGCAGTCGAACAACGTCACGACGGGGCGCATCTACTCGAACGTCATCGGCAAGGAGCGCCGCGGCGAGTACCTCGGCTCGACGGTGCAGGTCGTCCCGCACATCACCGACGAGATCAAGGCCGCCATCAAGCGCGTCGCCCCCGACAACGACGTCGTCCTCGTCGAGATCGGCGGCACCGTGGGCGACATCGAGTCGCTCCCCTTCCTCGAGGCGATCCGCCAGTTCCGCGTCGAGGTGGGGAAGGCGAACGCGATGTTCGTGCACCTGACGCTCGTCCCGTACATCGCCGCGGCCGGCGAGGTCAAGACGAAGCCGACGCAGCACTCCGTCCGCGAGCTGATGCAGATCGGCATCCAGCCCGACTTCCTCATCTGCCGCACCGAGCGCCCGCTGGCCGAGGAGGTCAAGCGCAAGATCGCCCTCTTCTGCAACGTCGACTTCGGCAGCGTGATCGAAAGCCGCGACGTCCCGACGATCTACGAGATCCCGCTCGTCTTCCACGAGCAGGGCTTCGACGCGCGCGTCATGGCGCGCCTCGGGCTGCAGGCGGCCGAGCCCGACCTCGGCACCTGGAAGGCGATGGTCGGCCGGATCGTGTCGCCCAGGGGGCGCGTACGGATCGCCGTCGTCGGCAAGTACACCGACTTCGTCGACAGCTACAAGAGCGTGCAGGAGGCGCTGATCCACGGCGGGATCGCGCACGACGTCGGGGTGGACATCGGCTGGCTCTCGAGCGACCGCTTCACCGACCACGACACCGCCCGCGCGATCCTCTCGGAGTACGACGGCCTCCTCGTCCCCGGCGGCTTCGGCGTCCGCGGCGTCGAGGGGATGGTCGAGGCGATCCGCGCGGCGCGCGAGCTGCGCATGCCGTTCTTCGGCATCTGCCTCGGCATGCAGGTGGCGATCATCGAGTTCGCGCGCCACGTCGCGGGGCTCGACCAGTCGCACAGCCAGGAGTTCGCCCCGGAGTGCGAGCACAAGGTCGTCGCCCTCATGGAGTCGCAGCAGGGCGTCACCGACATGGGCGGGACGATGCGCCTCGGCGCCTACCCGTGCGTGCTCCAGCCCGGGACGCGCGCCGCCACCGCGTACGGCGCCGACGAGGTGCTCGAGCGCCATCGCCACCGCTACGAGGTGGCCAACCGCTACCGCGACCTCTTCACCGAGAAGGGGCTCGTCATGTGCGGCCTCTCGCCCGACCGCTCGCTGGTCGAGATCGTGGAGCTCGCCGACCACCCGTGGTTCGTCGGCTGCCAGTTCCATCCCGAGCTGCAGTCGCGACCGCTCGCGCCGCACCCGCTCTTCGCGGGCTTCATCGGTGCCGCGGTGCGCGAGCAGGGCGCGCGGCGCGCCGACGCGCCGGCGACGCGCGCGGTGAGCGGGGACTGACGCGCGTGGCGGCGACCGCCTTTCCCCCAGGCCGGCTGTTCGTGATCGCCGGCCCGTGCCAGCTCGAGGACGACGCGCTCAACCTGCGCGTCGCCGAGGCGCTGGCGCGGGTGGGCGAGCGCGTGCCGGGCGGGGTGATCTTCAAGGCGAGCTTCGACAAGGCCAACCGCTCCAACGCCGGCGCGACGCGCGGCCCCGGGCTCGACGCGGGCCTCGAGAAGCTCGCCACGGTGAAGCGTGAGACGGGGCTCCGTGTCCTCACCGACGTCCACCTCCCGGAGCAGTGCGCCCCGGCGGCGGAGGTGTGCGACGTGCTGCAGATCCCCGCCTTCCTCTGCCGGCAGACCGACCTCCTCGAGGCGGCGGGGCGCACGGGGCGCGCGGTGAACGTGAAGAAGGGGCAGTGGCTCCAGCCCGAGGGGATGCGCGGCGCCGTGGCGAAGGTGCGCGCCGCCGCCCCCGCCGGCTCGACGCCCGAGATCGCGTGCACCGAGCGCGGGAGCTTCTTCGGCTACGGCGACCTCGTCGTCGACATGCGCAACTTCGCGCGCATGCGCGAGGCGACGGGTTGCCCCGTGATCCACGACGCGACGCACAGCGTGCAGCAGCCCGGCCGCGGCGACGGCGGCGCGAGCGGCGGCCTGCGCGAGTTCATCCCGCCCCTCATGCTCGCGGCCCTCGGCGCGGGGGCGCAGGGGCTCTTCGTCGAGACGCATCCCGACCCCGACCACGCCCCGAGCGACGGCCCGAACATGGTCCCGCTCGCGGACTTCCCGGCGCTGATCGACCGCGCCGTCTCCCTCTGGCACGCCCTCCACGCATGATCGCCCCCGACCAGGCGCGCGAGATCGCGCTCGTCTGCCTCGACGTCGACGGCACGCTCACGGACAACGGCGTCTACGTCGGTCGCACCGCCGACGGCGCCGCCGTCGAGCTGAAGAAGTTCCACGTCGCCGACGGGCTCGCGATCAAGATGCTGCAGCGGGCGGGAATCGAGGTCGCCTTCATCTCGGCCCGCGAGTCGGCGGCGACGGCGATGCGGGCCGAGGAGCTGGGCGTCAAGTACGTGTACCAGTCGAAGTCGGTGCGGAAGGTCGTCGCGCTCGAGGAGCTCTCGGGGGCGCTCGGGATCCCGCTCTCGCACGTCGCCTTCGTCGGCGACGACCTCGCCGACATCGCGGTGCTCAAGCGGGTCGGCTGGCCGGTGGCGCCGGCCAACGCGTGCGCCGAGGTGAAGGCGCTGGCCCGGGTGCAGCTCACGAAGGCGGGCGGCGACGGCGCGGTGCGCGAGTTCACGGAGCTCCTGCTGCGGGCGAGCGGGGCGTGGGACACCCTCGTCGCGCGGTACGTGGCCGACGCCGAGGCGACGGGAGGGCCGCCGGCGTGAGCGACGCGACGCTGGTGGCGACGGGGGCGCGCGTCCTCCGGCTCGAGCGCGAGGCGCTGGCGCAGGCCGAGGCGCGCCTGGGCGACGCCTTCGCGCGCGCGGTGCGCCTCATCGCCGGGTCGCAGGGGCGCGTGATCGTCGCCGGCGTCGGCAAGTCGGGGCTGATCGGGCGCAAGATCGCCGCGACGATGACGAGCACCGGGACGCCCGCGTCGTTCCTGCACCCGGTGGAGAGCGTGCACGGCGACCTCGGGATCGTCGGCCCCGACGACGTCGCGATCCTGTTGAGCAAGAGCGGCGAGACCGTCGAGCTCTTCCCGATGCTCGACGAGCTCAAGCGGCTCGGTGTCCGGATCGTGGCGATCACCGGCAACGCCCAGTCGACGCTCGGCCGCGCGGCGGACGCGGTGCTCGACGGCGGCGTGTCGGAGGAGGCGTGCCCGCACGACCTCGCGCCGACGACGAGCACCACGGTGGCGCTCGCGCTCGGCGATGCGCTCGCGGTGGCGCTGCTCGAGCACAAGGGGTTCCGGCGCGAGGACTTTGCGCGGCTGCACCCCGGCGGCTCGCTCGGCCGCAAGCTCGCGATGCGCGTCCACGAGATCATGGAGACCGACCGGCTCCCGGTCGTCCCGGCGACGGCGACGATGCGCGAGGCGATCGTCCCGCTGGCCGAGCGGCGCGGGATCGTCGTGGTGGACGACGGGCGGGGCGGGATCGGCGGCGTGGTGACCGCGGGCGACCTCGCGCGGCTCCTCGAGAAGGACGACGAGCCGTTCGCGCGCGCCGTGAGCGAGGTGATGACGCGCACGCCGCGCACCGCGCAGGCCGACGAGCTGGCGAGCGCGGTGGTCTACCGCATGGAGCGCTTCGGGATCATGGCGATGCCGGTCACCGGCGACGGCGGCGCGCTGGTCGGGATCGTCCACCTGCACGACCTGATGCGGGCGGGGGTCGCGTGACGACGCGTGCCGCACGCGCGCTGCTCGCGGCGGTCGCCTGCGCGGCCGGCGTCGCGGCGTGCGCGAAGGACGCCGCGACCCCCGTGGCGACCCGCGGGTCGCTCGCCGACAGCGCCGACCAGGTGATGTTCAAGCTCCGCACGACGCTCACCGACGAGGGCGTCATGAAGGCGCGGCTCGAAGGAGACTCGGGCTTCTTCTTCGACGAGAACACCCGCGTCGAGCTGCGCGGGGTGCGCACCGTCTTCTTCTCCCGCACCGGCGCGCAGGACGCCGTGCTGACGTCGCGGCAGGGGACGTACAACACGCGCGCCGGGGTGATGGAGGCGCGGCAGAACGTCGAGGTGGTCACCTCGGACGGGAAGCGGCTGACGACGCCGGCGCTCAAGTACGAGCAGTACCGCAACATGGTGTCGAGCGACTCGCCCTTCGTCCTCACCGAGGCGGGGAAGCGGCTCGAGGGGATCGGCTTCGAGAGCGACCCGCAGATGCTGGCGGTCAAGATCAAGCGGTTCGGGCGCGCGACGGGCGGGAGCGTGGTGCTCCCGGCGGCGCGCGGCGGGCAGAGCTCCGGGCAGGGGATGATCCTGCGCGCCGACACCACGGGGCGGACCACGCCGGCGCCCGCGCCGGCGCAGCCGGCGACGCCGCCGACAGGAGCGCCGACGCCGTGACCGCGAAACTTAGCCTCGCCATCATCGCGTGCGTCGCGTCCGCGCTCGCCGCGGCCGCCGCTCACGCGCAGGCGCCGGGCGGGCGCTGCGACATCCAGGTGCTGAACGCGAGCGACTCGACGCGCTCGAACATCGTCCGCACGTCGCCAGAGGCTCCGCGCCAGATCTTTTTCGGCGGCGGCTTCCTCGCCCGGTGCTTGAACCAGGACGTGCGGCTCGCCGCCGACAGCGCCGAGTACTACGAGGGGGCGCAGGTGCTCTACCTCATCGGCAACGTGCGCTACACCGAGCCGCGCGTGCGCGTCACGAGCGACCGGGCCACCTACAAGCAGGGCGCCGAGCAGCTCGACGCGCAGGGCGACGTGGACGCCGTGCTCCCGAGCGGGAGCAGCATGCGCGGCCCCACCGCGACCTACCTGCGCGCGGTGCGCGGCCTGCGCCCCGTCTCGTCGCTCTACGCCCCCGACCGTCCCCGCTTCCGCCTCGTGCAGAAGGACTCGGCCGGCCGCCCCGCCGAGCCGGTGCTGATCGTCGCCGACCGCGTGACCACCACCAACGACTCGCTCGTCTACGCCGGCGGCCGCGTGGAGATCACGCGCACCGACTTCGACGCCCGCAGCGACTCGGCCTACATGGACAGCGGCAACGAGTTCGTGCGGCTCCTCGGCACCCCGGTGGCGCGGGGCAAGGGGGAGCGCGGCTACACCCTGCGCGGGCAGGTGCTCGACATCTTCAGCCGCGAGCGCGTCGTGCAGCGCGTGCTGAGCAAGCGCGAGGCGCGCGCGACGAGCGAGGACATGCTCCTCACGAGCGACACCATCGACCTGCGGCTCGAGGGGAACAAGCTCCAGCAGGCCTACGTCTGGGGGGCGTCACGGGCGCGCGCCGTCTCGCCCGATCGCGACCTCATCGCCGACTCGATGTGGGTCCGCATGCCCGACCAGCGGCTGCGCGAACTGCGCGCCTTCGGCGAGGCCGTCGCGAACACCGTCCCCGACACCGCGCGGATCCGCAGCGGCGAGAAGGACTGGCTGCGCGGCGACACGATCCTCGCCTGGTTTGACTCGACGGCGGCGGCGGCGCGTCCCGTCGCCCCGCGCGACAGCGCCGCCCGCGGGCCGGTGCGCCCCGACTCCGGCGCCACCTCCACGGCGCGTGACACGACCGGCGTGCGGCTCGTCGCCCTCGAGGCGCGCGGCCGGGCGAGCGCGCGCACGCAGGTCGCCGGCGAGAGCACCACGCCCGAGCGCCCCGCGATCAACTACAACCGGGGGCGCACGATCCGGGTCCGCATGGATGCCGCGGGCGAGGTGGCCGCGGTCGAGGTCGAGGGCGACGCCGTGGGGCTCTACCTCGAGCCCGCGCCGGGCGTCGGGGACGCGGCGCCCGGGACCGCCGCCCCCACGGCCACGGCGCCGGCGGGCACGGCGCCCAGCCCCGGGGCCACGCCCGCACGGCCCGCCGCCCCGCGCCCCTCCGCCCCCGCCACCCCGGGAGCCCGCCCGTGACCGACCGGCCGCTCTTCCCCGAGGGGCTCGCCGAGGACGAGCCGCTCCCCGCGCGCATCCGCGCGCTGGTCGAGCACTTCGCGCCGCACGATCGCGCGCCGGTGCTCGCCATGCACGCGCTGATGACCGCCGCCGACGGCAGCGGCTACGCGCGCGTCGACGAGGTCGCGCGGCGCTACCGCGAGGACCACCTCCTGCTCGAGCGCGCGGCCGGACGCGACGCCGACCGCGCCGCGGGGCAGCTCTCGCTCGACCAGGTGCGCGCCGCGCTCCGCGAGACGATCCTCCCGCGCCTCGTCCTCGACGGCGTCGTGGAGCTCCCGCCCGGGGGGCTCGACGAGCCCGGGGCCCGGGTGCGCGTCGTCGACGCGATCTGGGGCGACATCAAGGACCGGCGCCAGGCCGTGGCCGAGACGGTCTTCCGGCGCACCGGCGACCAGATCGCGATCTCGGAGGGGCGCCCCCCCTCGTTCACGCCGCGCACGCAGGCCCGGCTCTCGAGCCGTCTCGAGGCGAAGGGGCTCGTCAAGACGTACCGCAAGCGGCGCGTGGTGAATGAGGTCGCGCTCCAGCTGCGGCAGGGCGAGATCGTCGGCCTCCTCGGCCCGAACGGGGCGGGGAAGACGACGACCTTCTACATGATCGTGGGGCTGATCCAGCCGCAGGAGGGTTCGATCGTCCTCGACGGGCAGGACATCACGGCGATGCCGATGTACCAGCGCGCGCGGCAGGGGATCGGCTACCTCTCGCAGGAGCCGTCGATCTTCCGCAAGCTCACCGTCGAGGAGAACATCCTCGCGATCCTCGAGACGATGGACCTCTCGCGGGCCGAGCGGGCCGGGCGCCTCGAGGCGCTGCTGGACGAGTTGAGCATCAAGCACCTGCGGAAGAGCCGCGCCTACGCGCTCTCCGGGGGCGAGCGCCGGCGCCTCGAGATCACGCGCGCGCTGGTGACGCAGCCGAAGTTCATGATGCTCGACGAGCCATTTGCCGGGGTGGACCCGATTGCAGTCCACGATATCCAGACCATCGTTTCGGGGTTGCGGCACCGCGGCATCGGGGTGCTCATCTCGGATCACAACGTCGAGCAGACTCTGGACATCGTGGATCGCGCCTACATCATGTTCGACGGCCAGGTCAAGGTCTCCGGGACCGTCCGTGAGCTCGTCTTCGACGACACGGTCGCCGAGGTCTACCTCGGGCCGACCCTGAGCGCGCGGCTGCGCGAGCGCTTCGCCGGCGCGGGGAGCGCGCCGTGAAGACCGGGCTGAACCAGACGACCGGGCTTCGGCAGGAGCTCAAGGTCAACCCGCGGCTGTACCAGGCGATGGACCTGCTCTACATGCCGCTGCTCGACCTGCAGCAGCACCTGAAGCAGGAGCTCCTCGTCAACCCGTTCCTCGAGCTGATCGAGCCCGAGGAGGAGGACGCCGAGGAGGGGACGACCGTCGAGGAGCTGACTCCCGAGGAGCAGGAGCGCGAGCGGAAGGAGGAGATCGACTGGGAGGAGGTGCTCCTCGACGGCTTCGACGTCGGGGGACGCAAGGAGGAGTTCGAGGAGCGCGAGTACATCGAGCCGGTGACGGTCGAGGTGCGCGACCTGTTCGACCACCTCCGCGACCAGATCACGCTCCTCGACCTCGACGGGCGCCAGCAGTTCCTCGCCGAGGAGTTCGTTGGCAACGTGAACGAGGACGGCTACCTCGCCTGCACGCTCGAGGAGATCGTCGAGGGGGTGAACGGCGAGGTGCGGCGCGTCGCCGAGAACCTCGGCCGCGACCCGGACGCGCTCCCGTTCTACACGATGGACGAGGCGCACGCGATGCTGCGCGTCATCCAGCAGCTCGACCCCGCGGGCGTCGGCGCGCGCTCGCTCCGCGAGTGCCTCCTGCTGCAGCTCGAGGACGCGGGCGAGAAGGACTCGCTCGCGTGGCGGATCGTGCGCGACGGCTTCGACGAGCTCCTCGCGCACCGGTGGAGCGAGCTCTCGAAGCGCTTCGGCGTCCCGGCGGCCGAGGTGCAGCAGGTCGCCGACCGCATCGCGCGCCTCGACCCCAAGCCCGGGCTCCGCTACGCGGCGGCCACGGAGCACTACATCATCCCCGACCTGGTCGTCGACAAGGTCGACGGCAAGTACGTCGTCTACCTCAACGACGGCAACCTCCCGCGGCTCAAGCTCTCGCGCAGCTACCAGGACATCGCGCGCGACAAGAAGAAGTTCGACGGCGAAAACAAGGAGTTCATCGCCAGCAAGCTCAACTCCGCGAACTGGATGATCCAGGCCATCGAGCAGCGCCGCCAGACGATGCTCAAGGTCATGAACTACATCGTGGAGCGGCAGCGCGACTTCTTTGAGCGCGGCGTGCAGTACCTCAAGCCGCTCACGCTCCGCGAGGTCGCCGAGGTGGTCGGGATGCACGAGAGCACCGTCAGCCGCGTCACGAACGAGAAGTTCGTGCAGACGCCCCGCGGCGTGCTCCCGCTCAAGTTCTTCTTCTCCTCCGGCCTCAGCACCACCGACGGCGACGACGTCTCGGCGCGCGGCATCAAGGACCAGATCAAGAAGCTCGTCGACGCCGAGGACCCCAAGGACCCGCTCACCGACCAGGCGATCGTGGACATCCTCCGCAACGACGGGGTCGTCATCGCCCGCCGGACGGTCGCCAAGTACCGCGACCAGCTCGGCGTCCTCTCCGCCCGGATGCGCAAGCGCGTATGACCGTCACGACCGCCCCCGCCGCCCCGGTCCCGGCAACGGGGGCTCCGCCCGACCGCGTCGACGTCTCCGTCCTCGTCCCCGCCAAGGACGAGGCCCAGAACCTCCCGCTCTTCATGGCGCAGGCGGCCGAGGCCTTCGCCGGCTCCCCGGCGCGCTACGAGGTCGTCGTCGTCGACGACGGCTCGACCGACGGCTCGTGGGCGCTCCTCGAGGAGCTGCGCCGCCAGTACCCGTTCCTGCGCGCCGTGCGCCATCGCGCCCAGCGCGGCATCGCCGACGCGCTCCGCACCGGCTGGCTCGCCTCGCGCGGCGAGGTCCTCGTCTTCTACCCCGCCGACCTGCAGTTCAAGCCCGAGGACATCCCGCGCCTCGTCGCCCCGATCCTCGCCGGCCAGTCGGACATGGTCACCGGCTACAAGGAGGGGAAGTACGAGAAGGCGTTCGTGAGCGGGATCTACAACAAGCTCTCTCGCTCGCTGTTCGACGTCCCCGTCAAGGACCTCAACAGCGTCAAGGCGTACCGTCGCGAGATCATGGACGTGCTCCCGGTCCGCCCGGACTGGCACCGCTACATGATCGTCATCGCGTACGCCGCCGGCTTCACGGTGAGCGAGATCCCGGTGCCGCTCTATCCGCGTCACGCCGGGAAGAGCAAGTTCGGCCTCGGGCGGATCCCGGTGGGCGTGCTCGACATGCTCTCGGTCTGGTTCGAGCTGCGCTTCGGGCGCAAGCCGCTCCTCCTCTTCGGGCTCGTCGGCGCGGGGCTGTTCGCGCTCGGCGTCCTCACGGGGCTTGCCGCGCTCGCGATCAGGATCTTCGCGGGCGTCGGCTTCCGCCCGCTGCTCAACCTCGTCGAGACCTGCGTCATCGTCGGCTCCGTGCTCTTCGTCGGCGGCTTCCTCGGCGAGATGATCGCGGTGCAGCGGGCCGAGCTCCGGGAGCTCCAGCGCCAGCTCGACGAGCTCCGTACCGGGCGTCCGTGAGCGTCCGGCGCGTCGTCTTCGTCACCCACAACGTCCCGCGCCACCCCGGCGACGCCGCCGGCGCCTTCCTCCTCGACCTCGCGCGCGCCCTGGGCGACGCGGGGGTCGCCGTGCACGTCGTCGCCCCGCACGCGCCGGGGCTGCCGGCGCGCCACGCGATCGACGGGATCGACGTCGTCCGCGTGCGCTACGCCCCCGACGCCCGCGAGACGCTGGCCTACACCGGCACCATGGCCGAGCAGGTGACGCGGTCGCCGCGCGCGGCGCTCGACCTCGTGTCGCTGATGCGCGCGACGGCCGCCGCGACGCGCGCGCTCGTGCGCGAGGTGGGGGCGCCGCTCGTCCACGCGCACTGGTGGTTCCCGTCGGCGCTCGCGGTGGGGGGCACCGCGCGCGCGCTCGACGTCCCGCTCGTGAGCACCTCGCACGGGAGCGACGTGCGCCTCGCGCGGGGCGGCATCGCCCGACGGCTCGCCCGGCACGCCCTGCGCGACGCGTCGGCCGTGACGACCGTCTCGCGCTGGCTCGGCGACGCGCTGCAACGCGTGGCCCCGGTCCCGGTGTCGATCGCCCCGATGCCCGCCGACACCGCCCGCTTCCGCCCCGACGCAGGCGCGCCACGCGACCCGCGGCGCGTCCTCTTCGTGGGGCGACTCAACGCGCAGAAGGATCCGGCGACGCTGGTCGAGGCGATGGCGACGCTCCCGCCAGACGTCACGCTCGAGCTGGTGGGCGACGGCGCGCTGCGCGAGGGGCTCGCGGCGCGCGCCCGTGCGCTCGGGGTGGGCGATCGCGTGACCTTCGCGGGACAGGTGGGGCGCGATGCCCTCGCCGACCGGATGCGCCGCGCCGCCGTGGTGGCCGTGCCGAGCCGTGGCGAAGGTTTCGGGCTCGTGGCGGCCGAGGCGCTGCTCTGCGGCACGCCCGTGGTCGCGCGCGACGACGCCGGGCTCCGCGACATCGTGCGCGACGGCGAGACGGGGGTCGCGGTGCGCGACGACGCCCCCGCCGCGTGGGGGCACGCGATCGGCGCGCTGCTGGCGGAGCCAGCGCGCGGCGCCGCGCTCGCGGGGGCGGGGCGCGAGGCGATGCTCGCCCTCGTGGCCCCGGACGCGGTCGCGCGCCGTCACCTCGCGATCTACGACGAGGCGGTGGCGCGGCACGCGCGTCGTCGCGGGACGCCGCGTGGCTGACCGTCGCACGCTCCTTCGCACGCTCTTCGCGCTCGCCTTCGCCGCGGTCGCGATCTGGTTCGTGCGCGCGCAGTGGACGCCGCTGGCCGAGACGGTGCGCGGCGTCCGGCCGCGATGGGAGACGCTCGCGCTGGCATCGCTCGCCGTGGTCGCCGGCTACGCGGTGCTGGTGCAGGGGTGGCGCGCGCTGGTGCAGGCGTGGGGCGATCGCCTCGGCGTGCTCGACGCGACGCGCATCTGGTTCGTCTCGTCGCTCGGCAAGTACGTCCCCGGCAAGGTGGTCGCGATCGGCGCGATGGCGGTGCTCGCGAAGGAGCGCGGCGTGAGCGCCGTCGCCGCCACCGGCTCGGCGGTGGTGATGCAGCTCGCGAACATCGCGGCGGGCTTCGCGCTCGTCGCCGCGGTCGGGACGGGCGACCTCTTCGCCGCGCAGCCGGCGCTGCGCGCGGCCGCGTGGGGGGTGCTGGTCGCGACGCTCGTCGCCATCGCCGTCGGGCCGGCGTTGCTCGGGCGGACGTTCGCGCTCGCCGGGCGGGTCGTCGGTCGCGCGCTGCCGTCGCCCGCCCGGCTCGGCCGCGCGACGCTCGCCGCGGTGGTCGCGGCGAACGCCGCGGCCTGGGTGGCGTACGGCGTCGGCTACCACCTCTTCGCCCAGTCGATCCTCGGACGCCCGATCGGCACGCTCGCGACCTCAACAGCCGTTTGGGCGGCCTCGTATCTTGTCGGCTATCTCACGCTGGTCGCCCCGGGCGGCCTCGGGGCGCGGGAGGCGGCGCTCGTCGCCCTCTCGTCGGCGCTGGGCCTCGCCACGCCGGCCGAGGGCGCGGTGCTGGCGGCGGGGTCGCGCCTGTGGCTGACCGCCCTCGAGATCGTCCCCGGTCTGGCGTTCCTCCCCGGCACCGCGTGGCGCCGCTCCACCACTCGCCCTCCCGATGGCCCGACGCCCTGAGCCGGACCTGACCGACGCGCTCCCGAATCCCCGGCAGGGGTGGCTGCTCGCCCTCGTCACCTGCGTGGTGGCGACGCTGGCGCTCGCCTGGCCCGCGCTCTCGGGGAAGTTCCTCGTCAGCCCGATCAGCGACCAGTACATCGCCGGCTACGCCTTCCGCGAGTTCGCGAGCGACGTCCTGCGCAGCACCGGCGGCTTCGCGCTCTGGAACCCGTATCTCTTCGGCGGCCTGCCGTACGTCGCCGCGATGCACGGCGACATCTTCTATCCGACGTTCCTCCTGCGCGAGGTCCTGCCGACCGACGCCGCGATGACGTGGGGCTTCATCCTGCACGTGATCCTCGCCGGCGTCGCCACCTACGGCTTCGCGCGAGCGTACGGCCTCTCGTTCTTCGGCGCGCTCGTCGCGGGGCTCGCCTACATGATGAGCGGCTGGGTCTCGAGCTACGTCTCGCCCGGCCACGACGGCAAGCTGTTCGTGAGCGCCCTGTTCCCGGTCGCGCTCTGGCTGCTGCTGCACGGCGTGCGCGACGGCCGTCCGTGGGCGTGGGGCGGGCTCGCGATCGTCACGGGCCTCGGCGTCCTGTCGCCGCATCCGCAGCTCCTGCAGTACATGCTGCTCGGCTGCGGCGTCTTCGGACTCTGGCTCGCCTTCGGCATGGGGGCGCAGGCGCCGCCGCGCGGCGTCGCGATCCGCCGCCTCGCCTACGCCCTCGGCGCCGTGGCCCTCGGCATGGCGATCGGCGCGATCCAGTATCTCCCGGTGAGCGAGTACGCGGGGTGGTCGCCGCGCGCCGGCGGCGCCCGCGGCTACGAGTACAACACGAGCTACTCGTTCCCGCCCGAGGAGCTGATCAGCACCCTCATCCCCGAGTTCACGGGGATCCTCGACGACTACTGGGGGCGCAACGGCATCCACTTCCACAGCGAGTACGTGGGGGCGGTGACGTGGCTGCTCGTCGCGGCGGCGTTCCGCCGGCAGGTGCGCGAGCGCGCGACCTGGTTCTGGCTCGGCACCGCGATCCTCTTCGCCCTCTGGGCGCTCGGCGGCTTCACGCCGTTCTACCGGATCGTCTGGGCGCTCGTCCCCGGCACGAAGTACTTCCGCGCGCCGAGCACGGTCTTCTACGTCGCCAACTTCGCGCTCGCAGTGCTCGCGGGGCTCGGGGCGCAGGGGATCCTGCGCCACCCGGTGTCGCGCCGGTTCCTCGTCGCCGGTGGTGCGGCGATCGGCACGATCCTCCTGCTCGGCGTCACGGGCATCCTCGGCACCTTCGCGAGCGGGCTCGCCCCCGAAGGGCGCACGATGATCGCCGACATGAACGCCCCCAAGGTCCGCGATGGCGCGCTGCGCGCGATGGCGTTCGCCGCCGCGGCGCTCGGGCTCGCGTGGGCGATCGGGGCGGGGAAGCTGCGCGCGGCGGTCGGCGGGTGGGTGCTCGCGGCGATGCTCGCATTCGACCAGGTGACGGTCCTCTCGCGCTACTGGCAGTTCAGCGACCGCGCCACGACGCTCTACCGGACCGACGCGACGATCGACCACATGCGGCGCGTCGTCGCGGCCGAGGGGCCCGCGCGCGTCCTCCCGCTCCCGGTGGGCGACGGCCTCGTCTCGCACGACGCGATGGTCACCGGCGACGGGCTGATGGTGCACCGGCTGCGCTCCGTGCTCGGCTACCACGGCAACGAGCTCGCGCGGTGGCAGAAGCTCTACGGCAAGGAGGAGGGGCTCGCGAACGTCGTGAACCCGAACTTCCTGCGCCTCGCCAACGTGCGCTGGGTGCTGAGCGGGGCCCCCGACCTCTCGCAGCTCCCCTTCCCGGGAGGGGCGCCGAGGCTCGTCGCCGGCCCGGCGCGCAACGCGAGCGGCTCGATGGTCTACCTCCACGAGCTGCAGCAGCCGGCACCGTTCGCGTGGGTGACGCCGGCGATGGTGAAGGCCCCCGACGACGGCAGCCTCCAGACGATCCTCGACCCGCGCTTCGACCTGCGCACGGTCGCGATCTTCGACAGCGCGGCCGCCGCGGTCCCGGCGCCGGCGCAGCTCCAGGCGATGCCCGCGCCGCTCGACCTCGGCGTCCGCGTCACGAAGTACGAGCCCGGCGCCATCGACCTCGCCCTCTCGGCACCCGCGCCGGCCGGCGCCGCGCTGGTCGTCTCGGAGAACTACTACCCGGGGTGGACGGCGACCGTCGACGGCCGGGCGGCCGTGGCCGCGCGTGCGCAGTTCTCGCTGATCGGCGTCCCGCTCGAGGCGGGAGCGCGCACGGTGTCGCTCCGGTTCGCGAGCGCGACCTACGAGCGCGGCAAGCTCGTCACGCTGGTCGCCCTCGCGCTCTCGCTCGTCCTGCTCGTCGGCGGCCTGCTCGCCGGCCGCCGCCCGGAGCCCGCGGGTGCCGTCGCAGGCTGAGGTGGCGGTGTCGCCTACTACCGTCACGGTCACGCCGACGGGCATGACGGCGGTCGTGCCGACGGTGGTCACGCCGGCCGCCGGCCGACCCGTGCGCGAGCTCGCGCCCCTCGACCCCGAGGCCCGCGCGGTCGTCATCATCCCGACCTACAACGAACGCGAGAACGTCACCCGGATCATCGAGGCGGTCCTGTCCCAGGACCCGCGCCTCGACGTGCTGATCGTCGACGACGGCTCGCCCGACGGGACCGGGCAGATCGTGGACGCGCTCGCGAGGGTCAATCCGCGCGTCCACGCCCTCCACCGGGCGAAGAAGCTCGGGCTCGGCACGGCGTACGTGGCGGGCTTCAAGTGGGCGCTCGCGCGGGACTACGCGTGCGTCTTCGAGATGGACGCCGACTTCTCGCACGATCCCGGGCACCTGCGCCAGTTCCTCCGCGGGATCGAGCAGGCGCACCTCGTGCTCGGGTCGCGCTACCGCGAGGGGAAGGTGACGGTGGTGAACTGGCCGATGAGCCGGCTGCTGCTGAGCTTCTTCGCCAACGTCTACGCCCGCATGGTCACCGGGCTCCCGCTGTGGGACGCGACCGGCGGCTTCAAGTGCTTCCGCCGCGACGTCCTCGCCGACATCGACCTCGACGACGTCCGGTCGAACGGCTACGCCTTCCAGATCGAGATGAGCTTCCGGGCGTGGCGGCGCGGGTGGTGGATCGCCGAGATCCCGATCGTCTTCACAGACCGGACCGAGGGCGTGAGCAAGATGAGCAAGCGGATCGTGCGCGAGGCGGTGTGGATGGTCTGGCGCCTGCGCTGGTGGGCGATGACGGGGCGGCTCTGACCGCCCCCGACGCACGGCCCGGGCGATGACGGGGGGCGGGGACGGGGCGGGGCGCCCCTTCTGGAAGGCGGTCGGGTCGGGGAACGACTTCGTCTTCCTCGACGCCCGCGGTTCGGGGGCGGGGCCGGATCCCCTCGAGACGGCGGAGTGGATCGCGGCCGCCTGCACGCCGCACCTCGGCATCGGCGCGGACGGCGTGGTCTTCGTGGCGCCGCCGGTCGAGCCGGGGACGGCGCTGTCGATCCGGTACTACAACGCGGACGGGTCACGCGCCTCCTTCTGCGGCAACGCTTCGCTCTGCGCGACGCAGATGGCCGTGGAACTTGGACTTGCGACGCGCCACCTCGCGTTCGGCCTGACCACCGACGCAGGGCGTCTGCTGGTCACGGCGCACGAGGGCGCGCAGGCCGAGCTCGAGCTCGCGACGGCGGATCACGTGACGGCCGACACGGGCGACGTGCGGGAGGATGGCGAGTGGCGCATCGGCTTCGCGGTCGCCGGGGTGCCGCACGTCGTGGTGCTCGTGGACGAGGCGGCGTCGGTGTCGGTCGCGGCCCGGGGCGCGACGCTTCGCGCGCCGACGGCGGCGCGGCCGGCCGGCGCCAACGTCAACTTCGTGTCGCCGCCCGTGGCGGGGAGCGCCCCGGGGACGCCGTGGACGATCCGGACCTTCGAGCGGGGCGTCGAGGGCGAGACGCTGGCCTGCGGCTCCGGGAACGTCGCCTCGGCCGCGCTGCTCGCGGCCTGGGGGCTGGTCCCGCCGGATGCCGCCGTCCCGCTGCGCACGCGTTCCGGGCGCGTCCTCACCGTCACGCCGGCCGATGCGGGACGCGTGCGGCTGTCGGGCGAGGGGCGGATCGTCTACGAGGGGCGGCTGCGCGCGGTGCGCTGACGCGGCGCTCGGCGCGCCGATGCCGGCGGCAGCACCCGGCGATCAGTCGTGCGGCTGCGCCAAACCGATCCGGTTGCCCTCCGAGTCGCCGAACTCGGCCACGAAGCCATGGGCACCGATGTCGGTCTTCTCGTAGAGCACGGCGCCCCCGGCCGCGACGGCGCGTCCGAGGGCCGCGTCGATGTCGGGGACGTCGAAGTAGAGGATGGGGCCGCTCCGGCCGGGCACGTAGACGTCACCCTTGGCGAGCGCGCCGCTCGCGCCCGGTCGGCCGTCGTGGCGCGGAAAGAAGGCCATGTCGTACCCGTCGACCGCCTCGCGCCGGAGGGTGACGTCGAAGACGCGCTGGTAGAAGGCGATCGCCCGGGGCATGTCGGCGACCGGGATCTCGAAGTGGACGACAGGATTCACCGGCGGCTGGATCGAGAGTGCGGAGGACTGATGAAGATGACAGCAAGGTGCCGGTCGCTCGGGGAGACGCTCGCCGCCGCAGATCGCAATCGCAGGAAGGCCGACGCAGGGGGAGGCGCGGACAAGGTCCCCGTTCTCCACACTTTCCCACGAGACAAGTTGACATAATAAAGATTATCGGTAGTCTGTCCAGTTGGCATTAGATCGCAGGCCCGCCCTCACTCGTCCGACCAGCAACGCGACAGTCGCCTGCCGGCGCAGTGTTGCGACGCGAGCGTCCACGCGGGCGGCGCGCGACGCCCACGGGCTCCAGCGGCATCGATCGACGAGGATGCAAGACGGCCCGCCACGACCTCAGCGGTCATGACGGGCCAGTCGTCAGATGACGGACGCGCCCGCGTCGCGGCGCTGCGCGCCGCCGCCGCGCCGTCTCAGCGCGCGAACTCGAGCTCCCCCAGCCGCACCCGCGCCTCCTGCGCCAGCAGCCCGCGCTCGTCCTTCGCGAGCGCCGCCCAGATCTCCTTCGCCTTCGCCGCCTGGCCGGCCGCCAGCCACGCCCGCGCCGCATCGGCCCGCCGCTGCTGCTGCTCCGACGCCGAGGCGCTCGCCGCCGCCGCCTTCTCGTACTCGGCGGCCGCCTGCGCCGGCTTGTTCAGGTTCTCGTAGGCCGCCCCGAGCACCGACGGCAGCGTCGATCCCAGACGCTTCTCGCCGCCGGCCTTGCGGAGCCCCTCGAGCCGGGTGACCGCGTCCTGCACCTTGCCCTGGTCGAGGAGCAGCTGCGCGACCACCAGCGCCGCCCGGTCGCCCGCGTTCGTCCCCGCGTAGCGCGTCGCCACCTTCTCCAGGTCGGCCACCGCCAGCTGCGGATTGCCCTGCGACGCCGAGAGCTGCGCCTGGAAGAACGCCTTCTCGGCGTTCTCGAGCTTCGTCCGCTCCGACTGCTGCCAGAGCGCCGTCCCTCCCAGCGCCACCGCGATCGCGCCGGCCGCGATCCCCAGCGGCTTGCGGTAGCGGCGGAAGAAGTCGGTGGCGGCGTCGAGCCCGTTCTCGTCGAAGTCGGCCATCGCGGGGAGTCTCGTGGCGCCCGACGGGCGCGCGTGCGGTCGGAAGGTCCAGGGGGGAGCGCGGCCACGAATGCGGCCGGGCCCGGCGTAGCCGAGGAAGATCGCGGCGTGGGCGGGCCGCGACAAGCACCCGGCCGAGACGGACGTCCGGGGCGTGACGGGCGCCCCGCCCCCCTCGTTCCTCCACCACAACGCGAAGGCTCCTCACCTAAACGGTTGGCCAGCCGGCATCGGGGATCGCGCCTCCCGGCCGCTGGTTGTGCCCCGGCCTCACGGTAGGATTGTCCCGTATGCGCTTCCCGCACAGCCTGTCGCTCCGCCGCTGCCGGCGTGGCCTCGCCCTCCTTCTGGCGGGCGCCCTGCTCTGGACCTCGGTACCCGAGGTCGCCGACGCCCAGCGACCGCGCCCGCGCGGCGCTGCCGTCGCCGCCAAGAAGATGAAGTCAAAGGGCGGCGCACGGGCCGCGGCGCGCAGCGGGTCGCGCGGCAAGCGCGGCAAGGCCCGGATCGCCAGGGGGACGCGCGGACGCCGCGCCGCTGCACGCGACCTCGCCCCGATCGTGCCGCGCGTCGCCAAGGCGACCATCGTCACCGACTCCGCCCCGCTCCTCCGCGACTCCGTCGTCGCCCTCGCGCGGCAGCAGCTCGGCACCGCCTACGTGCTCGGCGCCGAGAAGCCGGGGCGCGCCTTCGACTGCAGTGGGCTGGTCAAGTACGTCATGGGGTGGATCAACGTCCGCCTCCCGCGCACGGCGAACGAGCAGGCCTACACCGGGGTGCAGGTGGGCAAGTCGCTCGACCGCTTCAAGCCGGGCGATCTCCTGACCTTCGGCACGGGCCGCCGCATCTCGCACATCGGCGTCTACGTCGGCGAGGGGCGCTACGTGCACGCCTCGCGCCCCGGCGTCGGGGTGATCGAGAGCGTGCTCAACCCGAAGGCGCGGCGCTTCCGCGGGGCGGTCCGCATCGTCGCCGACGCCTCCGACACGAGCAGCGTCGCGCAGCCCTGAGGCGGCGTTCCGCCCCTCGCGACGGCGCGTCCCGGCCCCTCGGGACGCGCCGTCGTCGTTCATGGGCGCCGCGCGGCGGCGACCCGTGACACGCGGGTGACGCGTCGACGAGAGCGTCATTGACCGCGGACGTCGCGCCGGCGACGATACGCCGAGGCGGCCAGCTCGACGCGCGCCGCTCCCCTCGGCCCCTGCCCATGCGCTTCCGCGTCCTCGTCACCGACGAAGTCGATCCCGATGGCCTCGCCCTCCTCACCGGCGATCCCCGCCTCGAGGTCGAGGAGCTCCCCACCCTGCCACCGGCCGAGCTGCTCGAGCGGATCGACCGCTACGACGCCATCGTCGGCCGGAGCGCGACGCGCATCTCGGGCGAGCTGCTCCGCCGCGGCACGCGCCTGCGCGTCGTCGGGCGCGCGGGCGTCGGCGTCGACAACGTCGACATGGCGACGGCCACGGCGCTCGGCATCGCCGTCATCAACGCCCCGGCCGGCAACACGGTCGCGGTCGCCGAGCTCCTCTTCGCGTCGCTGCTCGCGTGCAAGCGGCACCTCGTGCGCGCGCACACGTCGCTGATGGAAGGACGCTGGGACCGCTCGCACCTCCTCGGCACCGAGCTCAAGGGGCGCACTCTCGGCATCGTCGGCGTCGGGCGCATCGGCTCCGAGGTCGCCACCCGGGCGCTCGCCTTCGGGATGGACGTCGTCGGCTACGACCCGTACGTCGGCGACGAGCGCTTCCGCGCGCTCCGCATCCGGCGCGCGCCGACGCTCGACGCGCTCCTCCCGGAGGTCGACGTCCTGACGGTGCACGTCCCGCTCACCACCGAGACGACGGGGATGATCGGGCGGCGCGAGCTGGCGCGCCTCGGGCCCGACGCGATCGTCTGCAACCTCGCGCGCGGCGGCATCGTCGACGAAGCCGCGCTCGCGCAGGCGCTCGCGAGCGGGGTCGTGGGCGGCGCCTGCGTGGACGTCTTCGCGAGCGAGCCGGTACGCGGGACGCACGCCTTCAGCGGGATGGAGAACGTGGTGCTCACGCCGCACATCGGCGCCTCGACGAGCGAGGCGCAGCGGAACGTGGCGGTCGACGTCTGCATGGCGGTGCGCGACGCGCTCGTGCACGGCGAGCTCACCCGCTCGCTCAACGTGGCGAGCGTCAGCGGCACCGAGTGGCGCGACCTGCAGCCGGCGCTCCTCGTCGCGCACCGCGCCGCGGCGATCGCCCGGGCGATGCTCCTCGACCAGGGGATCCGCCTCATCCAGCGCGTGCGCCTGCGCGTGAGCCCCGACCTCGCCGGCGCGACGTCGGCGCTGCTCGCGGCGGCGTGCGCGGGCGTCCTCGACGGCGTGGTCGAGGAGGGGCGCCTCAACCTGATCAACGCGCGCGCGATCGCCGAGGCGCGCGGCATCGAGCTCTCGACCGCCGAGCTGGCCGCCGAGGAGGGGCACCTCGTCGACGTCTCGCTCGGCGGCGGCGTGCGCGAGCTGGGCGTCGTCGGCGCGGCACCGCGCGGGGGGGCGCCGCGCATCGTGCGGATCGGCGCCTTCCACGTCGACGTCACGCCGCGGCAGAACCTGATCGTCCTCACGAACAACGACGTCCCCGGTGTCATCGGCCGCGTCGGCACGGCGCTCGGCGACGCGCACGTGAACATCGCCGAGTACCACCAGGCGCGCCTCGCGCAGGGGGGCGAGGCGCTCGCGGCCATCTCGGTCGACGGCGAGATCGCCGACACGATCCGCGAGCGGCTCCTCGGGCTGCAGGACGTGCGCTCGGCGGCGATCGTGCGCTTCGGCGCACCGGACGGCGTGTGAGCCTCGCCCTGTCCGCGGCGCCCGCCTCGGTGACGACCGACGCCGACGTGCGCGCCGGCTTCGCGCGCGACGCGTCCGGCCTCGAGCAGGTGCCCGACGCGGTCGCGCGCCCGACGAGCGTCGACGAGGTGCGCGAGCTCCTCGCGTGGTGCGCACGTGACGGGATCGCGGTGACCCCGGCCGGTGGCCAGTCGAGCACCACCGGCGCCTCGGTCACCGACCGCGGGCTCCTCCTCTCGCTGCGCGGGCTCGATCGCGTCCTCGACCTCGATCGCGCGGCGCGCACGGTGCGCGTCGAGGCCGGCGTGCCGCTCGGCGCGCTCAAGCGGCAGCTGGCCGCCGAGGGCTTCCTCCTCGCGCCCGACCCGACGAGCGAGGACGACTGCACCATGGGCGGCGCGATCGCGTGCAACGCGTCGGGGGCGCGGTCGCTCCGCTTCGGCCCGACGCGGGCGCACGTGCGCGGCCTCACGGTGCTCACCATCGGCGGCGAGACGCTCGAGCTCCGCCGCCCGGAGCTCGAGAAGAACACGGTGGGATACGCGCCGCTGTTCGACCTCGTCGACTGGTTCGTGGGGAGCGAGGGAACGCTCGGCACGATCGTGGCGGCCGAGCTGTCGCTGCTCCCGCTGCCGGCACACGTCACCGGCCTCGCCTTCCCGTTCGCCGGCGAGGGCGACGCGCTCGCCTTCGTGGCGGAGGCGCGCGAGCGCGGCACCCCTGCCCCGCGCTGCCTCGAGTTCATGGACGAGCAGGCGCTCGCGATCGCGCGGACCGCGGCGAGCGACCCGCGCTGGGCCGAGGGGGCGACGGCGCTCGTCTACGCCGAGATCGACGGCGACGAGCCGCCCGACCTCGATACGTGGCTGGCGCTGGCCGAGGCGCATCGCGCGATCGTCGACGACGTGCGCGCCTACGAGGGCGAGGCGGCGCTCCGCGACGCACGCCGGCTGCGGCACGCGATCCCCGCGACGATGAACGAGCGCGGTGCGCGCCGACGGCCGCACGGCGGACGCAAGGTCAGCACCGACTGGGCCGTCCCGTATCGCCGCCTGGGCGAGGCGCTCGCGCTCTCGCGGCGCGAGGTGGCCTCGCGCGGGCTCGCGCTCCCCGTGACCTACGGACACGCGGGGAACGGCCACCCGCACCAGAACTTCATCGCCGCCGACGCCGAGGAGCTCGCACGCATCACCGAGGCGGTCACGGCGACGCTGCACCACGTGCTCGCGATGGGCGGCACCGTCGCGGCGGAACACGGCATCGGCAAGCTCAAGTCGCGGTGGCTCCCGCTGCAGGTCTCGCCGGTGCAGCTCGGGCTGATGCGTGCGATCAAGCGCGAGCTCGACCCGCGCAACCTGTTGTCGCCGGGGAACATCCTGTGACGCGCTTCAAGTCGCTCGTGCTCGACGTCGACAGCACCGTCGCCGCGATCGAGGGGATCGACTGGCTCGCCGGGCTGCGCGATGCCTCGACGGCGCACTGGGTCGCCGAGCTGACGCGGCAGGCGATGGACGGCGAGATCCCGATCGAGGCCGCGTACGAGAAGCGACTGCTCGCGATCGCGCCGACGCGCGACGAGATCGCCGCGCTCGCCGACGCCTACGTGGCGGCGGTGGTGCCGGGCGCCGCCGAGACCATCGATCGGGCGCTCGCCGCCGGGGTCGACGTGCGACTCCTGACCGGCGGGCTCGAGGAGGCGGTGCTGCCGATGGCGCGCGCGCTCGGGCTGCGCGACGCGCAGGTGCATGCGGTGCCGCTGCGGTGGGGCGACGACGGCCGCTGCGTCGGGTTCGCGCCCGGGGCGGCGCTCGCCGAGTCGGGGGGCAAGCCGCGGGTGCTGCGCGCGCTCGGCCTCGCGACGCCGGTGCTCGCCGTCGGGGACGGGAGCACCGACGCCGACCTGGCGCCGCACGTCGAGCGCTTCGTGGCCTTCACCGGCGTGGTGCGCCGCCCGGCGGTGGTCGCCGCGGCGGCGGCCGAGGCCGCAACCTTCGACGAGGTGACGCGCATGGTCTTCGGCGCATGAGCGACTTCGGCACCTTCTACCTCCCCGGCCCCACCGAGGTGCGGCGCGAGGTCCTCGAGGCGATGCTGCAGCCGATGCTCCCGCACCGCGGCGCCGCCTTCGAGGCGCTGTACGCGCGCTGCGACGCGGGGTTGCGCGGGGTCTTCCGCACCGAGCGCCCCGTGCTGATCGCGACGGCGTCGGCGACGGGGCTGATGGAGGCGAGCATCCGCTGCGCCCCGGCGGGGGCCGTGCTCGCGCTCGTGAACGGCGCGTTCAGCGAGCGCTACGCGCAGGTCGCGGCCAGCTGCGGGCGCGCCGTGCACCGTGACGACGTGGCCCCGGGGCGGGTGCACTGCCCCGCCGACGTGCGGGAGGCGCTCGCGCGCACCGGGGCGACGGTGGTGACCGTCGCGCACAGCGAGACCTCGACCGGGGCGTTGCAGGACGTGCGCCGCCTCGCCGAAGTCGCACACGAGGCGGGGGCGGTGCTCCTCGTCGACAGCGTGACCGGGATGGCCGGCGCGCCGTGCGAGACCGACGCCTGGGCGCTCGACTTCGTCTTCACGGGGTCGCAGAAGGCGCTCGCGCTCCCGCCGGGGCTCGCCTTCGGCGTGGGGTCCGAGCGCTTCATGGCGCAGGCCGCGACGCGCCCCGATCGCGGGACCTACTTCGATCTCGTCGAGTTCGAGAAGTTCGCGCGCAAGCGACAGACGCCCAACACGCCGGCCGTCTCGCTGCTCTACGCGCTCGACGCGCAGGTGGCCGCGATCGGCGCGGAAGGGATCGAGGCACGGTGGGCACGGCATGCGGCGATGCAGGCCGCGACCGACCGCTGGGTGGGCGAGCTCGCGACGACGGTCGATCCGGGGTTCGCCATCCTCGCCCCGGCCGGTGCGCGTGCCCCGACGGTCACGTGCGTCCTCCTTCCCGACGGGCTCCGGGGCAGCGCCGTGGTCGACGCCGTCGCGGCACGAGGCTACGTGATCGGCGCGGGCTACGGCGCACTGCGCGACACGACGATCCGCATCGGCCACATGGGCGACCACACGGTGTCCGGCGTCGAGCGCGTGCTCGACGTGGTGCGCGAGGTGATCTGGGCACTGCTCGCCGCGCGCTGACGACGCGCCGGGTGAACGACACCACCCGGCGCGCGATGCGTCCGGTCAGTTGTGGCCGATGGCCGCCGAATCGTAGGGCGTGGCGCGGTCGAGCGAGCCGGTGACGAGCGACGTGCGCACGATCACCGAGGCCGTCGCGATGCCGCCGCTGCGGGCGCACGCCATGTCGGCGACCGTGACGTCCTGTGCGACGGCCGCCCGGCCGGCCTCGCCGCGCAGGACGACGCTCGCCCACTCGCCGTGCCCCCATCCGACGACGATGTCGGTGAGGGGGATGGCGCCGGTCGGGCGCACCGCCGCGAGCACCGCCTTCTTGATCGCCAGCGCGGTGCCCAGCGCCGCGACGATGTCGACCGCCCAGCGCTCGGCCGCGTCGATCTCCTCGCGCGTGAAGAGCCGGGTGAGGAACGGGGCCCCGTGGCGGAGCACGTGGCTGCGGAAACGGGCGAGGTCGATGATGTCGGTGCCGACGCGGAAGGTTCCGTCGATCGGGCGGGTTGCGGCGATGACCATGGCGGAAGGTGGCGACGTCGGGGCGCTGGGCTCCGGGTCCCGCGGCCTCGCGGACTTCGACCGGGCGGAGCGTCCTGACGGCCTCATGCATTGCAACCGACACGCCGCTGCATGCATCGCGCTGCCGGTCATGCAACGCATTCCGCCGCAACGGCTTCAGCCGTTTCCACGGGAACGGCACGCGCCCGGTGCGGCGTCGACGCAACAAATGCAGAGCTCGTCTATGTCGCAGCCACGCATCAGTCCCGCGGCTCGGCGGTGCGATCGCCAAGCCCGCGACGTGGCGTGCGCACGACGCCCGCGGCCGCGTCTGCGCGGCTGCGGGCGTCGCGATACCTCCTGCCTGATCGTGCCGCGGCCGGCGCTCAGTGGGGGTGGTGGGCCTCCCTGTCGCCCTGCTCCGCCTCGCGGACGACGCGCGCCGTCACGTCGGGCGGCGCCACCTCGTACCCCGCCGGCCGGGCTCGATAGCGGCAGTCCCCGTGTGTCAGCCCGCGCAGGTGCGTCGCGTAGAGGTGCAGCTCCGCCCGGGGGACGAGCGCCCGGACGATCGTCTTCCCCGCCCCACCCGCATCGGTGCCGAGGATCTGCCCCCGCCGTGCGGAGAGGTCGCCCATGACGTCGCCGAGGTGCGCCGTGGGGACCTCGAGCTCGAGCTGGTCGACGGGTTCGAGGAGCGCGGGACGGCACTGCGCAGCCGCGGCCTTGAAGGCGAGGATCCCCGCGAGCTTGAAGGCGAGCTCGCTCGAGTCGACCGAGTGGAAGGAGCCGTCGGTGAGCTCGGCGCGGAAGTCGACCACCGGCGCGCCGGCGAGCACGCCGCGCTGCGCGGCCTCGCGGATCCCCGCGTCCACGGCGGGGATGTACTTGCCGGGGATCGCCCCGCCGACGACCGAATCGACGAAGACGTAGCCCTCGCCGCGCGGCAGGGGCGAGATGGTGACGTGCGCGTCGCCGAACTGCCCGCGCCCGCCGCTCTGCTTCTTGTGCCGCCCGCGGGCCGACGCGGTGCCGAAGAGCGCCTCGCGCCAGGCGATGCGCGGCGCCGCGAGCTCGGCGCCGACGCCGAACTTCCGCTTGAGCCGGGCGAGCGCGACCTCGACGTGACGCTCGCCGAGTCCCGAGAGGATCGTCTCGTGCGTCTCGGCGTCGAGGTGCACCTCGAGCGTCGGGTCCTCGTCGTGCAGCGCGTGCAGCCCGACCTGCAGCTTCTCCTCGTCGTTGCGGCTCGTCGCGCGCACGGCGAAGTGCACGACCGGCTCGGGGAGGGCGAGCGCCGGCAGCCGGATCGGATGGGCCCTCGTGCTCAGCGTGTCGCCGGTGTGCGTGTTGCGCAGCTTGGCGACGGTGCAGATGTCGCCCGCGCGGACGCGCAGCACCTCGACGCGCTCGCGCCCGAGCGGGGCGGCGAGGTTGGCCATGCGCTCCGCCGCGTCACGCGTCGCGTTGAAGACGTCGGCGCCCGCCTCGACGCTCCCCGAGAGGACGCGCAGGTACGAGATCTGGCCGACGTGCGGCTCGGCCTGCGTCTTGAAGACGAGCGCGGCGAACGGGCCGTCGTCGGTGGCGTGGAGCGTGACGGTGCGGTCGCCCTCGCTCCCCGTCCACCCGTGCAGCTCCTCGCATTCCCACGCGCTGGGCATGAGCTGCACGAGCTCCGTGAGGAGCGCGCGCACGCCGATCAGGCGCTCGGCGCTCACCGCGAAGACGGGGTGCAGGGCGTCGCGCTTCATCGCCGCCTTGAGCCCCTCGATCACCTCGTCCCGGCCGAGCTCCGTGCCGTCGAGGTAGCGCTCGAGGAGGGCGTCGTCGGTCGCCGCGATCGCCTCGAGCATCTCGGCGCGATAGCGGTCGAAGGCGGCGCGCGCGTCGTCGGGGATGTCGGTCTCGACGTACTCGCCGGCCTTGCCCCCCTGCTGGTAGAGATAGGCGCGCTGCGTGAAGAGGTTCATGACGCCGCGGATCGCGGGGCCGGCGCCGACGGGAACCTCCACCGGCACCACGGCGGGGCCGAGGCGCGCCTTGAGCTGCGCGTAGGTGACGTCGAAGTCGGCGTGCTCCTTGTCGAGCATCGTCACGACCACCATCACCGGATCGCGACGGGCGATCGCCTCCTCGAACATGGTCACGGTGCCGGTGTCGACGCCGTGCGCCGCGCTCACGCAGAGCACCGCGCCGTCGGCCGCCGCCAGCCCGGCGATCGCGTCGCCCATGAAGTCGGGGAAGCCGGGGGTGTCGATGAAGTTGATCTTCGCGTCCTGCCACTCGGCGAAGGCGCAGCCGAGCGTCGTGCTGTAGCCCCGGTCGGTCGCCTCGGGGCTCGAGTCGGTCAGGGCCGTGCCGTCGCGGATGCTGCCGTGGCGCCTAGACGTCCCTGCGGCGAACGCGAGCGCGTCGACCAGGGTGGTCTTGCCGCTCGCCGCGTGGCCGACCAGCGCCACGTTCCTGATGCCGGTGCTGTCGTAATCGCGCATGCACCCTCCCGGAGTCACGTCGGCCCGCCGCGGATCGGCGGACCCGCTCGCACGGTCGGCCCGTGCGTGGAGGGGGGCAATCGTGGCCCCCCCGACAGGGCGGCGGGGGGGCGTGGACAGGCGGGCCGGGCCGGTGCAGGATGGCCCGGTGCGTGCCGCGCCGGGCGTGTCGGCATCGTTCCCGAACCCCGTCCCGTGCCCGGCCGTTCACCAGCGTCCGGTTCGCCGTCCCCCACCCCGCCGCATGACCACGCTCTTCCTCGTCGTCGTCCTCGACCTGATCGGCTTCGGGATGATCATCCCGGTCTTCCCCTTCTACGCCGAGCGCGTGGGGGTGGCGCCGGCCGCGGTCATCCTCTTCCTCGGGCTCTACTCGCTGGGGCAGCTGGTCGGCGCGCCGATCTGGGGGGCGATGTCGGACCGGTACGGCCGCCGGCCGATCCTCCTCGCGACGCTGCTCGCCAACACGGCGGCGAACCTCGTGCTTGCCGTCTCGCACGATCCCGTCTCGCTCGCGCTGTCGCGCGTCGTGAGCGGCCTCGCGGCCGGCAACATCTCCGCCGCGTACGCCTACGTCACCGACATCACCGACGACGCGCAGCGCCCCAAGGCGCTCGGGCTCCTCGGCGCCGCGTTCGGCATCGGCTTCATCCTCGGCCCGGCCTTCGGCGCGCTCCTCGCCGGCGGCGACACCGACGGGACGTCGGGGCTGGCGCGCGTGTCGTACGGCGCCGCCGCGTTCAGCATGCTCGGCTTCGTCCTCACGCTGCTGCGGCTCCCCGAGTCGCACCCGCCCGAGGCGCGCAAGGCGAAGCGCGCCGCGCGCACGGGCCTCGGCGCCTACCTGCGCCGCCCCGTGCTCGGTGAGTTGATGCTCTCGGCCGTCGTCGTCGTGGCGGCGGTGGCGATGATGCAGAGCACCCTCGCGCTCTGGACGGCGAGCGCGCTCGAGGTGACGCCCGCGACGCTGGGGTGGATCTACGGCTTCGTCGGGGTGGTGAGCACGGTCGTGCAGGCCGGGCTGACGGGGCCGCTCGTGCGGCGCTTCGGCGCGGCGACGCTCCTCCGCGCGGGGACGGCGCTCGCGGGGGTCGGCATGATCCTCATCCCGTTCTCGACGAGCGTGCCGCTGCTGCTCCTCTGGCTCGGCATCTTCGGCGTCGGGTCGGCGATCACGAACCCGGCCTACTCGCAGCTCGTCGCCTCGGTCGCGGCGCCGAGCGAGCGCGGCGCGGTGCTCGGCGCCTTCCAGGGAGCGGCGTCCCTCGGGCGCGTCATCGGCCCGTTCGCCGCGAGCGGCGTGGCGGCGGTGAGCACGCTCCGCTGGCCGTTCCTCGTCGGGGGCGCGCTCGGCCTCGTCGGGCTCTTCCTGCAGCGCCACGTCGCGCAGCCGGCGCCGACGTCCGCACCGGCGGAGCCGCGACCCGAGGCGGCCTGACGCGGAACGCATTGCACCGCTGCAGTCCGTAGGCGGAACCGCCGGATGACGCAGGCGGACGGCAGGAACGGCAGGGGGACGGCAGGAACGGCAGGGGGACGGCAGGACACCACGGTCGAGCGCTGCGTAATCGGCACGCACTCGCGCCATGTGCGTCGCGAACGCTCCCTCGGCCTGCCCTGCCGTCCTCCTGCCGTTCCTGCCGTCACCTGCCTCACCCCGGCGGTTGAACGGTGCACGTCGAGTAACGAGGAGCTACGGCAGCTCGAGGGCGACCATCGTGCGTGCGACGTGCGCCGGGGCGTAGAGGTGGAGCCCGCATGGCGTCCATCCCGCATCGGCGAGCATCCGCGCGTACGTGGCGGCCGGGTGGCGGTGCATGCGCAGGTCGCCGGTGATGTCGTCGCCGGCGCTGAAGAGCTCGAGGAAGGCGACGCCGTTCGAGAGCGCGGCGAGCGTCGCGAGCCCCGCGGCCAGCTCGCCCTCGGGCACGTAGTTCAGCACCCCGCACGCGACGATCAGGTCGAAGCCGCGCGGCGCGACGCGATCGAGCGCCAGCGTGTCGAGCGTGGCGAGGGTGCCCTGCCGCAGGTCGCGGGTGCGCCCGTAGCGCGCGACGGCGTAGTCGCTCGGCTCGACGCCGACGTAGCGCAGGCGCGGACGCAGGCGGCGCAGGTGGCCGCGCCAGTGCCCCTCCCCGGCGCCCACGTCGAGCACCGTGCGCACGGGGCGCTCGAGGACGTACTCGGTCGCGGCCACGGTCAAAGCGACGATCCGCGCGATCTCGCCCGGCGAGCGGACGCGATGCGCGGCGCTGCGGTACCAGCGCTCGAAGTAGGCGGCGTCGAAGCGGGTGCCGGGGTCGGACCGCCGCGGCATCAGCGCGGGGGGAGCGTGAAGGGGATCCGCCGGAGCCCCACGCGCCCGTTGGCGACGACGACGAGCACGTCCTGCAGGGCGCCGATGTCGGCCAGCGGGTCGCGCTCGACGACGATCAGGTCGGCCTCCTTGCCCACGACGAGCGTGCCGGTGCGCGCGTCGAGGCCGAGCATCCGCGCGGCGAGCGAGGTCGCCGACTCGATCGCCTGCATCGGCGTCATCCCGCCCACCTGCACGAAGGCCATGGCCTCGTGGGCGACGCGCGAGGTGCTCTTCGGGCCGTAGTCGGTGTCGACGCCGGTGACGACGGGGACGCCCGCGCGCACGGCGCGTCGGATCACGTCCGCGACGCGCGGGAGCATCGCCTCGCCGCGCACCGTCAGCACCGGATCGTCGTAGTCGCCGCCCGGGCGCGTGAGGTCGACGACGGTGGTGTAGGTGGGGACGAGGAAGGCCCCCGTCGCCTTCATGAGCGCGATGGTGCTGTCGCTCAGGAAGGTCCCGTGCTCGATGCTCCGCGCTCCCGCGCGCACGGCGGCGTACGCCCCCTCGTCGCCGTGCGCGTGGACGAGGACCGGGACGCGGCGCCTCGCCGCCTCCTCGACCACGGCACGGAGCTGCGCGGCATCGTAGACCTGCTTGCGCGGATCCTGGTCGGGGAGCCCCGCGCGCTCGGTCGCGCGCGTCTTGATGACGTCGACGCCGCGCTCGAGGTTGACGCGCACCACCCCCCGGAGCTGCGCGGTATCGAGCACCGCGCCGGCGTACGCCGCGAGCCGCGCATCGGCCAGCACGGTCTCGCCGAGGTACGGCGTCACGAAGACGCCCGCGGCGAGGAGCTCGGGGCCGACGAGCGCGCCGCGGCGCACGAGTTCGCGCAGCCCGACGTCCTCGTAGTGCGGCGTGCTCGCGCTCCGCGCGGTCGTGACCCCGCTCTCGAGCGCGCGGCGCATGTCGGCGAGGGTCTGCACGTGCGTGTGCGCGTCGACGAGCCCCGGCAGCACCCAGCGCCCCGCGACGTCGATGGTGTCGGCGGGCCCCGCCACCGGCTGGCGTCCCGGCCCGATGCGGGCGATGCGTCCGTTCTCGACGACGACCGTCACGTCGCGGCGTGGCGCGGCGCCGGTGCCGTCGATCAGGTTGGCGCGCACGAGGACGAGCGCCCGGCCCGGCGCCGGCACCTGGGCGTCGAGCAGGGCGGGAAGCACCCCGACGAGGGCGGCGAGGATCGAGCGCATCAGGCGGCGACCGGGGGACGGGTGACGGGGAGCGCGGTGCGCAGCCGGAGGAGCCACGCGAGCGAGAGGAGCGAGGCCGCGAGCGCGGCGCCGGCGAGCATGGGTGCGATGCCGGCGACGAGGAGCGCGGCGGCGGCGACCGCGACGGCCACGAGGCGCGCGCCCTCGAGGACGAGCGCGGCCCGACGCCCCTCGTGGAGCGCCCCGACGCACGCGAGGCCGAGCGCGACGAGGAAGACGAGCGCCGCTTCCTCGTGCCACGCGAGCGTCGCCGCCACCTCCAGCGTGCGGTAGGCGACCACGAGGAGCAGCGTGAACTGCACGACGCCGTACGCGGCCACCGCACGCGGCAGCGGCGGGTCCCACGGTGCGTCCCGTGCCGGCCACGCCGGCGGGCCGGAGGGCGGCGCGAGGTCGGCCGGGCGCCACGACGGGTGCCCGAAGACCACGCGCAGCTTGTCGCGCCAGCGCCGCGTGCGCCGCGCGTCGCGCGCGATGGCGGCGAAGACGTGGACGTTCGCCCAGACCGGGTTCCAGCTCCGGAGCGGCGTCGTGATCCCGTACACCGGCGGCGCGCGCTCCTCGACGAAGGTGCCGAAGAGGCGGTCCCAGAGGATGAAGACGCCGGCGTAGTTGCGGTCGAGGTACTCGGGATTGACGCCGTGGTGCACGCGATGGTGCGACGGCGTGTTGAGCCACCACTCGAGCCACCGGGGCAACTTCCCCACCTCGCGCGTGTGGATCCAGAACTGGTAGACGAGGTTGAGCGCGTAGCAGGCCGCGAACATCGGCCACGGCATCCCGACGAGCGCCAGCGGGACGTAGAACACCCACGACAGGAGCCCGTGCAGCGCGCTCTGGCGCAGCGCCACGGTGAGGTTGTACTCCTCGCTCGAGTGGTGGACGACGTGCCCGGCCCAGAGCAGGTGCACCGTGTGCGAGTAGCGGTGCATGGCGTAGTAGGCCACGTCGACCAGCACGAACGCGAGCGCCCAGCTCCCGAGCGCGACCCAGTCGATGCCGAGCACGCCGGGGACCGCCGTCGCCCCCCACGGGAGCCGATCGATCCACTCGGGGAGGAGCCCCGCACGCTGGAGCGAGAGGTGCGCCACCACCCAGGCGTGGACCGCCACCGTCCCGAGCTTGATGAAGAGCCCCAGCAGCTGGCTCAGGATGCCGCACGACAGGTCGGCGATCGAGTCGTTCAGCCGGTGCACTCTGTCGCCGCGCCGGTGCGCGACCCAGAGCTCCAGCGCGATCAGGACGAAGAAGAGCGGGATCGAGGCCTGGATGATCGCCATGAAGGGCGGCGGGACGACGCGGGGGCGAACGGCACGGGACGCTCGGGCGTAACGGCGGTGCCCGTCCAATCTACGTGCCGCCCGCCGGCACGCCCGCCCCTCCCCCGCGTCGTGCCATGCCCCGCCCCGTCCGCACCCTCCTCGCGGCGTTCGTCGCCGTCGCTCTCGCCCCGACGCTCCCGGCCCAGCGGCCGCCGGCCCCGCCGCCCGGTGGCGAGCGCCTCTTCTACTACGTCGACAACCAGGCGAGCTGGGAGAGCTTCCTCGCCAACGCCGACCGCATCGACGTCGTCGGGCCGCAGAGCTACGTGGTCGACTCGCTCGGCATCGTCTTCGGCACGGTCGACCCGATGCTGGTGGCCGAGGCACGCCGGCGGCGGATCAAGGTGATGCCGCTCCTCGTCAACGAGGGTTTCCAGCAGCCGGCGCTCCGCCGCCTCCTCGCCGACACGGCCGCGCAGGGGCGCGCGGTGCGCGCGCTGGTCGCGCTCTGCCGCGCGCACGATTTCTGGGGGATCCAGTTCGACGTCGAGAACATCAACATCCAGGATCGCGACCGCTTCACGGCCTTCTACCGCCGCGCCGCCGACGCCCTCCACGCCGACGGGCGGACGATCAGCATCGCGATCGTCGCGCGCGCCTCGGACGACGTGAACGCGACGAGCTACCATCGCTTCATGATGGACTCCTGGCGCGGGGGCTTCGACCTCGCGGCGATCGCCGCCGCGGGCGACTTCGTCTCGATCATGACCTACGACCAGCACACCCGTCGCACCCCGCCCGGGCCCGTCGCGGGGCTCCCCTGGATGCGCGAGATGGTCGACTACACGCTGCGCTTCGTCCCGGCGGGCAAGCTCTCGCTCGGCATCCCGCTCTACGGGCGGCACTGGTTCGCGCAGGGCGACGCGACGTCGCCCGCACGCGCGAGCGTCGGCTTCTCGCAGGCCTCGTGGCCGTGGGGCGCACACCTCGTCGCGCGCGCGGGCGGCACGGTGGAGTGGGACGCGACCGAGGGGACGAGCTGGGCACGGATCGCCGTCGGCGGGACGTGGGAGTGGCTCTTCCTCGAGGACGTGCGGGCCTTCGAGGCCAAGCTCGCCCTGATGCGCGAGAAGGGGCTGCGGGGCTTCAGCGCCTGGGTGCTCGGCCCCGAGGATCCCCGCATCTGGGAGCGGCTGCCGCGCCGTTAGCCCCCGCCCCGCGCGCTCGCGCCCTGGCGGCGCGCCTCGCGCACCGCCGCCAGCAGCGCCTCGCGCGTGAACGGCTTCTCGACGATGGTGGCGCCCTCGGGGAGCGCGCTCTCGCCGTCGAGCCCCGTGCGGTCGTAGCCCGAGACGAAGACGACCGGAAGCGCCGGGTGCTCCGCCGCGAGCCGCGCGGCGAGCGCGATCCCGTCGAGCTCCGGCATGCGCACGTCGGTCACGACGACGGCCACGCGGCTCCCGACGCGCTGGAGCACCTCGAGCGCGTCGGCCCCGTGGCGCGCCTCGAGCACCTCGTAGCCCGCGCGCTCGAGCATGCGGCGGGCCACCGAGCGGACCTGCGCCTCGTCCTCGACGAGCAGCACGAGCCCCTCGGCGTCCGCCGGCGCGGGCGTCCCGACGTGCGGAGCCGTGGGGAGCGCGTCGCCGGCGTGCGGCAGCGCGATGGTGAAGGTCGAGCCCGCGCCCGGGGTCGTGCACACGTCGATCCGTCCCCCCGCCGCGCTCACGATCCCCCACACGACCGACAGCCCGAGTCCCGTGCCGTGCGCGACCGGCTTGGTCGAGAAGAACGGCTCGAAGATGCGGGCCCGGGTCGCCTCGTCCATCCCGATGCCGCCGTCCATGATCCGCAGCAGCACCTCCCCGTCGCGCACCTCCACCTCGACGGTGATCACGCCGCCCTCGGGCATCGCGTCGCGCGCGTTCAGCACGAGGTTGAGGACCACCTGCTCCAGCTGGCCCACGTCGCCGCGCACCGTGGCCGGCACCGACGGCAGGCCGACGTCGAAGTGCACCGAGGGCGGCATCGAGCGGCGCGCGATCTCCAGCGCATCGCGGACGACGACGGCGAGGTCCACCACGACCGGCGTCACCGGTGCCGCACGGCGACCGACGACGAGCAGCTGGCGCGTGAGCGCGGCGGCACGGTCAGCGACCGAGAGGGCGAGGTCGAGCTCCTGCGCCACCGGCGTCGCGTCGTCGAGCGCCATGCGCGCCAGCTCGACCGAGCCGCGCAGCGCGGTGAGCAGGTTGTTGAAGTCGTGCGCGATGCCGCCCGCGAGGTGCGCCACCGCCTCCAGCTTGCGCGCCGTCGCGAGCCGCTCGCCCAATGCCGCCCGCTCGGCCTCGAGCGCCCGGGCGCGCGAGAGGTCGTGCCATGTCGCGACGGAGATCGCCTTCTCGCCGAGCAGGGCACGGCGGACCGTGACGTCGACGGGGATCTCGCGCCCGTCCGCGTGGCGATGCATCCACTCGAAGCGGAGCCACCCGTCGCGTTTCGTCTGGGTGCCGAGCCGGCGCGCCTTGGCCATCGACGGCTCGCCATCGGGCTGCACCGGCGGCGAGAATTCGGCGGCGCTGCGGCCGATCAGCTGCGATCGGTCGGTGAGCCCGAGGAGCGCGAGCGCGGCGGGATTCGCGTCGATCACCCCGTGCTCGTTCCCCACCACGAGGCCGTCGGCGCTGTTGTCGAAGACGAGCCGGAAGAGCGCCTGCTCGCGGAGCCGATCGGTGATGTCGTGCCCGATCGCGACGATCCCCCACGGCGTGCCGTCGGGCGCGAGGACGCGATCGACGTTCCAGACGAGGGTGCGCCGCGAGCCGTCTGGCCGGAGCGAGTCGTCCTGGTAGCCGACCGTCGGCGTGCCACCGAGCACCTTGCGGATGTCGGCCGCCACACCGTCACGCTGCTCGGGGGCGATGAAGGTGTCGAGGTAGCTACGGCCGAGCGCGTCCGACCGCGACACACCGTAGAGCGCCTCGGCGGCGGGATTCCACTCGAAGATGGTGTGGTCGGGGCGGAGCCCGACGATCACCGCGCTCGCGATGCCGACGGCGCGCTCGAGCACCTGCTCGCGCGTGGGGGCTGGGCCGGACGGATGCTGCGTCACGGCGGGAAGCTCGCGGGTGGAGGGGCGCGAGGGAATGCCCTATGGTGCGTCCGGCAGATGTTTCCCCGACCGCCATGCTCACGCCGTTAGCATTCCGTCATTTCATTGCATGCTTCGCATGACGCCCCTGCCCGCCACCTTCGACCCGATCGACCTCTACGGCTGGTTCGAGACACTCACGCCGGAGGAAGACGCGCGGCGCCGTGCGCTCCGCGCGGTCCTCGAGCGCGACATCGCGCCGGTCGCCGACGCCCACTGGGAGCGGGGCACGTTCTACCACGAGGCGCTCGCCGGCTTCCACGCGCACGACCCGCTGCGCCACTGGTTCGACGACGGCGCGACGAACCGCACGATGGTCGACGGGCTCGTCTCGCTCGAGCTCGCGCGCGTCGACCCCTCGATGGCGTCGTACTTCGGCGTCCACGGTGGCCTCTGCTTCGGGTCGATCGCGCTCCTCGGCTCGGACGCGCAGCGCGCCGAGTGGCTGCCGGCGCTGCGCCGCTTCGAGCGGATCGGCTGCTTCGGGCTCACCGAGCCCGAGGTCGGGAGCGGCGTCGCGCGCGGCCTGACGACGACCTGCCGGCGCGACGGCGACGCCTGGGTGCTCGACGGCGAGAAGAAGTGGATCGGCAACGCGACCTTCGCCGACGTCGTGACGGTCTGGGCGCGCGACGTCGACGACGGGCAGGTGAAGGGCTTCCTCGTGCGCACCACGACGCCGGGCTACGCAGCGCGGCTCATGAACGGCAAGATCGCGCAGCGCGCGCTCGCCTCGGGGTGGATCACGCTCACCGGCTGCCGCGTCCCCGAGGACGACCGGCTCCCCGGTGCACGCAGCTTCGCCGACACCGCACGCGTCCTCGGCGCGGCGCGCATCGGCGTCGCCTTCCAGGCCGTGGGATGCGCGATGGGCGCCTACGAGCACGCGCTCCGCTACGCCCGCACGCGCGAGCAGTTCGGCCGCCCGATCGGCGGCTTCCAGCTCGTGCAGATGATGCTCGTGAAGATGGCCGGCAACGTGACGGCGATGCTCGGCATGGCGCTCCGCGCCGCGCGACTGCAGGATGCCGGGCGCGCCACCGACGCGCACACGTCGCTCGCCAAGCAGTTCTGCGCCGCGCGCTGCCGGGAGACGGTGCAGCTCGCGCGCGAGCTCATGGGCGGCAACGGCGTCCTGCTCGAGCACGGGGCGGCGCGGCTCTTCTGCGACGCCGAGGCGATCTACTCGTACGAAGGGACGAACGAGGTGACCGCGCTCGTCGTCGGGCGGGCGCTCACGGGGACCGGCGCCTTCGCCTGAGCTGCCGACGCACGACGGGGCGGCGCCGCGCGTGCGGGCCGCCCCGTGACCGGCGGGACCGGAGTGCCCCCGGGGTGATTCGAACACCCGACCAACGGTTTAGGAAACCGCTGCTCTATCCACCTGAGCTACGAGGGCGACGCGCGAAAGATAGCGGCCCCGCTCCGTGGACGGGACGGCGGGCGCCGGGGGGGCAGCGTCAGGCCTCCGGCCGCCGCATCTCGACGTGCGGGATCCCGTCCTCGTCGTACGGCGCGCCGGCGACCGTGAAGCCGAGCGACGCGTAGAAGCGCTCGAGGTAGCGCTGCGCGCCGAGCCGGATCGCCGCCCCGGGCCAGCGTGCCTCGCACTCGGCGATCGCGCGACGCATCAGCGCCCGCCCCGCCCCCGACCCGCGCGCCGCCGGCGCCGTGACGACGCGCCCGATCGCCGCCTCGGCGTAGTGGTCACCGGGGGCGAAGAGGCGGGCGTAGGCGACGAGCGTGCCGGGGTCGCCCGCGACGCGCTCGCCGAGCAGGTGGAGGGCGACGTCGTCGCGCCCGTCCATGTCGTGGAAGACGCAGGCCTGCTCGACGACGAAGACCGCGCTGCGCAGCCGCAGCACGGCATAGAGCGACGCGGCGTCGAGCCCCGTGAAGGGGACGACGCGCCAGGCGAGCGCCGCGCTCACGCGTCGAGCAGCGACTCGATGCGCGCCCGGCCCAGCAGCTCGCGGCCGCCGAGCGCGCCGAGCTCCATGAGGAAGGCGTAGCCGACGACCTCGCCGCCCACGCGCTGCACGAGGCGGGCGGTGGCGCGCGCCGTGCCACCCGTCGCGAGGACGTCGTCGACAACGAGCGCCCGCGCCCCGCGCGGCATCGCGTCGGCGTGCATCTCGAGCGCGTCCGTCCCGTACTCGAGGGCGTACTCCTCGCGCTCGACGGCGTGGGGGAGCTTGCCCGGCTTGCGCACGGGGATGAACGGGAGCCCGAGCTCGAGCGCCATCGGCGCGCCGAAGAGGAAGCCGCGGCTCTCGATGCCGACGACGTGCGTGCACCCGGCGTCGCGCCAGCGCGCCGCCATCGCGCCGACCGTCTCGCGGTACGCGGCGGGGTCGCCGAGGAGCGGCGTGATGTCGCGGAAGACGATGCCCGGCTTCGGGAAGTCGGGGATCCGGCGCACGATCGTGTCGAGGCGCTCGCGCAGCGTGGCGTGGTGGTGCGACATCGCTCAGCGGAGGATGACGAAGGGATACGGCATCTCGGCGGGCGTCGACGGCGGCGCCTCGTCGAGGTCGGTCACGTCGGAGACGTTCGCGCTCTCCGGGCCGCGCATCAGCGCGCCGCGCAGCGCGACGAGGTGCGTGCGGATGCCGTGGGCGCGCACCTCGACGGTGCCGTCGTCGAGGTTGCGCACCCAGCCGGCGAGGCCGAGCCGACGCGCCTCGGTGCGGACGAACCACCGGAAGCCGACGCCCTGGACCCGCCCCGCGACGATGCAGTGCAAAATCCCCGCGGCGTACTGCCCGTCCGGCGGCGTCACGCGCGTCATGCCGTCCCCGCCTCCAGCCAGCCGTGGCTCCCGACGAGCGGGACGAAGCGCATGTCGGCCACCGCCTCCTGCCGGACGCCCGTGGGGGTGCGCGTGACGAGCCAGAGCGCCTGCTTCTCGCGGTCGCCCACGGGGACGAGCAGGCGCCCGTTCTCGGCCAGCTGCTCGACGAGGGGCATCGGCATCTTCGGCGCGCCAGCGCCGACGAGGATCGCGTCGTAGGGGCCGTAGTCGCGCCAGCCGAGCGTTCCGTCGCCGCAGAGGTACGAGACGTTGCGCACCCCGTGGTGGTCGAGCACCGCGCGCGCCGAGTCGAGGAGGGCGCGCACCCGCTCGACGGTGAAGACCTGCGCGGCGAGCCGCGAGAGGAGCGCCGTCTGGAAGCCCGACCCGGTCCCGACCTCGAGGACGCGCTCGCGTCCCGTCAGCCCGAGGAGCTGGAGGTAGAGCGCGTGGACGTAGGGCTGCGAGATCGTCTGCCCCGCGCCGATCGGGAGCGGGGCGTCCTCGTAGGCGCGGTGCCGGACGCCGGTGGGGACGAAAAGGTGGCGCGGCACCTCGTCGAACGCCTTGAGGACCGCGAGGTCGCGGATGCCCTGCGCCGCGAGCGCCTCGATGAGGCGCCGCCGCGGCCCCCGCAGGTCCGGCCCGGGGATCACGGTTCCCGCCACCATGTGTGCGCAGCGTCGAGCATGGCGTGGTGCGTGAGGTCGAGATGCAGCGGCGTCACGCTAATGTACCCGTCCGTTACGGCGCGGAAGTCCGTGTCCGGCCCCCCGTCCCACGACGCCGACCCGCCGCCGATCCAGTAGATCGGCCGCCCCCACGGGTCCTGCATCCGGGAGAGCGAGTTGGAGTAGACGCGCTTGCCGAGGCGGGTGAGGCGGATCCCCTCGACCGTGCCCGCGCTCCGCGGCGGGAGGTTGACGTTGAGGAGCGTCCCGGCGGGGATGTCGAGGGCGATCAGGTGGCGCAGGAGTGCGGTCACCGGCTCGATCAGCTCGTCGAGCCGCGACACGTCGGCCCGCAGGTCGCCGCCGGCGAAGCTGAGCGCGATCGCCGGGACGCCGAGCGAGAGCCCCTCCATCGCCGCGGCCACGGTCCCCGAGTAGAGGACGTCCTCGCCCATGTTCTGCCCGTGGTTGATCCCGCTCAGCACCCAGTCCGGGCGCTCGGGCATCAGCGCCTCGATCGCGAGCATCGCGCAGTCGGTCGGCGTCCCGTCGACCTGCCAGCGCCGCTCGCCGCGCCGCACGGGGCGCAGCGGGTGGTGGAGCGTGAGCGAGTGGCTCGTCGCGCTCTGCTCGCGGTCCGGGGCGACGACGGTCACCTCGCCCAGCGGCTCCGCGGCGCGGATCAGGCAGTCGAGACCGTGGGCGAGGATGCCGTCGTCGTTGGTGCAGAGGAATCGCATGTGCGGGAGCGCGAGGGACGGAGCGCCCAGATCGTCGCGACGATGCGCGCGGCGTCGGGGAGCGGGCGGAAGTGGCTCGGCGGGCCGTAGCGCGTCGGGATGGGCACCTGCGCGAGGCGCGCGCCGGCGCGGGCGGCGCGGATGACGAATGCCGTCTCGGCCTCGTAGCGCTCACCGAGGTGCGGCACCGCCTCGAGCAGCGCGGCGCGCATGGCGCGGAAGCCGCACTGCGCGTCGGCGATCGGACGCCCGGCGCACCAGCCGATGAGACGGGTCGAGACCGCGTTGCACGCCCGGCGGACGAGCGGCATCTCCGAGCCGGCGCGCGCGCGCGCGCCCAGCACCAGGTCCGCGCCGTCGCGCACGGCCGCGAGGAAGGCGCCGATGCACGCCGGATCGTGCTGGCCGTCGGCGTCGATCGTGACGATCGCCTCGGCACCGCGCGCGATCGCCGCGGCGAAGCCGGCGCGCAGCGCCGCCCCCTTGCCGCGGTTGGCGGGGAAGCGCACGACCACGTCGGCGTGCGCGTCCGCCACGGCCGCGGTGGCGTCGGTCGACCCGTCGTCGACCACGACGAGCAGGAGCCCGGGTGCGTGCGCCCGCACGCCGACGCAGACCGCCGCGAGGGTGGCCGCCGCCTGGTACGCGGGGACGACGCAGGCGGCGATCACCGCGTCACGCCTCGCTCGCGGCGCGCGGCCTCTCGCCACGCAGGACGCGGAGCACGTCCTCGAGGTCGCCCTCGATCGTGCGCCACGTCGCGGTGCGCAGCGCCTCGCGCGCGGCCGGGCGCTGCTCGCCCGACTTGCGCAGCTCGTCGAGGCGGCGCTTCGCACCCTCGATCGTGTACTTCTCGACGTACAGGAGCTGCTGGACGAGCTGGATCAGCTCGACCTCGCGCCGCTGGTAGACCCGGTTGCCGCTCCGGTTCTTGGCCGGGCTGAGGAAGCGGAACTGCCCCTCCCAGTAGCGCAGGACGTGCGGCTTTAGCCCCGTGAGCTGGCAGACCTCGCCGATGCTGAAGAACTCCTGCACCGCCTCGCGCGCGGGGCTCACCGGTCGCCCTCGGCGCGCAGCGCGCGCTGCATCAGCTCCTGCACCGCGATGCGCGGTGGCATCCCCTCGAAGAGGACGCGGTGCATCGCCTCGACGATCGGCATCTCCACCCCACGCGCCTGCGCCAGCGCGTACGCGCTCTGTGTCGTCACCACCCCCTCGGCGACCGTCTCGCGCGACGCCAGCACCTCGGCCACCGGCTTCCCCTGCCCGATCTCGACGCCGACGGTACGGTTGCGACTGAGCGACCCCGTGCACGTGAGCACGAGGTCGCCCAGCCCCGCGAGCCCCGCGAAGGTCGCCGGCTCGCCGCCGAGCGCGACCCCGAGGCGCGTCATCTCGGCCAGCCCCCGCGTGATGAGCGCCGCGCGCGGGTTGAAGCCGAGCCCGAGCCCGTCGAGCACGCCGGTGGCGACCGCCATGACGTTCTTGAGCGCCCCCCCGAGTTCGACGCCGACGACGTCGTGCTGCGTGTAGACGCGGAGCGCGTCGGAGGAGAAGAGCCCCTGCACCGTGCGCGCCGCGTCGCCGTGGTCGCAGGCGGCCACAATCGCCGTCGGCTGGCGTGCCGCCACCTCCGCCGCGAAGCTGGGGCCCGAGAGCGCCACCACCCGGTGCCCCGGGAGCTCCTCGGCGATCACGTCGGTCATGAGCGCGAACGACTCGCGCTCGATCCCCTTGGTCGCGACGACGAGCAGCGCGTCGGCCGGCACGGCGGCGGCGATCGACCGTGCGACCGCGCGCAGCACGTGCGACGGCGCGACGAAGACGATCGTCGTCGCGTCGCGGACGGCGGCGTGGCCGTCGCCCTCGGCGCGGAGCGACGGCGCGAGGTCGAAGCCGGCGAGGAAGCGCGTGTTGCGATGCGCCGCGTTGATCTCGGCGACGACGTCGGCCTCGCGCGCCCAGAGCGTGGTGTCGTGGCCGTTCCGCGCGAGGGCGTCGGCGAGCGCCGTCCCCCACGCGCCGGCGCCGATGACCGTCGCGCGCGTCATGCCGCGCTCCCGTCGGCCGCGGCCTTCCGGCCGCGCTTGCCGAACCGGTGCTCGGTGCCGTCGCGCAGCCGCCGGATGTTGGCGCGGTGCGTCCAGAAGACGAAGGCCGCCACCAGCGTCACCGTGACGAGGAGCGGCATCCCGCCGTCGCCGCGGAGCGCGACCGCCACCACCAGCGCCACCGCCGAGACGAGCGAGCCGAGCGAGACGTAGCCGCTCGCGGCCACGACGACCGCGAAGGTGCCGATCGCCACCGCCATCGCCACCGGGGCGAGCGCGAGGAAGGCCCCGCTCGCCGTCGCGACGCCCTTGCCGCCGCCCCTGAACAGCAGCAGCGGCGGCTTGACGTGTCCCGCGATCGCGACGAGGGCGAAGCCGAGCTGCCAGCGGATGTCGCCGGCGACGCCGCACGCCTGCGGCAGGAGCGCGACGGGGAGGAAGCCCTTGAGCATGTCGGCCACGTAGACCGCGATCCCCATCGGGGCGCCGAGCGTGCGGAAGACGTTCGTCGCGCCCAGGTTGCCCGAGCCCACCGTGCGCAGGTCGACGCCGCGCGCCTTCCCGGCGAGGAAGGCCGACGGGATCGAGCCCGCGAGCCACGCGACCAGCAGTCCGAGGACCGGCGACATCGTCACTCCTCCTCGCCGCCGCCCTTCCGCTTCATGACGATGCGCAAGGGCGCGCCGTGCCAGCCGTGGGCGGCGCGATAGCCGTTGTGCAGGTAGCGCACGTAGTGCTCCTGCACGAGCTCCGGGTTGTTGCCGAAGACGGCGATCGTCGGCGGCTGCACCGCGACCTGCGTCGCGTAGCGGAGCTTGATCTCGTGCCCGGCGGCCTGCGGCGGCTGCCGGCGCGCGACCAGCGCCTCGAGCGTCGCCGTCACCTGCGAGGTCGGGATCCGCAGCCGGCAGGCCGCGTCGACCTCGAGGATCAGGTCGAGCAGCTTTGTGATGCGCTGCCCGGTGACGGCCGAGGTGAAGAGGAAGGGGACGAACTTGAGGTACGGCGCCTTCTCCGCCGCGTCCTTCTCGAACTTCGCGGCGGTCTTGTCGTCCTTCTCCTTCAGGTCCCACTTGTTGACGACGATGACGAGCCCGCGCCCGGCCTCCCACGCGAGCGTCGCGACCTTGAGGTCCTGGTTCTCGAGGCCGAGCGTCGCGTCGAGCACGAGGACGCAGACGTCGGCCGAGTCGATCGCGCGGCGCGAGCGCAGCGTGCTGTAGAACTCGACCTCCTCCTCGACCTTGCTCTGCCGGCGGAGCCCCGCCGTGTCGACGAAGACGAGGCGGCGCCCGTGGTAGGTCATCGGCGAGTCGATCGCGTCGCGCGTCGTGCCGGCGACGTCGCTGACGACCAGCCGGTCCTCGCCGAGAAGCCGGTTGACGATGGAGCTCTTGCCGACGTTCGGGCGCCCGATGACCGCGACGCGCAGCGCCTCGGGCTCCGGCTCCTCGGCCTCGGGGATGCGGTCGACGATGGCGTCGAGCAGCTCGCCCGTCCCCATGCCGTTCACCGCGGAGACGGGGAAGATCTCGTCGGGGCCCATGGTCCAGAACTCGTGGTGCGCCGTCGAGCCGAACTTGTCGCTCTTGTTCGCCACGAGCAGCCACGGCTTCCCGCTGTCGCGCAGGATCCCGGCGACCTTCTCGTCGGAGGGGACGAGGCCGAGCTTCGCGTCGACGACGAAGCAGAGGAGGTCGGCCTCCTCGATCGCGCGCGCGACCTGCCGGCGGATCTCCCGGTCCATCGGCGCCGACTCGTCGTCCGGGACGCCGCCGGTGTCCACGAGCCAGAAGTCGGTGCCGTTCCACGTCACGCGCCCGAAGTGGCGGTCGCGCGTGGTGCCCGCGACGTCGGAGACGATCGCGGCCTGCTGGTCGCCGACGAGGCGGTTGTAGAGCGCCGACTTGCCGACGTTCGGCCGGCCGACGAGTGCCACGACGGGGAGGCTCACGCCGCGCTCCGGAGGGGGCCGACCACCGCGGGCTCGTGCTCGAGCACGTCGATGAAGTCGTACGAGGGGAAGACGGGGAACGGGAACTCCTCCCGCACCGCCACGAACGACTGGTCGTCGAGGAAGACGCCGGCCTCGTTGATGCACTCCGCCGGCACGAGCGCGAGGTCGAGGTCGACGCGCCCGGCGAGCGCGCGCCGGATGTCGTCGCTCACGAGGAGCCCCGCCGTGGTGGTGGTCGGGCCGAAGAGCGAGTTCTCGACCGGGAGCAGCACGAACTCCGCCCCGGTCGCCTCGCGCAGCTGCTCGAGGAGCGGTGGCATGAGCGGCGCCATGCTCGTCCCCGTCACCACGCCGATGCGACGCCCGTCGAGGCGCGGGAGCCGCGACACCCCCTCGGCGACGCGCTCGCGGAGCGAGGTGACCGCGCCCACGCCGTTCTCGATCTGCGCGAAGTCGCCGTAGTGCTCGGCCCCCGGCAGCTCGCGCCCGGCCAGCAGGTAGAGCTCGTCCGAGCCGTACACCCACCGGTCGCCCTTCTCGGCCAGCGCGCGCGCCTCCCACCGCTCCACCACGGCGAGGAGCCGGTTCGCGTTGTCGGCGTCCATCGGCTTGCCGCTGTAGAGGTGCGAGAACTGGGTCACCCCCACCGGGACGATCGCCACCGAGAGCACCGCGTCGCCGAGCGCCCAGAGATCGGCGAACGAGGCCTCGAGCACCTCGCCGTCGTTGAGCCCGGGGACGATCACCATCTGGCAGTGGAACTGGATGCCCCCGGCCGCGAGGCGCGTGAGCTGCTCGACGATGTTCGGGACGCGCGGGTTGTTGAGCAGCACCTTGCGCGCCTCCCACGGCGTCGCGTGCACGCTCACGTAGAGCGGCGAGAGGCGGTACTCGAGGATGCGCGCGATGTCGCGCTCCTTCACGTTCGAGAGCGTGGCGAAGTTCCCGTACGCGAACGAGAGCCGGTAGTCGTCGTCGCGGATGTAGAGCGGCTTGCGCAGCCCCTTGGGGAGCCCCTCGATGAAGCAGAACTCGCACCGGTTCGCGCAGCGGCGCACCGTCGGCGGCTCGAGCTCGAGGCCGAGGGGCTCGCCCTCGGGGCGCTCGACGTGCAGCGTCGCCTCGCGTCCGTCGGGGAAGCGCACGTCGACGGTGAAGGCGTCCTCGGCGGTCAGGAACTCCCAGTCGAGGAAGTCGTCGACGACGCGCCCGTTGACCGCGCGCAGCTCGGTGCCGCGCACGATCCCGATCGCCTCGCCGAGGGCACCCGCCTCGACCGCCGCCACCCGCACCATGCCCCCGTTCTCCCGCGTCTCCGTGGTCCCGTGGCGCGCATCCCGCGTCGTCGGGGGCGCATGCGCCGAGCCGCGCCCGCGGGGGTCCCGGGGCGCGGCTCGTGGAACGTATCAGCTGCGAGGGCCGAAATCAATGCGCGACAGCGACTTCCGTCGCCGCGCGCGGCCCTCGCGCGGTCACTTCGCGACCTTGTACCGGAAGGCGACGATCCCCGCCCCCTTCCCCTCGACCGACACCGGCTCGCCCGACCCGGGCTCGATCGCCTTGGTCGTCGCCGTCCCCGTCGCCACGACCTGCTCGCGCGCGTCGAGGAACTCGACCGTCACCGTGAAGGTCCCCGCGGGCTTCATCGGCGGCACCTGCACGAAGGCGCCGAAGCGCGCGCCCCCGGCGGTCGGCGAGAACTGCGTCACCTGCACCACCGGCGAGACGTCGTTCATCATCTTGCCGTACGCCAGCAGCGAGTCCTGCAGCACCTTCATCTGCGCGTTCTGCGCCGGCGTGAGCGTCACCGACTGGCCCGGCTTCGGGCGCACGCCCTTGTTGGCCTTGGTCTGGATCGCGAGCCGGCGGGCGCGGATGGTGTTCTGCCCCAGCTGGTAGATCCCGGGGTTGTTCGGGTCGACGGCGCGCAGCTTGGCGAAGTACGGGCCGATCTCGTCGTAGCGCTCCATGTTGTTGAGCGCGACGGCGGCGTTGTAGAGCGCGTCGCGGTTGGCCGGGTTGCGCTTGAGCGCCATCTCGTAGACCTGGAGGGCGGCCGCGTTCTGCTCGTTCTTCGAGAGCTCGTTGCCGACGTCCGCGAGCTGGGCGTCGGTGATCCGGTCGCCCATCGCCGCCACCGTGTCGACGAGCGCCTTCGCCCCCGCGGCGTCGAGCTTCGTCCCGGCGAGCTTCATGATGCGCAGGCGCACCGTCATGTCGTCGGGCTTCCGCTCCGAGTAGCGCTTGTAGGCGTCGACCGCCTTGCGCGCGTACTCCGCCTTGCGCGGCTCGGGGGCGTCGATGCTCGCGTTCTGGTACATCACGCCGAGGTTGAGCAGCATGCTCTCGCCGAAGGCGCGCGCCGAGGTGTCCTTGCTCGCGAGGCCGATGTCGGCGCCCTTCGTGAACCACTCGACCATCATCGCCGTGTCGTCCTTCGTCTGCGACAGCCCGGCCATCACCTGGTAGCCGTAGTGCGACGAGGGGTTGAGCTCGATCGAGCGCTGCGCGTAGACCGAGGCCGAGTCGAGCTCGCCCTTGTTCAGGAAGTCGACCGCCTGGTTCACGACCTTCCCCCACACCGGAAGGGTGTAGAGGCGCAGCGAGTCGGCGCACTCGGGCTTCGCCTCGCGCGCCGCGCGGAAGGCGGAGTCGATCGCCGCGTGCAGGTCGACCGTCCCCGTGGGGTTGGTCGTGTAGCCGATGGTCCCGCGCGGCTGGACCTGCGTGATCCCCGGCTGCTCGAGCCAGGTCAGCAGCACCTGCCCGAGGAGGAAGTTGCGCCCCGGCTGGTTCGCGATCGCCTCGGGGTTCGTGGTCAGCGCCTTGACGGCGGCGGCGAGCGCCTTGGTCTTGTCGGCGGGCTTCGCGTCCTTCCTGAAGGCGCCGCCGAAGGTGAGGTTCGCCTGGAGGAGCGAGGGGTCCTGGGTGGGGATGTCGCACTTGGGCGCCTGCGCGCCGAGCGCGGCCGCCACGAGCGCGAGCGCCGCCACGGGCGCGGCCCCACGCATCCACGAACGCATGGCCATGCGGTCGGATCTCCGGTGTGTCGAACGAGGTGGGGGCGGCGCCACGGCCGCCCGGGGAGCGCTGCTGCACGACGCCGACGACGGCGCGTCGGCGCGAATGTCGCAGAATGATAACCGTCGCCGTCCCCACGGGTCCCGGCTTCCCCGCCGACGCGGGGCCGGGCCGCCGGCCTCAGGCGCGCCAGCGGTAGCTCGCGCCGGCGCCGGTGTTGAAGAGCACGACCTCGTCGTCGGCGCCGAGCCGCCCGTCACGCACCAGCACCTCGAGCGCCGCGAGCGCGCACCCTCCCTCGGGGGCCGCGTCGAGGCCGGTCGCGGCCGCCAGCCGGCGGGTCGCCTGCCGCATCGTCTCGTCGTCGATCGCCACCGCCGCACCGCCGCTCTCGCGCATCGCCGCGAGGAGGAAACGGTCGCCGAGGGGCCCCGGGACTCGGAGCCCGCTCGCGTAGGTGTGCGGATCCTCCCAGGGGGTCGCCGACGTGTCGCCGGCCGCCAGCGCGCGGACGAGCGGCGCACACCCCGCCGCCTGCGCCACGAGCACGCGCGGGAGGCGCACCGACGCCGGCAGCCATCCCGCCCGCACCATCTCGCGGAAGGCCTTCCAGATGCCGACCGTCCCCTCGCCGCCGCCGGTCGGGTACACGAACGCCGTCGGCAGCCGCCAGCCCAGCTGCTCCGCCAGCTCGTAGCCCATCGTCTTCATCCCCTCGACGCGATAGGGCTCGCGCAACGTGCTGACGTCGAACCACCCGTGCGCCGCCGCCCACGCGCGCGCCTCGCGCCCGGCGTCGCCGATGTGACCGTCCACCAGCGTCAGCGTCGCGCCGAACGCGTCGATCGTGTCGAGGATGGGGGGCGGTGTCGTGCGCGGTGCCCAGATGCGAACCGGCATCCCCGCCGCCGCCGCGTAGGCCGCGAGGGCGGCGCCGGCGTTCCCCGCGGTGGGCACCGTCAGCCCCGGGAGGCCGAGCGCCCGCGCGCGCGTGACGGCCATCGCCATGCCACGGGCCTTGAAGCTCGCGGTCGGGTTCTGTGCCTCGTCCTTGATCCAGAGCCGCCCGATGCCAAGCGCACGCGCGAGCGTCGGTGCCTCGACCAGCGGCGTCCACCCCTCGCCGATCGACACCACCGCCTCGTCGGCGAGCACCGGGAGCGCGGCCCGGTAGCGCCAGAGGCCGCGCGCCGTCCGGTCGATGCTCGCGTCGCGGTCGCGCGGCACGTCCACGTCGGCGAAGAGGGGGCGGCTGCACGCGCCGCAGAGCGATTGCGGCACCGCCGGATCGGCCGCGGTGCCGCACTCCGAGCAGGCGAGGCGCCAGGTGGGGACGAAGGTCGCGGTGGCGGTCATTCGGGCAGGTCGGCGGACGAGGGGGCGGCGGCGTCGCGGTGCGCGGCCGGATCGCCGGGCGGCGTCGCCGCGACGTCCGGGTGCGTTACGGTCTCGGTCGCCGCCGCGTTCATCGCGGCGTCCGGCGGACCGGCCTCGCCGGCCACGCGCGCCCGCGTCACGCGGCGACGTGTGGCGCCCGGCACCGCCTCGGGGACGGGGACGCCCAGCGCCTCGTGCAGCCGGCGCGCCGTGGCGACGCTGAAGCCGGGGAGCTGCGCGATCGCCTCCAGCGGCGCCTCCTTCACGCCCTGCACGCTGCCGAAGGCGGTGAGGAGCGCGCGTCGCTTGCCGGGGCCGACGCCGGGGATCTCGAGGAGCTGCGAGGTCACGGTGCGCTTCGCGCGGCGCTGCCGCTGGAAGGTCACGGCGAAGCGGTGCGCCTCGTCGCGGGCCTGCTGGAGCAGCCGCAGTCCCGGCGAGCGCCGCGCGATGCGGAGCGGCTCGCTCTTCCCCGGCACGAAGACCTCCTCCTCCTTCTTCGCGAGGGAGCACATCGGGAGCGCCTGCAGCCCGAGCGCGTCGAGCGCCGCGCGCGCCGCGTTGAGCTGCCCCTTGCCGCCGTCGATGACGCACAGGTCGGGAAGCGGCTTCGCCTCCTCGAGCCGGCGGCGGAAGTAGCGCGTCGTCACCTCCGCCATCGAGCGGAAGTCGTCGTTCCCCCACTCGCCCTCGACCTTGAACTTCCGGTACTCGGCGCGCTTCGGCCGCCCGTTCTCGAACCAGACGCAGGAGGCGACGACGTCGGTCCCTTGCGCGTGCGAGATGTCGAAGCAGACGAAGCGGCGCGGCACCACCGCGAGGCCGAGCTCGCGCTGGAGCTCGTAGACGGGATCGCGCGCCCGCTCCTCGCCCTCGTCGTTGCCGAGGCGGAACTCCTCGAGGAGGTGCCGTGCGTTCTGCATCGCGAGGTCGGTGAGCTCGCGCTTCGTGCCCCGCTGCGGGACGCGCAGCGTCGTCCCCTGGAAGGCCTCGCCCATCCCGTCGGCGTCGGCCGGCTCGAAGGGGAGGAGCGTCTCGCGTGGTCGCTCGGGCTGCCAGCGGTAGTGCTGCAGGAGCCAGGCGGCCAGCACGTCGCCGTCGGTCGCCTCCTCGAGGTTGCCGAGGTAGCGGTGGTCGCGCGCGAGGAGCTTGCCGTCGCGGATGCGCAGCACGGTCACGCAGGCGTCGTCGCCGTCGCGCGCGTAGCCGACGACGTCGCGGTCGCCCCCCTCGACGGTCATCACCACCGTCGGCTCCTCGATCGTCTCGAGCTTGCGCAGCGCGTCGCGCAGTTCGCCTGCGCGCTCGAAGTCGAGGCGCTCGGCGGCGTCGGCCATCATGGCCGAGACGCGCCGCACCACCTCCTCGGGGCGCCCGTCGAGGAACTCCTCGACCTCGGCGATCATCGCGCGATACGCCGCCTGGCTCTGCAGGCCAACGCACGGCGCCTTGCAGCGCCCGATGTGCCAGTCGAGGCAGGCGCGCTCGGGCATCTCCTTCGGCATGTCGTACCGGCAGCTCCGGACGGTGAAGATCCGCTTCACCACGTGGAGCGCACGCCGCATCGCGGCGACGTCGGTGTACGGGCCGAAGTAGCGGGCGCCGTCGTCGGCGTAGCGGCGCGTCACGTACACCCGGGGATACGGCTCCTGCACCGTCACCTTGATGTACGGATAGCTCTTGTCGTCGCGGAGCGCGATGTTGAACCGCGGCCGGTGCTCCTTGATGAGGTTCGCCTCGAGGATCAGCGCGTGCGCCTCGCTCGGCACGACGATCGTCTCAACATCGGCGACGAGCCCGACGAGGTGGCGCGTCTTCGGGCTCGCCCAGTGCTCGTCGGCGAAGTAGCTGCGCACGCGCGGCCGCAGCCGCTTCGCCTTGCCGACGTACAGCACCTCGCCGGCGGCATCCTTCCAGAGGTAGACGCCCGGCGAGTCGGGGAGGTGGGCGAGCTTCGAGGCGACGACGTCAGGAGCGGCGCGCATGCCCGAAAGCTACGCGCGCCGCGTGCCGCGCCGCGTGGCCCGCGCGACGAGCGCGCGCGCCTCCCCCACACCGAACGCGAGCGTCGCCGCTCCGTAGGTGGCTCCGTAGGCCGCGAGCAGCGCGACACCGGTGAGCCGCGTCGGCGCGTCGCCGGCCGGCACGAGCCACCACTTGAGCGCCCACGCCGCGCCGGCCGCCAGCAGCGCCGCCCCCCAGAGCGGGACGAGCGCGGCCCCGAGCGAGGGGAAGCCACCGAGCCGACGGCCGAGCGCACGGCGCAGCAGCGCGTACTCGAGCCACCCCGCCACGCCGCCCGCCGCGGTGAGCCCGGCGGCGCCCCAGCGCTCGTCCACGCCGAGCAGGCGCGGCACCTCGATCGCCCCGAGCCAGGCGAGCCCCACGCCGAGGGCGAGCCGCAGCATGGCCATGCGCAGCGGGGTGCGCGTGTCCTGCAGCGCGAAGAAGGCCGAACTCGCGAGGCGCGCGAGCGTGCTCGCGAGGAGCCCGAGCGCGGCCCCGGCGAGGATCGCCCACAGCCAGCGCACGTCCGCCGCCCCGAAGCGCCCGGAGCGGTAGAGCGCCGCCGCGATCGCGTCCCCGAGCGCGGCGAAGGCGACGGCGCTCGGCACGACGAAGTACGCGATGCGACGCTGGCTGGCCGCGAGCCGGGTCGCGAGCGCCGCGTCGCGCGCGCGCGCGTCCCCGCCGACCGACGACATCGCCGGGAGCTCGGCGGCGGTCACCGCCATGCCGAAGAGCGACACGGGGAGCATCGTCACGGCCTGCGCGAGGCCGAGTGCGCCCACGGCCGACGCCGAGACGAGCGTGGCGATCTGCAGGTCGATGAAGCCCCCGAGCTGCGCGACGCCCCGGCTCCCGAGCGCGGGGACGAAGTTGCGCAGCACCGTGCGCACCGGCGGCGGCTCGAGCGCGGGGCGGACGCGCATGCCGCGCACGTGCGCCCCCACCGCCGGGAGCTGCACCAGGAGCTGGAGCGCACTCCCGGCGAGCGCGCCCCACGCGAAGAGCGTCGCGCCCGCCTCGAGCCCGTCGCGGCGCCCGAACCAGACCATGGCGATGATCGCCACGTTCCAGAGCGCGGGCGACGCGTACGAGAGGAAGAAGCGCCGGTGGCTGTTGAGGACCCCGAGGCACCAGGCCGAGAGCACGAGGAGCCCCGTCCCCGGGAACATGATGCGCACGAGCGTCGTCGTGAGCGCGCGCGTCGGGGCGTCGAAGCCGGGGGTGAGGAGCGCGACGAGCGGCCCGGCGAAGGTGACGCCGAGCGCCACGATCGCCGCCGAGAGGAGCGCGAGGAGCGCGAGCACGGCGCCGGCCGTGTCGCGCGCCTCGGCGTCGCGCCCGTCGGCCCGGAGGCGCGAGTAGACCGGGATGAACGACGCCGAGAGCGCCCCTTCGCCAAACAGGTTCTGCAGCAGGTTGGGGATGCGGAGCGCGGCGCGGAGCGCGCCGCTCGTCGCCGTCGTGCCGAGGACGTGCGCGAGCACCGCGTCGCGCACGAAACCGAGGACGCGGCTGACGAGGATCCCCGCCGCGACGAGGAGCGCCCCCGACCCCGTGCGCCCGGCGGGCGCGGCGTCAGCCATGCACGAGCGGATGCATGGCCGCGTCGCAGGCCTCGCGCAGCGCCTGCACGAAGGGCGGGCCGTGCCGCACGATCCACGGCATCGCGCCGAGCTTGCGTTCCTGCGGCACCCCGTCGGGCCAGAGCTGCGCGCGCGCGGCGGCGAGCCGTGCGAGGTCGGCGCCGCGCTCGCGCTTGGCGGCCGCGACGAGGCGCCGCTCGAGCCGGTCGATCCGGTGCGCGAGCTGTGCGGCCGCGCCGTCGATCACCGGCGCCGGGAGCGCGGTGCCGGCCGCGCCCAGCGAGCCGGTGGCGGCGCGCACCGCGGCGCGCAGCGACGCCAGCGCGTCGAACGCCGCGTCGGGCGTCGCGGCCCGCGCGAGCGTCGCCTCGGCCGCGTGCGGCGCGCGCAGCGCGTCGGCGTCGAGCGCGAGGCGCCGGAGCGTCGCCTGCGTCGCCTCGGTGACGACGCGCACGCTCGCGCGCGGCACCGCGAGCGGCTGCGGGAGGTCGAGGACGTCGGCGACGGCTCCCACCTGCGCGAAGTAGGCGAGCTCGCCGGGGCCGGCGACGTACGCCACCGTGGGCATCAGCGCGCGCTCGATCACGGGGCGGAGGAGGACGTTGGGCGACAGGCCGTCGTCGGGGAGGTCGTGGAGCAGCGCCCGCGCGCCCTGCACGCTCGCGCGCGTACGCGTGCCGTCCTGTACCGAGAAGACGAGCGCGCGGTCCCCGACCGGCTCGACCTGCGGCGCGAGCCCGCGCGCGCGGAGCGCCTCGGTGCGCGCCCGCACCGCGGCGTCGAGCGGCGCGGCGTCCACGAGGGCGCGGCGGAGCCACGGACGCGCCGCGCGCCTGACGTCGGGGTGCGCGGCGTCGAGCACCGCGATCCCCAGCGGCTGCAGGAGGTGGCGCAGCAGCGTCACGTAGGCGCCGCCGACCGTCGCGCCAGGTGCCCCGTAGGCCTCGTGGGCGACGCGCGCCGGCTCGGCCCACGCGCCGCCGCCACAGGCCTCGCGGAGCGCGGCCAGTGCGGCGCGCGCATCGCCGACCGGGGCGTGCGCCAGCATCGTCCCCTCGGCCGGCGCGTGCGCGAGCGTCGCGGCGCGCGTCCCGTCGGCGGTCGGGAGCGCGATCGACGCGCCCTCGGCGAAGTCGGTGTCGTCGGTCGCGGCCCAGAAGACCGGTGCGGCCGGGACGCCCGTGGCGCGCTCGATCGCGTCGGCGAGGGCGAGCGCGCTCAGCGCCTTGGCGAGGGTGTAGAGCGGCCCCCCGAAGAGCCCCGGCTGCTGCCCCGTCGTGACGACGACGCCCTGTCCCTCGCTCACGCGCGCGAGCCGTGCCGCGGCCGCTCCCGACGACGCGAACGCCTCGCGCAGCGTCCACCCCCAGTCGCGCCCGAGCGGCGCGCCGCGGCCGGCGAGTGCGCGCTCGCGCCATGCCGCCGCGGTGGCGGGGCGCGGGGCGTGCCACGTGGCCGGGAGCGTCCCGTCGAGGAGCGCGCGCGCGGTCGGGCCGCACGCGAGCGGGAGCCGGTCGATCAGCGGGAGGGGCGACATCGCCTCGGGATGCGGGTGAAGCCGACGGTCACTTGTGGTACGGCTCCCCGCGCAGGAGCGTCCCCGCGCGATAGAGCTGCTCGGCCAGCACCAGGCGCGCCATCTCGTGCGGGAGCGTCCACGGCGCGACGCCGAGCACCTTCGTCGCGCGGGCGCGCACGGCGTCGTCGAGGCCGTGCGCCCCGCCGATCACGAACGCGAGGGCGCCGCCCGCGTCACGGACGCGCCCGAGCCACGCCGCGAAGGCGTCGCTCGTCATCGCCGCGCCCCGCTCGTCGCAGGCGACGACCTCGCCGCGCGCCGGGAGCGCGGCGAGGAGCCGTCCCCCCTCGTCGCGCCGGACCACGGCGGGCGAGGTGCCACGCCCCTCCTTCACCTCCTTCACAACCAGCGGCCAGTACCGCGCCGCGCGCCGCTCGTAGTCGGCGATCGCGCCCGCAAGCGGGCCCCCCGCACGCCCGACGACGGCGACCACGAGCTCCACCCTATCGCCCGAGCGCGCGCGTCCCGGCCGGGCTCACGCGTAGAGGCCGCGCAGCTTGTGGACGGTGCTCACGCGGCTGATCGCCAGCATGTAGCTCGCCGTCCGCATGCTCACCCGGTGCTGCCGCGCGAGCGCGCGGACGTCGTTGAAGCTGCGCACCATGATCTCCTCGAGGCGCGCGTTCACCGTTTCCTCGTTCCAGTAGTAGCCGCCGCGGTTCTGGACCCACTCGAAGTACGAGACGGTGACGCCGCCCGCGTTGGCGAGGATGTCGGGGATGACGAAGATCCCCTTCTCCTCGAGCACCGCGTCGGCCGCCGCGCTTGTCGGGCCGTTGGCCCCCTCACAGATGACCTTGGCCTGGATGCGCGCCGCGTTCTTGCTGGTGATCACGTTCTCGAGCGCCGCCGGGACGAGGACGTCGACGTCGAGCGTCAGCAGCTCCTCGTTCGTCACCAGGTCGCCCCCGGCGAAGCCCTCGAGCGTCCCGGTGCGCTTCACGTAGTCGAGCGCCGCCGCGACGTCGACCCCCTGCGGGTTGTGGACGCCGCCGGTGCGGTCGGAGATCGCGACCACGCGGCACCCCTCGCGCTCGAGGAGGAGCGCGGCCGTCGAGCCCACGTTCCCGAAGCCCTGCACCGCCACCGTCGCGCCGCGCACCGGAAGCCCCAGCTCCCGCAGCGCCTCGCGCGTGACGAGCATGCACCCCCGCCCCGTTGCCTCCTTGCGCCCCGCCGACCCGCCCATCTCGAGCGGCTTCCCGGTCACGACCGCCGTCGTCGTGTGCCGCACGTGCATCGAGTAGGTGTCCATCACCCACGCCATCACGCGCTCGTTCGTGTTGACGTCGGGGGCCGGGACGTCGCTGTCGGGGCCGAGCACCGACATGATGTTCGCCGTGTACCGGCGCGTGAGCCGCTCCAGCTCGCCCACGCTCATCCCGAGCGGGTCGCAGACCACGCCCCCCTTCGCCCCCCCGAACGGCAGGTTGACCACCGCGCACTTCCACGTCATCCACGCCGCCAGCGCCTTCACCTCGTCGATCGTCACCGCGAGGTCGAAGCGGATCCCGCCCTTCGCGGGGCCGCGCGCCGTGTTGTAGAGGACGCGATAGCCCGTGAAGACCTCGACGTCGCCGTTGTCCATGTGGACCGGGATCGACACCACGAGCTGCTTCTCGGCGTTGCGCAGGATCTTGTAGATCCCCGGGTCGAGGTCGAGGAGTTCGGCCGCCCGGTCGAACCGCGCCATCATCGCCTCGAACGGATTGTGCTCGTCGAGGAAGCGGTCCTTGTCGGGGAGGACGATGCTGTTCGTCGGCAGCCGGAGGTCGGTCGCCATCGGGAAGGGAGTCAGGGGGAGGAAGGGACGCCGCCCGACGGCCCGCGCGCCGCGAGGAGGGCGCGCACGGCCGCCGAGAGCGCCTCGGCGCCGTCCACGGGGACGACGTGCTGCCAAAGATACCACGCCGCCGGGGCGCCGCCCGCCGGCCACCGGGGGGCGAGCTTCACGGCGTCCTTGAGCGTGCATACGACCGGTGCGTCTCCCGCCGCCGCGACGATCCGCGTCACGTCGGCGCTCGTGTACACGTGGTGGTCCGGGAAGACGAGCGGGGCGACCGTGAGCCCCGCCCCCGCGAGCTGCCGGTGGAAGGCCCCGGGGTCGCCGATCGCGCTCACCGCCAGGACGCGCCGCCCGGCGAGCGAGGCGAGGGGGCGCGACGCGCCGGCGTCCGCGCTCGCATCTTCCGTGAGCGGCCGCAACCTGCCCGCTGCGAGCGACACCACCGCCACCGGCGCCCGCGTCACGCGCGACACCGCCGCGCGCACGCGCTCGCGCGCGCCGGGCGGGGGCGCCTTCTCGGTCAGCACCACGAGCGATGCGCGCGCGAGCGCCGCGAGCGGCTCGCGGAACGGCCCCGCCGGGAGGAGGCGGACGTCGTCGCGCCACCGGTCGACGCTCACCAGCACGACGTCCACCTCGCGCGCGGCGCGCCGGTGCTGGAAGGCGTCGTCGAGCACCGCGCAGTCGCACCCGGCACGCGCCGCCGCCGCGATGCCCGCGACGCGATCGGCGTCGGCGATCACGCGCGCCGCCGGGTTGAGCCGCGCGTGCACCGCGGGCTCGTCGTCGCCGTAGCCGCGCAGCACGAGCGCGGGGCGCGCCCCCGCCGCGAGCGACTGCGCCACGAACCAGGCGCTCACCGGCGTCTTCCCCGTCCCCCCCACCGTCAGGTTGCCGACCGACAGCGCCGGGATCGCGCCGCGCACGACGCCCTCGCCGCGATCGTAGCCCGCGTTCCGCCGCGCGATCGCGGCGCCGTAGAGCGCCGCCGCCGGCGCGAGCGCGCCCCGCGCCATCGACGCGAGCGCGTCCGCACCGTACCAGACCCGCTCCGCGACCTCAGTCGCCGACGGCATCGTCGCCCGGTGGGAGCGCGTCGAGTGCCGCCTGGAACGCCGGCGCCGCCTGCGCCGCGTCGCGCGGCGAGTCGCCCGGGACGAAGGTCGGCGCGCCGTAGTGCACGCGGATCGTCGCGAACGGCTTGGGGATCACGAAGCGGTCCCAGCTCGCGAGCCGCCACGCGCGCGACACCTCGGCCCGCAGCGGCACGATCGCCGCCTCGCCGCGATGCGCCGCGACGAGCGCCCCCGGCGCGAAGGTGTGGCGCGGCCCGCGCGGCCCGTCGGGGGTGAGCGCCACCGTGCGCCCTGCCTTGAGCTCCCGGATCAGCCCCACCAGCGCGCGGTCGGCGTTGCGCGAGCTCGAGCCGCGCACCGTCGTGAAGCCGAGCCGCATCGCGATGCGCGCGATCAGCTCGCCGTCCCGGTGCGTGCTCACGAGGATCGAGATCGGCTCGCCGACGTGGGCCCAGAGGAGCGGCAGCAGCTCCCCGTGCCAGAGCGCGAGCACGACCGGCCCCACCTCGCGCTGGTGGCGCCGGCGCTCCGCGTCGCCCGTGCGCTCGATGCGCCACGTCGCGCCCAGCGCGCGCACGACGAGCGCGCTTAGCCAGCTCTGCCAGCGCGCACGGCGCGCGTCGGCGAGCGAGCGCGCGTCGCCCTGCGCCGCGGGCAGGGGTGCGTCGGTCACCCGAGCATCTCCAGCGCGAGCCGCGCCGTCCGCGCCGCCGCCCCCGGCTCGCCGAGCGTCGCGCGCACCTCGGCCAGTGCGGCGACCATCGCCGCGCGCTCGTGCGACGCCACGTCGAGCAACGGGAGGAGCACCGGTGCCACGTGCGCCGGCGTGAGCGCGTGCTGGATGAACTCCGGCGCCACGCGCCGCCCCGCGACGATGTTCACGAGCCCGATGTCGCGGAGCGCGACGACGCGCTTCGCGATCGCGTAGGTGAGCGGCGCGGTGCGGTAGCAGACGACGAGCGGTGTCCCCGCCACCGCCGCCTCGAGCGTGGTCGTCCCGCTCTTGCACATCGCCGCCGTGGCCGCGCGGAGCACGGTCCAGCTCCGCTCGCGCACTACCGGGTAGGGGCAGCGCGCCGGGTCGAGCGTGACGGTGCTCGCCCCGCTCACGACCACCTGCACCGCCGGGCGCACGCGCTCGATCGCGCGCGCGGTGGCGACGAAGTCGTCGAGGTGGCGCGCGATCTCGCCGCCGCGGCTCCCCGGGAAGAGCGCGAGCACCGGGCGCGTGGCGTCGAGCCCGAGCGCGGCGCACGCCTCCTCGCGCGACGGGAGCGCCGCCGCCTGGTCGACCAGCGGCGAGCCGACGAACGTCGCGTCGATCCCCGCCTCGCGCAGGAGGCGCTCCTCGAACGGGAGGATCACCGCCGCCTTCGTGATCGTCTCGCGCATCCCCGCGAGCCGCGAGCGGTGCCACGCCCACACCTGGGGTGTGATGAAGTAGAGGACGGGGATCCCGCGGCGCCGGGCCTCGCGGGCGACGCGCAGGTTGAAGCCGGGGTAGTCGACGAGGACGACGAGCCGCACGCGCCCCGTGTCGAGCCGCCCCCGGATCGCCGCCATCAGCCGGCGGATCTCGGGGAGGTGCTTCACCACCTCCACGAGCCCGACGACCGCGATGCGCTCCGCCCGCTCGAACTGCTCCTGCCCGAGGGCACGGAGCCGCGGCCCGCCGACCCCCGAGAGGTGCAGGTCGGGGCGGGCGTCGAGGAGCGCGGCGGCCATGGGGGCGGCGTGCATGTCGCCGCTGGCCTCGCCGGCGACGAGCAGCACCTCGCCGCGGCTCACGCCCCGTCCGCCCGCGTGCCCAGCGCCGTGGCCACGCGCGCCTCGATGTCCGCGACGATCCGCAGCGCCGTCGCGAGCGCCGCGCGCCCGTCCTCCCCGCTCACCGGGGGCGGGCCCTCGCCGCGCACGGCACGCGCGAAGCTCTCGAACTCGAGCGTCAGCGGGTCGCCCCCGGGCGCCTCGAGCACGACCGGCGTCACGAACTCCTCGATCGACGTCGCACGCTCGGCGAGCGTCCGCGGGTCGACGTCGTCGCGCAGCCGGTAGAACAGCCCCTGCCCGAGCGCGAGGTCGAGCGTCAGGTAGCCGCTCCGCTGGAAGATGCGGAGCTTCCGCTGCCGCTCGCGCGAGACGCGGCTCGCGGTGATCGTCGCCACCGCCCCCGAGGCGAAGCCGAGCCGCGCGTTCGCGATGTCCGGCGTCTCGGTCAGCACCGGGACCCCAACGGCCGAGAGCTCGGTGACGGGGCTCGCCACCAGTGCCGCGACGAGGTCGATGTCGTGGATCATCAGGTCGAGCACCACCGCCACGTCGGCGCCGCGCGGCGTGTACGGCGCGAGGCGGTCGCTCTGGACGAAGAGCGGCCGGTCGATGTGCGGGAGCGCCGCGCGCACGGCGCGGTTGAACCGCTCGACGTGCCCGACCTGCAGCACCAGCCCGCGCGACGCCGCCTCGTGCACCAGCTCGTCGGCCTCGGCCAGCGTCGCGGCGATCGGCTTCTCGACGAAGAGGTGCCGGCCGGCGCGCAGCACCTGCATACCCACGGCGTGGTGCGCGCGCGTCGGCACGACGCATGTCACCGCATCCGCCGCGTCGAGCAGCGCCTCGAGCGAGGCGTGCGCGGTGACGCCGAGCTCCGCGGCGACGTGCGCGGCGCGCGCGGGATCGGCCTCGAAGAAGCCGGCGAAGCTGATCCCCGGTAGGTCGCGGAGGATCCGCACGTGGTGGTGGCCGAGCGCCCCCGCCCCCACCACGCCGATGCGCGGGATCGTCGTCAGAAGCCGATCCCCCGGTCGCTCTGCTCGATGAAGTCGAGGAAGTGCGACACCTCCGCCGACGGCTGCAGCTCCGCGCGCGCGCGCGCCAGCCCCTGCGAGACGTTGAGCTCCGAACGGAACATGAGCCGGTAGGCGCGCTTGAGCTCGCGCACCGTCGCCTCCTCGAAGCCGCTCCGCTGCAGCCCGACCGAGTTCAGCCCGTAGAGCTTCACCGGGTTCCCCACCGCCTTGATGAACGGCGGCACGTCCTGCGCCACGCGCGAGCAGCCGCCGACGAAGGCGTGCTTCCCGATGCGCGCGAACTGGTGCACCGCCACGAGCCCGGAGAGGATCGCCCGGTCCTCGACCGTCACGTGCCCGGCGAGCTGCGTCCCGTTGCCGATGATCACGCCGTCGCCGACCCGGCAGTCGTGCGCGAGGTGGACGTACGTCATGATGAAGGCGCCGCGCCCGACCACCGTCTTCCACGAGTGCGTCGTCGCGCGGTTGATCGTCGCGTACTCGCGGATCACCGTCCCCTCGCCGACCTCGACGAAGGTCTCCTCGCCCCTGAACTTGAGGTCCTGCGGGTCGCCGCCGAGGATGCTCCCGCTGCCGACCTTCACGCCGGCGCCCAGCGTCACGTTGCGCTCGAGCGCCGCGCCGGCCGCGATCACGCACCCGTCGCCGACCTCGCACCCGTCGCCCACACGCGCCCACGGGCCGATCGTCACGCGCTCGCCGAGCCGTGCGCGCGGCGAGACGATCGCCGTCGGGTGGACGGTCGTCTCGCTGGCGGTCGCCGTCGCGCCGGGGGCTCCGTCGCCGGTGCTCACTTGGGCCTCACCATCGCGGCCATGTCGGCCTCGCACACCACCTCGCCGTCGACGAACGCCTTCCCCTGCATCTTGCAGACGGCGCCGCGCAGCTGCACGACCTCGAGCTCGAAGCGGAGCTGGTCCCCCGGCTTCACCGGCTTGCGGAACTTCACGTTGTCGAGGCTCATGAAGTAGACGACCTTCCGCTCCGGGTCCTCGACGCTCCCCAGCAGGAGCATCCCGCCCACCTGCGCCATCGCCTCGACGATCAGCACCCCGGGCATGATCGGGTGCCCGGGGAAGTGCCCCTGGAAGAAGGGCTCGTTGATCGTGACGTTCTTGAGCCCCACCACGCGCTTCCGCTCCTCGAGCTCGACGATGCGATCGACGAGCAGGAAGGGGTAGCGGTGGGGGAGGATCTTCATGATCTCCTCGATGCCGAGCACCGTGCGTTCCTCCTTGGCCGTGCGGAGCAGTTCGCGGACGAACAGGACCGTCCCGCGGTGGCTCGGGCGGTGCGCGCGGACGCGCGCCCGGAGCCGTGCACCGGCGAGCACCAGGTCGCCGACGCAGTCCAGCGCCTTGTGGCGGACGAACTCGTCCGGCCAGCGGAGCGTCGTGCCCACGACGCCCGCCTCGTCGAGCACCACCGCGTTCTCGGTGCTCCCGCCGAGCGCGAGCCCGGCGGCCCGCATCGCGGCGACGTCCTTCACGAAGCCGAACGTCCGCGCCGCCGCCAGCTCGCGCGCGAAGGTCGCCGGCGTCACCTCGAGCGCCACGCGCTGGGCGCCGATGAGCGGGTGCGGGAAGTCGATCGTCACGTCGAGCGAGAGCGCATCGGCCGGCGCGGCCTCGTAGCGCGACTCGCCGTCCTCGAACGTCACCGGCGCGTCGAGCACCAGCGTGCGGGCGCGCCCGCCGTGCGCGCGCGGCCCCGCCCCCTCGAGCGCCTCGACGAACGGCTGCGCGCTCCCGTCGCAGACCGGGGGCTCCGCGGCGTCGAGCACGATGCGGAGGTCGTCGAGCTGCAGCGCCCCCACCGCCGCGAGCACGTGCTCGACGGTGTGGAACGCGTCGTCGCCCGTGCCCAGCTGCGTGCGCAGCATCGCCGGCGTCGCGACCTCGGCGTGCGCGGGAATCGGCGCGGCGCCCGCCCGGTCGACGCGGCGGAAGGTGATCCCCTCGCCCGCCGGCGCCGGCTCGAAGACGAGCGTCACCGGCTGCCCCAGGTGCAGCCCGATACCGGCGACCGTGGCCGGGCGCGTGATCGTCCGGCGCGCGACGAACGGGCTCACGCCCCGCCGCCCGCGCCCAGCCGGCGCAGCAGCGCGGGGAGCTTGAGCAGCGCCGCCTGCGCCCGCAGCATCTCGCGGTGCGGGCGTGCGGGGTAGCCGCTCCACGTCCCGCCCGCCGGCACGTCGCCGATCACCCCGGCCTGCGCCGCGATCCGGGCGCCGTCGCCGATGGCGACGTGCCCCGCGACGCCCCCCTGCCCCGCCACGACGACGCCGTCGCCGAGGCGGCTCGAGCCCGCGATCCCCACCTGCGACATGAGCAGGCAGAGGCGCCCGACGTGGACGTTGTGGGCGAGATGGACGAGGTTGTCGATCTTCGTCCCCGCGCCGACGATCGTGTCGTCGATGCTCCCGCGGTCGATCGCGCAGTTCGCGCCGATCTCGACGTCGTCCCCCACGAGGCAGCGCCCGACGTGCGGGATCTTGGTGTGCGCGCCGCCCTGCTGCACGTAGCCGAAGCCGTCGCTCCCGAGCACCGTGTTCGCGTGCACCGTGACGCGGTCGCCCAGCACGGTGCCCGGATAGCAGCGCACGCCGGGCCAGAGCGTGCAGTCGGCGCCGATGCGCACGCCCGCGCCGACCCAGGCGCCCGCCTGCAGCACGGTGCGGTCGCCGATCGTCGCCCCGTCGCCGACGACGACGTGCGGCCCCACGTGCACCCCGTCGCCGAGCGTGGCACCGCGGCCGAGGATCGCGGTCGGGTGCACCCCCGGGGCGACCGGCGACGGGCGGAAGAGCTGCGGGAGCACGCGCAGCATCGCCTCGTGCGGCTGCGGCACGACGATGCGCGCCGGCACCTGCGCCACGTGCGCCGCGAGCGCCTCGGTGACGAGCACCGCGCCCGCGCGCGTCGCCTGCGCCTCGGCCGCGTAGCGCGGCGCGGCGAGGAAGCTCAGCGCGTCGCGCTCCGCACGCGCGAGGGGGGCGACGCGCCCGATCGCGAGCGCGCCGTCCCCCTCGAGCCGACCGTGCACGAGCGCGGCGACACGGGCCGCGGTCAGCGACTCGTGCCCCGCCCCGCGTGCCGTGTCGTCGGTCATCCGCTTACGGGCGCCCCGGCCGCGTCGCGCCCGACGGCGACGAGACGGGACCCGTGCGCCCCGCCGCCCCCGGCACCGGCACCGACGACGGCGCCGACTCGCCCGCGTTCGCCGCCTGCGGCGACGGGAGCTTCGGCGCGCCGAGCGTCTTCAGGCGCGCGAGCACCGTCTCGGTGATGTCGTACGCCTTGTCGGCCGACACGATCACCGGCACCTGCGCCCCCGCGTCGAGGATGAAGCTGTACCCCTGCTCGGTGCGGATGTCCTGGATGACCTTGTTGATCTGCTCCATGACCGGCGCCATCAGCTCCTGCTGGCGCTGCAGCGCCTGCTGCTCCATCTGCTGCGAGCGCTCGCGGAACTCGGCCTGCGTCTGCCCGATCGCGTTCTCGCGCGTCTGGCGCTGCGCGGCCGTCAACGAGCCCGCCGCGCGCTGGTAGCCGGTGATGAGCTTCTGCACCGAGTCGCTCATCGTCTGGATCTGCGTCCGGAAGGGGAGCATCTCCTTCTCGAACTGCGCCTCGGCGAGCGTGCGCCCGGGCGACTGCTCGAGGATCTGGCGCGAGTTCACGTACGCCAGCTTGAGCGGCCCGGCGGGGGTCGCGGCAGGCGCGGCCGGCGTCGCCGGCGCGGGGGTCGCCCCCTGCGCGGCGAGCGGGGCCGCCACGGCGGTCAGGAAAGTCAGGGCCGTCAGGGCCCGGGAAGTCGCGTGCATCGCTGCTCCAGGGAAAACGTGCGGGGTCGAGCTCAGAACATCTGCCCGAGGCGGAAGTGCAGCTGCCAGGCGGGCGCCGGGCGGCCGAAGGTGTCCGTGCGGTCCATGCCGTACGCCCAGTCGAGGCCGAGCGGCCCGAGCGGGGTGACCGTGGACAGCCCGATGCCGGTGCCGCGGAAGAGCCGGGTCGGGTCGTACTGCGAGACGCGGCGGTACACGTTGCCCGCGTCGAAGAACAGGTTCAGGTAGAACATCTGGTTGAACCGGATGCCCACCTCGGCCGTGCTCGTGAAGAACGCGCTGCCGAACGCGTTGACGTTCGTCGTGAACCCGGAGCCGCCGGGCACGAAGCCGTCCGGCGTGATCGAGAACTCGGGATAGCCGCGCAGCATCTCGCCGAACATCACGCCGCCCATCGCGAACTGCTGGGTCGTGAAGAACGCCCCCGGTGCCCCGAGCACGGCGCCGCTCCGCAGCGTCAGCCCGGCCACCAGCTTGATCGGGTTCGACCCGGGGCGGCTCGCGCCGAACTGCACCAGCGTGGCGTAGTTGCGCAGGTCCACCGTGTAGCGCTGGAACGACGTGTTCCCGCCCAGGAGCCCGCCCGAGAACTGCGCCGTCAGCGTCCGCTGCGATCCCGCGCTCGCGAAGGGCATGTCGATGCGCGTGTCGTGGCCGAGCGTCAGGCCGAGCGTCGAGCGGACGTTGCGCGTCGGGAACGAGTCGCGCAGCCCGCCGAGGAAGCCCCCGGCGCCGAAGCGGATCGCCTCGAGGCCGTACGAGGCGAAGACGCGCGTGAACGGGCTGCGCGGGAGCGGGAGGCCGAACTGCAGCGAGGCGCCGGTGGTGATCGGCTGGCCGAAGTTGCCGACGACGAACCGGTTCTGCACGTGGTAGAGGTTCACCGTCCCCGAGACCTGCGAGAGTCGGATCTGCGGGTCGGTGTAGCTCAGCTGGTAGTTCTGGATGAACCGGCCGTAGTTGACGTTCACCGAGGCGTTCTTGCACCGGCCGAAGAGGTTCGGCTGCTGCAGCCCGATGAAGCCGCCGATGCCGAGCCCCTGCCCGGCCGACGCGCCGAAGTTCACGTTCCCCGTCTGCTTCTCCTTCACGCGGAAGATGATGTCCACGTCGCCCGTCGTGTCCGGCCGCGTGTCGGGCGGCGGGAGCGGGCTGTCGAAGAAGCCGAGGTTGCCGATGTTCTGGTAGGAGCGGATCAGCCGCTCCTGGTTGAAGACGTCCCCGGGGACGACGAGCAGCGCGTTGCGGATGCAGCTCTCGACCGTGTGGTCGTTGCCGACCACCTCGACCCGGTTGATGATCGCCGGCTGCCCCTCCTCGATCTCCCAGCGGAGGTTCGCCACGTGCCGGCCGTCGGCCGTGTCGCGCTCGATGACGGGGCGCACCTTCGCATAGATGTAGCCCTCGTTGCTGTACGAGGTCTGCACCTTCTGCGTCGCGTCGTCCCACCGCGACTGGTCGAAGCTCCCCTTGGGCGCGCTCGGCCCCGACAGCCCCGCCAGCCGCTTCGCCCGCTCGGTGAGCGTCGTCGCCTGCTGCTGCCCGAAGGGCGAGAGGCGCAGCACCTCCTCGGTCGAGAAGCGCCGGTTCCCCACCGCCTCGATCGTCCCCACGCGGTAGCGCGGTCCCTCGCGCACCGTGAGGTCGACCAGCGCCTTGCCGCGCGCCCGGTCGACGATCACCGTGTCGCGCTCGACGACGGCGTCGATGAAGCCGAGCCGCGCGAGGAAGGCCGGGATGCGCTCCGAGAGGTCGCCCTGGTACGCGTCCTCGTCGAACTCGCCCTTCCGGAACCAGAGGAAGCCCTCGGGCTTCGTCTTCATCGCGCCAACCACGTCGGCCGGGGCGACCTCCTTGAGCCCGCGGATCCGGACGCCGGAGATCGCCAGCCGGCGCCCCTCGTCGATGCGGAAGGTGAGCGCGGCGCGCTCGCCGACGTAGGTCGTCTCGGGCGTGACCTTCGCGAGGAAGTACCCCGCCGCCTGGTAGACGCTGTCGATGCGCTCGACCGCGCGCGCGACCTGCGCGGCGTCGACGGGGCGGCCGAGCAGCAGGTCGATCTTGTCCTTGACGGTTCCCTCGCCCACGCGCTCGGTCCCGACGACGCGGATGTCGCCGAGGATGGGACGCTCCGTCACCTTGACCACGATCGTCGCCAGCGGCGGCGTGCCGTCGTGCACGCGGCACCCGACCTGCACGTCGCTGAACTGGCCGGTGCCGTACAGCCCGCGGATCGCGCGCTGGATCGCCTTGAAGTTGAGCGGGGCGCCCGCCACCAGCTCGGCGTCGGCGAGGACGACGTCGGCGGCGAGGCGCCGCGCGCCCTCCACGACGATCGAGTCGGGGAGCGCGCACGGCCCCGTCGCGTCGCGCTGCTGCGCGACCGCGACGGCGGGCCGTGCCCAGGCCAGGATGGCCGCCGCGAGGGCGGCGACGGTCGCGCGGGACGGAAACGCCATAAGCCAGAGGAAAGTAACGAGGAGGCCGGTGGGTGCTACCCGCGCACCCGCCGGCCGTTCGCTCGTTCCGACCCGCGACGGCGCCGCGGGGTTGCCGCGGGGGACGACGTCGGCGTCGTCCCCCGCCACCGGGGCGTCAGGGCGCCGGCGTCACCGGGCCCGGATCGGCGTCGGCCGCGTCGGCCGCCGCCGGCGCCTTGGCCGCCGCGCGGAACGTGAGCTTGCTCCCGTCCTCCGCCACGTCGACCTCGATCTCGTCGCCCTTGCTGAACTCGCCCAGCAGGATCTTCTCCGAGAGCGGATCCTCGATCCAGCGCTGGATCGCGCGCTTCAGCGGCCGCGCCCCGTACTGCTCGTCGTAGCCGTGCTTCGCGAGGAACGCGTTGGCCCCCTCGGTCAGCTTGAGCGTCAGCTCCTCCTCGGCCAGCCGCTTCTGCACCTCGCGCAGCATCACGCCCACGATCTGCGCGATGTGCTCGGCCGAGAGCGGGTGGAAGACGATCACGTCGTCGAGCCGGTTCAGGAACTCGGGGTTGAAGGCGTGCTGCAGCTCTTCCTTCACCTTGGCCTGGATCCGGTCGAAGCTCGCGCGGGTGTCGACCGCGCCGAACCCGAGCGACTTCCCCTTCATGATGTCCTTCGCGCCCACGTTCGACGTCATGATGACGACCGTGTTCTTGAAGTCGATCACGCGACCGTAGTTGTCGGTCAGGTGGCCCTCGTCGAGCACCTGCAGGAGGATGTTGAAGACGTCCGGGTGCGCCTTCTCGATCTCGTCGAGCAGGATCACGCTGTACGGCTTCCGCCGCACGGCCTTGGTGAGCGTCCCCGAGTCCTCGTAGCCCACGTAGCCCGGCGGCGCGCCGATGAGGCGCGACACGGAGAACTTCTCCATGTACTCGCTCATGTCGACGCGCACGAGCGCCGACGCGTCGGCGAACAGGAACTTCGCCAGCTGCCGCGCGACTTCGGTCTTCCCGACGCCCGTCGGGCCGCAGAAGATGAACGACCCGATCGGGCGGTTGGGATCCTTGAGCCCCGCCCGGCTGCGGCGGATCGAGCGCGCGAGCGCCTTGATCGCCTCGTCCTGGCCGATCACCGACCCGTGGAGCTCGTCCTCCATGCGCAGCAGGCGGCTCGTCTCGGCCTCCTGCAGCCGCGTCACGGGGATCCCCGTCCAGCGGCTGACGATGAACGAGATCTCCTCCTCGCCGAGGGCGGGGCGGAACGACTGGCGCCGCTGCTCCCACTCCTCCTGCCGCTGCCGGATCTCCGCCTGCAGCTCGCGCTCGCGGTCGCGGAGCGAGGCCGCCTTCTCGAAGTTCTGGTCGCGGACCGCCGCTTCCTTGTCGAGGTTCACCTGCTCGAGCTGCGCGCGCAGGTCGGCCACGTCCGCCGGCGGCACCTGCGCGGCCAGCCGCGCGCGCGCCCCCGCCTCGTCGATCACGTCGATCGCCTTGTCCGGCAGGAAGCGGTCGGTGATGTAGCGCTCCGAGAGCTTCGCCGCCGCCAGCAGCGTGCTGTCGGGGATCGTCACGCGGTGGTGGTCCTCGTACTTCTTGCGCAGCCCCTTGAGGATCTCGACCGTCTCGTCGATCGAGGGCGGGTCGACGATCACCGTCTGGAAGCGGCGCTCGAGCGCCCCGTCCTTCTCGATGTACTTGCGGTACTCGTTGAGCGTCGAGGCGCCGACGCACTGCAGCTCGCCGCGCGCGAGCGCCGGCTTGAGCATGTTGCTCGCGTCGATCGCCCCCTCGGCCGCCCCCGCGCCGACGAGCGTGTGCAGCTCGTCGATGAAGAGCACGACGTTCTTGTTCTGGGCGATCTCGTTCATCACGGCCTTGAGCCGCTCCTCGAACTGCCCGCGGTACTTGGTCCCCGCGATCACCGCCGCCATGTCGAGCGACAGGACGCGGTGGTCGCGCAGGTTGTCGGGGCAGTTGCCCGCCGCGATGAGCTGCGCCAGCCCCTCGACGATCGCCGTCTTGCCGACGCCGGGCTCGCCGATGAGGACCGGGTTGTTCTTCTTGCGGCGCGACAGGACCTCCATGACGCGCTCGATCTCCTTCGCGCGCCCGATGGTCGGGTCGAGCGTCCCCTCGGCCGCCAGCGCCGTCAGGTCGCGGCAGAAGTGGTCGAGCGCGGGCGTCTTGCTCTTCTTCTCGCCCTTGGCGCTCCCGCCCGGCGTCGCCCCGCCGCTCGACGGGGTGTCCTTCCCCCCCGCCTGCGCCGTCGGCGCCCCGCCCTGCGGCATCTCGGTGCCCAGGAGCCGCAGCGTCTCGGCGCGCGCCGCGTCGAGGTTCACGCCGCTGTCGGTCAGCACCTGCGCCGCGATCCCGCGCTCCTCGCGCAGGAGGCCGAGCAGCAGGTGCTCCGTCCCGACGTAGCTGTGGTTCAGCTCGCGCGCCTCGCTCATCGCGAGCTCGAGCACCTTCTTCGCGCGGGACGTGTACGGCAGGTCCGGGCCGGTGGCCTGCGCCGCCTTCCCCTTCTTGACCGTCTCCTCGATCTTCTGCTGGATCTCCTCGAGGTCGACGTTGAGGCTCTGCAGCACCGCCGCCGCGACCCCTTCGCCTTCGCGAATGAGGCCGAGGAGGATGTGCTCGGTCCCGACGTACTCGTGGTGGAGGCGCGCCGCTTCCTCGCGCGCCATCGCGAGCACCTTCCGGACCCGCTCGGTGAAGTTGTAGCCGTTCATCCGTCCCTCGTCTCCGGCGACAGGCCGCCGGTCAGCCGTGCGTCCCTGCTTCCGCGGCGAGCGTCTCCCGCACGTACCGCGCCCGGGCCACGCTCGCATCGCCGTCGGTCAACGCGGCACGCCCGTCGAACTGTGCCACGTGCGCCGCCTGGCAATGGATAAGGAGCTTGTTGAGGGTGTACACCGTGGGGGACCTCATCAGTTTCAGGCTCACCGCGAGCCGGACGCCGCTGAGGTAGTTCATCGCCTCGTCGAAGGTCAGGCTCCGGGCGTACCGCAGGGTCCCGTAGGCCCGCCACAGCTTGTCCTCGATAATATACCCCGCGTCACGGAGCAGGATACGACGCGCCTCCTCCTCCCGCTCCACCACGTGGCGCACCACCCGGGACAGGTGCTCGAGCAGCTCCTCCTCGCTCCGCCCCAGGGTCGTCTGGTTCGAGATCTGGAAGAAGTTGCCCACCACCTCGCTCCCCTCGCCGTAGAGCCCGCGGTAGGTCAGCCCCATCTGCTGGAGCCCGGCCAGCACCTTCGCGATCTCCTTCGTCAGCACCAGCCCGGGGAGGTGGATCAGCACGCTCGCGCGCATCCCCGTCCCCGTGTTCGTCGGACAGGCCGTCAGGAAGCCGAACTCGTCGTGCCACGCGTACGGCACCTGCGCCCCGAGCTCCGTGTCGAGCCGCGCCGCCAGCGCGTACGCCCCCGACGGGTCGAAGCCCGAGCGCATCGCCTGCAGCCGCAGGTGGTCCTCCTCGTTCACCATCACGCTCACGGTGTCGGCGAGCACCAGCGCCGCCCCGCTCCGCACCGGGAGCGCCCCCTCGAGCCCCGCCAGCTCCTTGCTGATCAGGTGCCGCTCGTGCAGGAGCTGCCGGTCCGGCACCCCCAGCTCGTCGACGCGCAGCAGCACCCCGCGCCCCAGCGCCGGCACCCGGGGCATCGCGTCCCGCAGCTGGCCGAGCACCCGGAGCCGCTCCCCGTCGCGCGCGCGCCCCGTGAAGGCGTAGCCCTCGACGTTCCGCGCCAGCCGCACCCGCGTGCTGAGCACCACGTCGGACGCCTCGCCCGATGCGTCGAGCCACCCCGAGCCCCCGTCCGGAAGCAGCGACAGGTCGATCACGCCTCGGCCTCCCGCAGCGCGTCGCGCAGCCGCGCCGCCTGCTCGAACTGCTCGAGCTCGATCGCCCGGCGCAGCTGCTCCCGGAGCTCGAGCACGGTGCTCACCCGCTGCATCGCCTCCGGCGCCGGCGGCACGTAGCGCCGCCCCGCGTGCCGCGTGCTCCCGTGCACGCGCCGCAGCAGGTCGCGCAGGCTCGCCTCGAAGGTCCCGTAGCAGCGCGCGCAGCCGAGCCGCCCCGTCGCGCGGAAGTCCTTGTACGTGCTCTGGCAGAAGGCGCAGCGGAGCTGGTCGGCCTGCGTCTGCGCGAGCTGCTGCTGCACCGACTGCAGCAGCCCCGCGAGCGGCGTCTTGGGGGCGGCCACCGTCGTCTCCACCCCCTTCTCGGCCGCGCAGCGCTCGCACAGGTGCACCTGCGCGACCGTCCCCTCGACGATCTGCGTCAGGTGCACCACCGCATCGCGCTCCCGGCAGTTGTCGCACACCATCTCAGCCCACCTCCTCCGCCATCGCGCTCGACGCCACGAGGCGCCCCAGCTCCAAGAGAAGCACCCGATCGGCCCGCGCCGCCAGCCCCCGGTTGTGCGTGACCACGACCACGCCGACGCCATGCGTTTGCGCCAGCCCCGCGAACAGGTCGTGGAGCCGCTCGGCGTTCCCGCGGTCGAGGTTGCCGCTCGGCTCGTCCGCCAGCAGCAGCGCCGGCTCGGCCGCGAGCGCCCGTGCCACCGCGACCCGCTGCTGCTCGCCCCCGGAGAGCGCCCCGGGGCGGTGCCCCGTCCGCCCCCCGAGCCCCACCTGCTCGAGCAGCGTCCGCGCCCGCGCCTCGATCTCCGCCGGCCGCCGCCCCGCGATGCGGAGCGGCATCATCACGTTCTCGAGCGCCGAGAAGTCGCGCAGCAGGTGATGGAACTGGAACACGAAGCCCACTGCGCGGTTCCGGAGCGCATCGGTCGCCTCCGTGCTCCCGCGCGTCACGTCGGTCCCGTCGATCCGCACCGTCCCCGAGGTGGGGCGGTCGAGCCCCCCGAGGAGCTGCAGCAGCGTGCTCTTCCCCGCGCCGCTCTCGCCGATGATCGCCACCATCTCGCCGCGCGCCACCGACAGGTTCGCCCCGTCGAGGATGCGCAGCGTCGAGCCGTCGCCCGAGCGGTACTCCTTCACCACGTCCACGACCTCGAGCACCGGGCCGGCGCCCGCGCGCGCCGGCTCACTCATGGCGGATCGCCTCGACGGGCGTGAGCCGCGCCGCCTGCCGCGCCGGCCAGAGCGTCGCGAGCATCGCAACGGCGAGGCTCGCCGCCGCGATCAGCGCCACGTCGCCCGCGACGATCTCCACCGGCAGGTGGTCGATGAAGTAGACCGACGGGTCGAGCTTCACCAGCTCGAAGCGCCGCAGCGCCCACGCGAGCACGACGCCGATGGTCACGCCGAGCCCCGTGCCGACGGCGCCGATGACAAGCCCCTGCAGCAGGAAGACGCGCCGGATCGCCGGCGCCGGCATCCCCATCGCCCGCAGGATCCCGATCTCGCGCGTCTTGTCGGTGACGACCATCGTGAGCGTGCTCACGATGTTGAACGCCGCCACCAGCACGATCAGCAGCAGGATGACCGCCATCGCCAGCTTCTCGAGCTGCAGCGCCTGGAAGAGCGAGCGGTTCTGCTCCTGCCAGTCGAGCGTGCGGTACGGGAAGCCGAGCGTCGTCGCGAGCCGCTCGGCCACCACGTTCGCCGTCCACCGGTCGGCCACCTTCACGTCGATCCCCGTGACGCGCGGCCCGAGCCCCGCGAGGTCCTGCGCGGCCGCGAGCGACATGTAGGCGTAGCCGCTGTCGTATTCGTACATCCCGGTCTCGAAGACGCCGGTGACGGTGTACCGCCGGATGACCGGGACGAAGCCGCCCAGCGCGCCCGAGAGGGCGAGCCGCCCGGGGACGGTCGCCAGCACGACCTGCTCGCCCGGCCACACGTTGAGCCGCTCCGCCAGCTTCTGCCCGAGCACGATCGCCGGGTTCGTGTCGCGGCTCGCGAAGGTGAAGTCGCCCGCGCGCACGTAGCGGCGGATCTCGGTCACGTCGCGCTCGCCGGCGCGCAGCGGGAGGATGCCGAACGCCTTCACCGGCTCCGCGTAGTCGTTCCCCTTGGTGATGAGCGCGTCCTTGAGCACGAACGGCTGCGCGGCGACCACGTCGGGCTGCCGGCGCACGCGCTCGAGCACCGGCTCCCAGTCGTTCATCACGAGGTCCTCGCCGAGCGTGAGCACGCGCAGGTCGGGGCTCCCGATCAGGATCTTGTCACGCAGGTCCTGCTGGAGCCCCGTCATCACCCCGAGCACGAGGATGAGCGCGCTCACGCCCACCACCACGCCGCCCATCGCGATGACGCTGATGAGCGAGAGGAGCCGCGGTCCCTTGCGGCTCCGCAGGTACCGCCACGCGATCGCCGCCTCGAGCCGCATCACTCCGGGCGCATCTGCGGGAAGAGGATCACGTCGCGGATGTGGTCGATCCCGGCGAGGTACATCAGCAACCGGTCGATCCCGATCCCGACGCCGCCCGTCGGCGGCATCCCGTACTCGAGGGCGCGCAGGTAGTCCTCGTCCACCCCGCTCGCCTCCTCGTCTCCCGCGGCGCGCAGCGCGGCCTGCTTCTCGAGCCGCTCGCGCTGGTCGATCGGGTCGTTGAGCTCCGAGAAGGCGTTGGCCAGCTCGCGCCCCGCGGCGAAGAGCTCGAAGCGCTCGGTGAGCGTCGCGTCGCCACGCTTCGGCTTCGCCAGCGGCGAGAGCTCCACGGGATAGTCGAGCACGAAGGTCGGCGTCGTGATCTTCCGCTCGACGTGCGCCTGGAAGAGCTCGTCCATCACCTTGGGCCGCGACAGCGTCTCGGGCCGCTCGACCCCCGCCGCCCGCGCCGCCGCCTGCAGCTCGGCGTCGTGCATGTCGCGCGGGTCGCGGCCGAGCGCGGCGGCGAGCGACGGGATCCACCCGATCCGCGGGAACGGCGTGGCGAAGGCCGGCACCCGTGCCGCGCCGATCCCGGGCGTCGTGCGCACCGCCTCGGCCGCGACGGCGATGAGCCGCTCGACGCGGTCCATCATCGTCACGTAGTCAGCGTACGCCTCGTAGAACTCGAGCATCGTGAACTCCGGGTTGTGCGTCCGGTCGATGCCCTCGTTGCGGAAGTCGTGCCCGATCTCGTAGACGCGCTCGAAGCCGCCGACGATGAGCCGCTTCAGGTACAGCTCGTCGGCGATGCGGAGGTAGAGCGTCGTGTCGAGCGCGTTGTGGTGCGTCACGAACGGCCGCGCCGCCGCGCCGCCGTAGAGCGGCTGCAGCGCCGGCGTCTCCACCTCGAGGTAGCCCAGCCCGTCGAGGAAGGCGCGGATCGCCGTCGTCATCCGCGCGCGCGCCACGAAGGTCGCCCGCACCTCGGGGTGCACCGCGAGGTCGGCGTAGCGCTGCCGGTAGCGCTGCTCCGGGTCGCTGAAGCCCGAGTAGCGCACCACCTCGCCGTCGACGACCTGCTCCTTGCCGAACGGCAGCGGCCGGAGCGCCTTCGCGAGCATGGTCAGCTCGGCCACCTGGATCGTCGGCTCGCCCGTGCGGGTGCGCATCATGTGCCCCGCCACGCCGACGATGTCGCCCACGTGCAGCTCGCCGAGGAGCGCCCACCCCGCCTCGGACAGCGCGTCCTTGCGGAAGTAGGCCTGGATGCGCCCCGCCGAGTCGACGAGGTGCGCGAAGGTCGCCTTCCCCATCGCGCGCATCGCCTGCACGCGCCCCGCGAGCCGCACCGCCGGCCCCTCGGCCCCCTCGCCCAGCGCCGCGATCGCCTCGGTCGAGCGGTGCGTGTTCTCCCACGAATAGGCGTACGGCGCCGTGCCCGTGGCCGCGATGCGCGCCATGCTCTCGCGCCGCGCCTGCATCACGTGGTTGAGCTCCGCGCCCCCGTCGTCCCGCGAGGGGTGCGGCGTCCCCGTCGCCTCGCTCATGCCGCCGCCGCGCCCTGCTGCTTCAGGTACGCCTCGATGAACGGGTCGATCGCGCCATCCATGATCTTCTGCACGTCCGGGATCTTCAGGTCGGTGCGGTGGTCGTTGACCATCGTGTACGGCTGGAAGACGTAGCTGCGGATCTGCGAGCCGAAGCTCACGTCGGCCTTCGTCGCGTCGAGCGCCGCCTTGGCCGCGAGGCGCTTCTCGATCTCCGCCTGGTACAGCTTGTTCTTGAGCATCTTCATCGCGGTCGCCTTGTTCTTGAACTGCGACCGCTCCTGCTGGCTCGCCACCACGGTCCCCGTCGGGAGGTGCGTGATGCGCACCGCCGACGACGTCTTGTTCACGTGCTGGCCGCCCGCGCCCGACGCGCGGTACACGTCGACCCGCAGGTCCTCCTCGCGGATCTCGATGTTGATCTCCTCGTTCACCACCGGGTAGACGAAGATCGACGCGAAGCTCGTGTGCCGGCGCGCCTGCGAGTCGAAGGGCGAGATGCGCACGAGACGGTGCACCCCCGCCTCCGCGCGCAGGAAGCCGTAGGCGTACTGCCCCTTGATCTCGAGCACCGCCCCCTTGATGCCCGCCTCCTCGCCCTCGCTCAGGTCGAGGACCTCGACCTCGAAGCCCTTCCGCTCCGCCCAGCGCGTGTACATCCGCATGAGCATCGAGGCCCAGTCCTGCGCCTCGGTCCCGCCCGCGCCGGAGCTGATCTCGACCTGCGCGTCGCGCACGTCGTCCGGGTCGCGGAGCAGCGACTTGAGCTCGAGCTGCGCGAGGTCGGCGTCGATCGCCTCGACCTCTGTCGCCAGCTCCCCCAGCATCGCGGCGTCGGGCTCGGCCTCGAGGAGCTCGCCCAGGTCGCGCGCGTCACGCACCCGGGACTCGAGCTTCTCGAACGGCTCGATCCACTGCTTGAGCCCCTTCACCTGCTGCACCACCTGCTGCGCCCGCTCCTGGTCGTTCCAGAACGAGCCGTCCGACATCTGCGACTCGAGCTCGCTCAGCCGTTCGCGCTGGCCGGCGATGTCAAAGGTACCTCCGCAGCTCGTCCACCCGATCGGTGCGGGCGTCGAGCTGGCGGGCGAGTTCGGCGAGGTCGAGCATGATGCGATCGGGGCTTGAGACGGGCGAGCCGCCCCCCCGGAACCGGGAGGACGGCTCGGCGTGCGGCACACGCGCACAAGATAACCGCCCCGGGACGCCCCTGCCGCCCCGCGCCGGCCCCGCGATCAGAAGACCTGTCGCCCCTCGGCCAGCACCTCGTTCAGCGCCTCCTGGAAGTACGTCGTCGACTCGGCGAGCTCGCGCCCGACCTGGTCGACGTACTCGTCGTAGCTGCGCCGGATCTCGTCGCGGAAGACCTGCTTGAGCGTGCCGTTCGCGAGCGCCTCGGCGCGCTTCTGCGGCTGGTACGCGACCATGTCCGAGACCAGCGCGCGCGCGAGCCGCTTCGCGCGCACCTGCGGATCGCTCTTGAGGAACGGGTTGATCACCCGCTTGCCGTCGGGGCCCACGGGGGCGCTGGGGCGCGCCGCGGCCGGGGCGACCGGCGCGGCGGCCGGCGTCACGAGCGACGCGGGCGAGACGGGCGGCGGCGGGACGAGCGGGCGCGGCGGCACCACCGGGGTCGGGATGGTCGGAGCGGGCGGCGGCGTCGGCACCGGGACCGCGGCCACCGGCGTGGCGACCACCGGCGCCGGCATCGGCGTCGGCACGCGCGGCGTCGTTTCGGGGGCGGGCGTCGCCGGGAAAGCCGCCGGCGTCGGGATGGCCGGCGTCGCCGCGACGGGCGTCGGGAAGGCCATCGGCTCGGGCGCAGCCGGAATCGCCGGCTCGGGCTCGAAGGGGGGGAGCGCCGTCGTCGGCGTCGGGAACGCGGGAGGAGCAGCGACCGGCGTGGCGCTACGCGCGGGCGTCCATCCCGGCGCCGCGGCCACCGCCGCCGGCGTGGGCATCCGCACCGCCTCCGTCGCCACCGGCGTGGGGGCGGGGGCGTGGATGCGGATCAGCGCGCCGCACACGCTGCAGCGCGCCCGCACCCCGCCCGCCGGCACCTTGGCCGGGTCGACGCGGAAGACGGATCGGCAATCCTGGCACGTCACGTTCACGGGGCCTGCTCCTCGGTCGAGGGAACGAACGGCGGCGTCGCCGCCTGGTCGCCGCGCCGGTCGACGACCCAGACCGATCCGGGCAGCGTCTTGGCGTAGCTCTTCATCTCGGTGGCCAGCTCGCTCACCTGCGCCGGATGGACGAACGACCGTCGGTCCGAGGTCACGACCCCGATCGAGAGCGTCATCAGCGGCACGCGGTCGAGTCGTCCGCGCCGGTCCTTGCCGAAAAAGTAGCCCGCCTGTCGATCCTGCACGGAGTACCGCAGCGGCAGCTCGCGATCGGCCTCGCGGACCGCGGTCTCGCAGGCCGGCGCGACGGCGTCGGTGGGGACGACGAAGAGGAAGTCGTCGCCGCCGATGTGGCCGACGAAGGCACGATCCGGCGCCGCGCCGTACGCGGCCGCCACGAGGAGACGGCCGACCAGCCGGATCACGTCGTCCCCCTGCGCGTAGCCGTACCGGTCGTTGAACTCCTTGAAGTGGTCGAGGTCCGCGTAGCAGACGGCGAAGCGCTCGCCGGTGGCGATCCGCTCGCCGATCGCGGCCGCGATCGCGTCGCCGCCGGGAAGCCGGGTGGAGGGGTTGCTCTGCAGGTCGCGCTGTGCGCGCCGGAGCGCCGCCGACAGCCGGGCACGCACCTCGCTCGCGCTCGCCCCGGCGGCGATGACGTCGTCGGCACCGACGCTGAGCCAGTCGGCGAGCGTCCCCGCCGGTGCCGCCACCACCAGCGGCACCGACTGCAGGAGTGCGTCGCGCTTGCAGGCCTCGACGAGACGGGTCACCCCGTCCGCCTCCGGACTCCCCTGCGCCGCGACCAGGAGGAGCGAGGGGGGTGCCTCGCGCAGGAGTGCGGGGTCGGCGTGCTCCGGCGCCATCGCCCCGACGCCGAGGCCGCGCCGACGCGCGAAGTCGGCGAGGGCGGCTCCCGTCTCGGGCGGCAGGGCTCCGATGGCGAGGAGCCCGTCGGCCGGCGGGGCGGTGTGATGGAGGGCGGCGTCGCGCATCGCGGGGCGGCGGGTGTCGGGGAGCGGCCCCGCTCAGGGGAGCGGTGCCGCCTCGTCCACCAGAAGGATCGGGATCTCGTCGCGGATCGGATAGCGCAGGCGGCACGCCGCGCAGTCGAGCGACGGCGGTGCCGGCTCGTGCGTGAGCGGTCCCTTGCAGCGCGGGCAGCGGAGGACCTCGAGGAGCGCGGGCGCGATGGGCGTCATGGGGCGGGGCGGTCGGTCGGGAGGGTGAAGCCGTGGCGCCGGAGGAGCTTCTCGTCGCGTCGCCACTCGCCCAGCACCTTCACCCAGAGGTCGAGGTAGACGGGGCGTTCGACGAGCTCCTCCAGCTTCGTGCGCGCCCGGGTGCCGATCTCGCGGATGGTCCGCCCCTTGGCGCCGAGGACGATCCCCTTCTGGCTCTCGCGCTCGACGTGGAGCGTCGCCCGGATGTAGAGCGGGGTGCGCTCCTCGCGGTACTCCTCCACCTCGGCCAGCACGCCGTAGGGGACTTCCTCGTGGAGGACCTCGAACGCCGCCTCGCGGATCGCCTCGGTGGCGAAGAAGCGCATCGGCTGGGTGCTCAGCTCGTCGTCCGGATAGAGGAAGGGCGACTCGGGGAGCGCGGCCTCGACGCGCGCGAGCAGCGAGGCGAGGGCGTCGCCGGTCGCCGCGGCGCCGACGACCGCGTCGGGGTGGGCGGCGACGAGCGCAGCGCGGGCCTCGCCGTCGAGGAGGTCGGCCTTGTTGCACCACGTGATCACGGTCGCCGGCAGCCGGCTCCCGGCGGGGAGCAGCGCGGCGAGCGGGGGGGGCGGACCGGTCGTGGCGTCGTGGACGTGGACCGCGACATCGGCACCGGCGAGGGCGTCGAGCGCCATGTGGAGGAGGCTACGCTGCAGGGCGTACGCCGGGTCGAGCAGGCCAGGCGTATCGAGCAGGACCACCTGCATCGTCTCCGTGGAAAGGATGCCGACGGCCGGGATCCGCGTCGACTGCGGCTTCGGACTCGTGATGGCGAGTCGCGCGCCGAGCAGTCGGTTGAGGAGCGTCGATTTCCCCGCGTTGGGTGCCCCGACGAGCGCGACGTGTCCGGCCTTGGTCGTCGTCATGCGGGACAAGCTACTCGGCGCCGCTGGATCAGGCGTGGTGATCGACGTGCGGCGTGCGTGTCCATGGGAGGCTCCGTCATTCACCGCAGAGGCACGGAGGACGGGCGACCGCGCCACCGCTCCGTGCCGCTGCGGTGCCGTGCGGTGCCCCGGCCACACGCGCCGACCGCGTGGCCGCGGGGGCTCAGAACGACGACACCCCCGCCACACGGAGTGTGACGGGGGTGTCGTACTGAGGTGCCGGCGTCGGCCTACTCTCCCGCGGTCTCGCGACCGGAGTACCATCGGCGCTGTCGGGCTTGACGACCGTGTTCGGAATGGGAACGGGTATGGCCCCGACGCTCTGGACGCCAGCGAAGGCATGGCAAGTGGTGGAACGTGGGATGGGGAATGAGCGGGTCGTCGATCGCCGGGATTGCGTACAACGGCGAACTACGTGTTTCTCACAGAGAGAGGGAGTCAAGCCGCACGGGCGATTAGGACCGCTGCGCTTGGA
>ERZ1066121.97-NODE-97-length-79339-cov-9.953572_pt1 | contig 79339 bp, 74 predicted proteins | sample MGYA00382768_ERZ1066121 | MGnify/ENA primary metagenome ERZ1066121 (study PRJEB33369, sample SAMEA5778351) | biofilm metagenome | biome: Industrial cooling water; feature: Water cooling tower basin; material: Biofilm | place: United Arab Emirates | collected...
CGTTCGGGCTGGTCAACCCCATGGTCGCCATGGCCGGCACGGTGAGCGGCATGTACAGCATCCCGATCCCGAGCGACGTGAAGACCACCTATGCCGCCTCCACCATCGCCGGCGGCACCTCGGTCAACTCCATTCCCAATCTGATCCTCGCCGAATTCGACATGCGCTCGGCCTCGCCGGCCAACCTGAAGGCGGTGGAAACCCGTTTCCTGAAGATCATCGAGGACAGCGTGGCGGCCGAGAATGCGGCGCGTGACACGCGCTTTGGCAAGATCAGCGCAGTGCCGGAACTGATCGGCGACCGCCCGGCCGGCAGCACGCCAGCCAGCGATCCGCTGGTGCAGGCGGCCGCCAAGGTGCTCACCGCCAACGGCTATGACGCAACACTCACCGCTTCGTCGACGGACAGCAACATCCCGATCAGCCTCGGCATCCCGGCCATCACGCTCTCGGCCGGCGGCGGCGGCTTCCGCGCCCACGCGCTGGATGAATATATCAGCGTGGAGCGCGGCGCCTTCGTGAAGGGGCTGACGACGGCGTTTGACATCGTGGTGGAAGCCGCAGCGATCAAGCGCAAATAGTCCGCGCGCGGGCTGGCGCACCGGTCTCTAGGCCAGGGTGACGGCTGATGGTTGCCGCTACCAGCGCTCCAGCCGATCAGGCGGCGATTTCCGTCATCACCGGTGATCCCGGCCGCCGCCGAACAACACCCGGTCGCCCCTGCTGTGGCTGGCTGGAACGGGCGCGGCGCGTCCGGTCCAGGCGCCAAGCTGGATGGCGGCGGCGCTGATCAGGGCATGGGCAACCATGCCAGCGGCAATCAGGGCGAAATACTGGATCGGCCGGGCATCGACGACACCGGCCAGCCAGGCGCTGCCCGCCGCGATCACCAGCACCCGCACCAGCGCCGCGAGCACCGGCCACAGCACCCGCCCGGCCCCCTGCGAAGCGAAATAGAGGCAGGTGGCGATGCCGAAGAAGGCATAGAAAGGTGCCACCATCTGCACATAGGCACGGGCGGCGGACCGCACCTCGGCATCGGCGGTGAACAGATCGGCCCACAGCTGCGGAAACAGCGCCACCACCGCGCCGATGCTGCCAGCCAGAAGGGCACTGTAGAATGCCGCCGTCCAGCCGATGTGGTGGGCGCGGGCAATCGCGCCGGCACCGAAGTTCACGCCCACCATGGCGGTGGAGGCCGCGCCCAGGCCGAACACCATCGGCACCACCAGCAGTTCCAGCCGGGCGCCGATGCCATAGCCAGCCAGCACATCGGTGCCAAAGCGCGCCATCGCCGAGGTGATCACCAGGATCGCCGCCAGCGTGCACAGCGGATTGAGCGCGGCCAGCCCGCCGATGCGCAGGATGCCGGCCATCGGTGCCCAGTGCAGCCGGAAACCCGAACCGTGCAGGCGCAGCTGCGGGCAGCGGCGGGACAGGTAGAACAGCATCAGCACCGTGGACGTTGTGCTGGCGATGAGGACGCCGGCCGCTGCTCCGGCAATGCCCAGCCGGGGCAGTGGCCCCAGCCCGAACACCAGGGCACCGCCGCAGCTGATCTGCAGCAGCGAACCCAGCACCCCCACCCGTGCCGCCACGCCCATGTTGCCGGTGGCGCGCACGATTGCGGCCAGCGAATTGGACAACCACAGGCTGGCAATCCCCACGAACAGCATGTCGGAATAGGCCAGCGCCTGTTCCAGCACCGCGCCTGATCCGCCCAGCCCGCCATAGATGCTGCGCCCGAACAGCAGGAACAGCACCGAACAGCCAAGGCCCATGGCCAGCATCAGCGCCAGTGCATGCACGGCCAGCTCCTCGGCGCCAGCCCGGTCGCCGGCGCCCAGCCGTCGCGCCACAGCCCCGGTGATGGTGCCGCCAAAGGCCCCGGCAGACAGCATGCCCATCAGCATCATCATCGGAAAGGCCAGCGCCAGCCCGGCCAGCGCTGCCGTGCCGAGCTGGCCGATGAAGAAAGCCTCGGTCATGATGGTGAGCGACGACAACACCATCGACACGATGTTGGGCGCGGCGAGGCGGATCAGCGTGGGACCGATCGGCGCAGACAGCAGCGGCGATGGGACGGCTGTGGCCATGTGTACTCCCTTCGGCTGCTCCACTTCGGCCCGAAGCCTTGAGTCTAACTCAGAACATCGGGCAGCACCAGCAACCTTCGTTACGGCCAACTGATCACCAGCACCTCCCAGTGCTTCTCACCCGCCGGCAGGCGCACGCTGCGCACATCGCCCAGCTTCGCGCCGCGCAGGGCGCGGGCGAGCGGGGCGCTCCAGCCGATCAGGCCACGACTGGCATCCTGCTCGTCGTCGCCCACCAGCGTCACCGTGCGGCGATTGTCGTCCTCGTCGGCAATCTCCACCATGCTGCCGAACAGCACCCGGTCCCGCGTGGTGTGGCTGGCCGGATCGATCACCCGGGCGGCAGACATGCGCTTGGCCAGATGGGCCAGTTCCCGGTCGATCTCGCGCAGGCGCTTGCGGCCATAGAGATAGTCGCCATTCTCGCTGCGATCGCCGTTGCCGGCCGCCCAGTGGACGATCTCGACGATCTCCGGCCGTTCCTTGTGCAGCAGATGATCATAGCGGGCGCGCAAGGCGGCCATGCCGGCGGGGGTGATGGGATTGCCGTCCATGGCCGTGCGATAGCGCGGCGGCGGCCCTGCGGCAAAGCCCGCCTTGGCAAGCGGGCAGACGCTTGGCATGGGAAGCGCATGATCCTCTATGGTATTCCCAATTGCGACACGGTGAAGAAGGCCCGCGCCTGGCTGGCAGCGGCCGGGCACGCCCATGATTTCCACGATTACAAGAAGGCTGGCGTGCCCGCCGATGCGCTCGCCCGCTGGGTGGCGCGCTGGGGCTGGGAAACGGTGCTGAACCGTGCTGGCACCACGTTCAAGGCACTGCCGGAGGCGGACAAGACCGGGCTGGATGCCGAAAAGGCGATGGCGCTGATGCTGGCCAACCCCAGCATGATCAAGCGGCCGATCGTGGAAGGAAATGGCGTGGCGCTCATCGGCTTCAAGCCCGAGCAATGGGCAGGAGCCTTCTGACATGGCGCGCTGGCTGGTGAAATCCGAACCGTTCAAATACAGCTGGGAGCAGCTCAACAAGGACGGGCAGACGGCGTGGGACGGCGTGCGCAACAACCAGGCCGCCCTCTATCTGCGCGCGATGAAGATCGGTGACGAGCTGTTCTTCTACCATTCGAACGAAGGCCTGGCGATCGTTGGCATCGCGCAGGTGGTGGGCGAGCATTTCATCGATCCCAGCGATCCCAAGGGCCGATTCCCGGCCGTGATGGTGGGCCCCAAGGAGCCGATGCCGCGCCCTGTCACGCTGGCCGAGATGAAGGCCGAGCCGCGGCTGGCCGGCATGGCGATGTTCCGGCAGTTCCGCCTCTCCGTGGTGCCGATCAGCGATGCGGAGTGGGACGTGGTGATGGAGATGGCGGCCCGCTGAGCTGGCTCAGCCCAGATCGGCGAGCAGGAAGCTGGCGGCAACAGCCAGCATGACAAGGGCGAACAGCCGGCGCACGGTGCGCATGCGCGCCTTGTCTCCCAGCAGGCGATGCGCGCCAGCGCCGGCGGCGACGATGCCGAGGTGGATGAGGGTGGCGATGCCGGTGCTGATGCTGGCCAGCAGGAATGCGTTGCGCAGCGACAGCATGTGGCCGCCCATGAACTGCGGCGCGATCACCATGAAGAAGACATAGGCTTTCGGGTTCAGCAGGTTGATGAAGGCGCCGGTGAGGAAGGCGCGCCGCTGGATGCCGCCTTGTGCTGCCGTCGCCACCGGCAAGCCGGCGCCCCTCCATGTGTCGATGGCGAGCCAGAGCATCATCGCCGCGCCAGCCAGTCGCAGCGCGGTCCACAGCTGCGGCGCAGCCTGCAGCAGCGCCGCAAGGCCCAGCGCCGCCAACAGGCCATTGGCAAGCAGGCCGAGCGCCACGCCCCACACGGCGGCCAGCCCGGCCCGCCGGCCTTCGGTGGCGGCCAGCCCGGCCAGCCACGCCATGTTGGGCCCCGGCGTCAGCTCGATCAGCAGGACGGCGAGCGCAAAGCCGAGCAGGTTCAAGGGCTAGGCCTCGGTAGTCTTGGCCCGCACCGCCAGCGCTTGCAGATTGGCCTCGTGGTCGCTGCGGCTGAGGCGGTAGCGCGAGACGGCAAAGATCATCAGTGCCCATACCAGCCAGATCGCCGGCACATAGGTGGCGCCCAGCTGCCACAGGCTTTCGGGGCCCACCTGCGCCGGGCTGGCGCCCTTGGGAAACTGCGCCAGGGTGAGCACGAAACTGGCGGCCATCACGCCAAGGCCTTGCACGGCCTTGCGGATGAAGGTGTTGGCGGCAAAGAAAATGCCTTCCGAGCGCCGACCGGTCTTCAGCTCGGCGCGTTCGACCAGATCGGCCAGCATCGAGGCGGTGAGGGCCTGGAAGCAGATGATCAGGCCGACATCGATCAGTGTGACAAGCAGCACGATCCAGAAGATCGCCGGATCGCCGTTGGGTGGCAGCAGACCCAGCAACCGGAGCACGATCGGGGCCGGCAGCACGAGGCCGGCGAGCAGCCCGATCATGACGGCACCGCGCTGCTTGCCCAGCGTGCGGGTGACCAGCGGCGCCAGCCCGCCACCGATGGCGGCAGAGACGAACACCGTGGTGGTGATCAGCCCGATTTGCTGAGGTGAGAAGCCCCAGAAATAGGCAGAGAAATAGAAGCTGAGCGAGGCCGAGATGCCGGTCGCCAGCGCCCCGAAGATGGCGGCGGCGAACAGCGCGGCAAATTCGCGATTGGCCAGGGTCTCGAATATCTCCGCGAAGATCGCCTTCAGGCTGAGCGCGCGGGTGGGCGGCGCGGCGCGCAGATGCTTGATGTGGCCATGCGTGCCGATCGCAGAAACCATGATCGCCACGAAGATCAGCACCGAGGCGATCATGCCATAAAGCTGATAGGCGTCGCGGTTGAACTGGCCGTTGGGGATGGCGGGCGTGGCAAAGGCCGGGAAGATGAAACTGAAGTTCGCCACCGTCATGATGCTGCCGATCACCCACGCGAAGAACAGCCGCCAGCCAAACAGGGCGCTGCGTTCATCATAGCTGCGCGCCAGTTCGGGTCCCAGCGCCGTGCTGGGAATTTCATAGAAGCTGATGCTGATGCGGATCAGCGTGGCCAGACCCAGAAGATACCAGAACAGCGCCATCTGCGACCAGCCCGAGGGCGGATCCCAGATCAGGAAATAGAGGCCGGCTGTGGGCAGCGCCGAAGCATAGAGGAAGGGGTGCCGACGCCCCCAGCGCGAGCGCAGATTGTCGGACCAGTAGCCGATCACCGGATCGGCCACCGCATCGATCAGAAGCGCGATGGTGATGGCAAGGCCGACCAGCCGCGCATCCACCCCGATCACCTGGCTGTAGAAGATCAGCAGGAAATAGCTGAAGCCGCCATCCTTGATGCCATAGGCGCCGGCGCCGATGCCATAGGCGATGCGGGTGGCGAGCGAAGGCGTGCCGCTGGCAGTTCCCATGCCATCTCCCCAGATGTCCGCCGTCTGCGGGCGGTGATTGCGCCAACTATCAGGGGCTTTCGCCTGCCTGTAAAGCCGCGAGCCAGTCCATCAGCCAGCGCGCCGCCGGGCCGGGCGTGTGATCGGGGCGGTGCAGCAGCGCGATCGGGTAGGCGGTGCCTGGCCAGTCTGGCAGATCGAGCCGCACCAGCCGTCCGGCTGCGAGGTCTTCCGCCACCATCGGAACTGGCATGTTGCCCCAGCCGGCGCCTGCCTTCAGCAGCGCGTGCTTGGCGCTCATGTCTCCAAGGCGCCAGCTGCGCGGGCTGAGCACGCCGAAGTCCTTGCCCTCCGTGAGGCGCGAACGATCGGTGAGCACCAGCTGCAGGTGACGCTGCGCCTCGCCGGGTGCGATGCCGGGGCGGGCGAGCGGATGGCCGGGTGCAGCCACTGGCACCAGCGGCACCCCGGCCAGGGCGCGCTGCACCAGGCGCTCATTCACGCCATCCAGCGCGCCGCCGATGGCCAGCGTGGCCGAACCATCGAACAGCCGCGCCTGCACCGCGCCCAGCGCTTCGACATGCAGGCGCACCGCCAGCGTGGGGAAACGCGCCTGCAGGGCCGTGAGCGCGGCGACCAGCGTCTCGGTGGGGAACATCACGGTGACAGACAGCGACAGTTCCGCCTCCTGCCCCTCGCTCAGCGCCGCCACCCCGGCCTTGAGCGCACTGACATTGCCCAGCATCTCGCGGGCATGGGCCAGTACCAGCCGGCCTGCCTCGGTGAGCCTTGGCCGCCGCGTGCTGCCGCGCACGAACAGCCGGAGGCCCAGCTGCCCTTCCAGCCCGTCAAGCTGATAGGCGATCACCGAGGTGGCGCGGCCCAGCGCGCGGCCGGCGGCGGCCAGGCTGCCATGATCGGCAATCGCCAGCAGCACGGCCAGTTGATCGAGGGTGGGGGTGCCAATCTGCATATCGAAAATCCTGAAAAGCTGTTTCGATATTATCCAGATTTTCTGCTCACAGGCGAGAGCCTATGTCTGCCTGCGTGCCGGCTGGTCCGGCGTTCAGGGAGTGAGAATGATGCCGAAGATCCTGGTGCTCTATTATTCGACCTATGGCCATATCGAGGCGATGGCGGAAGCGGTGGCCGAAGGCGCCCGCAGTGCCGGTGCGATTGTGGACATCAAGCGCGTGCCGGAAACCGTGCCCGATGCGGTGGCGGCGGCCAGCCATTTCAAGACCGACCAGGCCGCGCCGGTGGCCAGCGTCGATGATCTGCCGAACTATGACGCGATCATCGTCGGCGCGCCGACCCGCTTTGGCCGGATGCCGGGCCAGCTCGCCGCCTTCTTCGATGGCGCCGGCAAGCTGTGGGCCAGCGGCGCGCTCAACGGCAAGGTGGGCGGCGCCTTCACCAGCAGCGCCAGCCAGCACGGCGGCAACGAGACGACGCTGTTCTCGATCATCACCAACCTGATGCACTTCGGCCTCACCATCGTTGGCCTGCCCTACAGTCACCAGGGCCAGATGCGCATCGACGAAGTGGTGGGCGGCGCGCCCTATGGCGCCACCACCGTGGCCGGCGGCGACGGCAGCCGCCAGCCCAGCGAGACCGATCTCGCCGGCGCCCGCCACCAGGGCGAACGCATCGCCGAAGTGGCCGCCAAGCTGTTTGGTTGAACCTTTATGGGCGGGGGCGTAGAACCCCCGCCCATGAGCACCACTTTCACGCTGGACACCTCGACGAGCCGCGCGCATCCGGTGCCGGAGCCGGTGCGGCGGTTGACGGTGCCGGCGATCCAGAAGCGGAAGGCAAGGGATGGGAGCGGCGAGCCGATCGTGATGCTCACCGCCTATACGGCGCGCATGGCGCAGCTGCTTGATCCGCATTGCGATCTGCTGCTGGTCGGCGATTCGCTGGGCCAGGTGATCTATGGCCTCGACACCACGGTGAAGGTGACGCTGGAGATGATGATCGCGCACGGGGCGGCCGTGGTGCGCGGCAGCTATCGCAGCGTGGTGGTGATCGATCTGCCGTTCGGCACCTACGAGGAGAGCCCGGAGGCCGCCTTCCGCACCGCGTCCCGCGTGCTGCGCGAAACCGGTGCGGCGGCCGTGAAGCTGGAAGGCGGCGCGGTGATGGCGCCCACTGTGAAGTTCCTGGCTGAGCGGGGCATTCCGGTGATGGCCCATGTCGGCCTCACCCCGCAGGCGGTCAACGCGCTCGGCGGCTATGGCGCGCGCGGGCGCAGTGCGGCGGAACAGGCCAAGATCCTTGATGACGCCAGGGCCGTGGCCGAGGCCGGCTGCTTCGCGCTGGTGGTGGAAGGCGTGGTGGAGCCGCTGGCGGTGGCGATCACCAACGCTGTGGACTGCCCGACGATCGGCATCGGCGCCTCGGCCGCCTGCGATGGCCAGGTGCTGGTGGTGGACGACATGCTGGGCATGTTCGAGCGGGTGCCGCGCTTTGTCGAGCGCTTCGATGATCTGGCGGCACGCATTTCGGCGGCGGCGGCGGACTATGCGGGACGGGTGCGGCGGCGGGAATTTCCCACCGACGCGCAGCTCTATCGCTGAGGCTTTACCTTTCAGCGGCCGTGGGGCATTCACGCGCCGGCAATATCGGCGGTGGCACGCCGCCCTTTCAGGAGCATGATCGCCTTGGCCAACACGCCTGCCAAACCGGATGACGCCTTCCTGCGCGAGGTGGACGAGGAGTATCGCCGCTCGCAGCTCGTGGGCCTGTGGCGGCGCTTCGGCAAGCTGATCATCGCCGCGGTTGTGCTGGGCCTCGCGGCGCTGGCCGGCTTCCTGTGGTGGCAGGACCAGAAGGCGAAGACCGCCGGCGAAGCCGGGGCCAATCTGGTGCGCGCCATGGAACAGCTGGAAGTGGGCGACGGAGCCAAGGCCCGGCCGGTGCTGGACGCCATGACCCGCGACGGGCCCGGCGCCTATGCCGGCCTTGCCCGCATGGTGCTGGCCAATGATGCGCTGGCTGGCGGCGACAAGGCCAAGGCGCGCGGCCTCTATGAAGCGGTGGCGCGCGATGCCACGCTGCCGCAGCCGATCCGCGATGCCGCGCTGGTGAAGGCGGTGCGCGTCGGCTTCGACCAGCTCTCGCCATCGGATGTGGTGGCGCGGCTCAAGCCGCTGGCGGTGCCGGGCAACGGCTGGTTCGGCGTGGCAGGCGAGCTGGTGGCGGTGGCGCACATCAAGGCCGGCAAGCCAGACCTCGCCAAGCCGGTGCTGATCGCGATGGTGAAGGACGAAACGCTGAGCCCGTCCCTGCGGGGCCGCGCCGCGCAGCTGGCGGTGGCCGTGGGGGTGGATCCGGATGCGCTGGGGCTGGCCCAGCAGCCGGCCCAGCCGCTGGCCCCACAACCGGCACGGTGATGGCGCGATGATGATGGGCGGGAAGGGACAAGGGGTGACGATGAACGGCAAGCGCAGCCTGCTGCTGCTGCTGGCGGCCAGCCTTGCACTGTCCGGCTGCGGCATCTTCAAGAAGAGCAGCAAGACCCGCACGCCCACCGTGGGCGAGCGCATCCCGATCCTGAGCTTCGAAACCCGCGCCGAGGCGGAAACCGAACTGGGCGATGTCGCCATCATCCTGCCGCCGGCCGAGCGCAATGCCGACTGGACGCAGCCGGGCGGATCGGCGGCCAAGTCCGGCGGTCACCTCGAACTCGCCGCCAGCCCGGCGGAAGCCTGGCGCGCCAGCATCGGCAGCGGCAGCAGCGGCACCGCCCGGCTGAATGCCGCTCCGGTGGTCGGCGACGGCAAGCTGTTCACTATGGACACCAGCGGCGAGGTGCGCGCCTTCGAGGCGGCGACCGGCAAGCTGCTGTGGAGCGCCGGCCTGCGCCTCGCCAAGCGCAACAGCCGCGCCGCGTTTGGTGGCGGCGTCTCCTATGGCGATGGCCGTGTGTATGTGACCAGCGGCCAGGGCCTCGCCGGCGCCTTCGACGCCGGCAGCGGCGAGAAATTGTGGGAACGCCCGCTGGTGCAGCCGCTGCGCGGTGCGCCCAGCGTAACCGCCAACCATGTCTTTGTACTCAGCCAAGACAACCAGCTCCACGCGCTCAACCCGGCCAATGGCGATCTGCAATGGTCGGTGTCGGGCACGGTGGAAGTGGCCTGCATCCTGGGCACCGGGGCGCCCGCCGTGGTGCTGGATACCGTGGTCGCCGGCTTCTGTTCGGGCGAGTTGAACGCCCTGCGCGCCGAAAATGGCCGCACCGTCTGGCAGGACCAGCTGGCCCGCACCGGCCGCTCCACCGCCATGGCGGCGCTGGCCGACATCGATGCCTCCCCCGTGGTGGATCGCGGCCGGGTGTTCGCTGTCGGCCATGGCGGCCGCATGGTCAGCCTGGAACTGGCCACTGGCCAGCGCGTCTGGGAACGCAATTTTGCTGGCGTGTGGACGCCGTGGGTGGCCGGCGACTATCTCTATCTCGTCACCATCGAGGGCGAGGTGGTGTGCATCACCCGCGCCGAAGGCAAGGTACGCTGGGTGAGCCGGCTCGATCAGTATCGCAAGCCCAAGAAGAAGCAGGGGCCGATCCAGTGGGCCGGTCCGGTGCTGGCTGGCGAGCGGCTGTGGCTGGCCGGTTCCAATCGCGAGCTGGTGGCGGTCGATGCCTATGAAGGCAAGCGGCTGGCCACGCTGAAGCTCAAGGCGCCGGCCTATCTGCCGCCGGTGGTGGCAGGCGGCATGATGTATGTGCTGACTGACGATGGCACGCTGACGGCCTATCGCTGAGCGGCCTATCGTTAATGGCGCCGCGCTGGTATGGCGCGGCGGCAATGACTGGTACCATCCTTGATATTCCCGCCGATCTGCCCCGCGTGGCGATCGTCGGCCGGCCCAATGTGGGCAAATCCACCCTGTTCAACCGGCTTGTCGGTCGCCGGCTTGCGCTGGTTGACGATCAGCCGGGCGTGACGCGCGACCGCCGTGAAGGCGCGGCGCGGCTGTTTGATCTGGAATTCGTCGCGGTCGATACTGCCGGCTTCGAGGACGGCAGCGATGAAAGCCTGTCGGGCCGCATGCGCGCGCAGACCGAGGCGGCGGTGGGGCAGGCAACGGTGGCGCTGCTGGTCTATGATGCGCGCGCCGGGGTGACGCCGCTCGATCGCCACTTCGCCACCTGGCTGCGGCGGCGCGGCGTGCCGCTGGTGCTGGTCGCCAACAAGGCGGAAGGCCTGCAGGCCGAAACCGGGCTCAACGAAGGCCATGCGCTGGGGCTGGGCGAGCCGATCGGGCTTTCGGCCGAGCATGGCCTGGGGCTGGCCGATCTTTACCAGGGCCTGAAGCCGCACCTGGAGCCTGAGACGCAAGGTGCGCCAGCGCCGGACTCCGCCGGGGACGAGGATGCGGGGGAGGACGCCGCCCCCGCGCCGGAAGGTCCGCTGAAGCTCGCCATCGTCGGCCGGCCCAATGCCGGCAAGTCGACGCTGATCAACCGGCTGCTGGGCGAACAGCGGCTGGTCACTGGGCCGGAAGCCGGCATCACCCGCGATTCCATCGCCATCGACTGGGAATGGAATGGCCAAGATGGTGTGGTGCGGCCCGTGCGGCTGGTCGATACCGCCGGCCTCAGGAAGCGCGCCAAGGTGACCGACAAGGTCGAGAAGCTGGCGGCGGCCGACAGCAAGCTCGCGATCGATTTCGCCGAAGTGGTGGTGCTGCTGCTTGATGCAACGCTGGGGCTGGAATCGCAGGATCTGCGCATTGCCGATCAGGTGCTCTCCGAAGGCCGGGCGCTGATCATCGCGCTCAACAAGTGGGATGTCGCCGCCGATCAGAGCCGGCTGTTCCAGGGGGTGCGAAAGGCGCTCGATGATGGCCTGTCGCAGGTGAAGGGCGTGCCGCTGCTCACCTGTTCGGGCGCCACCGGCAAGGGGCTCGATGCCATCATCCAGGCGGCGTTCGAAACGCGCACGCGCTGGTCGCGCCGGGTGGGCACGGCGGCGCTCAACCGCTGGTTCGAAGCCGCGCTGGACCGCAATCCGCCACCGGCGCCGAAGGGATCGCGCATCAAGCTGCGTTATGTCACCCAGGTGGCAACGCGGCCGCCCAGCTTCGTTGTGTTCGGCAACCGCACCGATGCCTTGCCGGCCAGCTGGCAGCGCTATCTGGCCAACAGCCTGGCCGATGATCTGGACTTTCGCGGGCTGCCGATCCGGCTGAACTTCCGGGGTGGGAAGAACCCGTTCAAGAAGGACTGATGTGCTGATCCTCCATGATTACTGGCGCTCCACGGCGGCCTGGCGGGTGCGGCTGGCGCTGGGCCTCAAGGGCCTGCAGGCGACCCATGTGCCGGTGAACCTGCTGGCCGGGGACCAGCGCGGGGCGGAACATCGGGCACTGAATCCGCAGGGGCTGGTGCCGGTGCTGATCGATGGCCCGCTTGTGCTGAGCCAGAGCCTCGCCATCATCGAATATCTGGAGGAACGCCATCCCGATCCGCCGCTGTTGCCCGCCGATCCGGCGGCGCGCGCGCTGGTGCGCAGTGCGGCGCTGGTGATTGCGGCCGATGTCCACCCGCTCGGCAACCTGCGCGTGCAGCGCTGGCTTAAGGAAGAGATGGGCCAGGACGAGGCGGCGGTGACCCGCTGGCTGCACCAGTGGATGGGCGATGGACTGGCCGCGCTGGAGGCCTTTGCCACGCGCCATGGCGGTGCCTGCCTGTTCGGCGATGCGGTGACGCTGGCTGATCTGTGCCTGCTGCCGCAGCTGTTCAACGCTCGCCGCTTTGGCCTGCCGCTGGACGGCTGGCCGCGCTTGCAGGCGGTGGAATCCGGCCTTGCCGAACGGCCGTGGGTGATGGCGGCCCGGCCGGAGCAGCAAAGTGATTCAGTGTTAATTTGAAGCCGCTGTGCACGGCGGTTGAAACCATTATGGTTGATTCTGCGTAAGAAACGCGTAGAACCCGACACAGGGTTCAGGGTCATTTCTTTGGGGGCTATTATGACGGCAAGCGTTGATCGCATTCTGGCATCCACTGCGCGCACGCATCGCGCATTTGCGCTGTCTGCAGCGACGCTGCTGCTGGCCGGGACTGCGCTGGTGCCGGCGGCGGCACAGGTGGCCGATCTCGGCGGCCTGACCCGCGTGACCTTCGATTTCGCGAACTTCAATCCGCCCGGGATCGGCATCATTCCCGCCGAGATCACCAACGGCACGGTGCGCGCCAGCATCACCGGCAGCGTCACCTATGGCGGCAACCTCACTGACAGCATCGGCCTGTTGACCTTCCGCAAGGAAGGCGCCGGCACGCTGACCCTGAGCGGGGTCAACACCCACGGCGGCAACACCGTGGTGAGCAACGGCACCCTGCAACTGGGCTCGGCCACGGCGCTTTCGGCCAATTCGGCGCTGTTCATTGGCGGCCCGGTGGGCGTGGCAGCCATCCTCGACATGAACGGCTTCTCCGGCGCCGCCACCGGCCTCTTGGCCACGACCGGCCGCGCCATCGTGACGGCGGGCAGCGGCCCGGCGACGCTGACCATCAACACCGCGCTCAACCGCGTCTACAACGGCGGCCTCCAGGGCGCGCTCAGCATCGTCAAGGATGGTGCCGGCATCCAGACCTTCAACGGCTCCTTCGAGCCGGGGCTGGCGCCGACGACAATGACCGGCACGATCACGCTCAATGCCGGCGGCATCTCGATCGGCTCTGACAACGCGCTGGGCACCGGCAACCTGATCGTCAATGGCGCCGGCACGCTGACCACCGGCACCATTGGCCTGCGCCTGTTCGACAATGACATCGTGCTGAACAACGCGCTCACCGTGCTGGTGGGCAATGGCCGCGAGTTCAACCTGGGCGGCGACATCGGCGGTACCGGCAGCCTGGTGAAGACCGGCATCGGCACGCTGCGCCTGCTGGGCGACAACAGCTATTCGGGCGGCACCACGCTGACGGCCGGCCGGGTGGAGCTGGGCGGCAACAATGCGCTCGGCACCGGCCTGGTGACGGTGACCGGCGTGACGACACTGGCGGCGACCAATCCGGCCTTCAGCCTGTCTGTCGCCAATGACTTCAACATCAACGCGCAGGATCTGCGGGTTGAGACCGGCAATGCCGGCTCGGTGTTCGAACTGACCGGCGATATCGTCGGCAGCCGCAACATCATCATCGGGGGTGGCAGCCAGGGCACGCTGCGCCTCGCTGGCGACAACGGCGGCCACACCGGCACGATCGCGGTGGACAGCGGCGTGCTCGAACTGGCCAGCGCCGGCGCTGCCGGCAGCGCCACTGCGATCCGGCTGGCCAATGCCACCACGCTGAGCATCGATGCTGCTGGTGTTGCGGTGGGCAGCACGATTGCCAGCCGCACCGGTTCCGGCGCCGTGGAGGCGACCATCAACACCAACGCCTTCAACGCCACGATCACCGGCCAGGTGCGCGATCACAACGCCGCACTGGGTGACACGCTGGGCATCACCAAGGATGGCAGCGGCATCCTCACGCTGGCCTTTGGTGATCTGATCGCCGGCACCCGCAATGAACTGACTGGCGGCCTGACCGTCGCGGAAGGCACGGTGAACCTCACGGGCGTGCTGGCGGGTAACGTCTCGGTGGAAAATGGTGCCACCTTTGCCGGCACCGGCACGCAGATTGGTACCCTGGTGCTGCAGACTGGCGGCATCCTGTCTGCCGGCAATGCCTTGGGTGGTGCTGGCAGTGTCGGCACACTCACCGTCGACACCCTTGTCATGTCTGCCGGTTCGAATGTGAACTTCGATCTTGGCGCGCCGGGTATGGGTGACCTTGTTGTGGTGACCGGCCCGCTGCAGTTGGGCGGTCTTCTGAACGTCAATGGGCTATCTGGCTTCAGCAGCGGCACCTACACGTTGTTCACCCACGGCAACGCGGTTTCGGGCAGCCTCGGCCTTGGCATGCTGCCCGCGGGCTATGGCTATTCCGTGGTCGTTGGCAGCGGCGCCGTGAACCTGCAGGTGTCGATCACCGATTTCTATTGGGATGGCGCCGGCCCGGCCGGCAATGGCGTGGTCAACGGCGGCACCGGTACCTGGAGCGCCGCCGGCACCAACTGGACCAACCAGACCGGCGTGGGCACCGAAGCCTGGCAGAATGGCGGCAATGCCTTCTTCACCGGCACCGGCGGCACCGTCACGCTGGCAGACAGTTTCACCTACGGCGCGCTGAACTTCCAGGGCAATGGCTATGTGCTCAGCCCGGCCGCGGCGCAGACGCTGACCGCCGCTGGCGGCGTCATCGACGTGTCCGCTGGCAACACGGCCACCATCAATACGGTGCTGGCCGGCACTGGCGGCCTGGCGAAGAATGGCAGCGGCACGCTGGTGCTGACGGGCGCCAACACGGTGACCGGCGGCATCACCATCAACGGCGGCACGCTGGCGGTCACCAATGCCGCGGCACTCGGCCCGGATGCCCTGTTCATCAACGGCGGCACGCAGACGCTGCGGTTCGACAGCAGCATGACGGTGGCCAACACCATCAATGCCAGCGGGATCGGCTACAATATCGATACCGGCGCCAACACGGTGATCCTGAACGGGTCGCTGTCGGGCGGTGGCGCGGACAAGCTGGGCAGCGGCACGCTGGTGCTCAACAACGCCATCAACGCCCAGCCCAACACACTGGCGGTCTTCAACGGCACGCTGATCGTCAACGGCGGCGTGCAGGGCGGCGTCTCCGGCGGCTTGAACTCCACGATCGGCGGCACCGGGACGATCACCGGCACGCTGGCGATGTCGGGCACGCTGTCACCCGGTGCTGCGGCGGGCCAGGTCGGCACGCTGACCGTCGGTGCCCTCAGCCTCAACGCCTCGTCCACGTCGCTGTTCGATCTGGGTGCGCTTGGCGGCGTCAATGATCTGGTCGTCTCCACGGGCGCTCTCACCATCAATGGCACGCTGAACGTCAATCCGCTGGCTGGCTGGAACATCGGCACGGGCAGCTACACGCTGTTCACCTATGCCGGCGCGTTGACCAACAATGGTCTCGATCTGGGCGCCAGCCTGACCAGCGGCCTGCCGACCGGCGTGTCCTATGCCATCGACACCTCGGTGGCGGGCCAGGTCAACCTGGTGCGCAGCTATGCCGGCGCCTTCAACTGGGATGGCAATGGTGCGGCTGTCGATGGCGTCGTCACCGGCGGCGCTGGCACATGGAATGGCAGTGCCAGCAACTGGGCCAATGCCGACGGCACGTTCAACCTTGCCTATGTCGATGCCGCTGACACGGTCGCCAATTTCGGCGGCGCGGCGGGCGGTGCGGTCACCCTGGCTGGCGGCCGCACGGCGGGCACCATCAACTTCACCACCGGCGGCTACATGCTGACCGGCGCTGCGCTAACCCTGGCCGGCGACGCCACGATCAGCGTGGCCAGCGCCATCAGCGCGATGATCGACAGCGAAGTGACCGGCGTTGACGGCCTCACCAAGACCGGCGCCGGCACCCTCGTGCTGAACGCCGCCAACAGCTACACCGGCGGCACCGCACTCGCTGCCGGCACCATCGTGGTGGGCAACAATCTGGCGCTCAGCACCGGCGGCCTGGCGATGGCTGGCGGCACCACGCTCACCGCGGGCGCCGCGGGCCTCACGCTCGCCAACGCGATCAGCACGGCGGGTGTCGGCACCATCGATACGGGCGCCAACACGCTGACGCTCGGCGGCGTTATCTCTGGTGCTGGCGCCATTGCCAAGGTCGGCAGCGGCACGCTCGTGCTCAATGGCGCCAACACCTATGCCGGCGGCACCGCGCTGAATGCCGGCGGCATCACGGTTGGCAACAGCGCCGCGCTGGGCACCGGCGCGCTGGCGATGGCTGGCGGTACCAGGCTCACGGCGGGCGCGGCGGGCCTCGCCCTCGCGAACGCGGTCAGCACGGCGGGCGTTGGCACCATCGACACCGGTATCAACACGCTCACCCTGGGCGGCGTGATTTCTGGTGCCGGCTCGATTGCCAAGATCGGCACCGGCACCCTGGTGCTGAATGGCGCGAACACCTATGCCGGCGGCACGGCGCTCAATGCCGGAAGCATTCAGGTGGGCAACAACACGGCGCTGGGCAGCGGCACGCTGGCAATGGCGGCCGGCACCGGGCTCGTTGCCGGCGCGCCCGATCTGGCGGTGGCCAATGCGGTCACCCTCGCCGGTCAGACCTTCATCGGCAATGCCGCCACGTTCACCCTGAACGGCGTGGTTTCGGGCACCGGCCGCTTCGACAAGATTGGCGCCGGCACGCTGGTCCTCAATGGTGCCAACAGCTTCAGCGGCGGTGCCTCGATCAGCGAAGGTGCCATCCAGGTCGGCACCAGCACGGCACTGGGCAGCGGCGCGCTCACCATGGTAGGCGGCACCAGACTGATCTCTGGCGCTGCTGGCCTCAGCCTTGCCAATGCCATCACCACGCTGGGCGTGGGCACCATCGACACCGGTGCCAACACGCTCACGCTGGGCGGTGTGGTGTCCGGCGCCGGTTCGATCGCCAAGATCGGCACCGGCACGCTGGTGCTGAACGGCGCCAACACTCATGCCGGCGGCACCGCGCTCAGCGCCGGCGCCATCACCGTGGGCACCAGCAACGCGCTGGGCACCGGCGCGCTGACGGCGGCCGATGGCACGACGCTGAATGCCGGCGTGTCGGGCCTCACGCTCGCCAATGCCGTGACGCTCAATGGCAACCTCACCGTGAACACCGGCACCAGCCCGGCCACGCTGGCGATGAGCGGCGTGATCGGCGGCGCAGGCGGCATCACCAAGACCGGCACCGGCACGCTCACCCTCTCCGGCGCCAGCACCTACGCCGGCCCCACCACGGTGTCGGCGGGCACGCTCAACGTCACCGGTTCGCTGGCCTCGGCGGTCACCGTGAACAGCGGCGCCACCATCACCGGCACCGGTTCGATGGGTGCGCTCACCGTTTCGGCGGGCGCTTCGATCAGCCCGGGCGCGCCTGGCACCAATGATGTCGGCACGCTTACCGTCAATGGCCCGGCCTCGCTGCTGGGCACCTACACGGTGAACGTGATCGGCGCGACCAGCGATCGCGTGGTGGCCACCGGCGCACTCACCGTTGGCGGCACGCTGGCCGTGGGCACAGTGACCGGCTCGCCGATCTTCAACCAGACCTACACCATCGCCAGCGGCGCCTCGCGCACCGGCACGTTCAACCCGGTCAACGGCCTCTCGCTGTTCGGCCCGGCGTTGAACGCCACGGTTGAATACACGGCCACCGCGGTCAATATCCGGCTCGCGCCAGGCAGCCTCGTGGCGTCTGCCAACGCCATTGGCGGCGCCACCGGCAACGCGCTGGAAGTGGCCCGCGCCTTCGATCGGGCGGTGGCCAACGGCTACAACCCGCAGGCCTTCGCGGCGGTCTACACCAGCGGTGCGGCGCTGCCGCGCACGCTGCTGCAGATGTCTGGCGAACAGCGCGCCACCGAACGGCGCGTCGTGCTGGAAACCAGCCGCGTGTTCCGTGAAACCGCGCTGGATCGCCTGAACCTCGGCCTCGCCTCGATGGCGGGCCAGCAGGTGGCGGCCGGTGATGCCGATACCGGCGCTGTCACCTTCTGGCTGCGTGGTGCCGGTTCCTGGGGCACTGCCGATACCAGTGGTGCTGCCACCGGTTTCACCACCGAACAGCGCGGCCTCCTCACCGGCATCGACTGGGCCAAGGATGGCATCACCGTTGGCGCCATGTTCCACTACACCAGCACCGACATCGATTATCGCGTGCTGGGCGGCAGCTCGAACGTGGAAACCACCGGCGGCACCTTCTATGCCGGCTATCGCAAGCCCGATCGCGGCCTGGTTGCCAACGCCGGCGTGAGCGTGGCCGGGGCCCGCAGCACTGGCGCCCGCGCCATCACCCTGCCGGGCTTCACCCAGAGCCTGCAGGGCCGCACCACCGGCACCACCTACCAGGTGTTCGGCGAGCTGGCCTATGATCTGGCCGGCAGCAGCAAGGCCCGGATCGAGCCGTTCGCCCGCCTGACCTATGTGCAGGCGGACATGAACGCGCTCACTGAAACCAACGGCGTCGCGGCGCTGTCGGCGGCCAAGCAGTCGCTGGATCTGGCGGTGACCAACCTTGGTCTGCGCGTCGGCACCGGCCTGGGCGAAAAGGTGAGCGTGAATGCCAGCGCCGCCTGGCAGCGCACTTCGGGCGCCCGCGAAGCCACCACCATCATCGGCATCCCGGCGGTGGGCCAGAATGGCGCCATCCAGTCGGTGGCGCTGGATCCGGATGCGGCGCTGCTGCAGGCGGATATCGGCTTCAACCTGTCGGACAGCGCCCGCATCAACGTTGGCTATTCGGGACTGATCGGCAAGAACAACAGCGATCACGCCGGCCGCGCCACGCTCAGCTTCTCCTTCTGAGCGCGGCGACCCTTCGGGGTTGAAGAGGAAGCGGCGGCGGCCTTCGGGTCGCCGCCGTTTTCCGTTGGGCCCTGCGCTATTTCACATGCTTGCCCGCGCCTTGCTGCGCCCCTATCGCAGCGCCATGACCGCGCCCGCCTTCTTCCTCTCCGACAATGCTGCTGCGCCCTGCCCGGAAGTGCTGGCCGCGCTGGCCGCCGCCGCGCCGGCGCAGGCCGCCGGCTATGATGGGGATGACTGGTCGCGCCGGCTCGACATGCTGTTCGCCGCGCTGCTGGGGCGGGAGTGCATCGTGCTGCCGGTGGCCACCGGCACGGCCGCCAATGCGCTGGCGCTGGCCTGCCTGGTGCCGGCCTGGGGGGCGGTGGCCTGCCACACCGAAGCGCATATCCAGGTTGATGAATGCGGCGCGCCGGAATTCTTCACTGGTGGCGCCAAGCTGCTGCTGTGCCCGGGCGATCACGGCAAGCTGACGCCTGCCGGCATCGAGAGGGCGCTGGCCAGCCATCGCGGCGACGTTCACCAGGTGCAGATGGCGGCGCTGTCGCTCACCCAGGCCACCGAATGCGGCACGGTCTACACGCCGGCCGAGGTGGCGGCGCTGGTCGCCCATGCGCGCGCACAGGGCTGGCGCACGCACATGGATGGCGCGCGCTTTGCCAATGCGGTGGCGCATCTGGGCTGCGCGCCAAGCGAACTGGTGGCCGGCCTCGATGCGCTGAGCTTCGGCTGCATCAAGAACGGTGGCCTTTCCGCAGAAGCCATCGTGCTGTTCGATCTGGCGCTGGGCGATCAGCTGCGCTGGCGCCGCAAGCGCGCCGGGCAGATGCCATCGAAGGGCCGCTTCAACGCCGCGCAGCTGATCGCCATGGTGGAGGATGGCGTGTGGCTCAGGAACGCCGCCGCCGCCAATGCCGGCGCCGCGCGGCTCGCCGCTGCCGCTGCCGCGCGCCTGCTGCACCCGGTGGAGGCCAATGAACTGTTCGTGCAGCTGGCACCCGGCGAGCCGGACGCGCTGCGTGCCGAGGGCTTCCATTTCTATGACTGGGGTGATGCCGGTTCCAACGAGGCCCGCTTCGTGGTGAGCTGGGACACGCCGCCGGCCGCCATCGATCGCCTTGCCGCAGCGCTGGCGCGGCACGGGTGACAGGGCCGCCTGCCAATCGCTTCACCGGGGAGGCGTGGATCGCCTTTGCCGCCTGCACCTTCATCTGGGGCAGCACCTGGTTCGTGATCCGCACCCAGCTCGGCGAAGTGCCGGCCAGCTGGTCGGTCACCTGGCGCTTTGCGCTGGCGGCGCTGGTGATGTTCGCGCTGTGCCTGGTGCGCGGCGAGCCGCTGCGGCTGACGACGCGCCAGCATGGCTTTGCGCTGGCCGTGGCCGCCACCCAGTTCGTGCTCAACTTCAACCTTGTCTATCGTTCGGAGCAATATCTGGCCTCGGGGCTGGTCAGTCTCACCTTCGCCTTCCTGCTGGTCACCAACACGGCGCTCTCGGTGCTGTTCCTCGGCGCCCGGGTCTCCGCGCGCTTCGTGATCGGCAGCCTGATCGGCCTGGCCGGCGTGGCGCTGCTGTTCGCGCCCGATCTCGCCAATCCTGCCAGCGGCAACACCGGCCTGGGCCTGGCGCTGGCCTTTGGCGGCGTGCTGTCGGCCAGCATCGCCAACGTGATGCAGGCCAGCCCCGCCGGCCGCGCCATGCCGCTGGCCCCGGGCCTGGCCTGGGCCATGGCCTGGGGCGCGCTGATCGACGGCGCGCTGGCCTGGGTGGTGGCCGGGCCGCCCCGCATCAGCTTGGAGCCCGGCTATCTCGCTGGCCTGGCCTATCTGGGCATTGCTGCTTCTGCCGTGGCGTTCAGCCTCTATTACCGGCTGATCCGCATCGTCGGGCCCGGTGCTGCGGCGTGGAACGGCGTGGTGGTGCCGGTGGTGGCGCTGGCGATCTCCACGGCGCTGGAAGGCTTTCAATGGACCGGCACCGCCGTTGCCGGCGTGGCGCTGGCGCTGCTTGGGCTGGGGATTGCGCTCAAGGCCCGGGGCAGCCCGTGATGTTCCTTACGTAACGTCCACGATTTCGCGGTCTGTGCTCGCCGTCAATATGACGGGCGGGAGAGCGACATGGTGTTTGAGCAGAACTGCCGCAATTGCGCCGTGCGTGGCCAGGCCCTGTGCGCCGCCCTGCCGGATGCAGATCTGCTGCCGCTGGCGCGCGAGGGCGTGCAGCGGCGGCTGGCGCGCGGCGAGGTGCTGGTGCGGGCCGGCGACACGGCGCGGCCCTGTGCCAATATCCAGCGCGGGCTGATGAAGATTTGCCAGACCAATCCGGCCGGGCAGGAGGTGATCGTGGGCCTGTTGTGGCCCGGCGATTTCGTTGGCGCGCCCTGGGCAGCGGCCGCCGAAGCCGGGCATGACGTGGTGGCGCTGACCCCGGTGACCCTGTGCCAGTTTCCCGCCCGCGTGATGGAACGCGCGCTGGACGCCCACAAGGCCATGGAACGCGAACTTCTCGCCCGCACCCTCGCCGAGCTGGAGCGGGTGCGCGCCCGGCTGGGCAGCCTGGCGCGTGCGACCGCGCTGGCCCGGGTGGCCGGCTTCCTGGTGGAGACCATCGAGCGCAGTGGCGCCGGCGATGGCGACAGCGTGACGATGATCGAGCTGCCGCTGACGCGTGGGGAAATGGCCGATCTGCTCGGCCTCACCATCGAGACGGTGAGCCGCCAGATGACCCGGTTGAAGCAGGCCGGCGTCATCGGCCTGCCCGGCGGCCGGCGGGTGGTGATCCAGGATCCCGATGCCCTTGCCGAAGCTGCAGACGATCTTGCCTGAAGGGAGATGGCGCGATGAAGACGATCCTTGTCCATATCGAAGGGGATGAAGGCCAGGCCGCCCGGCTGGCGGCGGCGCTCGATCTGGCCCGCGCCAGTGGCGGGCATCTCGTCTGCCTCGCGGTGATGCCCTATGCCGCCTATGCACTGGGCGATCCGGCGATGGGGGCCTTCCCGGTCACCACGCTGATCGACGCGGTGGAGGCCCGGCGCCGCGAGGAGCGGGTGACCGTGGAAGCCCAGCTGAACCGCGAGGGCGTGAGCTGGGAATGGCACAGCGCCGATGGCGACAGCAGCGACCGGCTGGTGGAACAGGCGCGCCTGGCCGATGTGGTGGTGATGAGCGCCGGGCCGTTTTCCCGCCAGGCCCAGCTGGTGCTGGGCATCACCGGCGATGTCGCCATCCGCGCGCCAGCGCCGGTGCTGGCGGTGCCGCCCGCGCTCCAGCGCTTCAATGTGGCCGGGCCGGCGCTCGTCTGCTGGGATGGCGGGCAGGAAGCGGCCAACGCGGTCAAGAAGGCGCTGCCGATGCTGCGGCTGGCCCAGAATGTGACGCTGCTCACCGTCGCGGAAAAGGACAGTCCCTATACGGCCCGGGCGGCGGCGGCCTTCCTGTCGCGTCACGATGTCCATGCCGATGTGGTGGAACGCGATGCCGGTGGCGCCAGCGTGGAACAGGTGATCCGTTCGGTGGCCGCCGAGCGCGGTGCGGCGTGGATCGTGCAGGGCGCCTATGGCCACAGCCGCCTGCGCCAGATGCTGTTCGGCGGGGTGACGCGCGGCCTGCTGGCCGAGGCCCCGGTGCCGATCCTGCTGGCGCATTGATCAGGATCAAGGCGCGCGGCGTCGGCTTCATGGCAGCATTTCTCCACCACTTCAGCAGATGGGGAGAGCAGGGCCATGAAGTTCGAATTTCGCGAGGAGGGCGCGGATGGCGTGGCGGCAAGCCGGTCGCAGCTGCCTGACAATAGTTTAAGGCGGCTGGAATTTGATTTGCCGAACAAGCTGTTGGCCCAGCTGGTCGGTTGCGGGGCGGCCTATCTTGCCGCGATGTATGTTGCCTTTCGCCAGGCTTCCGGGCTCGGTTTGATCTTCGTGGTCTTCGGCCTTGTGCTGGTTGCCTATTACGGTCTGCCGCTGCTGATGCAGCGCACTTCGGGCCGGCAGCAGGCGGATCAGGCAAGGCGGGGTGCTCGGAGGGTTGTTTCTGGGGGCATCGATACGGCATCCGGCTATCTGTCGGGACGCGCCGCCTATGCCCAGGTGATGACGGTGCCGCTGCTGATGGTCGCCTGGGCGATCATCATGGCGACGATGATGTAAGCCCCGGCGCGGCCAACCGCTTCGCCGTTCGGCAAGAGAGGTTGGTTCGCGTCCGGCACTGCCCCCCGTCTCCCACCCATCCTCCGGGAGGTGGAGCCGGGCGCGGGATCAACGGAAGGCCGCCACGCCGGGCAGGCGAGGCGGCCTTCCTTTTTTTGCAATGAGGCTCAGGCCGCCTTCCGGCCCGTCACTGCTTGTGCCAGCCGCCACAGTTTTTCCGGCGTGGCCGGCATTTCCAGCTGCTGGCCATCCAGCGCATCGATGATGGCGTTCATCACCGAGGGCATGGCGCCGATGGTGCCGGCCTCGCCGCAGCCTTTCACGCCGAGCGGGTTGGTGGGCGAGGGGGTGTTGAGCGTTTCGAAGACAACGGCCGGCGGCATCATGTCGGCGCGCGGCAGGCCATAGTCCATGAAGCTGCCGGTGATCAGCTGGCCGGCATCATCATAGACGATATTCTCGATCACCGCCTGGCCCAGGCCCTGTGCGATGCCGCCGTGGATCTGGCCTTCCACCAGCATCGGGTTCACCAGCACGCCGAAATCATCAACCAGCGCATAGCGGGTGACGGCGATGGTGCCGGTATCGGGATCCAGCTCCACCTCGGCGATGTGGCAGCCGTTGGGGAAGGTGGGGGCGGGCTTGCCTTCCTTCGTCTGGTAGCGGCTGCGGCCATCAAGCGCGCCCGGATGCCGGCTGGCGAGCTCTGCCCAGCTCAGCGTGGCATTGCTGCCGCGCGCCCGGAACAGGCCGTCGGCATAATCGACATCGCCGCCAAGGTCGGCGGCGGCCAGCGCGCTGCCACGCGCGATCATGTCGTCGGCGCATTGCAGCACGGCGCCGCCACCGAAGGCCATGGAGCGGGAACCGCCGGTGCCGCCGCCCACCTCCATGCGCGCGGTGTCGCCCTGCACGATACGGATCTGCGCCAGCGGCACGCCGAGCCGGGCACTGAGCACCTGGGCATAGGCGGTTTCATGGCCCTGGCCGTTGGACTGGGTGCCCACCGCCATCTCGATCAGGCCATCGGCGGCCACCTTCACATCGGCGTGCTCCTCGGTGCCGCCGCCGCCGGCGATCTCGACATAATAGGCCATGCCGCGGCCCAGCAGTTTGCCGCGGCGCCCGGCTTCGGTCTTGCGGGCGGGGAAGCCGGCCCAGTCCGCCACCTGCTTGGCGCGTTCCAGCACGGCCGGGAAATTGCCAATGTCGAAGCTGAGGCCAAGGCCGTTGGCGTGCGGCAGCTCGGCCGGCAGCAGCAGGTTCCTCGCCCTGATCTCGTCCACGCCCAGCCCCAGCTCGCGGGCGGCGGCTTCGATCAGCCGCTCCATGATATAGGCCGATTCCGGCCGGCCGGCGCCGCGATAGGCGTCCACCGGCGTGGTGTTGGTGACAACGCCATGCACCAGATTGTGGATGGCCGGGATACGATAGACACCGCCCATGATGCGCCCGCCGGCCATGGTCTGGATCGCCGGGCCGAACTGCGCCTGGTAGGCGCCGAGATCGGACCAGGTTTCCACCTTCAGCGCCAGGATGCGGCCCTGGGCATCCAGCGCCAGCGCCGCCTCGCTTTCCATGGCGCGGCCGTGCGTGTCGGTCTGGAAGGCATCGCTGCGCTCGCCGGTCCATTTCACCGGGCGCTTCAGATGCCGCGCGGCGTGCAGCACCAACGCATATTCGGGATAGAGGAAGCTCTTCATCCCGAAGCCGCCGCCGACATCGTGGGTGACGACCCGCACCTGTTCCACGGGCACCTGCAGGATCACCTTGGCGAGCTCCCGCCGCATCGAGGCGACGCCCTGGCTGCCGGTGGTGAGGGTGAAGCCAGCCGCCTCGTCATACTCGCCGAGCGCGGCGCGCACCTCCATCGAGGTGGGCGCCACCCGGTTCTGCAGGATGCGCAGCCGCGTCACGTGCGGCGCGGCGGCGATGGCGGCGTCCACCGCTGCGCCGTCGCCCACCTGCCAGTCGAACAGCGTGTTGGAGCCCGCCTGCGGCCAGATGGCCGGCGCGCCGGGCGCAGTGGCCGCGGCGATGCTGGCCACCGCCGGCAGCTCCTCGTAATCGACATAGATCGCCTCTGCCCCCGCACGGGCGGCCTCGCGGCTTTCGGCGACCACGAAGGCGACACCATCGCCCACGAAGCGCACGCGATCATCGGCCAGCAGCAGCCGCGGCGTCTTCACGTCGCCCGACAGCGGCACCAGGCAGGGGATGGGGCCATAGGCCTCGATATCCTTGTGGGTATAGACGGCGACCACGCCCGGCACGTCGAGCGCGGCCGACACGTCGATGCTGCGGATTTCCGCGTGGGCATAAGGGGACCGCAGAGTGACGCCATAGAGCATGCCCGGTCGCGCCAGATCGTCGGTGTAGCGGCCCTGGCCGGTGAGGAGGCGGGCGTCTTCCACGCGCGGTGTGGATTGTCCGGTGCCGAACTTCATCGCTTCATCTCCACAAGACAGGCCAAGAGGCCGGCGTGATAATCGGGGTGTTTGAGCCGGTAGCCAAGCTGCCTTTTCATGCGGCCGTTCGCCACGCGCCGGCACTCGCCATAGAAGGCCCGGCCCATCGGCGACAGCGCCGCCTGCTCCAGCGGCACCAGCGGGGAAGGCTCCAGCCCCAGCAGGCGGGCGGCGGCGGCGGTGACCGCCCCACCGGGGGCGGGCAGATCATCGGCGATATTGTAGAGCCCGGGCGGCCCACGCTCCATGCTGGCCAGCACGGCGCCGGCAATATCGTCGACATGAATGCGGCTGAAGACATGGCCAGGCTTGTCGATGCGGGCAACAGGCCCGGCGCGCAGCCGATCGAGCGCGCTGCGGCCCGGGCCATAGATGCCGGGCAGGCGGAACACCCGGGCTTGCGGGTGCAGGGCTTCCCACGCCGTATCAGCGGCCATGCGGCCATCGCGGCGGCCATTGCGCGGCGCGCTCTCGTCCACCCAGGCGCCGGCGGTGTCGCCATAGACGCCAGTGGACGACAGATAACCCACCCAGCGTGCTGGCGCGGCAGCGATGGCGGCGCCATGGGCGGCCAGCACCGGATCGCTGCCATCGGCGGCCGGCGGCACCGAGGAGAGGATGTGACTGGCGCTGGCGATGATGCCGGGCAGGGCGGGATCATCCAGGGTCAGCACGTCCGGGCCGGGGCGCGAGCGCACGGCGGTGATGGTAAAGCCAGCGGCACGGGCCGCATCGGCAATGCGGGCGGCGCTGTAGCCAAGGCCCAGGACGAGGAGATGCATGGCCGGCTTGTAGCGGGCCGAGCGCCGCTCGGCTAGCGCACGTCCGGCTCGCCCAGATGTTCGGCCTTCCAGCGCATGGCGTTGGACACGCGGGTATGGCCGCTGGGATGATCGAAAAAGATGATCTCCTCCCACGGGCCGGGCTCGATCTTGCGATATTGCGACAGCTTCATGGCGATGCGGGCAAAGCCATCAGGCGCGCGGGCGGTGTTGAGGCCGAACATGTCGGCTTCCTGCTCGTTCACGCGGATGACGCTGCTGCCGATCGGCGTCGACAGCAGGGACGGCACGGCAAAGATGATGACCAGCACGGGCAGTACGGCGGGATCGGCCATGCCGGTGATCCCCCAGCCCGGGCCATGGCGCGCCAGCAGCCAGGGCGCAGCAAGGCCGATGATGCCAAAGCTGATCGCCGTGAGCAGCGTGAAGACGATCAGCAGCTTCCAGACGTGATTGAGCACATAATGGCCCAGCTCATGGGCCATCACTGCCTTGATTTCATTGATGTCCTGCTTCAGCAGATTGTCGTTGAGGGCGATGCGGGTGGTGCCGAACAGGCCAGCGACATTGGCCGAGATCCGATCAGACTGGCGGCTGGCGTCGACCAGATAGACATTGTCGGCCGGCACCCCGTTGGCACGCGCCATCTTCAGCACCTCGGTTTTCACCGGACCATCAGGCAGCGGCGTGTATGTGTTGAACAGCGGCTCGATGTAGAGCGGCGCCAGCGTGATCGTGGCCATGGCCACCAGCACCGTCAGAACGGTGCCGCCCGCCCACCAGCCGCGGGGCCAGCGCCGGATGACGGCATGCACCCCCATCCACAGCAGCCCGGCCAGCACGGTATTGATGGCCACCGCGATTGCCGCCTCGCCGGCCCATTCGCCGAAGCTCTGGTTCGACAGGCCATAGGCATGTTCACGCACGAACTCGGTGTAGATGGTGAACGGCGCGGTGATCAGGGTGACGAGCAGGATATAGGGCACGGCAAACAGCAGCGCCGCCAGCGCCGGCCCCGCCTTGCTGCGGGCCCAGCGCGACAGGCCAGCCGCCCAGCCCAGCCGCAGCACGATCAGATTGGCCACAACGGTGACCAGGAAATCCCACAGGATCAGCCAGTAGCCGCCTTCGAAATAGGCATCCGACTTGGCGCGCGCCGCGCCCTTCAGTGTTGCCATATAGGCCTGCGTGGCCAGTTCCGGATCGAATGCCATCTGTGTCTCCTGTTGCCCGGCGTATTGCATGGATAATACAGTTGGGCAAGGCCTCAGCCGCAGGCTTTTCACAGCTTGTGGCGGGCTCATGCCGTGCCACCATTGCCGCCATGCTGAGCCGGGCCGACGATTATCCCATCCACCAGACGCCGGAGCCGATCGCCGTTTCCGGCACCGACCGCAATTTCTATGATCGCTATTTCTTCGGCGCGCAGGCACCCAATGGCAGCGCTGCCGTCGGCGTGGCGCTGGGCGTCTATCCGCACCTCAACATCATCGATTGCGCGGTGTCGGTGCTGTACGCCGGCCAGCAGCACAGCCTGTTCGCCAGCCGCATCCTCAACGGTGAGCGCATGGACCTGCGCGTGGGGCCGGTGACGCTCGACGTGCTGGAGCCGTTGCAGAAGCTGCGCCTCGCGATTGCGCCGAACGACACCGGCATTGCCGGCGAGCTGCTCTTCGAAGGCCGCGCCGCGCCCATCCTGGAACCGCGCTTCATCCGCCGCAACGGCACCCGCACGCTGATGGACGTGACGCGCATGACCCAGGGCGGCGCGTGGAGCGGCACGATCAGCGCCGCCGGCGTGCGCCACGATCTGGCCGGCTGGCGCGGCACCCGCGATCGCAGCTGGGGCGTGCGGCCGGTGGGCGCCCCCGACAGCCAGCCGGCCCAGCCCGCCGTGCCGCCGCAGTTCTTCTGGCTGTGGACGCCGACCGCCTTTGATGACTGGCACCTGTTCTTCCATTCCAACGATGACGAGCATGGCCGCGCGTGGAACCGTGCCGGCGTGCTGGTGCGGCTGAAGGATGGCGCCGAGTTTGCGCTGGAAGATGCGCGCATGGGCCTGGCCTTCCGGCCCGGCAGTCGCCACGCCGGCGCCGCCCGGCTGGAAGCCCGGCTGCCCGATGGCACGCCGGTGAGCGTGGATTTCGCCATCGGCGACAATTTCATGATGCGGGGCATCGGCTATGGCCACCCGACGCGTGGCCACGGCATGTTCCAGGGGGACGGCGTGCTGGCACATGAGGTGATCGATCTGGCCGGGGTGGACCCCGCCAACCCGATGAACGCGCATGTGCAGGGCCTGGCCAGCGCCAGCCTGGTGATCGGCAAGGCCGCGCCGGTGCAGGGCCGTGGCCTGTTCGAGCAGTTGTTCATTGGCCCGCACGCGCCATCGGGCTTTGCGGAGCTGTTCGATCTTGCCGGCTGAGCATCTCGCCAGGTTCCTGTCGGCCCATTGGGGAGAAGAGGTCAGCATCAGCGGCCTCAAGCGCTTCCATGGTGGTTCGGCGCGGCAGACCTATCGCTTCGATGCCAGCGCGCCCTCCGGCCGGCGCGAGGCGCTGGTGCTGCGGCGTGATCCCCCCTCCAGCCTGATCGAGACCGACCGGCTGGCCGAGTATCGCGCCATCCAGTGCTTTGCCGGTAGCGCCGTGCCGGTGCCGGAGCCGGTGTTCTGCGACACCGGGCCGGACAGTTTCGGCTCCCCCGGCTTCCTGATGCGCGAGGTGCCGGGTGGCACGGCAGCCGGCTTGCTCGAGCCCGAGCCTTATGGCGCCTATGCCGGGGCCATTGGTGCGCAATTGTTCACGGCGCTCGGCCACATCCATGCCGCAGCCCCCGAACGGGCCGGCCTGCCGGTCATGCAACCACAGGACGCGGCGCGCGCCCGGCTGGCGCACTGGCGCGCCGCCTTCGAGGCCGATCGCTTCCGCCCCGAGCCGCTGCTCGATGCAGGCTTCCGCTGGCTGGAGGCCAATCTGCCGCCGCAGCCAGAGCGCATCAGCATCGTCCATGGCGATTATCGCTCCGGCAATTTTCTGCATGATGGGGCAGGTCGCCTGCTCGCCATTCTCGATTGGGAGATGGTGCACCCCGGCGACGCGCATGAGGATCTGGCCTGGGCCTGCGATCCCTTGTGGTCAAACTTCTCCGGACGCCCCGGCGCCACCTACACACTGGCCGAGGCGATCGCGCACTGGCAGGCGGCTTCGGGCCTCATGCTTCACCCCGAACGCTGGCGCTGGTGGCGCCTGTTCGCGCAGGTGCAGGGGCTGGTGATCTGGATCAGCGCGGCACGTGAAGTGCTGGACGGCCGCAGCCATGATCCGGTGCTGATGTTCGCCGGCACCATCCCCTATCGCTTCCACAACCTCACCCTGGCCCGCGCGCTGGAGCGCCTCACGTGAGCCTGCCGCTTCCTGCCCTTCTTGGCGCCCTGGCCGCCGCGCAGGCCAATGAGGTGGCGCCGGCGCTGCAACTGCTCGGCCAGCCGGGCGCACCCGATGCCAATTATGCCGGCGGCACGGCAGCCACATCGGCGCTGATGCTGATGCTGGCCGCGGCTGAAACCGCCGCCGGGCCGGCGCGCGAGGCTGCCATGGCCGATGCCGCGCGCTCGTTGCTGGGTCCGGCGGCCGAGGGGCGCGACAGCCGGGCCGCCGCGCTGGGCGAACGGCTCGCGGCGGGGGATGCTGCGGCGCTGGCGCTGCTGGCTGCAGAAGCGGAAGCCTGCTGGCAGGCCATCGCCATCCCGCTTGGCCTGCCGCTGCCTGTCCCCGTCGATTGATAGGCGGGCAGAATCCGCTTTTCCTGCGCTGTTCGCTGACGCAACATCACCGCCATGCCTGATGCCCGTCCTGCCTCCGAACTCGTCGCCGTGCGGCTTGCCGATTATGCCCCGCCGGACTGGCTGGTGCCGCAGGTGTCGCTCGACATCAGGCTGGATGCCGTGCGCACCGTGGTGAGGGCGCGGCTGGTGGTGGAACGCAACGGCCAGCATGATCGCCCGCTGGTGCTCGATGGTCAGGGCCTCGAGACCGAGGCGATCATGGTGGATGGCAAGGGCTGCGCGGCCTGGCCCAATGGCGATGTGCTCAAGCTGGAGATCAGCGGCAACCGGGCGGTGGTGGAGACGCAGGTGGTGATCCACCCGCAGCGCAACACGCGCCTGATGGGCCTCTATGCCAGCGAGGGCCGGCTGGTCACCCAGTGCGAGGCCGAAGGCTTCCGGTCGATCACCTGGTTCCCTGACCGGCCCGACATATTGTCCCGCTATGAAGTGCGGCTGGAGGCGGACAAGGCACTTTATCCGGTGCTGCTCTCGAACGGCGATCGCGGCGCGACGCGCGATCTGCCCGGCGGTCGCCACGAAATCATCTGGACCGATCCGTGGCCCAAGCCGAGCTATTTGTTCGCGCTGGTCGCCGGCCAGCTGGCGGTGCGCGAGGACGAGTTCGTGACCATGAGTGGCCGCCGCGTGCGCCTGGCGATCTGGACGGCGCCGGCCGATGTGCCACGCTCCGCCCACGCCATGGCGGCGCTGAAGGCCAGCATGGCCTGGGACGAGCGCGTTTATGGCCGCGAATATGACCTTGATGAGTTCAACATCGTGGCGGTGGCCGATTTCAACGCCGGGGCGATGGAGAACAAGGGCCTCAACATCTTCAATTCCAAATATGTGCTGGCCGATACCGAGACGGCCACCGACATGGATTTCGATGCCGTGGCCGGTGTGGTGGCGCACGAATATTTCCACAACTGGACCGGCAACCGCGTCACCTGCCGGGACTGGTTCCAGCTGTCGCTGAAGGAAGGGCTGACCGTGTTTCGAGATCAGCAGTTCAGCGCCGATCAGGGCAGCGCCGCGGTGCGGCGCATCGATGATGTGCGCTCCCTGCGCGCCGTGCAGTTCCCGGAGGATGCCGGGCCGCTGGCCCATCCGATCCGGCCCGATCATTATGTCGAGATCGCCAATTTCTACACCGCCACCATCTACAACAAGGGGGCGGAGGTGATCCGGATGCTGCACACGCTGCTGGGGGCAGACGCGTTCCGGCGCGGCACCGATCTCTATTTCGAGCGCCATGATGGCCAGGCAGTGACCTGCGAGGACTGGCTGGCGGCGATGCAGGAGGCCAGCGGCGTGGACCTCTCACGCTTTCGCGGCTGGTATGACCAGGCCGGCACACCGCGCATCGCGGTCGAGACGCGCCAGCACGGCGGCAAGGTTGAGCTGACCCTGCGCCAGACCGTGCCGGCCACGCCTGGCCAGAGCGACAAGCAGCCGATGCTCACCCCGTTCCGCGTGGCGCTGATCGGCCGCAACTCTGGCCGCCGGCTGGGCGATGAGCTGGTGGCGCGGCTGCAGGGGCCGGTGACGCATCTCACCTTCGAAGGGCTGGACGAGCCGGTTTTGCCCAGCCTCAACCGCGGCTTCTCGGCGCCGGTGGTGGTGGACGCGCCGCTGGCGCGCGCCGATCTCGCCTTCCTTGCTGCCCATGATGATGATCCGTTCGCGCGCTGGGAGGCGTTCCAGCAGTTGGCGCTGTCGGTGCTGTCCACCGATGACGCGCCGGACGCGCTGGTTGCGGCCGTGCGCGGCACGCTCGCCGATCCGGCGCTGGACGCCGCCTTCAAGGGCGAAGCGGTGCTGCTGCCCACCGAGAGCTTCATCGGTGATGCCGCCCCGCAGGTGGATGTGGAGGCAATCCATCGCCGCCGCGAGGCCGCCCGGCGCGCCATCGCCAGCGCCCTGGAGGATCAGTGGTGGCAGGTCTACCGCGCCCATGCGGGTGCCGGAGCCGCCCTGACGCCAGAGGCCAAGGGCGCGCGGCGGCTGGCCAATGTCGCCCTGTCCTATCTGGTGACGGCGGGTTCGGAGGCGGCCTATGATGCGGCCCGCCGGCAATATGACAACGCGCCAACCATGACCGACCGCATGGGCGCACTGACTTCGCTGGTGAACAGCGGCAGCCCGCATCGCGAGGCGGTGCTGGCTGATTTCCACCAGCGCTTTGCCGGCAATCACGACGTGATCGACAAATGGTTCAGCGTGCAGGCGCTGGCCAATCGGCCGGACGTGCTCGATGCCGTGAAGGCGCTGTTGGGCCATCCCGAATTCAGCCTGGCCAATCCCAATCGGTTGCGCAGCCTGGTCGGCGCCTTTGCCGCCAATCAGTGCTGGTTCCACGCCGCCGATGGCGCCGGCTATCGCCTGCTGGCCGAGCAACTGATCGCCGTCGACCGCCTCAACCCGCAGAGCGCGGCGCGGCTCGCCGTGCCGCTGGGCCGCTGGCGGCGCTTCGATGCCGGCCGCGCTGCGCTGATGCGGGCCGAGCTGGAACGCATCGTGGCGGCGCCGGGCATGTCGAAGGATGTGCTGGAGATGGCGTCGCGGGCGCTTTCGTGACGCCATCCCACGCAGCGCTGCCGCTGTTCCATCACCCGGATTACGCGCCGCCACTGCCACCGGGGCACCGCTTCCCGATGTCGAAATACCAGGCCCTGCTGCCCGCGCTGCACGATGCCGGGCAGCCGCTGGCGCTGCGCGAGCCTGAACCGATGCCGCCCGACTGGCTGCGGGCGGTCCATGATCCGGCCTATGTCGATGCCGTGCTGGCCGCCCGCGTGCCGCCCGAACGGGAGCGCCGCATCGGCCTGCCCGTCACCCCGGCCGTGGCGCGGCGCACGCGGCTGGTGGCAGGGGGCACCTTCGGCGCGGCCTGCCATGCCCTCTCTCACGGCTGGGCGGCGAACGGCGCCGGGGGCAGCCATCATGCCGGGCCCGATGGCGGCGCCGGCTATTGCGTCACCAACGATCTGGCCATCGCCGCCCATCGCCTGGTGGCCGAAGGCCGGGCGCGATCTGTGCTGATCGTGGATTGCGATGTGCACCAGGGCGATGGCACCGCCCGCATCATGGCGGGCCGCGATGACGTGATCACGCTGTCCATCCATGCCGAGAAGAATTTCCCGGCCCGCAAGGCCCGCTCGCATCACGATATCGGCCTGCCCGATGGCACCGGCGATGCCGATTATCTCGCCGCGCTGGCACCGGTGCTGATGGCGCTGATCGCCCGGCACCGTCCGCAGATCGTGCTGCACCAGGCCGGCGTGGACGTGCATGAAGGCGACCGGCTGGGCCGGCTGGCGCTGACGGATGCCGGCATCGCCGCGCGCGAGGCGCTGGTCGCGCGCGCCTGCGCCCAGGCCGGCATCGGCCTCGCCGTCACCCTGGGGGGTGGCTATGGCGAGCCCGAGCTGGTGGCCCGACGCCACGCGCTGGCGCTGATCGCCAGCTGGCGGGCGTTCGCGGGGGAAGCAGCCGCGCCGGCGCGTATCGGCGCTGAATGAAGATGGACATGCCCGCGCCCGGCCCAGCTGCAGCCGTCTCTGGCCCCGTTGCTGCCCCCGTTGCTGCCGTCGTCTCTGCGACGGCGCTGATGGCGCGCGTGGCGGCTGGAGACGAACAGGCCTTTGCCGCGCTGGTGCGCCAGCTCGAACGGCCGGCCCAGGCACTGGCCTGGCGCACGCTGATGGACAGGGCAGCCGCCGAAGACGTGTGCCAGCAGGCCTTCCTGAAGCTGTGGACGCACGCTGCCCGCTTCGATCCGGCGCGCGGCAGTGCCGAGGCCTGGTTCCGCCGCATCCTGATCAACTTGTGCCTTGATCGCCGTCGCGCCATCCGCCCGGTGCAGGCCATCCCCGATGGCTTCGACATTGCCGACGCCGCCCCTGATCCTGAACAGCAGGCGATTGACGCCGATGCCCAGGCCCGCATCGATGCCGCCATGGCCCGGCTCAATCCGCGGCAGCGCCTCGCGCTCACGCTGTTCCACGGCGAAGGCCAGTCCATGGCCGACATCGCCGCCGCAATGGACACCACGGCGAAGGCGGTCGAGGGATTGCTGGGCCGCGCCCGTAATGAATTGCGAATGATGCTGAACGAGACGAAGCGTGACTGAACTCACTCCCGAAGCCGCGATCGCCATCATCGCCAGCCACGGCGCCGATCCGGCGCGCTGGCCCGATGAGGTGCGCGCAAGCCTGCTGGCGCTCGCCGCCCGCGATCCGCAGCTGGCGGCCGCGCTGGCCGAGGCCCGCGCACTGGATGCCGATCTGGCCGGCTGGCTGGCGGCACCGGTGCCGCTGGCGGCCGTGGACATCGCGGCCATTACGGCGCAGCGCCAGGAGTCTGTGCCTGTCGCCCGCCGCGCTGCCGGCTGGCGCCCGGCGCTGGTGGCGGCCTCGCTGACCATGGTGCTGGCCACCGCCGGCTGGCTCGCCATGCCGGGCACCAAATCCCCCGATGCCGCTGCGCGCCCGCCGTTGGCCGTGGCAGAGGCAGGCGATGCCGATCTGGCCTTCGCCTATGTGTTCACGCCGACGGCTGCCGAGGAAGACCTGATATGAACGCCCGCCAGACACTCTCCCGCACCCTGTTGCTTGCCGCCCTGATTGCCGCGCCGGCCCTGGCGCAGAGCCCGCCGCCCCCGCCGCCTGCGCCCGCGCCCCACATGGGTGGGCAGGGCATGGGCGGGCATCGCATGGGCATGCGCATGTTCCCCTCGATGAGCGAGGCTGGCCGCGCCGTCATGCGGGAAGCCATGATGGCCGGCGGCAACCGCCGCGAGGATCGCCAGAAGATGGCGGAGGTGCGTGACCGGATGCTCACGCTGGTCGCGGCCGACCGGCTCGACACCGCTGCCCTGCGCCGGGTGATGGACGAGGAACGCGCGCTGGCCGATGCCAGCCGCCAGCAGCGCCAGGCCGCCATGCTGGCCGCGGTGCAGAAGCTGAGTGTCGAGGACCGCAAGGCCTTTGTGACCGACAGCCGCGCCATGCGCGATCGCATGGAGCAGCGGATGCAGGGCTGGCGCCAGCGCATGCGCGAACGCCGCGGCCTGTCGCCCGCCCCGCCGGCCCCGCCGGCGCCGCCGGCTGATGCGGTCGACATGCTGTACTGACCTGTCTGCCACGGACGGCTCCCCCAGCTGCCCGAACCATTTGGGCCGCCCGAACCCTCAGGCCCGCCAGCCCGTCTGGCGGGCCACTTCGTTCCAGACCAGTTCGCCCAGCCGGCGGGTGACCGGGCCGGGCCGGCCATCGGCCACCGCCTGGCCGTCGATCGCCACCACCGGCAGGATCGGCGCCGTGGTGGAGGTGAGGAACGCCTCGTCGGCACCCAGCGCCTCGGCCAGCGTGAAGGGGCGTTCCTCGACGATCATCTGCGCGGCCGTGGCCAGCCGGATCAGGCTGTCGCGTGCGATGCCGGGCAGGATGCTGGTGCCGGTGGGATGGGTGATGATGCGGCCATCCTTGACGATCCAGGCATTGGTGCTGCTGCCCTCGCGCACCGTTTCGCCGCTCAGCAGCCAGGCTTCGAAGGCGCCGGCTTCGCGCGCGGCCTGCTTGGCCAGCACATTGCCCAGAAGGCCCGTGGTCTTGATGTCCACCCGGCCCCAGCGGGTATCGCTTTGGATGATCACCTTGATGCCGGTTGCGAGCTGCTTCACCCGCTGTGCAAAGTCGAAGCGCCTCACTGTCATGACAAGATTGGCCGGCGCATCCCCCGGAAAGGCATGATCGCGCCGGGCGGTGCCGCGGCTGATCTGGATGTAGATGATGCAATCTCTTTGGCCATTGCGCGAAATCAGCCGGCGCGCCTGCAGGGTGAAGGGGCCATCGGCCATCGTCCAGTTGATGCCCAGTTCAGCCAGGTTGCGGCGCAGGCGCAACAGATGCGGCTGCCAGTCGAGAATCTGCCCGTTCATGACCGCGCACACTTCATAGACGGCATCGGCAAACTGGGTGCCGCGATCCTCGATGTGCAGGCTGGCATCGGCCAGCGGCAGGATGCGCCCGTTGACATAGGCCAGTTGCGGCATGGTGTATCGTCCCCGATGTGCGTGCGTGACTTGCAGCCCGTCCGGCACTAGCGGCAGGCGCTCCATCCTGTCGAGAGGCCCGAATGACCACCCAGCTTGTCTGGTTCCGCAATGATCTGAGGCTGGCCGATCACGCCGCGCTGATTGCGGCGGCGGCGCGCGGCCCGGTGGCGGCGCTGTTCGTGCTGGATGATGAGACGCCTGCGGCGTGGCGCATGGGCGCAGCGCAGCGCTGGTGGCTGCACCACAGCCTCGCCAGCCTGTCGCGCAGCATTGCCGAACGCGGCGGTCGGCTGATGCTGCGCCGGGGCCGCGCCGGGCCGATCGTCAAGGCGCTGGCGGGCGAACTGCGCGCAGACGTGCATTGCCTTGTCCATCACGAGCCCTGGGCGGCAGTGCAGGAAAACGAAGCCGGGCCGCTGACCCGCCATCATGGCGACACGCTGGCGCCGCCGGCATCGGTGCTGTCGGGCACGGGCGGGCGCTATCGCATCTTCACGCCGTGGTGGAAGCGGCTGCTGGAACAGATGCCGCCGCCGCGCCCGCTGCCAGTGCCGGATGCGCGCTGGGCCAACGTGGCTGCCGTGGCCAGCGATGCGCTCGAAGCCTGGGGCCTGTTGCCGACCGCGCCTGACTGGGCCGGCGGCTTTGCCGAGTGGCAGCCCGGCGAAGCTGGCGCTGCGTCGCGCGTGGCGGATTTCGCCCGCCGTGCCGCCCGCTATGACGACACGCGCAACCTGCCAGCCGTGGAGGGCACGTCGCGCCTGTCCCCGCACCTGGCGCTGGGCGAGATTTCGGCGAACGCCGCCTGGCACGGCATTGCCGATGCGGTGGGGGAGGGGGCGGCCGAGCCCTATCTGCGCGAGCTGGGCTGGCGCGATTTCGGCCGCAACATCATCGACCAGTTCCCCGATCATGGTGACGTGCCCGGCCGCGAGGCCTTCACCCGCTTCCCGTTCCGCGATGATCCCGCCGGCTTCAAGGCCTGGTGCCGGGGCGAGACCGGATATCCGATCGTTGATGCCGGCATGCGGCAATTGTGGGCCACCGGCTGGATGCACAACCGCGTGCGGATGATTGCGGCGAGCTTCCTGGTGAAGCATCAGCTGATCGACTGGCGGGAGGGCGAGCGCTGGTTCTGGGACACGCTCCTCGATGCCGATTATGGCAGCAACTCGCTGGGCTGGCAGTGGGTGATGGGTTCCGGCGTCGACTCATCGCCGTTCAACCGCATCTTCGCGCCGGTGGGGCAGAGCCAGAAATTTGCCGCGGCTGACTACATCCGCCGCTGGGTGCCAGAACTGGCGCGCCTGCCGGACGAGGCCATCCACGCGCCCTGGGAAGCCGGCGTGACGCTGGTGCGCGCCGGCGTGAAGCTGGGCCGGGATTATCCGGCGCCGATCGTCAGCCACGAGGCGGCCCGTACCCGCGCGCTGGCGGCCTTTGCGGCGGTGAGGGGGCAATAACCACGGTCCTCCCCATCGACACGATGGGGAGGGGGACCGCCGGGACGGCGGTGGAGGGGCGCTGCGCGGTACAGGCCCCTCCACCATCCTGCGGATGGTCCCCCTCCCCGTCCTGCGGACAGGGAGGATCTGGCTCAGGCCAGATCGAAGACCAGCGCCTCGGCGCCTTCTTCTGACGACAGCGCCAGCGCGCTGGCGTCCTTCACGGCGAGGCCGTCGCCCTGGCGCAGTTCGTGGCCATCCACCACCATGCTGCCCTTCGCCACCTGCACCCAGGCATGGCCGCGGGTGATCGGCGCTTCGATCCTGCCGCCCGGCGCCAGCACGGCGCGGGCGATGCTGGCATCGCTGTGGATGGTCACCGCGCTATCCGGCGCATCGGGCGCGGCCACCACGTCGAGCCGGGATTCGCCCTCTGTCACCGCCGGCAGCGTCTTCTGCTCATAGCCCGGCGCAATCCCGCGCTGGTTGGGCAGCAGCCAGATCTGCAGCAGGTGCACCGGATCGGTGGTGCTGGCGTTGAACTCGCTGTGGCGGATGCCGGTGCCGGCGCTCATGCGCTGCGCCTCGCCGGGGCGGATGACGGCGCCGCTGCCAATCGAGTCCCTGTGCTCCAGCGCGCCATCGAGGATGTAGGTGACGATCTCCATATTGTCGTGGCCGTGGGTGGGAAAGCCACCGCCACCGGCAATGCGGTCCTCGTTGATCACGCGCAGCGCCCGGAAGCCCATGATGTTGGGATCATAATATTGCCCGAAGGAGAAGCTGTGCTTGGCGCGCAGCCAGCCGTGATCGGCTTGCCCACGCTGTTCGGAAAGACGGTGCAGATAGGTCGGCATGTGTCTGTCTCCTGCTGGAGTGTGTGGCAGCGATATGGGGGCAGGCTGGCCATGCGCCAGATGCGAACCTGTCGCAGCAGCCATGTCAGAAGGCTATGGCCTCGCCCTGCCAGTCGAGCAGCAGGCCCGATTGCGCCGGGGTGGCGGCATCGATGACGCTGAGCAGGTGGCGGGCGCTGTCCTCGGGCGTGAACAGCGTCTTCACCCCCTTCTGGAACGGCTTCGAGAGGTCGGTGTCGACGGTGCCCGGGTGCAGGGCGAGCAGCACCTGTTCCGGGTTTCGCCGCGCCTGCTCGATTGCCATGGTGCGCATGAGCTGGTTGAGCGCGGCCTTCGAGGCGCGATAGCTGTGCCAGCCACCCAGCCGATTGTCGCTGATCGAGCCGACGCGGGCGGAGAGCGCGGCCAGCACGGTCTTGCGGCCTTTCGGCATCAGTGGCAGCAGGGTGCGCGCGACCATGGCCGGGCCGATCGTGTTGACGGCAAAGGCCTGCCCGAGCGCCTCGGCCGAAAGCTGTGCGTTGGCCTTTTCCGGGGCCAGGCCCTGGCCATGGAGGACGCCAGTGGCGATGATGACGAGATCGGGCGGGGCAGGCAGGGCGGCAGCGGCGCGCTCGATGCTGGCAGGATCGGTGAGGTCCACGCCGCCCGACCGGCTCCAGCGGGTGACGGCGGCGCCATCCGCTTCAAGCAAGGCTGCAAGGGCGGCACCGATGCCGCCGCTGGCGCCGACGATGAGGGCATGCGGGATTGGCTGGAAACTGGGCAGGAGGCTCATGCGCCGGCCTTGGCGCAGGCATAATCAGCAGGGCAGGGGCCGCGTGGTCGCAGCCCTCATTCCTTTTCCATCGTGCACTGCAGCGGATGCTGGTGCTGGCGGGCGAAGTCGATGACCTGGTTCACCTTGGTCTCGGCCACTTCATAGGTGAAGATACCGCACACGCCGACCCCGCGTTGGTGCACGTGCAGCATCACCCGGGTGGCATCCTCGATGCTCATCTTGAAGAAACGCTGCAGCGTGAGGACGACGAATTCCATCGGCGTGTAATCGTCGTTGAGCATCAGCACCTTGTAGAGCGAGGGCTTGGCGGTCTTGGTCTCGGGACGCGTCGCCAGGCCAACGCCGGCACCACCGCGCCCGCCCCGATCGGCGTCGCGGTCGTTGTCGCTCATGCATTCGGGCGCAACTGCGCTCATCAGGTTACCCGGCTGGAAAAGGGGACCAATCGGTTCGTGTATAACAAAAAACCACACAGAGGAAAGGGGCGGCAGGTTGCCCCGCCGCCCCTTTGGCATCTGTTTGCCGGCAGACCGCTTACTTGGCGGTCCAGGCCGCCTTCAGCTTGTCGGTGGCGACAGCCATCTGGTTCTGCACCGGCTCCATCACGTCGCCGGCCAGCTTGACCATCAGCTCGGACATCTTGCTGTACTGGGCCACGGCTTCATCGAACTGCGCCTTGGCGAAGTCGCTCTGCAGTTGCATCAGCTCGTTCGGGGTCTTGGCGGCCGACAGGCTCTTCACCATGGCGGTGGTGTCTTCGAACGACTTCTTCGACACTTCGGTCAGGTGGGTCATCACCTGCTCGACGCCGGCAGTCGCAACCTTGGCCGACGCAATCAGCGCATCGATGCTGGCGCGGCTCATCTCGGTCAGCTCGTCGAGGCTCTTCATGCTGGCTTCGACGGCTTCCTTGGACTTGGCGGTCACCTGTTCCATCGCGGCCTTGCCGTTGTTGATGGCGGTTTCGGTCTGCGCATTCAGCGTGTTGACGGTGGTGCGAACGGCTTCCTGGGTGGTTTCAAAGGCGGTGGCCATGATCGGCTCCTTCAAGAGAGGGGTTGGCAGCAGGGAGGTGGGGAAAGCGGTGGTGAACGGGATGACATTTTCCGCCGCCGGCCGGCTGGCCGGTGCGGTGTCGTTGGTGACCACGGCTTCTGCCACCGGGGCTGCCAAAGCGGCAACCGGCTCGGAAACGATGGTCGGGGCTTCAGCCTTCGGTGAGTCTGCCGCCACGGCCGGCGCGGCGGCCCGGGCCGGCGCGCGCTTGGCGGCAGGCTTGGACTTGGGCGCTGGGGTCTTGGCAGTCATCGACATCTCCGGCTTTGCTGCAATGCAACATAAGCCGGCCGGCGAGTCGTTTCAAGGGCTTTTGTTGCAGTGCAGCAGAAACCGGTTGCCCCTGTCGCAGCCGCTGCTGGCCTCAGGCCCAGCTGATGCCCTTCGGCGTCGCCGCCAGGGTGCAGCCGGCCCGTGCGGCGGCCTGCATCAACATCGCCGCCACCGCGCCGCGGTTGCACACCGGTTCGGCGCCGGCAAACACCGCCGCCACCGGTTCCGGCCAGGTGCAGCCCGGCGCCACCGTCACGCCGGCTTGCCCCACGGCGAGTGGGCGGGTGCGGTTGAGATCGGCCACCAGGATGGTACAGCCGGCGATCAGCGTGGCCATGCCGCCGATCGCATCGCCTTCCCAGCTCCAGTCCACGCTGGTGCCATCCAGGCCATCCTTCACCAGCTTTTCCAGCTGGCCGCCGGCCATGTCGGCTTCGGCCGCGCCCAGCGCCAGGCGCACCAGCCGCAGGCGCGAGGTCAGCCGCTTGGCGCCAAAGCGGATCAGCTCGTTGATTTCGGCATCGGGCGTGTCGTCCAGCAGTTCGCTGGCGGTCATCACGCTGGCGATCGGCGTTGCCAGGTCATGGCACAGCCAACGCACCAGATAATGTGTCACATCACTCATCGCCCAAGCCCCCAAACCCCAAAAATCACTCTTGCTGCCGCGGCTGCACCCTCATGCCGCCCCGGCATCAACCTCAATTCCTGCGGCGTGATCATCGGGACCATTGTCCCGTGCCGCAAGCCCCAGCGCGATCAGGCGGCCATCGCCATCCTGCGCCAGTTCGAAATCCATACGCTGGCCCGGTTGCAGTCGTTGCAGCCCCGAAGCCATCACCGCGCTGATGTGCACGAACACGTCGCGCGGGCCGAGATCGGGCGTAATGAAGCCGTAACCCTTCTTGACGTCAAACCATTTTACGATGCCGCTGGCCATCAGGCGATCTCCAGCGGCACCGCAGTGAAGCGCGCCGGCCCGGCTGCAGACGCTCCAGAACCGGCTTCTGCGCGCCAGGCCGTCAGCGTGTCTCCGGCGATGATCAGCCAGATCTGGCCATTGTCGAGCGCGCGGGCCGCATCGCGGGCCGATGGCGCGGCGCGGCCATTGGGGTGGCTGTGCCAGTGGCCCAGCACGCGCTGCCCGCGTCCGCGCGCCTCGCGGTAGGTGGCGAGCAGGGTGGCGGGATCGATCTCGAAACTGCGCCTTGGATCGCGCGCGACATTGCGGGCCGGCACCAGATCGGCCACCTCGCCATCCTGTCCCACCAGCAGGCCGCACACTTCCTCCGGCAGCGCCTGCGCTGCGGCATCGAGCAGAAATTGCCGCTGACCGCTTGATAATCTGAGCGTCATGCCAACATGGCTAAGCCATGAGCGGGGAAAAGTCGATTGCCATCACCCTGCCCGCAGAGGCTGCGGGCCAGCGCCTCGACAAGGCGCTGGCGGCCGCATTGCCCAGCTTCAGCCGCGAACGGCTGAAGACGTTGGTGCAGGGCGGCAAGCTGGCCGGAGCTGCGGGCACCATCTGGGATCCCGCTGCCAAGATGAAGGGCGGCGAGGCCTTCACGCTGGTGGTGCCGGAACCGCGCGCCGCCAACAACGAGGCGCAGGACATCCCGCTCACCATGGTCTTTGAAGATCCGCACCTGCTGGTGGTCGACAAGCCGGCGGGGCTGGTGGTGCATCCGGCCGCCGGCAATCTCGATGGCACGCTGGTCAATGCGCTGCTGCACCATTGCGCCGGGCGGCTTTCCGGCATCGGCGGCGTCGCGCGGCCCGGCATCGTCCACCGCATCGACAAGGACACATCGGGCCTGCTGGTGGTGGCCAAGACCGATCCTGCCCACGAGGGCCTGGCTGCCCAGTTCGCCCGCCACAGCGTCGAACGGCGCTACACCGCGATCGTCGCCGGCGTGCCGGTGCCGCCGGCCGGGCGCATCGAAGGCGCGCTGGCGCGCAGCACCGTCAATCGCCAGAAGATGGCGATCGTCGGCGCCGGGCGCGGCAAGCACGCCGTCACCCATTATCGCACCGTGCGGGCCTTCAAGGGCGCGGCGCAGGTGGAATGCCGGCTGGAAACCGGGCGCACCCACCAGATCCGCGTGCACATGGCCTCCATCGGCCACGCCCTGCTCGGCGATGGCGTCTATGGCCGCACGCCGGGCAATCTTGCGCCGCTGCTGAAGGCGCAGGGCTTTGCCCGCCAGGCCCTGCACGCCGCGACACTGGGCTTTCAGCATCCGGTCACAAAAGAAATCCTATCGTTCGAATCGCCCCTGCCAGCGGATATGGTGGCGCTGATCGACGGCCTTGCCGCCGGAACGGAGTGAAAAGATGACGTCCAACCTGCCCGCCGTTAAGCAGGACAGCATTCCCGCGCTCGGCCCCGAAGCCGGCCTGAACCGCTATCTGGCCGAGATCCGCAAGTTCCCGCTGCTCTCGCCGGAGCAGGAATATATGCTGGCCAAGCGCTGGCAGGCCCACCAGGACCCGGCAGCGGCGACCAAGCTGGTCACCAGCCACCTGCGGCTCGTTGCCCGCATCGCCATGGGCTATCGCGGCTATGGCCTGCCGGTGAACGAGCTGATCGCGGAAGGCAATATCGGCCTGATGCAGGGCGTGAAGAAGTTCGATCCCGAAAAGGGCTTCCGCCTCGCCACCTATGCGATGTGGTGGATCAAGGCCTCCATCCAGGAATATATCCTGCGCTCGTGGAGCCTGGTGAAGATCGGCACCACCGCCGCCCAGAAGAAGCTGTTCTTCAACCTGCGCCGCCTCAAGGGCAAGATCGGCGCCGTGGAGGATGGCGATCTGAAGCCCGAGGATGTGAAGCAGATCGCCACCACGCTGGGTGTTGCCGAAGACGAGGTCGTCTCGATGAACCGGCGCATGGGGCATGGCGGCGATGCCAGCCTGAACAGCCCGCTGCGCGAGGAGGGCGAGGGCGAATGGCAGGACTGGCTGGCCGATGATGCGCCGCTGGCCGACGAGCTGCTGGCCGACGACGAGGAGCGCAGCCAGCGCCATGCCCTGCTGGTCGAGGCGATGGACACGCTGAACGAGCGCGAGCGCGACATCCTCACCCGCCGCCGCCTGATCGACGAGGCGGAAACGCTGGAGGAGCTGTCGCAGCGCTATGGCATCAGCCGCGAGCGCGTGCGCCAGATCGAGGTGCGCGCCTTCGAGAAACTGGCCAAGGCCATGCAGGGCGCCGCTGCCGAACGCCGGCTCCTACCCGAACAGGTGCATTGACCTTCCGGCGCGGCTGGCCAAAGCTGCGCCGGCCATGCAGAGCCTCCGCCGCTTCTTCCAGTCGCTGTTTCGGTTCATCACCAGCTGGATCATCCGGCTGGCCGTGCTGTTCGTGGTGTTCAGCGTGATCTGGGTGATTGCCTATCGCTTCGTGGCCCCGCCGATGACCTTCCTGATGGCGCGCGACGTGATGGCTGGCCGCCATGTCGAGCGCACCTGGGTGCCGCTGTCGGTGATGTCGCGCAGCCTGCCGCGCGCGGTGATCGGCGCCGAGGACGCGAAATTCTGCGATCACCACGGCTTTGATGTGGCGGCGATCCGGGCGGCTGCGGTGGGCAACATGGAAGGCCGCAAGCTGCGCGGCGGCTCCACCATCAGCCAGCAGACCGCCAAGAATGCCTTCCTGTGGCCGGGCCGATCGTGGCTGCGGAAGGGCCTGGAAACCTGGTTCACCGGCCTGATCGAGATTTTCTGGGGCAAGCCCCGTATCATGGAAGTCTATCTGAACATTGCCGAAATGGGCCCCGGCATCTATGGTGTGGCGGCGGCTTCCGATCATTATTTCGGGGCGCGGGTGGACCGGCTGAGCGCTGCTCAGGCGGCGCGCCTGGCGGCGATCCTGCCGCAGCCGATCAAGCGCAGCGCGGTGGCACCATCCAGGAGCGTGCGCCGCTATGCCCGCCGCATCGAGAAGCGGGTGCGGGTGGTCGCCACGGAGGGAATCGACGCCTGCCTGTGGAAGTGACGCCCCAGGCGCCGCGCATCACCCGTTCGGCAGCACCAGATATTTCTGCCCCGTCGCGCGGCGGTACCAGCCGGCGACCACATCCGGCTTCAGCATCTCGTCGAGGCTGACGCGGTGGCTGTAGTGGCTGGCGAAGGTGGTGGTCAGTTCATCGGCCACGCGGCTCTTGAGGCGGGCATAGGTGCCGGGGCCGAACGTGCGCATGCGCGGGAACAGCAGCCAGCCGCCCATCGCCCAGGCCATGCCGAAGCCGCGCCCGAAGGTCGTCGGGCTCATGTCGAGCCCGCCATAGATATAGACCTGCTTCAGCACTTCCGAGCCATAGCGGCTGTAGCCGCCGGCCCGGGCGTTGATGGCGGCTTCCATGGCGGTGAGGATCTGCCCAGCGAGTGGCCCGCCGCCAATCGCATCAAAGGCCAGCGTCGCGCCGGTTTCGGTGCAGGCAGCGATCAGCTGGGCCATGAAGTCCGGCGCGCTCGAATCCAGCACATGAGTGGCGCCGATGCCCTTCAACAGCGCCACCTGTTCGGGCGAGCGCACGATGTTGACGAGCGGGATGCCATCGGCAGCGCAGATCTTCACCAGCATCTGCCCCAGGTTGGACGCGGCCGCCGTGTGGACGATGGCGCTGTGCCCCTCGGCCCGCATCGTTTCGACAAAGCCGAGCGCCGTCAGCGGGTTGACGAAGCAGGAGGCGCCCTGTTCGGCGGTGGCGCCTTCTGGCAGCAGCAGCGCCTCATCCGCCTTCACCGCGCGAAACTGCCCATAGGTGGCGCCGCCGATGATGGCTGCCTTGCGCCCCACCAGATGCTCGGCACCGGCGCCGGCTGCCACGATGGTGCCGGCGCCTTCGTTGCCGCACGGCATGGCCTGGCCGATCCGCGCCGCCATTGCCCGCAGGCCGGCCGGCGGGACGGGGGCGCTGATGCCGCCGGGGATGGCCGAAACGCCGGTCATGTCGGCCGCGCCGGTCAGGAGGCCAATGTCGGACGGGTTGATCGGCGCCGCCTCGATCCGCAGCTTGATCTCACCGGGGCCGGGCGCGGGCTCGGGCACGTCCGCCAGCGCCAGGATGAGCTTGCCGTCTTCGGTGATGGTCGACTGGATCTGGCGCATGACGTTTCCTCTCAGAAATCAGGCAGTTTGAAGCCCGGTGGTAACTGCATCCCGGCGGTGAGCTTGCCCATCTCGGCGCTGCCGGCCTGGTCGGCCTTGGCCTTGGCGTCGTTGAAGGCGGCGACGATCAGGTCTTCCAGCATCTCGCGGCTGTCAGGGGTCATCAGCGACGGATCGATGCTGACGCCGCGCACCGCGCCGCGGGCGGTGGCGCGCACCTTCACCATGCCGCCGCCGGACGCGCCTTCCACCTCGATCTGATCGAGCTGGGCCTGGGCTTTGGCCATCTGCTCCTGCACGTTGCGGGCGGCCTTCATCAGTTCGTCAAGGCTGGGCATAAGCTCCTCAGGCAGTCTGTTTCAGAACAGGGTCTTCGGCATCGGGGAATGCGGCCTTCAGGGCCGCGATGGTGGGATCGGCCTTCATCTGCGCCATCAGTTCGGCACCGCGCGCCACGTCCTGTTCGCGCAGGCTGGGCTGGCCGCCTTCGGACTGCCAGTCAATCTGCCAGCGCTGGCCGGTCCACTCATCAAGGCAGCGGTTGATGGCGAGCGGCACATCCTTGGGCAGGCCGCTGGCGGCCAGCAGCAGCCGCGGCGGCGACCATTCCACCAGCCGCACATCATCGTGCAGGTGATGCGCCAGCCGGGCTTCGCGCTGCTGGCGGAACAGTGCGACCATGGCTTCGAAACTGTCTGGCATGGCGCCGGCCGGGGGCGGCGCGGCGGACGCCGGTGGCAGGCTGGTGGCGGCTGGTGGCGGCGCGGATGCGGCTGGTGCCGGATGGGCAGGCTGTTCCGATTCCAGCCGCTTGATCAGCTTCGCCGGGTCCGGCAGCTCGGCGGCATGGCACAGGCGCAGCAGCGCCATCTCGGCGGCCTGCAGCGGCACCGGGGCGGATTCCACCTCGGCGAGGCCCTTCAGCAGCAACTGCCACAGCAAGGACAGGCGCGGGAATTCCAGCCGGCTGGCCCAGTCATCGAGCGCCGCCTGTTCCTCGCCCGACAGCGCCGGATCGCGGCGCGGCGCCATGCGCTGGCGGGTGATGCCGTGCACCAGGCCGAGCAGCTCGCGCATCAGCTGGGCCGGATCGACACCCAGATCATAATGGCGGGCGACGGCCTCCAGCATGTCGGGCACGCGGCCTTCCAGCACATGGCCCATCAGCGCGCGCACGGCGCCCTTGTCGGCCAGGCCCAGCATGTCGCGCACGGCCGCCGCGGTGATCGTCTCGCCGGAATGGGCAATGGCCTGATCGAGGATGGAGAGGCCATCGCGCACGCTGCCCTCGGCGGCGCGGGCGACCAGCGCCAGCGCATCGGCTTCGGCGGTCACGCCTTCCTGTTCGAGGATATGGGCGAAGTGGCCGGCCAGCATCTCGGCCGGGATGCGCTTCAGATCGAAGCGCTGGCAGCGCGACAGGATCGTGGCCGGCACCTTCTGCACCTCGGTGGTGGCCATGATGAACTTCACGCCCGGCGGCGGTTCCTCCAGCGTCTTCAGCAGCGCGTTGAAGGCCTGCTTCGACAGCATGTGGACTTCATCGATGATGTGGATCTTGTAGCGCGCCGAGACCGCGGCATAGCGCACGCCCTCGATGATCTCGCGCACGTCGTCCACCCCGGTGTTGGACGCCGCGTCCATCTCCACCACGTCGATGTGGCGGCCGGCCGCAATGGCAACGCACGGCTCGCACACGCCGCAGGGGTTGATGGTGGGGCCGCCCTGGCCATCGGGGCCGATGCAGTTCAGCGCCTTTGCGATGATGCGGGCGGTGCTGGTCTTGCCCACCCCGCGCACGCCGGTGAGCAGCCAGGCCTGCGCCAGCCGGCCGCTGGCAATCGCGTTGGCCAGCGTCTGCACCATCGCCGCCTGGCCGAGCAGCGCATCGAAGCTGGCCGGGCGATATTTGCGCGCCAGCACGCGGCTACCCTGAGGGGCGGCCGGAGCGGGCGGCGGCTCCATGCCGGGGAAGGCCATTTCGGTCTCGGATTCGTCTGACATGCGGCCCTGTTCTTAACGCCTGCCGCCAGCGGCGTCACGGGACTTGCGGAATTCATCCACCGCCGCCATATGAGCCCCGGGAGCCGGGCGGACAGAGCGCTCGCCAACCCGGTCAGGTCCGGAAGGAAGCAGCCGTAACGAACCCGCTTTGGGTCGTTCCCGGCTCCCACCTCACGCTGTTTCAAAAATGCATGCGATCGCCCGGCTGCAGTGCTGCCGCCGGCAATTGGCTGGCTTGTCATCGCGGGGCAGTTGGCTACACTCTCAGGCTCAGGGTCTGCACTGCCTGCCGTCCGAGCGGCTGGCCTGGTTGTGGATGCTGCGATGGCCCTTCCGTTCCTCATTCTTGCCACTGCCGCTGCGCTGGTCCCCGGGCAATTGGTGATGCTTGATGTGGCCCTTGATCACGAGGCCGCCGGCAAACGTCCCATCCCGTTCGATGCGTCTGCGTTCCGGGCGGCGCTTGCCCAGCAACTCGGCCAGTCCGGCATTCCGGTGGGGGCGGGCGAGGGCATGACCAGGCTGATCATCAGGGTCACCAGCTATGATCCCGGCAACGGCATCGCTCTCGATCAGACGGCGCGCATGTCGGTGCGCTTTCACCTGCTGCCGGCATCGGGCGTGCCCGGCGCGGAATTGACCGCCAGTTGCGAAGGCAAGGCAAAGTTCGATCTGGCCAACACGCCCGGCGGCCGTGCGCGGCGCGCCTATGGCCGCTGCCTCAACGAGCTGGCGGTCAGGATGACCGACCAGCTCGTCGGCGCGAACGGCACGATTGTGGTGCGCTGATCCGCTCGAACTCGCGATTCAGCCGCCCCGATCAGGCCTCAGCCACCAATGCCGAAATCATAGACGCGCGCCGTCATGGCGCCGCCGCCGCCGCTGACATTGCCGCCGGTCAGTGCCTGGATGAAGCCATATTCACCCGGCACCAGCGGCTGCGAGGGGGTCACCTTGAACACGCCGGGCCTGATCTGCTCGACCTCGAAGCCGATGCGGTCCTTGTCCATCACGCCCTGCTTGGCGCCGGCGATGTTCATGCTGCCCACGCGCGCTTCGCGGGCCTGCTTCTTCTCCATGAAGCGCACAAGGCTGAGTTCGGCGGGTGAACTCGTCACCGAGCCAGCGCCCGTGGTCCACACGCTGGCGCTGCCCACCGCGAGGTTGCGCGGCACCGATTCATCGAAGAACATGTAGAACACCGGCTGGCCATTGGCGGTGCGCACCTTGGCGCTGGCGCCCGGAATGGTCGCCTTCACGCTGGCCGAGGCAATGCCCATGGTAAGCGCATAGCCCAGGATGCCGCCGGTCTTGGCCTGGTTCGAAGCCGTTGCCACCATGCGATACATGCGATTGTCACCCGCCCCGAACATGTAGACGCCCGGATAATGCGGCACAGTGGGATCGGGCGAGTCGGTGGAAAGCTCGGTCGGGCCGCTGTTGGCCGGTTCCAGCATGGCGGCCAGCACCGGGCCGGGCACGCCCTTGTTCTTCAGCTCGATCAGCTTTTCGGTGGAGGTGTCAAAGCTGCCGCGCGAGGACTTGATCTTGGCCACCACGGCCTCGGCCGGCAGGCCGGCGGCCAGCAGTTGCAACACGCTGTCGTTATTGAGGGTCTCCTGCGCACCGGCGGTGGCTGCCGACAGCAGCAGGGCGCTGGCAAGCAGCGAACGGAACATCTTCATCAAACGACCCTTCTTTTCCTGACAAGTATCTGGAATCCCAAAGCCGCAGAGACAATATCAGTTCAGCGGCTGTTGTCCACCACGCCGCGCGGCATCTTCACATCAAGGCTGGCGATATCTGCCGTCAACTTCACCTGGCAGGCCAGCCGGCTGTGGCGGTTGGCGCCGGCGGCGAAGTCCAGCATGTCCTCCTCTTCCTCGCTCGGCGGCGGCAACCTGTCGGTGTCGCCGCCGACGAGGTGGACATGGCAGGTGGAGCAGGCCATCGCGCCTTCGCAGGTGCCTTCCAGCGGCTGGCCATGCGCCTGCGCGACATCGAGCAGGCGTGTGCCGGCAGCGGCCTCCACGATGGTCTCGCGCGTGCCGTCGGCGGAGATGAAGCGGATGCGGATCATGGGCGGCAGATGTGCCGTCAGCCGGCCATTTCGGCAAGATGGCGCTGCACCGCAGCATTGATCTGGTCAGCGGCCGCGTCGATCTCGCCCGTTGTGGTGAAGCGCCCGAAGCCCAGCCGCAGCGAGGCCTTCGCAACAGGGTCCGGCAGGCCAAGCGCAGAGAGCACATGGCTGGGCCGGCCGGTGAGCGCGGCACAGGCCGAGCCGGAGCTGATGGCGAGGCCGGGCAGCGCCTTCAAAAGCGACACCGCGATGCCGGGGAGCGACAGGTTGAGATTGCCCGGCCAACGCCGATCAAGGCTGCCATTGACGGTGACCGGCACGCTGAGCCGCGCCAGCAGCCGGTCGCGCAGCATCAGGGCATGGGCGTGGTCTTCGGCCATGCGCTGGCCGGCGATGCGGGCCGCTGCGCCCAGCCCGGCGATCAGCGCGGTGGGCAACGTGCCGGAGCGGCCATCTTCCTGCCCGCCGCCGTGCAACAGCGGCGTGATCACGGTAAACGGCCGGCGATAGAGCGCGCCCACACCCTTGGGTCCGTGGATCTTGTGGGCGGTGATGCTCATCAGGTCGATGCCCATGGCCTCGACATCGATGGGGATTTTCCCGAAGCCCTGCGCGGCATCGACATGGAAGACCGCGCCGACGCCATGGGCAATGCGGGCGATCTCGGCAAGCGGCTGGATCACGCCGATCTCGTTGTTGACCGCCATCACGCTGACCAGCGCCACGTCCTCGCCCAGCGCGCGTTCCAGGTCGCCGAGGTCGACGAGGCCATCGGACCGCACCGGCACGATGGTGAGATGGGCGCCGATGGACGCCAGATACTCGGCGGTTTCCAGCACCGAGGAATGTTCGGTGGCCAGGGTGACGATGCGCCGCCGCGTCTGCCCCGGCGCGGTGAGCAGGCCCTTCAGGGCCCAGTTGTTGCTTTCGGTGGCGCCGCTGGTGAAGGCGATGCTCTCGGTGGGCGCGTTGATGAGGGCGGCCACCGCCTCGCGCGCCAGTTCCACCGCGGCCTTGGCCTGATAGCCCCACAGATGCGCGCTGTGCGGATTGCCGAAGCCATCCACTCCCCACGGCTGCATCGCCTCGGCCACGGCGGGATCGAGCGGCGTCGTCGCGCCATAATCGAGATAGATAGGCAGCTTCATGCCGCGCGCGCGCCGGCCCGCGCCGCCATCGCCTCCCAGGCCGCAGCAAAGGCATCAAGGTCAGCATCGCTGGTTGCGGGCGACAGCGAGACGCGGATCGCCTCGCCGGCGCCTGCGCCCAGCCCCATGGCGGTGAGCACATGGCTGGTCTTCACCTTGCCCGACGAACAGGCGGCGCCGGCCGAAACCAGGAAGCCTTCGAGATCGAGGCGCATCACCTGCGTTGCTGCCGCAAGGCCGGGCAGGCCGATGCTGCTGATATGCGGCAGGCGCGGGGCGGCCTCGCCATGGATCATGGCCCCGGCACGTTTCAGCCGGGCTTCCAGCGCGGCGCGGCGGGCGACGACGGCGCCCCAGTCATGCTGTTCGCGCACCGCGGCGGCAAAGCCGGCGATGCCGGGCAGATTGGGCGTGCCGCCGCGAAACCCGCGCTCCTGCCCGCCGCCGCGCTGGACGGCGACGAGCGATTCCGGGTCCCGCACGATCAGTGCGCCGACGCCCATCGGCCCGCCCAGCTTGTGGGCGGAGAGCGCGATGAGATCGGCATCAGGCAGCGCGAGCTTGCCAGCGGACTGCACGCAATCGGCAAGCAGGAGCCCCCCGCTGGCGCGCACCAGCGCCGCCACTTCGGCCAGGGGCTGGATCACGCCGGTCTCGTTGTTGCCGTGCTGCACCGCGACCAGCGCCGGGCCGGCCTTGAGCGCCTCGGCCAGCGCCGCCAGATCGATGAGGCCGGCGCCGTCCACCGGCAGCAGGGCCACATCATCGCTGGCCTGCAGCACGGCGCTGTGCTCGGTGGCGCTGGCGAGCAGGCGCGGGGCCGTGCCATCGGCGAGGCGGGCGCCATGGATGGCGAGCGCAATCGCCTCGGTGCCGCCGCTGGTGAAGATCACGCGCTCCGCCGCCACCCCGGCAAAGCCCGCCACGGCATCGCGGCTGGCTTCCAGCAGGGCGTTGGCGGCGCGCCCGCCGGCATGGACGCTGGCCGGGTTGCCGGGCAGCGCCAGCGCCGCCGCCACCGCTTCGATGGCGGCCGGGCAGGCCGGCGTGGTGGCGGCATGATCGAGATGGATTCGGCTTTTCATTGCAACTTGCTTGGTGAGGGTCATATAGGGCCGAACCTCCCATTTGCGCCAGAGTCAGGAAAACCATGCCCGAAGTGATCCTTGCCGGCCCGGAAGGCCGCCTCGAAGGCCGCTATCAGCCCGGCACGTCGCCACGTGCGCCCGTTGCCATCATCCTGCAGCCGCACCCGGCGCAGGGCACGATGAACCACCCGATCGTGCTGGCCCTCTATCAGAGCTTCGTGCGGCGCGGTTTTGCGACCCTGCGCTTCAATTTCCGCGGTGTCGGCCGCAGCCAGGGCGTGTTTGACAACGGCATCGGCGAGCTTTCGGATGCCGCCTCGGTGCTGGACTGGCTGCAGCAGTTCAACCCGGAAGCCCACACCACCTGGGTGGCGGGCTACAGCTTTGGCGCCTGGATCGGCATGCAGCTGCTGATGCGGCGGCCGGAGATCAAGGGCTTCATCTCGATCGCGCCACCGGCCAACATGTATGATTTCAGCTTCCTGGCGCCCTGCCCGTCGAGCGGGATCATCATCGATGGCGAGGCCGATGAAGTGGTGCCGCCGTCCGCCGTCATCAAGCTGGTCGAAAAGCTGAAGACGCAGAAGCACATCACCATCCACCACGATACCATCCCCGGCGCCAACCATTTCTTCCAGAACGAGATGGACCTGCTGATGGGCTCGGTGGACGGCTATCTGGACATGCGGCTGGCGAACGGCGGGCGCTGACCAATTTGGTCCTCCCCATTCTGTCGAATGGGGAGGGGGACCGCCGGAACGGCGGTGGAGGGGCCGCTCGCGGCTGCACCAGCCCCTCCACCACGCGTGCCGCGTGGTCCCCCTCCCCATGCAGAGCATGGGGAGGATCTTTCTAGGCCAGCCGCCCGCCTGGCATGGGCTGCGGCACCCCGGTCGTCTCCGGCCAGCTCAAGGGCTTGCCGTCGAGCACGCGCACCGCCAGCCAGGCGAAGGCCTCCGCCTCCAGCGCATCGCCGTTCCAGCCGACGGCTTCCACCGGCTCGGTGGGCACGCCGCAGCGCCGGGCGATCTCGGCCATCAGCACGGGATTGTGGCGGCCGCCGCCCGTCACCAGCAGGCGGCCAATCGGTGGCACATGGCCGAGCGCCAGCCTGACGGTTTCGGCGGTAAAGGCGGTCAGCGTGGCGGCGCCGTCGCCGGGTGAAAGCCCGCGCAGGGCGCCGATGTCCCAGGCATTGCGATCAAGCGACTTGGGCGGCGGCGCATCGAACCAGGGATTGTCGGTGAGGGTGAGCAGCACATTGTCGTGGGTGATGCCGCTGGCGGCAACCTGTCCGCCCTCATCATAGGCGCGCCCCGTGTGGGTGCGCACCCAGTCGTCGATCAGCGCGTTGCCGGGACCGGTGTCGAAGCTGCCCCAACGGCCGTCCTCGGCAAACCAGGTGAGATTGCCCACGCCGCCAAGGTTGAGCACCCCCAGCGGCCGGCCCAAGGCTTCCGAACGGGCGCGGTGATAGCCCGGCGCCAGCGGCGCGCCCTGGCCGCCGGCGGCGACGTCGGCGCTGCGGAAATCGAAGGCCACGGGCACCCGCGTCGCCGCCTTCAGCGTGGCGCCGCAGCCGATCTGCCAGGTCCAGCGGCGGTCCGGCCGGTGCGCGATGGTCTGGCCGTGAAAGCCGATCACCGCCACATCGTCGCGGCGCGTGTGGGTGGCCGCAAGCAGGCGATGCACCGCCATGGCGTGCAGCCCGGTTGATTCCTGTTCCACCGCATCGATCAGCGGATCGCGCGCCGGGGCGTGCATCTCCAGCGCGCGGGCCATGGCGGCACGCAAGCGGGGGCGGAAATCCGGCTCGTAGGGGAAGAACATGAAGGCGATCGGGTTCACCAGCCCCTCGCCATCCGTTTCCACCAGCGCCGCATCGATGCCATCCATCGAGGTGCCCGACATCAGGCCGATCGCAAGTCGCGTGCTCATGTGGGCAACGCTAGCGCAGCCGGGCGCCCGTGCCTATAGACCTGCCCATGCGCATGCTGCTGGCTGCCCTGCTGTTCCTGGCCCAACCGGTGCTGGCCAATCCGCTCGCTGATCTGGTGGCCGGCACGGAGGCGCGGGCGCCGCAATTGGCTGGCGTTGTCGGCGTGGTGGCCGATCGGCGCGGCATCATCCGCAGCGAAGCGCACGGGCTGGCCGACATCGCCTCGGGGCGCAGGCTCAGCCCCGACAGCGTGATCCGCGTTGCCTCCATCTCCAAGCTGGTGGTGGCGATCGCCGCCTGGCGGCTGGTGGAGCAGGGCCGGCTGGATCCGGATGCCGATGTGTCGGCAACATTGGGCTGGCGCCTGCGCCATCCCGGCCATCCCGATGCGCCGGTGACGCTGCGCCAGCTGCTTTCGCACACCAGCGGCATCGTCGATGGCCCCGGCTATGCCTTCGCGCTGGAGGAACGGCTGCAGGACAGGCTGACGCCGCAGCACTGGGGGCCGGGCGCACCCGGTGGCCGGTTTGAATATGCCAACCTGAATTATGGCATCATCGCCACGGTGATGGAGGCCGCCACCGGCGAGCGTTTCGACCGGCTGATGACGCGGCTGGTGCTGGCGCCGCTGAAGATCGACGGCGGCTACAACTGGCAGGGCGCTTCCGATGCCGCCGTGGCGCGCGCTGCCGTGCTCTATCGCAAGGGGCGGGACGAGACGGCGTGGAACAGCGCCGGCCCCTGGGTGCCGCAGGTCGATGATCTGAAGGGCCTGCGCCCGGCCTGCCCGGTGCGCAGCAACGCGGGCTGTGATCTCGCCGCCTATGTGCCCGGCGCCAACGGCACGCTCTTCTCGCCGCAGGGCGGCCTGCGCATCAGCCTCACCGATCTGGCCCGCATTGGGCAAGTGTTGCTGCGTGGCGGCGAACTTGGCGGCGTGCGGCTGCTCAAGCCGGGCACGGTGAAGGCGATGTTCACGCCGGTCTGGCAGGCCGGCGGGCCGGTGCCGGGGGACGATTATCACGGCCAGATGCTCTGCTATGGCGCCGGCCCGCAGTGCCTGTCCGGCAAGCCGGGCGCCACCGATCAGCCGGTGGCCGGCGCGGGCTGGTGGGGGCATCTGGGGGAAGCCTATGGCCTGCTGGCCGGCCTGTGGGTGGACCGGGAGAAGGGCCGGGTGATTGTCTATGCGCTGACCGGCAGCAGCGATGATCCCTTCCGCTATCCCCATCTCGCCTCGGCCTTCAGCTCGGCTGAGGACATCATCATGGCCGAGCTGGCGCGATGAACGCCGCCGGGATCGTGGCCGCCGAGTTGAAGGCGCGCGATCATGATCGCTGGCTGGCCTGTCTCTACGCGCCGGCACCGCTGCGGCCGGGCCTGATGGCGCTGTTCGCGCTGGATTGCGAGCTGGCCCAGCTGGTCGCCACCACCAGCGAGCCGATGATCGGCGAGATCAGACTGGCCTGGTGGCGGGAGCGGCTGGAGGAGCTGGACCAGGGCCGGGCGCCGGCGCAGCCCTTGTTGCAGGCGCTGCTCGCCGATGTGCTGCCGCTGGTGGCCGGGGTGGAACTGGCGAAGCTGGAGGATCGCTGGCTGCCACTGATCGGCACAAGCGAGGTGCCGGCCGCGCATGTGGAGGGCGGCGGCCTGCTGTTTGCGCTGGCCGCGCGGCTGCTGGGCGGCGATCCGGCCGAGGGCCGCGCGCTGGGCCGGCTGTGGGTGCTGGGCGAGCCCGCCACGGGCCGCACGTCGGTGCCGCTGCGTCCGCTCAGCGGGCTGGTGGCGATCAGTGCCAGAGATGCGGCATTGGCCGCAATGCGGACGCGGGCTGGCCGCCCGCCAGAGCCCAGGGGCGCGCTGGCGCGGCAGTGGCTGCTGCTGAAAGCGGTTGCCACCGGCCGCTGAACCGGAGTAGCAGGGCGGCCATCCAGGGTCGGGATGTCGTGGGGAGCGTATGCGCCGCATCCTGGGTTTTTTCGTCGCCCTGTCTGGCCTGCTGTTGTCGGGCCTGATCCTGTGGAAAGCGCCGCCGGCCACCGATGCCGCCAGCGCGCTGGCCGTCACCGCCAATAATGCCGCCAGCCAGTCGCCAGGCGAACCGCTACCGCTGGCCGCCCCCGCCGCGCCGATCAGCGATGCCGAGCGCGAGGCCCGGCGCTTTGCCCGTTATGACAAGGATGGCAGCGCCGCGGTGAGCAAGGCCGAGTATCTCGTCAACCGGCAGAAGGCCTTCGCGCGCGCCGATGTGAACCGCGATGGCCGGCTGGATTTCGAGGAATTCGCCGCGACGACGGCGAAGAAGTTCGCAAAGGCTGACCGCAATGCCGACGGCGCGCTCAGCCCGCGCGAATTCGCGACCACGGCGGTGAAGCGCAAGCCGAAGGCCGCCTGCGTCTGCCCGCCGCCGGGCGAGGAGTGAGGCCTCAGGCGACCTTGATCCAGTCGGCCAGATCGGCGCGCGCCCGCGCCACCAGCGCCGGCTTGCGCTGATCCTTCTTCGGTGTCGGCTCAAGCGGCGGGAACAGGCCGAAGTTGACGTTCATCGGCTGGAAGGTCGCCGCCTCGGCGCCGCCGGTGATATGGTGCAGCAGCGCGCCCAGCGCCGTGGTGGCGGGCGGCGGCACGGGCGCGCGGCCCTGGCGCTCGGCGATGGCAAAGCGCGCCGCCATCAGGCCAACCGCCGCCGATTCGACATAGCCTTCGCAGCCGGTGATCTGGCCGGCAAAGCGGATGCGCGGCATGGCCTTCAGGCGCAGCGTGGCATCGAGCAGCACCGGGGACTTGATGAAGGTGTTGCGATGCAGGCCGCCCAGCCGCGCGAACTCGGCGCGTTCGAGGCCGGGGATCATGCGGAACACCCGCACCTGTTCGGCATGGCGCATCTTGGTCTGGAAGCCCACCATGTTCCACAGCGTGCCGCTGGCGTTGTCTTGTCGCAGCTGCACCACCGCCCAGGCGCGGCGGCCGGTGGCGGGATTGGTGAGGCCCACCGGCTTCATCGGGCCAAAGCGCGGCGTGTCCCGCCCGCGCTCGGCCATCACCTCGATCGGCATGCAGCCGTCGAAATAGGGGGTGTTGGCCTCCCACTCCTTGAACACCGTCTTCTCGGCAGCGAGCAGCGCATCGATGAACGCCTCATACTGCGCCTTGTCCATCGGGCAGTTGAGGTAATCCTTTTGTCCACCCTTGTCCCAGCGCGACTGGAACCAGGCGATATCGGTATCGATGCTGTCGAAGTGGATCACCGGCGCGATGGCATCGAAGAAGGCCAGCGCGTCTTCGCCGGTGACGCGGCGGATGGCTTCGGCCAGCGGCGTGGCGGTGAGCGGCCCGGTGGCGATGATCACGCTGTCCCACTCGGCGGGCGGCAGATCGTCGATCAGCTCGCGCACGATCGTCACCCTGGGATGGGCGGCCAGCGCGGCGGTGACCCCTTCGGAAAACTGGTCGCGGTCCACGGCGAGCGCCGAACCGGCCGGCACGCGCGCCTTGTCCGCCTCGCGCATGACGAGGCTGGAGAGGGTGCGCATCTCCTGGTGGATCAGGCCCACCGCATTGTTGTCGGGATCATCGCTGCGGAAGCTGTTGGAGCAGACGAGTTCGGCGAGGCCATCGGTCTTGTGCGCGTCCGTACCTTGGACCCCGCGCATCTCGTGCAGGATCACCGGCACGCCGGCTTCGGCGAGCTGCCAGGCGGCTTCGGAGCCGGCAAGGCCGCCGCCAACGATATGGACGGGCTTGAAATCGGGAGTGGACATGGGGGCGGCTATAGGCTTCAATTGCCGGGCTTCCAAGGGCAGGGCGGCAGCATGTCGGGACCTGTTGCGGTGCGGGAAGCGGTTCATTCATCCCCGGAAAAATGCGTGGGTGCGGCAGAAGGTCGCTCTTTGGCCTTCCCATGCCCAAGGTGCCCGGCTATAGCCCAGCAAAGGCTCCGGCTGCCGGCGGGAGCGTTCGTTTGGATATGTGCATGATCAACGTGCGGCCAACAGATGGCCGGGCCCTCATCAACCCTGTGCCGGGGAACTGAACCATGCCCAGGCTGACGGTTGACGGGATCGAGGTGGAGGTGCCGGGCGGCGCCACGGTGCTGCAGGCCTGCGAGGCGGCCGGCGCCGAAATCCCGCGTTTCTGCTATCATGAGCGGCTGTCGATTGCCGGCAACTGCCGCATGTGCCTCGTTGAAATGGAAAAATCCCCCAAGCCGGTGGCCAGCTGCGCGATGCCGGCGGCCGATGGCCAGGTGATCTTCACCCGCACCGAAAAGGTGAGACGCGCCCGCGAGGGGGTGATGGAGTTTCTGCTCATCAACCACCCGCTCGATTGCCCGATCTGCGACCAGGGCGGCGAATGCGACCTGCAGGACCAGGCCATGGCTTATGGCCGGGGCGCCAACCGCTATGAGGAAAACAAGCGGGCGGTGACCGAGAAATATATGGGCCCGCTCATCAAGACGGTGATGACGCGCTGCATCCATTGCACCCGCTGCGTGCGCTTTGCCGAGGAAGTGGCCGGCGTCGAGGAGATCGGCGCCATCGGTCGCGGCGAGTCGATGCAGATCACCTCCTATCTGGAAAAGGCCGTCACCTCCGAAGTGTCGGGCAATGTGATCGATCTGTGCCCGGTGGGCGCCCTCACCTCCAAGCCCTATGCCTTCCAGGCCCGGCCCTGGGAGCTGAAGAAGACCGATTCGATCGACGTGATGGATGCCATCGGCAGCAACATCGTGGTCGGCAGCCGCGGCGCGGCCGTGCTGCGGGTGACGCCGCGCATCAATGATGACGTCAACGAGGAATGGCTGGCCGACAAGAGCCGCTTTGCGATCGATGGCCTGGCCGAGCGCCGGCTCGACAGCCCATGGGTGCGGGTGGGCGGCAAGCTGCAGAAGGCGAGCTGGGCCGAGGCCTTTGCCGCCATCGCTTCCGGCCTGAAGGGGCTTTCGGGCGACAAGATCGCCGGCATCGTTGGCGATCTGCAGGCGGTCGAGGACATGGTGGCCATGCGTGACCTGCTGGCCAGCCTTGGCACCACCCGTATCGAGAGCCGGCAGGATGGCGCGCTGTTCGATACGGACGAGCCAGCGGGCTGGCTGTTCAATTCGGGCCTGGCCGGCGTCGAGACGGCGGACGCCATTCTGCTTGTCGGCACCAATCCCCGCCACGAGGCGGCGCTGCTCAACGTGCGGCTGCGGAAGGCGGTGAAGAAGGGCGGCGCGAAGGCGTTTGCCATCGGGCCGGCCGTGGATCTCAGCTTCCCGGTCGAGCAACTCGGCGATGATGCGGCGTTGCTGGCTGATCTGCCGGCGCATGTGGTGGACGCGTTCGCCAAGGCCGAGCGCCCGGCGATCCTCATCGGCATGGGCGCGCTGAAGACGCCGGGCCTTTATGAAGCGGCGCGCGCCGCGGCGCTGAAGCTGGGCGTGGTGAGGCCAGGCTGGAACGGCTTCAACCTTGTCCACACGGCGGCGGCCCGCGCCGGCGCGCTGCGGCTGGGGATGGCGGTCGACGGCGGCGTCAATGCGCTGCTGGGGGACAGCAATATCAAGGCGCTGTTCCTGCTCGGCGCTGACGAGGTGAACGTGCAGGCTGGTCGCTTCACCGTCTATATCGGCACCCATGGCGATCATGGTGTCGCCCATGCCGACGTGATCCTGCCGGCGGCGGCCTATACCGAAAAGGCCGGCACGTGGGTGAACATGGAAGGCCGGGTGCAGCGCGCGCTAAAGGCGACGCAGCCGCCGGGCGACGCCCGCGAGGACTGGACGATCTTCCGCGCGCTTTCCTCCGTGCTGGGCGTGAAATTGCCCTATGACGATCTGTCGGCGCTGCGCGCTCGCATTGCCAGCGAATGGCCCGATCTGGCCCGCGATGGCCTGATCGCGCGGGCGGAGAGGCTGAAGGCGGTGAAGCCCCGGGCTGTGAAGGGGCCGCTGCGGCACATCTACAGCAATCACCAGCTCACCAACCCGATCGCCCGGGCCAGCGCCACCATGGCGGCCTGCGTGTCGGCGCTGCTCGCCCCTGAGGTTCAGGAGGCGGCCGAATGACCTTCACCGGCTGGTTCGTCGAACAGTTCGGGCAGGGCCCGGGCTGGTTCCTCGCCAATCTGGCGCTGATCCTCGCCATCGCCTTCCCGGTGATGGTGGGCGTGGCGCTGGCCGTCTATGCCGATCGCAAGATCTGGGCGGCGATGCAGATGCGGCGCGGGCCCAACGTCGTCGGCCCGTTCGGCCTGCTGCAAACGTTCGCGGACGCCGCCAAGCTGTTCCTGAAGGAAACCATCATCCCCACCGGGGCCAGCCAGGGCGTGTTCCTGCTGGCGCCGATGATCAGCTTCACCCTGGCCCTGGTGGTGTGGGCGGTCATGCCTTTCGATGCCGGCATGGTGCTGGCTGATCTGAATGTCGGCCTGCTCTATGTCTTCGCCGTTTCCTCGATGGGCGTCTATGGCATCATCATGTCGGGCTGGGCGTCCAACTCCAAATATGCCTTCCTCGGCGGCCTGCGCTCGGCGGCGCAGATGGTCTCCTACGAAGTCTCGATGGGCTTCATCCTGGTTGCCGTGATGATGTACGCGCAGAGCCTGAACCTCTCTGACATCGTGATGAGCCAGAAGGGCAATGTGCTGGGCGTCCTGAACGGCAACATCTTCAATCCCTTGCTGTTCCCGATGGCAATCATGTTCTTCATCACGGCGCTGGCCGAAACCAACCGGCCGCCGTTCGATCTGCCCGAAGCCGAAGCCGAGCTCGTCGCCGGTTATCAGGTCGAGTATTCGTCGATGAGCTTCGCGCTCTTCTTCCTTGGCGAATATGCCAACATCCTGTTCATGTGCGCGCTGATCCCGACGCTGTTCCTCGGGGGCTGGCTGCCGCCGCTCGATCTGCCGTTCCTCTACATCATCCCCGGCTTCGTCTGGTTCCTCGCCAAGATGGCCTTCATGTTCTTCGTCTTCGCCTGGGTGAAGGCCACCGTGCCGCGCTACCGCTATGACCAGCTGATGCGGCTGGGCTGGAAGGTGTTCCTGCCATTGAGCCTGTTCTGGGTGGTGGTCGTGTCGGGCTGGCTGATGTTCACCGGGCATTTTGCCATCGCGCCGGGAGCCGTCTGATGACCGCGCTCATTCGCTCCGCCAAGTCGCTGCTGCTGCTCGAGTTCGTCTCCGGCATGTGGCTGACGCTTCGCTATTTCTTCCGCCCCAAGGCGACGCTGAACTACCCCTATGAAAAGGGCCCCGTCTCCCCGCGCTTCCGCGGTGAACATGCGCTCAGGCGCTATCCGAACGGCGAGGAACGCTGCATCGCCTGCAAGCTGTGCGAAGCTGTCTGCCCGGCGCAGGCCATCACCATCGAGGCCGAGCCGCGTGCCGATGGCAGCCGCCGCACCACGCGCTACGACATCGACATGACCAAGTGCATCTATTGCGGCCTGTGCCAGGAGGCCTGCCCGGTGGACGCCATTGTCGAGACGCCGAACTTCGAATTTTCCACCGAGACCCGCGAAGAGCTGATCTACACCAAGGACAAGCTGCTGATGAACGGGGAGAAGTGGGAACGCGCCATCGCCGCCAACATCGCGGCGGATGCCGAGTATCGCTGACGTGACCGCCGTCTTCGCCTTCTACCTGTTTGCCGTCACGCTGCTCACCGGCGGCCTGATGGTGATCACCTCGAAGAACCCGGTGCACTCGGTGCTCTGGCTGATTGTCTGCTTCTTCAACGCCGCCGGCCTGTTCATCCTGCTGGGCGCCGAGTTCCTGGCGATGCTGCTGGTGATCGTCTATGTCGGCGCCGTCGCGGTGCTGTTCCTGTTCGTCGTAATGATGCTTGATATCGACTTCAAGACGCTCAGGCGCGGGGCGCTGAAGAACCTGCCGCTGGGCCTGTTCGTGGCTGGCATCATCCTCACCGAAACCCTGCTGGTCGCGACCGGCTGGCAGCCGGGCCAGGGCGTGATCGTGCACGAGGCGCTGGCCGGGCCGCCCGAAGGCATGAGCAACACCCAGTGGATCGGCAGCCAGCTCTACACGCGCTATTTCTTCGTCTTCTCGATGTCGGGGCTGCTGCTGCTGGCGGCCATGGTGGGCGCCATCGTGCTCACCCATCGGCGCCGTGTGGGCCTGAAGAAGCAGAATATCGCCGTGCAGAACGCCCGCACGCCGGCCGCCACGCTGGGCGTCGGCAAGGCGCCGCTGGGCCAGGGGGTGGACCTGTGATCGGCCTCACACACTATCTCACCGTGTCGGCGGCGCTGTTCGTGATGGGCGTGTTCGGCATCTTCCTCAACCGCCGCAACATCATCATCATCCTGATGGCGCTGGAGCTGATCCTGCTGAGCGTGAACATCAACCTCGTCGCCTTCTCGGCCTTTCTGCACCAGGTGCATGGCCAGATCTTCGCAATGTTCGTGCTCACCGTGGCGGCCGGCGAGGCGGCGATCGGGCTTGCCATCCTCGTCATCTATTTCCGCAACCGCGGCAGCGTGGCGGTCGACCAGGCCGACATGATGAAGGGCTGACCACAGCAACATGATCCAGCTCCTCGTCTTCCTGCCGCTCTTGACCGCGCTTGTCGCCGGGCTGGGCGGACGCATCATCGGCCATACGGCGGCCAAGGCACTGACCACCGGCGGCCTGTTCGTGTCGGCGGCGCTGGCCTGGGTGATTTTCGGCGCCTTCTGGCTCGACAATGCCCCGCCCTACACGGTGCCGGTGCTCGACTGGATCGAGAGCGGTGGGCTTTCCGTGCAATGGGCGCTGAAGGTCGATACGCTCACCGCCGTGATGCTGGTCGTCGTCACCAGCGTCTCGGCGCTCGTGCACCTGTACAGCTGGGGTTACATGGCGGAAGACCCGTCGCAGAGCCGTTTCTTCGCCTATCTGTCGCTGTTCACCTTCGCCATGCTGATGCTGGTGACGGCGGACAATCTCGTCCAGATGTTCTTCGGCTGGGAAGGCGTCGGCCTCGCCTCCTACCTGCTGATCGGCTTCTGGTACACCAAGCCCTCGGCCAACGCCGCCGCCATCAAGGCCTTCGTGGTCAACCGGGTAGGGGATTTCGGCTTTTCGCTCGGCATCTTTGGCACCTTCCTGGTGTTCGGCTCCGTCTCCATCGACGCCATCCTCGCCGCCGTCCCTGCCCATGCCGGGCAGACGTTCAGCTTCCTCGGTGCCCGCGTCGACGTGATGACGACGCTGTGCCTGCTGCTGTTCGTGGGCGCTTGTGGCAAGTCGGCCCAGCTTGGCCTGCACACCTGGCTGCCGGACGCGATGGAAGGCCCCACACCCGTTTCAGCGCTGATCCACGCCGCCACCATGGTGACGGCGGGCGTGTTCATGGTCTGCCGCCTGTCGCCGATGTTCGAAGCCAGCGAGACGGCGCTGATGGTGGTGACGATCGTCGGCGCCTGCACCGCCTTCTTCGCCGCCACCGTGGGCATGGTGCAGAACGATATCAAGCGGGTGATCGCCTATTCGACCTGTTCGCAGCTGGGCTACATGTTCTTCGCCGCCGGCACCGGGGCTTACGGGGTGGCGATGTTCCACCTGTTCACCCACGCCTTCTTCAAGGCGCTGCTGTTCCTCGGCGCGGGCAGCGTGATCCACGCCATGCACCACGAGCAGGACATGCGCTTCTATGGTGGGCTGAGGAAACATATCCCCATCACTTGTCTGATGATGACGATCGGCACGCTGGCGCTGACCGGCTTCTTCTTCACCGCCGGCTATTATTCGAAGGATGCGATCCTGGAAGCTACCTTCGCCAGCGGCACGGCGCATGGGCTGTTCGCCTTCGTCGTGGGCGCCACGGTGGCGCTGCTCACCAGCTTCTATTCGTGGCGGCTGGTGTTCCTCACCTTCTTCGGCCAGCCGCGCTGGGCGGCTTCCGAACATGTCCAGCACGCCGTGCACGCGTCAGGGCATGAGGCGCATCACGGCCATGATCACCATCACGGCCCTGATGACCGCACTGCAGGCTATCACCCGCACGAAAGCCCGCCCACGATGCTGGTCCCGCTGTTCGTGCTGGGTGCCGGCGCGCTGCTGGCCGGCTGGCTGTGGCATGGCGCCTTCGTGGAAGCCGAGGAGGGCGCCGCCTTCTGGCGCGGCAGCCTCGCCTTCGACACCCACCTGATGCACGCCCTGCACGAGGTGCCGGCCTGGGTGGTGTGGACGCCATCCGTCGCCTTCTTCGCCGGGCTGGGGCTCGCCTGGCACGTGTTCCTCAACAAGCCGTCCATCCCGCTGTGGTGGAAGCGCGAGGTGCCAGGGCTGTACGACTTCCTGCTGAAGAAATGGTATTTCGACGAGCTCTACAATGCCGTCTTCGTCAAGCCGGCGCTGTGGTTCGGGCAGGCCTTCTGGACGCGCGGTGACCAGCAGACGATCGATCGTTTCGGGCCCAATGGCGCGGCCGACGTGGTGGTCGCCGGTGCTGCCACGCTGCGGCGTTTCCAGTCCGGTTATGTCTATAGCTATGCACTGGTGATGCTGGTCGGCCTGGCCGCCGCCGCCGCCTGGATGATGCGCTGATGCCGATCCTGTCGATCATGATCCTGCTGCCGGTGGTGGCGGCGCTGGTGGTGGCAACGCTGCCGGGCGGCGAGGCCGAACGCGCCGGCCGGGCGCGTGTCGTGGCGCTGGCCACCACGCTGATCGAACTGGCGTTGGGCATCTGGCTGTGGGCGGCGTTCGACCAGACGACCGCGGCCTTCCAGTTTGCCGAGAAACGGCCGCTGTTCGCCCCCTATCTCGACTGGTCGCTGGGCATCGATGGCATCGCCCTGATGCTGATCGCGCTCAGTGTGTTCCTGATGCCGCTGTGCATCCTTGCCAGCTGGGAGAGCGTCCAGAAGCGCGTGCCCGAATATATGGCGGCGTTCCTGCTGATGGAATCGCTGATGATCGGCACATTTGCGGCGCGCGACATCTTCCTCTTCTACCTGTTCTTCGAAGGCGGCCTCATTCCGATGTTCCTGATCATCGGCATCTGGGGCGGTGCGCGGCGCATCTATGCCAGCTACAAATTCTTCCTCTACACGCTCTTGGGCTCGGTGCTCATGCTCGTGGCGATGCTGTGGATGGTGGGCTTTGCCGGCAGCGCCGACATCGGTGCGCTGTCGCGCACCGATTTCCCGGCGGACGCCCAGTTCTGGCTGTTCCTCGCCTTCTTCGCCAGCTTCGCGGTGAAGATGCCGATGTGGCCAGTGCACACCTGGCTGCCCGATGCCCATGTCGAGGCGCCCACCGCCGGCTCCGTGATCCTTGCCGGCGTGCTGCTGAAGCTGGGCGGCTATGGCTTCATCCGCTTCTCGCTGCCGATGTTCCCGGATGCGTCGGCGCAGCTGATCTGGCTGGTGTTCGCCCTTTCCATGGTGGCGGTGGTCTACACCTCGCTTGTCGCGCTGGTGCAGCACGACATGAAGAAGCTGATCGCCTATTCCTCGGTGGCGCACATGGCGTTTGTGACCGGCGGGCTGTTCGCGCTGAACAGCCAAGGCATCGAGGGCGCGATGGTGATGATGCTGTCGCACGGCCTGGTCTCGGGCGCGCTCTTCCTGTGCGTCGGCGTCATCTATGATCGGCTGCACACCCGCGAGATCGGCCGCTATGGCGGGCTGGCCGACACGATGCCGAAATATGCGCTGGTGCTGCTGTTCTTCACCATGGCCAGCGTCGGCCTGCCGGCGACCTCCGGCTTCGTCGCGGAGTTCCTCGTCCTGCTCGGCCTCTACCAGACCAGCACCTGGGCCACGTTCGTGCTGACCACCGGCATCATCCTGGGCGCCGGCTACATGCTGTGGCTCTATGCCCGCGTCGCCTATGGCAAGGCCGCCGGCGAGGACACGCGCGCCATGCCCGATCTGAACGCGCGGGAAATTGCCATCCTGGCCCCCATCGTGGTGGCGACGCTGTGGATGGGCATCTACCCGAAGAGCTTCATGGCTCCGATGAAGCCGGCCATCGCCGAGGTCGTCGCCCGGCTGGAAGGCCGTGAACTGGCCACCGTGCCGACGGACATGACGCTGTCGCCCCTGAAGGCAGACATGGCCCTTCCGGCGCTCGCCGCCCCCGCACACGCGGCGGAGACCCACTGATGCACCCGATCTTCGCCTCCATCGCCATCGCCGGGCCGGAAACCGTGCTGACGCTGGGCAGCCTCGCCGCGCTGATGCTCGGCACCTTTTCGGGGCAGGGTCGCGCCCTCACCGTTACCAGCCTGTTCGCCGTCGCCATCCTCGCGCTGGCCGGCTTCACGCTCCTGGATGCGCCGGCGGCATCGACCATCGCTTTCGATGGCCTCTATGTCGCCGATGCCTATTCGGCCTATCTGAAGGTCATCATCCTCGTGGCCGCCGCGGCTTCGGTGCTGCTGGCGCTGCCGTGGCTGAAGGACTCGAACACAGGCCGCTTCGAATATCCGGTGCTGATGCTGCTGGCGACGCTGGGCATGGGCATCATGGTCTCGGCCAATGATCTGCTCACGCTCTATGTCGGCCTCGAGCTCGCGGCGCTGCCCTCCTATGTGCTGGCCGCCTTCCACCGCGCCGACGAGCGTTCGGCTGAGGCCGGCCTCAAATATTTTGTGCTGGGCGCGCTGGCCTCGGGCATCCTCCTCTATGGCGTCACGCTGGTCTATGGCTTTGCCGGGTCCACCCAGCTCGACGTGATTGCCGGCATCGTTTCCGGCCAGTCCGAACGCTCGCTGGGCCTGCTGTTCGGCATCGTCTTCATCCTGTCGGGCCTCGCCTTCAAGGTGTCGGCGGTGCCGTTCCACATGTGGACGCCCGATGTGTATGAAGGCGCGCCCACGCCGGTGGCGGCCTTCTTCTCGGCGGCCCCCAAGGCTGCCGCGCTGGGCCTGATGGCGCGCGTGCTGGTGGTGGCCTTCCCCGGCAAGGTTGCGCCCGATTGGCAGCAGATCATCATGTTCATCGCCATTGCCTCGATGGCGCTGGGCGCAGTGGCGGCGGTGGCGCAATCCAACATCAAGCGCCTGCTGGCCTATTCGTCGATTGCCAACATCGGCTTTGCGCTCGTTGGCCTGTCGCCGGGCACGCCCGCCGGCATCTCGGCGCTGCTCTTCTACATCAGTGTCTATGTCGCGATGACGCTGGGCAGCTTCCTGGTGGTGCTGCAGCTGCGCACCGCCGATGGCCGCCCGGCGGAAACGCTGGCGGATTTCGCCGGCCTGTCGAAAACCCGGCCCGGCCTGGCGCTGGCGATGGCGGTGTTCATGTTCAGCCTGGCCGGCATTCCGCCGCTGCTCGGCTTCTGGCCCAAGTTCGCGGTGTTCCAGGCAGCGATCGATGCGGGCCTGATCGGCCTGGCCATCATTGGCTTCATCGCCTCGGTGGTCGCTGCCTTCTATTATCTGAGGCTCATCAAGATCATGTATTTCGACGAGCCGGCGGGCGCGGTGGAAAGCGTCGGCGGCCCGGTCAATGGCGCCATGATCGCTGCCTGCGCGCTGGTCTGCTCGCCGCTTGGCATGCTGGCGATGAGCCCGCTGGCGCTGGCCACGTCGCGGGCGGCAGCGGCGCTGTTCCCGGCTTGAGCACGCCCGCCTTTACCCACCTTGCCGAGGTGGGCTCCACCAACGATTGGCTGCTGGCCCGCGCTGAAACGCTGCCCGATGGCCATTGGGTGATCGCCGATCGCCAGACCGCCGGGCGCGGCCGCCGTGGCCGGGCGTGGAGTGATGGAACCGGCAACTTCATGGGCTCGGTGCTGGTAAAGGCTGCGGGGCCAGTGCAGCAACTGAGCTTCGTCGCGGCGCTGGCGTTGCACGGGGCGCTGGCCGGCCTCTCCGGCCAGCCTGCGCGCTTCGCGCTGAAATGGCCGAACGACCTGCTGCTCGATGGCATCAAATGCGCCGGCATCCTGCTCGAACGGCAGGGCAGCGCCGTGGGGGATGCGCTGGTGATCGGCATCGGTGTCAATCTCGCCCATCACCCCGATGGCACCGAACGCCCGGCCACCAGCCTCGCCGCCGCCGGCCTGCCGGTGCCGCCGCCGGTTGGGCTGCTGGATAAACTGGCACCGGCCTTCGCCCACTGGTGCGCGATGTGGGCACGGGACGGCTTTGCGCCCATCCGCGAGGCCTGGCTCGAACGGTCAACCGGCCTTGGCACCCGCATCGTCGCCCGGCTGGGCGCCGAGAGCCCGGAAGGCCTGTTCGAAGGGCTTGCCGAGGATGGTGCGCTGCTGATGCGGCTTGACGATGGGACCATGCGTGCCATTCACGCCGGTGAAGTCTTCGCGGTCTGAAGGGGACGATCCGATGCTGCTCGCCATCGACGTTGGCAACACCAACATCGTCTTCGCGCTCTGCGAGGGTGAGGAGATCGTTCACCGCTGGCGCATATCCACCGATGGCCAGCGCACCGCCGACGAATATGCCGTGTGGCTGCACCAGCTGATGGCGCTGGAAGGCGTTGCCATGGCCAGTGTCGATGCCGCCATCATCTCGACAGTGGTGCCGCCCACGCTGTTCAACCTGCAGCGCCTGTGCCGCAAATATTTCAATGTCGAACCGCTGGTGGTGGCCGTGGGCGGCATCGAGATGGGGCTTTCCATCGCGCTGCCCAACCCGGCGGAAGTGGGGGCAGACCGGCTGGTCAACGCGGTGGCTGCCCATGCGCTGTGGCCGGGCGAGCTCATCATCATCGATTTCGGCACCGCCACCACCTTCGACGTGGTGTCGGCCGATGGCGCCTATCAGGGCGGGGCAATCGCGCCGGGCATCAATCTTTCGATGGACGCGCTTTACCAGGCCGCCGCCAAGCTGCCGCGCATCGCCGTGGAGCCGCCGCCGGAGGGGAAAGGCGCCATCGGCAAGGGAACGGTGCACGCCATGCAGTCCGGCCTGTTCTGGGGCTATGTCGGCCTGATCGAGGGGCTGGTGGCGCGGCTGTCCGCCGAGATGCCCTCCACGCCCACGGTGATTGCCACGGGCGGTCTTGCCACCTTGTTCCAGCGCCACACGTCTGCCATTGCCCATGTCGACGGTGATCTCACCATTCGCGGTCTCATCCGCCTCCACCAACTGAACGCAAAGAACCACCACTAGATGAAACCTGGAAACGAGCTGATCTTCCTGCCGCTTGGCGGGTCGGGCGAGATCGGCATGAACGTCAATCTCTATGGCACCCAGGGCAAGTGGGTGATGGTCGATCTGGGCATGACCTTTGCCGATGCGCGCTATCCCGGCATCGATGTGGTGTTGCCGGATCTTTCCTTCATCGAGGAGCGCAGCCGTGATCTGCTCGGCATCGTGCTCACCCATGGCCATGAAGACCATATCGGCGCCATCCCCTATCTCGCCGCTGATCTCGGCGTGCCGCTCTATGCCACCCCGTTCACTGCCGGCCTGATCGCCAAGAAGCTGGAGGAGGAGGGGCTCACCGACGAGGTGAAGCTGCACGTCGTGCCCATGGGCGGCACCCTCACGCTCGGCCCGTTCGGCTTCACCTATGTGGCGCTGGCGCACTCGATCCCCGAAGGCAACGCGCTGATCATCGACACGCCCCATGGCCGGGTGTTCCACACCGGCGACTGGAAGCTGGATGATGCGCCGCTGCTCGGCTCGCCGGTCACCGAGGCTGAGCTGAAGCGCATCGGCGATGATGGCATCCTGGCGCTGGTGGGCGATTCCACCAACGTCTTCAACCCGGAAGCCAGTGGCAGCGAAAGCGACGTGAAGGATGGGCTGATGCAGCTCATCAAGGGCCGCCGCCACGGCCGCGTGCTGGTGACGACCTTTGCCAGCAATGCCGCGCGGCTGGGCACGCTGGGCGCGGTGGCCAAGGCCGCCGGGCGCGAACTGGTGCTGGCCGGCCGCTCGATGGACCGCATCGTGCAGGTGGCGCGCGCTACCGGCTATCTGAAGGCCCTGCCCGATCCCATCGACTGGGATGCGGCGATGGCGCTGCCGCGCCACAAGGTGCTGATCCTGTGCACCGGCGCGCAGGGCGAGCCGCAGGCGGCGCTGTCCCGCATCGCCGAGGACACCCACCCGTCACTGAAGCTGGAGGCCGGCGATCTCGTCGTCTATTCCTCCAAGCAGATCCCCGGCAACGAGCTGGCCATCGGCCGCGTGCAGAATGCCCTGGCGGCGCGCGGGATCGACATCGTCACCGAGAAACAGGCGCATGTGCATGTCTCGGGCCACCCCGGCCAGCCCGAGCTGGAAGCCATGTATGAATGGATCCGGCCCGAGATCGCCATCCCCGTGCACGGCGAGCGCCGGCACATGGAGGAACATGCCAAGCTGGCGCTGGCCAGCGGTGTGCAGCGCGCGCTGGTGCCGGTGAACGGCAGCGCCATCCGGCTGGCGCCCGATGGCCCGGTGCTGCTGAGCCATGAAAAGGCCGGCCGGCTGGTGCTGGATGGCGACATGATCCTGCCCGCCGATGGCGCCACCATCGTCGAGCGGCGGCGGCTGGCGCACAACGGCGTGATCGCGGTGGCCGTGGTGATCGGCAAGAATGGCCTGCCGGCCGCCACGCCGCAGGTGAGCGCCCACGGCGTGCCGGTGGAGGAGGACAAGGCCGAGTTTCTCGCCGCCTGTGCCGAGGCGGCCGAAGCTGCCGCCGCGAAAGGCGATCCAAAGCGCGGCGCCCAGTTCGCCGAGGCCATCCGCGTGGCCGTGCGCCGCGTGGCCCGCGAATGGACCGGCAAGAAGCCGGTGACCGAGGTGCAGGTGATCCGCCTGTGAAAGTGCAATCGGCAGCGGCGATCTACCTGCTGTTCTGGACGATCACGCTGTTCGCCGTGCTGCCGTTCGGGGTGAGGACTCCTGACGAAGCCGGCAGCGAGGCGGTGCCGGGGCAGGCCAGCTCGGCCCCCGTGAACCCGATGATCTGGAAGAAGCTGGCCTGGACGACGCTGATCAGCGCCATCCTGTTCGGCCTGTTCGCCTTGAACTATGCCTATGGCTGGGTGGAGCTGGACGATGTGCCCTTCTGGCGCACGCATGGGCCCTACGCGCCGGGGCAGAGGTAGCAGAATTGCCTCCGGCGGGCAGGGGCTGAGCCCCTGCACCCCGTTGTTCTTGGTCGGTGCATGATGGCCGCGTTGGGTGCGGAGCGGTCAGTCCGCTTCTGGCACTGGCAGCTGCTGTTGCCGCCATTCGTCAGCCGTGATCTCCCACAATTCCGCCGCGAGGCGGCCAGACACAAAGTCCCGCTCGCCGTACCAGATCACCCGCATGCCGCCCTTTTCTGAGATCGCTCGGGAGGCCGCGTTGCCGGAGGCCTTTGGCACCCGCAGCACCTCCTGACCAAGTGTGTCGAACCAGAATCCGGTCACGGCGTTGCATGCCTCGCTCATCAGCCCCCTGCCCTGCCAGGCCGGATCAAGCCAGAAGCCCCGGTTGTCGTCGACTTTCCGCATGAGACTGATCATGCCGATAAGCTCGTTGGGATTTTCCTTGGGGCGGATTGCCCAATGAAACTCCCGGCCGCTCTCCATATTTGGAAGCGCATGGTCGCGGACATATGTCAGCGCGCCATCCGCCGGATATGGCCATGGCACTGTGGCAGCGAGGTGGCGAACAATCTCCCAAACTGGGAAACGACGCTGAATGTCAGGAGCATCAGCGAGAACCAATGGCGTCAGGATGAGACGCTGTGTTTCAAGGGGAGCAAACATCTGCACAACCTGCAATGATGATACGATTATTGGACGCATATAATGGTTGGCGGTGTCAACGTTTGCGTGCCTGGCCTGCCACATTGGTTGCGACAGGCAGGCCGTTGGCCAGCCACATGCCTGCTGTGAGGCGCAGCCATCGATCTGGGGAGCGGCCGACATTGGGGCGCAAGCGGGCTGCATCCAAACTTACGGGTGCAGGGTCTGCGACCCTGCCCGCCGGAGGCATTGCTTAGTTAAACCGCCCCGCCGCCTGGCCAATCGCCAGATAGAGCTTGCCCAGCGTGGACGACAGCAACGTCGCGCCCAGCGCCTCGCCGCCGCGTTCCGGCACCACGTCGGCCACCAGCGTCTCGAAGTCGGCGAGATAGCGGCTGGCTTCGGTGCGGAATTCCTGGTCGTGGGTGAAGTGGCGCAGGAACATGCGGCCGGCACCGCGATCGAGGCCGATGGCCAGCCGGCGGGCAATGGCGCTGCGGTCACCGGCGGCATAATCGGCCCAGATCTTGTCGTCGATGTCGAAGTCCAGCAGCTCGGCCATGTTGACGGCGCTGGCCTGCAGGCTGTCGATCAGGCTGTTGGCGCGGCGGCCAAGCGCGTTCCTCGCCCGGAGTTCTGCGCGGGTTTCCACCGCGTCAACATGGGTTTCGACTTCGGAGATGGTGCGCGTGAGCGCCACCAGCCGCTGCGCCACCCGCTCGGCGGCGGCCTGGGCGGCGTTGGCGGCGCGGTTCTGGGCGCCCACCAGTTCCTCGATGCGGCTGCGGATCGGCCCGGCGAAAGCCAGTTCCGTGCGGTCGATGGCGGAGCGTTCGAGCGCGCTTTCGGCCTCTGCGATCACGCCGGCCAGTGCCTGGCGCATGGCGCCGGCGGCGGCATCGGCGATCTGGCGCACGCGTCCAAAGGTTTCGGCAAGCTCGCCAGACGCGGTGAGGCCCACGCGGCTGGTGCCATCCTCCAGCTCGCGCATCTGGGCCAGTGCGCTGCTGATCGCATCGGCCAGACCCGTGGTGCTGGCATCGAGCGCAGCGCGGGCGGCGTTCAGTTGCTCGCTGGCGCCTTCGATGCTGCTGCTGCTCGCCGCCAGCGGTTCCGCCAGCGTGGCAGCGCCGGCCTGCAAGGCGGCCAGCCGTTCTTCGAGGCTGGCGACCAGCGACTGGCCGGCTGGCAGCTGCTCGTCAAGCAGAGCCATGGCGGCTTCGGCTTCGCGGCCCATCGCCGCCAGCCGTTCGTGCACCCCTTCCAGCACGGACTCCGCTTCGCCCAGCGGCGTGGTGATGCCGGCGGCGCTGGCCTTGGCCTCGCCGATGCGGGCATCCAGCCCGGCCAGCGCGCTTTCGTTGTCGGCCATCACCTGGCCAAGCCGCTGCGCAAGCCCTTCGATGCGGCCGGCCAGATCGTCCACCAGTTCCTGCGTGGAACGGCTGGTGGCCTCGATATCCTGGGTGATGCGGCCGGCGACGCCCTGCAGGGCCGACAGCCGTTCCTCCAGCGCCCGCGCCGCCTCGCCGCCGATATGATCGAGCGTGGTGCGCGCCTGATCGACGGTGGCGAGCAGGGCGCTGGTCTGCGCCTGGATCGCCTCGCGCGTGGTGTCGACCGCGTTGCCGGTGCGCTGGAAGGCGGTGTCCAGCTCGTTGCTGAGCGCGCCGAGCGGCGTCGCCACCGCATCGCGCGCCTGGGCGGCAGCGTCGGCCATGGCCTTCAGGCTGGCCTGGCTGGCTTCGGTGAGCTGGTTGATCTCGCCGCGGCTGGCCTGCGCGGCGGCGCGCGCCTCGGCCTCTGCTTCGCTGGCGCGGGTGTAGAGGCTGGCCAGCAGCGTTTCGGTTTCGGCAAGCTGGCTGCGCAGCTGGTTGTCGGCGCGGGACAACAGCTGCAGCAGGGTCTCGGCCTGGGCGTTGGCGGCTGGCACCACGCCGGCCACATGCTCGCCGGCGTTCACCGCAGCGGCCACGGTCTCAGCCAGCCGGCTGTTGCTGGCATCCAGCGCGCTGGTGATGCGGGCCAGCGAGGCCGTGTGGCTCGAAACCGGGGTTTCCATCGCCGCCATCTTCGCGGTCGCGGCTTCGAGCTGGCCTTCCAGCCGGGCGAGCGCTTCGGCGCTGTGCTCCAGCCACTCGGCGGCCTGCTGGGTTCGGGCATCGGCGATGGCGGCGCGGGCGGCGGCGACGGCGCCGGCATCGCGCAGTTGCACCACGGCGAGGATGGCCACGGCCAGCGGGCCGGCCAGGATCGCCAGCGCCGCCAGCAGGCCGGCGGTGTCGGCGCCCATGTCGATCCTGCCGGTCACCCCGCCCCAGGCGGTGATCAGTGCCGCGGTCCAGGCCAGGCTGGCAAGGATGGCGACGATCCACGGCCAGCGCCGGGTCGGGAGAGGCGTGAAGGGGTCGTCCATGAAAATCTTACAAAACAGGAAAGGGGCCGCCGTTCAAGACGGCGGCCCCCGATTGTGGCCCCTTGGCTGACGATTCTTGTGGGTATCCCTCAGCCGCGCTTTTCGATCGGCACATAATCGCGCATGGGATGGCCGGTGTAGAGCTGGCGCGGGCGGCCGATCTTCTGGTCGGTGTCTTCCATCATCTCGGTCCACTGGGCGATCCAGCCGGTCGTGCGGGCCAGCGCGAACAGGGCGGTGAACATCGAGGTGGGGAAGCCGATCGCCGACAGGATGATGCCCGAATAGAAGTCCACGTTGGGATAGAGCTTCTTCTCGATGAAATAGTCATCCGACAGCGCGATGCGCTCCAGCTCGCGCGCGGTGTCCAGCACCGGATCGGAAATGCCCAGCGTGTCCAGCACCTTGGTGGCCGTCGCGCCGAGCACCTTGGCGCGCGGATCATAGTTCTTGTAGACGCGATGGCCAAAGCCCATCAGGCGGAACGGATCATCCTTGTTCTTGGCGCGGGCGATATATTCGGGGATGCGCTCCGGCCGGCCGATCTCGCGCAGCATTTCCAGCGCCGCCTCGTTGGCGCCGCCATGCGCCGGGCCCCACAGGCAGGCGATGCCGGCGGCGATGCAGGCAAACGGGTTGGCCCCCGACGAACCGGCCAGCCGCACCGTGGAGGTGGAGGCGTTCTGCTCGTGATCGGCGTGCAGGATGAAGATCTTGTCGAGCGCGTCTTCCACCACCGGGTTGATGATGTAGGGCTCGGCCGGCACGCCGAACGTCATGCGCAGGAAATTGCCGGTGTAGCTCAGCGAGTTGTCGGGATAGAGGAAGGGCTGGCCGACCGAATATTTATAGGCCATCGCGGCGATGGTCGGCATCTTGGCGATCAGCCGGTGGCAGGCGATCTCGCGCTGCTTGGGATCATGGATGTCGGTCGAGTCGTGATAGAAGGCCGAAAGCGCGCCAACGACACCGCACATGATCGCCATCGGGTGCGCATCGCGGCGGAACCCGCGATAGAAGGTGGCCAGCTGTTCATGCACCATGGTGTGGCGCGTGATCAGATACTTGAACTCGTCATGGTCCCTGGCGTTCGGCAGGTCGCCGTGCAGCAGCAGATAGGCGACTTCGAGGAAGCTCGACTTTTCGGCCAGCTGCTCGATCGGGTAGCCGCGGTGCAGCAGGATGCCCTGATCGCCATCGATATAGGTGATCTTCGATTCGCAGCTGGCGGTGCTGGTGAAGCCGGGATCATAGGTGAAGCGCCCGGTGTTGCCATAAAGCCTGCGGATGTCGATCACCTCGGGGCCGACACTGCCGGCCTGCACCGGATAGTCGGCGGCCTTGCCATCGATGCTGATGTTGGCAGTCGTCATGCGCGTCTTCCCCTTGATCTCATTCACTGTACCCGGGCATCGTCGATCCGCCCCAGCACCTCGTCCCTGCCCAGGATCGCCATCACCTCGAACAGTCCGGGCGACTGCGCCGCACCGGTTACAGCGGCGCGCAGCGGCTGGGCGATCTGGCCGAGCTTCAGCCCTTCGCCCTCTGCCAGTGCCCGTGCGGCCTGTTCCAGCGCGGCCACCGACCAGTCTTGCTGGGCGGCGAACGCTGCCCGGGTGCGGTCAAGCAGTCCCGGTGTCGCAGACGCTAGCAGCTTGACCGCGCTCTCGTCCATGGGGATTGGGCGGGTGCGAAGCCAGAAAAGCGATCCGTTGGTCAAGTCATTCAGATTGCTCGCCCGCTTCTTCATCTCGGGCATGGTGCGCTGCAAAAGTGACAGGTCAGCCTGCGTCAATTCGCGCCCAAGCGCGGCGGCGACTCCGGGGGCGATCAGCGCCACCAGCCGGGCATCATCGGCGGCCCGCATATAATGGCCGTTGAGGTTTTCCAGCTTCTTGAGGTCAAAGCGTGACGGCGAACGGCCCACGGCGTCGAGATCGAACCAGCCGATGGCGTCCTCGCGGCTGATGATCTCGGCATCGCCATGGCCCCAGCCCAGGCGCAGCAGGTAATTCTCCACCGCTTCCGGCAGCAGGCCCAGCTCGTCGCGATAGGCATCCACCCCCAGCGCGCCATGGCGCTTGGACAGCTTGGCGCCATCGCTGCCGTGGATCAGCGGGATATGGGCATAGACCGGCTGCGGCCAGCCGAGCGCCCGGATCAGCGCCAGCTGGCGGAAGGCGTTGTTGAGATGGTCATCGCCGCGGATCACGTGCGTCACGCCCATGTCGTGATCGTCCACCACCACGGCCAGCATGTAGGTGGGCGTGCCATCGGAGCGCAGCAGCACGAAATCATCCAATTCGGCGTTGTTCACCGTCACCGGGCCCTGCACACGATCCTGGATGGTCACGCTGCCTTCGCGCGGGGCCTTCAGGCGGATCACATAGGGCTTGTCGTTCGGCCAGTCCGTGCGGTCACGCCAGCGGCCATCATAGCGGATTGGCTGCTTCGCCGCGCGCTGCGCCTCGCGCAGGGCTTCCAGTTCCTCGGGCGTCGCATAGCAGCGATAGGCGTGGCCTGTCTCCAGCAGCTGGCGCGCCACTTCGGCATGGCGGGCGGCACGGGCAAACTGATAGACCACCTCGCCATCCCAATGGAGTTTCAGCCAGCTCATGCCATCGAGGATGGCGGCGATGGCGGCATCGGTGGAACGGGCGCGATCGGTGTCCTCGATCCGCAGCTTGAACTCGCCGCCGTGATGGCGGGCGAACAGCCAGTTGAACAGCGCGGTGCGGGCGCCGCCAATGTGCAGGAAGCCGGTGGGCGAGGGGGCAAAGCGGGTGACAACCTTGCCCGTGGTGGCGGTGCTTGCGCTCATGCGCGTTTCATCCAATGCTGGTGTTTGCAGGGTCTTGCCGGGAGGGGCAGGCGGAAAATCAGGCGGGTGGTTAGCAGAACGGGCACGGCCATTCAAACATCACGGCAGGCAGGCGAGGCGGGGGCCGGGCTCTCGTCGGCGCTGTCCCTTTGGTTGACCGCCGAACGTGACCGGCTGCCGCTGTGGCTGCCCGTGGCGATGGCGGCCGGCATCGCGCTGTGGTTCGCGCTGCCACTGGCGCCCTGGCGACTGGCGGCGGCAGTGGCGGCGATGGCGGTGGGGCTGGGCGCCCTGCTGGCCGGCCGGCGCTGGCCGGCGGGCCTGGCGCTGATGCTGCTGGCCGGCATGCTGGCCTGCGAGGCGCGGGTGGCGCTGGCCAGCCACAATGTGCTGAAAGCGCGCAGCTTCGTGACGCTGGAGGGCCTGGTGCTGGCGGCCGAGCCGCGCCCGTTCGGCGGGCAGCGGCTGGAGGTGCGCGCGCTGGCGCCGCTGCCCGATGGCGTGGAGCGGGTGCAGATCACACTTAGAGGCGAGGCACCGCCAGTGCCGGCGGGCGCGCGGGTGCGGCTGCGGGCGCTGCTGTCGCCGCCGGCCGGCGCCGCCGTGCCCGGCGGGCACGACAGCGCGCGCCGGCTGTGGTTTGCCGGCATCGGTGCCACCGGTGTCGCGCTGGGGCCGGTGCAGGTGACACGTGGGCCGCCGCCCGGCCCGGCGCTGTGGCTGGAAGGCCGCCGCAGCGACTTGCAGGCGCTGATCCGCGAACGGCTGCCGGGCGAGGCCGGCGCCGTGGCGGCGGCGTTCATCACCGGCCGGCAATCGGCGATTCCGCCGGCCACCGCCCAGGCGATGCGCGATGCCGGGCTGGCGCATCTGCTCTCGATCTCCGGCCTGCACATCGCTGTGGTGGTGGGCGGGGTGGCGCTGCTGGCGCGCCGGCTGCTGGCGCTGTGGCCCTGGCTGGCGCTCAGGGTGCCGCTGCCCACCCTTGCATTGGCACTGGGGGCGCTGGCCGGCGCCTACTACACCGTGCTGGCCGGGGCGCAGGTGCCGACGGTGCGCGCCGCGGTGGCGGCCGGCATCGTGGTGATCGGCATGATGCTGGGCCGGCAGGCACTGTCCCTGCGGCTGCTGGCGGCGGCGGCGCTGCTGATCCTGGCGGTGCGCCCCGAAGCGCTGCTCGGCGCCAGCTTCCAGATGAGCTTTGCGGCGGTGATTGCCATTGTCGCGCTGTATGAAAGCCGCCTTGGCCGCTGGCTGGCCGAGGTGCGTGACGAGGAAGCCTGGTGGCAGCGGTTCCTGCGCGGGGCGGCGGCGCTGCTGGCCAGCGGGCTCGTGGCGGAACTGGCGCTGTCGGGCATCGGCCTCTATCATTTCGGGCGCAGCGGCTTCTATGGCATCGCCGCCAACCTGATCGCCATCCCGTTCACCAGCTTCGTGGTGCTGCCGTCACTGCTGGCAGCGCTGCTGGCCGAGCTCTTGGGCCTGGCGTGGCTGTGGCCGCTCGCCGGCTGGGCGATGCAGCGGCTGATCGATCTGGCCGATCTGACGGCGGCCTTGCCGGGCGCGGTGGTGCACAGCGCCGCCATCCCGGCGCCGTCCTATGCGCTGGGCGTGGCCGGCGGCCTCTGGCTGGCGCTGTGGCGCAGCGGCGCGCGCTGGTTCGGCCTCGTGCCGCTCGCCGCCGCCGTGCTGCTGGCGAGGGCCGCGCCGCTGCCCGATCTGCTGATCAGCCGCGATGGCCGCCATGTCGCGGTCCGGCTGGCCGATGGCCGCCTTGCCTATAGCCGGGAACGGGTGGGGAGCTTCCTGAAGGACAGTTGGGCGGAAAGCGTGGGGGCGGATCCCGAAGCCGCGCTGTGGCTGGGGCAATTGCCATCTGCGCGCTGTTCGCCTGATGCCTGTGTGGCGGATGTGGAGCGGGAGGGACGGCGCTGGCGGCTGCTCGCCACCACCAGCCGCAATTTCATCGCACGGCCCGTGTTCGAGCCGGTCTGTGCCAGTGCAGACATCATCGTTGCGGATCGCCGGATGCCGGCCTGGTGCCGGCCGCGCTGGTTGATGCTGGATACGGCGGCGCTGAGGTCAACCGGGGCAGTGGCCATCCATCTTGAAACAGGGGCCGTGGTGACAGCGGCCGGCGCGCAGGATGACCGGCCCTGGCATCAAGGTGAAGGGCAGGCGCGTCAGGCGTTGCCGAGGCGGCGCTGACGCCTGGCCATCGCGCCCACCATGCCAAAGCCGGCAATCAGCATGGCCCAGCTGCCGGGTTCCGGCACGGGATCAAGATAATTGTAGATGATCTCGAACTCGCCATTGACCGTGCCGGTGGCCGTGCCCGACAGGCTGCCCTGGCCGCCACCGGTGAACACCGCGGTCGACACGAAGTTGCTGAGCTGGTGCACCAGCGACAGCGAACCGGTGCCGACATAGGGCGAGAAATTGGTGGGCGAGATCGTGTTGATCACGGTGCCGCCGAGCTGCCCGGTGG
>ERZ1066121.98-NODE-98-length-79333-cov-9.983097_pt1 | contig 79333 bp, 57 predicted proteins | sample MGYA00382768_ERZ1066121 | MGnify/ENA primary metagenome ERZ1066121 (study PRJEB33369, sample SAMEA5778351) | biofilm metagenome | biome: Industrial cooling water; feature: Water cooling tower basin; material: Biofilm | place: United Arab Emirates | collected...
AATCATAAAGTAAAGGCGGGGAGTAATCATCCGATTTGTAGCGTAGCGCCATCACAAAACCGGCAACTAAACCGCCCAAATGTCCTTCCCATGAAATTCGCTGTTCTATTCCCGGAAATACGTACCACACCATACTGCCATACAGAAAGACTGCAAGCAAGGACAAGGCAATTAATCGGTAATAACCGGTGCGAACACCCTTAAAAAATATAAAGCTAACGAGCGCATATATGAGGCCGCTTGCGCCGACATGATAACTCTCACGTCCGATAATCCAGGTAATTGCGCCCGACGCCAAAATTCCGATGAACAGTACTTTCAGGGCAAATTTTCTGTAAAAATATACCAGCGCTGCCAGGAGGACCAGCAAGGGCAATGAGTTATTGTAAAGGTGTTCGATATTTCCATGCGCAAGCCAACTAAGCGCAATACCGGGAAGGCCTTCTAAATGTCTGGGCAGAATTCCGATTACCGTCAGGTCTAAATTCCAGCGCAACTCGATCCAGAACGCTATCCAAAGTAAAAGAACAAAGAGTAGCGGTGTCAGAAGAACGGCCGGCGTAAATCGAAAATGCTGGTCCATGATTGTGTTTCGATCGCGATAGTCAAATATACAACCAAAAGAAGCCGCCTGCTATTTTGTCAGCCGCAACGTCAAGCAAAGAATTATCTTTGCAACATGGATACACCGCTTGCAGAACGAATCCGACCTCAGACTTTGGCTGATTATATCAGTCAGGAACACCTCGTTGGACCGGACGGTATCATCACGCGACAGTTATCCACCGGCAGCATATCTTCATTGATCTTTTGGGGTCCTCCGGGCACAGGCAAAACCACACTTGCGCAAATCATCGCTCAGGAATCGAAGCGTCCTTTTTTTATACTTTCCGCCATTAACAGCGGTGTAAAAGATGTCCGCGAAGTAATTGATAAAGCAAGGCAGTCGGGTGGTCTTTTCTCCGGCAGAAATCCGATTTTATTTATTGACGAAATACACCGCTTTAGCAAGTCGCAACAGGATTCTCTTTTGGCTGCAGTTGAAAAAGGATGGGTAACGCTGATCGGTGCTACTACAGAAAACCCGAGCTTTGAAGTCATTCCGGCATTGCTTTCCCGCTGTCAGGTTTATACGCTCAATGCGTTCACACGGAATGATTTGGAGCGGCTGCTGCATCGGGCCATGGAGCGCGATGCTTTACTCAAGTCAAAAAACATCGTATTAACTGAAACAGAGGCCTTATTGCGACTGTCTGGAGGGGATGGCCGAAAATTGCTTAATGTTTTCGAGCTCGTCGTTAACGCAGCAAATACTCCGGAAATCAATGTTACCAACGAGCTAGTTCTAAAATTTGCCCAGCAAAATACGGTACTGTATGACAAAACAGGCGAACAGCACTACGATATCATTTCCGCATTTATCAAAGCTATTCGCGGGAGCGACCCCAACGGCGCGGTCTACTGGCTGGCCCGAATGATTGAAGGGGGTGAAGATGTAAAATTCATAGCCCGCCGCCTTTTGATTCTTGCTGCTGAGGATATCGGCAATGCCAATCCAACGGCTCTCGTTATTGCCAATTCAACTTTTCAGGCGGTAGCGGTTATAGGAAATCCGGAAAGCAGAATTGTACTTAGTCAGTGCGCGGTCTACCTGGCCACTTCTCCGAAAAGCAATTCATCGTACATGGCCATTAATAAGGCGCAACAAATCGTGAAACAGACCGGCGATCTGCCGGTTCCGATTCATTTGCGAAATGCCCCGACGAAACTGATGAAGGAATTGGGTTATGGCGAGGAGTATAAATACGCCCATGATTACGCCAACAATTTTGCGGAACAAGAATTCTTACCGGACGCTATTGGCGGTACTAAGTTGTACGATCCCGGGCAGAACGCGCGGGAGCAAAGCAATCGCGATTTTTTGCGCAATCGCTGGAAAGACAAATACGGATATTAGAATTTAACTGTATACGTTCGCGTATGTTTGGCGCCCTGCTCAAAAAATTCGTACACCCAGACATCGCCTTGCTTGAGAAATACCCCGGATGTATTTTCGTCTGTCGCACTGTACACGTGTTCCTGTGATGTAGTATAAATTTTAAGAACGATACGAGGCGTCGAATCAATCAGTTGGTATCCGTTAGCAATCGGCTGCGCATACAAAACCGGAGTTTCAAAGGTTTCTTTCAGAACCACGGTCTGTTGGGCAGCGCGCAGGTCGACAATCTCCGGTGGAGATTCCTGGCCGCTAATTCTACCCTCCCCGATTGACTTCAGTGCCATTCCAAGTGCTTTTCGGTATGCGATCTGATTATTTTTATTTTTATCCGATCCGGTGGCCGATTGAAATACGATCTTGTTGTTGCAGTCCTTTAGTTCGACTTGCAGTTTAGTGATAAACATCGAACTGGAACCCTTGACGTCGACGTACAATTTTTCGCAATTCTTTGCTCCGTCGTCCGGAAGTGCCTGACCACTCATCAACACAACATAGCCGATTTGCTGAAAATAGGCTTTGGTTATGGCATTTAAATCAAACTGTCCGGGCTTTTCCTGCACAGAAAAACGCTCGGGAATTACGACATACTTAAAATCCGTCATTTGTTGCGCGGTGGCCATCCAGGTGCACAATAGCAGAATCAGCACTCTCATAAAATTGATTTTAGTTCGGTGAGTTCAAAAATCTGCCGCACGCTCCGATCGCCACAGGCTACAGGATTATACAATATCGCGTGCATGCCGCAATTCAATGCGCCGCGGACATCGGCATCGATGCAATCGCCTATCATGATACTGGCACTGCATGTAGCATCTGCTACCCGAAGAGCGTGCTCAAAAATCGCGGGGTTGGGCTTTTTAACTCCGGCGGATTCTGAATCGGTGATTGTCGTAAAATAATCGAGCAGCGTCGCGTTCTTTAACTTGTGATATTGTACCTGCGCAAATCCATTGGTGATGATATGCAATTTATACCGGCCGTGGAGATAGCACAAAACTTCGGCCGCCCCGGGAAGAAGGTGATTAAACTGGGGTAGATAATGAATATACCCTTCAGAAATCTTTTCGATTATTTCCGGTTCGAACGTCATATCGATGGCCGCAAATGCTTCATTTAATCTCCCGAACCTCAGTTCTTGTTGCGAGATCAGGCCATCCCGATAGCGCGTCCAGTATTTAAGATTAATCGGAACGTAGTGTTCCAAAAAAGCATCCATTTCGATGTCAATGCCGTTTTGGCGGAAAACGGTGTCAAAGGCAAGCGCAGAATTTTTCTCAAAATCCCATAGCGTGTGATCCAAATCAAAGAAAACATCGGTAATCGATTGCATGCTTAATCTCCTTTTACCACAACGGCATCGTCAATGTTGTAAATCCAATCATCTACATTATTTTCATTCACCCGGAAAGTCCCCTCGATGGTAACATACTGATCGGTTTTATATTTTTTCGGCTTTCGAAACTTTAGCCCGGCAATAGTTTCGGGGCCGGCTTTGCCACAAAAAAAGCAAGCGGCAAAAACATTTTTGCTAAGAGCATAATTGACATTGTCAATCGGAACGATAAATCCGGTCAGAACTACTTTCTTTTTGTGCAGACTTTTCAGCTTTGGATTTACCACAGGGTAGTTTACTTCTCCGTATTCTTTGTGTGGCTTCTTAACAAATTTAATCAGCCCCAGCATTTTCCAGTTTAATGTATCGGGAGACTTCGCAATTTCTGACATTGTTCTTTGCTCCGGGATCTTTACATCCGGTACAAGAGTTAATGTTAGCACAGAAAATACAATAATAAAAGATTTAAGCATTGGCTAATGTTTTTGAAATATTCAGACTGTATGCCTTGATTGCCGGAACCAGCGCCGCAATAAAGCCGGTAAAGATAGTGAGCAAAAATAAAAGTCCTTCTTCTTCCCAAAGGACTTCCAGCGGGCTGAATGTCATTTTATACTCGTCAGACGCAATGCCCGAGATCACATATAACGCGATTCTTCCGGAAATTATTCCGAATACAAAACCAATGACACACAGAAACAGACTTTCAAACACGATAAGTTTTAGCAAATGGAACCTTCCTGCTCCACTGATACGCATCAGCGCAAACTCGTATTTACGCTCTTTCAGTGTATTGTACAGCGCAATGAAAATACTGATGCCGGAAATCAACATGATGCCATACGCTAAATACTGCAGCGCCTGAATTCCTACGCCAAAAAGCGTGAAAAGTCGATTTACCTCAACTGCGGGCGAGGCCACCTGCATATTTGTATTTGCAGCGATGAGTCGGGGCCAGGTTACAAGTGCCATTTTATTTCTCATTTTCAGCAAAACCGCGGTAATCTCCCTTGTTTCCGGCTGCGCGTGCGCGGTTTCCGATGATTGGTCCGAGTGGTTATGATCATGGGCATCGGAATGCTCGTGCTCATGATTACACGCTTCTGAATGAACATGGTCGTCGGTAACCTCTTCGCTATGGTCGTGCGAACCGTGTACGGCCCAGACGGAGGAAAGATTCGACAATATGAGGTTATCAATTACTTTCCCGGTGGGTTTTAGTATGCCGGTGATGACATAAGGATGATCTTCGTGCACCTCACCGCCTTCCACATCGCCGTGTGAACCTAAGAATTTTTGTCCGACTTTCAGCCCGAGCTTTTCCGCGATGGCGTTTCCGACAACCACTTCAAAATCTTTCTGAAACATTGTCCCGGAAAGCAATGTGGCTCCGTATTTCTGAGAATATTCCGGCGTAGTGCCTACGATTTTGAATCCGCGGTAATTATCACCGAATGACAACGGAATGGCACTTTGAACAAATGGATTTTTCATCCACACCTGTGCCGAATCCAGGGGAATGTTACCCGTGGGTGCATCCATTTGATAAACGGATGACAGTATTAATTGTAGCGGACTGCCTTTGGCGCCGAGTACGAGGTCGATGCCATCGATGTTATCCGAGAACTTTTTTTCAAATTGATTTTGTAATAGCAAGAGCAACGAAATAATCGCTACGGATGCTGTAAGTAAAACCAGACTTAATGCAGTATTCAGCGGACGATACCGGATGTTTTTAAGGGCTGTCTTTGCAATCATAAAACCACGGAATTAGTAAACTGTTCTTTTAACCGCTGATCGTGCGTAACGATAATCAGTGCTGCACCATATTCCTGCGAAAGTTTTTTCAACAACTGCGTAACGATTGCAGCATTTTCGTCGTCCAGACTTGACGTTGGTTCGTCGGCAAGTACCAGTGAGGGGGAAGTTATCAGCGCACGTGCGATGGAAATCCTTTGCTTTTGTCCGATGCTGAGCTGGCTTGTATATTTGGCCGCATGATCTCTTAGATCAAGTTCTGCAAGCAGTTGTAGGGCGCGGTCGGAATTCTGATTTCCGGTCGCTAACCACGATGCCAATTGCAAATTTTCAAGTACTGATAACGCCGCTACAAAATGCGATTCCTGCAATATCATTCCGATTTGCCGCCCGCGGAAGGCGTCAAGCTGGCGTTCGGACAGACTTTCGAGTGCAGTACCGGCAATGGATACCGAGCCTGACGAAGGTCGGAGTAAACCGCCCAGCAAATGTAATAATGTAGTTTTTCCCGTGCCGGACTTTCCGGTTATCAGCAGTGATTCCCCTTTATCGCAGCGCAAATCCGGAAAAGTAAATCTGGCGGCCGGGGAGTAAGAAAATGATAGGGATTGCGTTTGAATCATGGCAGCATAACTTCGAAGCTAAAATACTGCTTTTCCTGTACGGGATTGCTTATAAAAAGTCTAATACAGCACCTTTCGCATTTTTTTAGCACTTGCTTACAGCAATCCGTCATCCGCAAAACTTAAATAGGCTTTTTCGGTGACGATAACGTGATCCAATACCCGAAGGTCGAGAAGTTCAGCCGCTTTCTGTATTTTTCGGGTGATGCTCTTATCTGCTTCGCTTGGCGTTAGCGCTCCTGACGGATGGTTATGCACAAGAATGAGGCCCACCGCATTGTGCTCAAGAGCCGGTTTGAGCGCTAGCCGAATATCTACCACCGTTCCGACGATGCCGCCTTTGCTGAGCTGCATTTTGAACACAATTTTATTGGAATTGTTAAGGTAGATAACCCAGAATTCCTCGTGCAGCAAATCGCCGAGAACGGGCTGCATAAGGTGAAATACCGACGCGCTGGAAGAAATTTTTTGGGTTTCGGCTAATTCAGATTCGCGGCGGCGTTTACCCAATTCAAGCGCGGCTGCAATGGCTACTGCTTTTGCCTGACCCACACCGCGAAAATCCATCAACTGCCGCACGGTAAGTCGGCCAAGCGAATTCAGATTATAATCGACGGTTGACAGAATGCGTCGTGCCAAACCAACCGCCGATTCGCTCCGGCTTCCTGAACCCAGAATTGTAGCCAGCAGTTCGACATCGGTCAGTGCGCCTTTGCCTTTTAAAAGCAGTTTTTCACGGGGGCGGTCGTCCTCAGCCCATTGGCGAATCGGAATTACATTTGAATCTGACATGATTTTTTTTGGACGAATGTAATCCGCTACAGCAATGTGCAATTACGGGAAAACCGTACTACATCAATTTTTTTACATCGTCAAAGTTCAGTCCGCCGTAATTTCCGGAGCTCATCAGCACTAATGCAGCATTGGTAAGATCAAGTCGGAACAAAAACTCCTGAAATTCCCTTGGATCTGTAAATACCTTTAAATCATCGCGATTAAACGCTTTCGAGATTTGTTCCGCTGAAATCGGCTCAAGTTTTTTAATGCTAACGGCATCCAGCGAATAAAAAACTGCGGCAACATCCGCATCCTGCAGCGCTCCGTCGTACTGCGATAAAAATTCCGGATTAAGACTGCTGTACGTATGCAATTCGAGGCAGGCAATCAGGGTTCGATCCGGATACTGTTCCCGAACCGCTTTTGTGGTAGCGGCCACCTTGCTGGGCGAATGAGCAAAATCTTTGTATGCTACCTTTCCGGGCGCCTCCGCAATTTTCTCCAATCGCTTGCTTGCACCTTTAAAGGAGGCAATCGCCTGATAGAAGTCGTCCTCATCCACGCCCATGTTCTGACACACCCACTTTGCACCGGCCAGATTACTTAAATTATGTTTTCCGAATATTTCCACCGGCAACGGTCCGTCCGGCGTATGCAGCAAGGTCCGACCGTCTTTAATTTCAAATTCCGGCGTGTTGTAGGGCAACTTGCGGATTGGCGCTGCGGATTCTTCCGAAATTTTGGCCACCACCTCATCTTCCGCGTTGTAAATCAATATTCCGCCATTGGTAATTTGACGGATGAAAATTTCAAATTGTTCGACATAGTTATCGAATGTTGGGAAAACGTTGATATGATCCCATGCAATGCCCGAAATCAGCGCAATGTTTGGCTTGTAAAGATGAAATTTCGGGCGGCGATCTGTTGGCGAGGAAAGGTATTCATCGCCCTCGAGCACCATGAAATCAGCATCATCGGTAATTCGAACCATCGTGTCGAATCCCTCCAATTGCGCCCCTACCATGTAATCAACCTCAATATTATGGTAGTGCATCACATGTAAAATCATGGATGTGATGGTGGTTTTTCCGTGGGATCCGCCAATTACAACGCGTGTTTTCTCTTTTGACTGTTCGTACAAAAATTCAGGGTAGGAATATATGTTCAGTCCGAGCTCCTGTGCGCGCAGTAACTCGGGATTATCCGGCCGTGCGTGCATTCCGACGATGACGGAGTCTATTTCAGGAGTAATTTTTTCCGGAAACCAGCCCATTTCAGCGGGTAAAATATTTTTCTTTTTTAATCGGGACAGCGAAGGTTCAAAAATAGCATCGTCGCTTCCGGTAACACGATGCCCTTTTTCGAGAAGCGCCAAAGCGAGATTATGCATGGCACTTCCTCCAATGGCAATAAAATGAGTGTGCATTATTTAAGTTTTTCGTAGGCCTCCATGATGGATTTTGCCTTTTCGGGTTGATTGCTTTTCGTATAAAACTCAGCTAAGCGTAAGTAAGTGGTTTTTGAATTGCCGACAGACAGCGCTTTTTTAAAGTAAGCTTCTGCTTCGCGGTTCTGCCGCTGATCTTCAGCGATCCGGCCCTTTGCGAGGTATCCGTCGACCGGTGAAATATTTAAAAGTCTGTCTGCATAATACCGTGCTTTCTTGGTACTTCCCCCTGCGAACGAGGGTAATTGCAGGTTGAATTCGATTAAGGCCCAATGTGCACCAATATGCCGCGGATCCAGTTCGATGGCGTGTTCAAAGGCGGAACGGATATCGTCGATTAAACCTAATGCTTTAAACTTATTGGACTCTTTAGCCACCATGCCCATTGCACCGCCATATTTGTAATGATAATCTGCGACTGCCGGCTTCAACTTTCGCAGTTTTGCAAAATACTCCATGGATACGGGCCATTTTTTTTCTTCCGCGGCAATTTCGCCTAATAAACTTAACGTACCGACATGATTCGGATGTTTAGCAGCGTACGGTTCCAAAACGGATTTAGCTTGCTTAAACCGGCCTTGTTCGTATAGTTTTTTCCCTTCCAGATAGGCGTCCTGGGAAAATCCGGAAATGGTAAATAATAACAATAGGGCAAGGATCAACTTCATAAGTTCAAAAGTATAAAAAATAGCCGCAGAATATACATGAAACAAAAGGTGACTCACTCTATAAAAAGCAAAAAAATACGATTAACAACACGTTGATTTGCAGCGGTTTAGTTTATCACTTTTGCAATTTTAACACGTTTTTGTATAAAGGGTGTATTTCGTCGAGTTTCTCCGCTATTCGTCCATGAAGTTTTACTTGAGGGGTCAGCTAAAAATACCTTTACAGTCCTAAATCTAATGGAGGATGAAAAAATGTACCACGAAATTTACCAACAGCAAAACTATTTTCTTTGCGATTTTGCTACTCTGCTTTTTTAGAGTAAACGCGCAAATATCGGTAATACGTGCAGCAGGAGCAGGGCAAAACTGGACTAATTCTAACAATATCACGGCTGCCGATGCTGCTGTTGCCACAACTACTGTTTCATTTAACAACAATTCACCTTATCTGTACGCCAGCAATTTTGGTTTTAGTATTCCAACCGGAGCAACCATCACAGGAATTCAGGCACGAATAACAAGACGGGGTAGTAATCTTACCAATGGCGTTCGTGATGTGGATGTATACGTCACTCCCACCGGCACGCCTGCCGGTACCAATTTGGCGCAAGCAACTATTTGGCCAACAAGTTTAACTCAGGCTATTTATGGAACAAGCACTTCGTTATGGGGGCAAACTTGGACGCCGGCGCAGATTAACGCAACGACATTCGGAGTGCTTGTAAGAGTTACAGCCCCATTCGCCAACAGAGTTGCCGCGGTTGATTTTGTTGATGTAATTGTGCATTATAGCATTCCCCCATCGATTACCAACTTCACGCCACTCCAAACCTGCGAAAATGCTCCTCAGAACGTAACAATCAACGGGTCTAACTTTATTAACGTTACCGGCGTATGGATTGGAAGTACACCGGTTCCTTTCAACGTCTTAAATTCAAATACCATTCTTATACCATCTCCCATCTTTCCTATAAGTGGAGTGATAACTGTGAATACTTTGACTGGAACGGCAATTCACCCGTCGACATTTACAGTCCATGCTGCCCCTGCTCCTGCACCGATTTCAGGACCTAATATTTTATGTACAGGAAATGCTGTAACCTACACTTCTTCTCCTGCCGGCGGTGTTTGGACGTCGAGCAATCCACTAGTAGCCCAGGTAAGTCCGCTGGGTCTGGTGAACGCTTTAGCAAGTGGCACAACGACGCTGCAATACACGGTTACCAATGCAGCGGGATGCAGTGCTATCGTCAGTAAAACCGTTCAGGTGTCAGGTACACCGGTAAGCATCACCACTGCACCTTCTAACCTCTCAGCTTGTGCAGGAACTTCGGCTGTTTTTTCTGTATCGGCGTCAGGGAATGGTTTAAGTTATCAATGGTTTAAAGACGGAGTCGCGCTCAGCAATTCCGGCAATTATTCCGGAGCACAAACAGCTAACTTAACCATAAGTCCCGTTGCAAGTGCCGATGCGGCTATGTACACGTGTACCGTTTCCGGTCCTTGCGGAAGTGCGACATCCCCGGGCGCCGAACTAACGGTTGTTGAGCCGGTGGTTGTCACCACACAACCTTCATCTCTTCATTTGTGTACCGGTGATACGGCTACCTTCAACATTACGCATTCCGGTTCGGCGACATCCTATCAATGGTATAACAACGGAAGTATAATTACAGACGGCGGCCGATTTTCCGGCAGTACTACAAATACTTTAAATATTGCTAATATCACTACTAGTGATGCGTCGGCCAATTACTACTGTATTGTTACGCCATTTTCGCCATGCAGCCCGGTTCAGTCGACCTCCGTTTCACTTACGGTTGATTCGCCCCCTGTAATCTTAAACCAACCGCCTTTGGTAACTACAGTATGTGCCGGCGACCCGGCGGCCATTTCAGTGGCGGCAACAGGAGGAAATTTATCATTTCAATGGTATAAAGGAGGCGTTGCACTAACCGATTCTGCCCTGATTTCCGGCTCAAATACGGATACGCTTTATTTTACTGCTGCCTCGTTAGCGGATGCCGCGTCCGACTATTATGTCGTAATCGATAATGTATGTACAGGCACGACGACATCCTCGAATGCACAAATTGTAGTCAACGAAATTCCGGTAATTCCGTCACAGACGATAACGGTTTGCTCGGGACAGCCCTTCACTGTAGATCCTCAGAATGGTGTGCCAAATGCCGGAACAATTGTGCCCGCTGGCACCATTTATAGCTGGAGTCTTCCCGCGGTAACAGGCGGAGTCACAGGAGGCAGCGCAGGAAGTGCTGCTGCAAATATCACGCAAACGCTCATTAACCCCACCAATACCGTCCAAACCGCTACATATCTTATAACTCCACAATCAGGAACCGTGGGTAATTGTACCGGCGTTCCGTTCACTGTGGTGGTAACTGTAAATCCTGTACCACAAATCAATAACCTCACGGCTACCTATTGCAGCGGCGAAGCTTTTGCTTTCGCACCATCTTCAGGTGGAGGCAACAGTATTCCGGCGGGCACAACGTACTCCTGGCCGACACCGGTAGTTACCGGCGGACTTACAGGCGGTTCTGCAGGAAACAATCAGACATCTGTTTCACAAACGCTCGTAAATCCAACGAACAGCACTCAGACGGCTACTTACACGTTAACCGCGACATCAGGTTCATGTTTGGGCGCCACGTTTACGCTGACCGTAAGCATTGCTCCTCAACCGACTACCGCAGCGGCACCTGCTTCGCAAAACGTTTGCTCGGGAGGCCCAATTTCGCCAATTCTATTTTCCAATCCGAATTCCGTCCCGGGAATTACCTCATATATCTGGAATCGCGATAATCTTGCGAATGTGAGCGGGATTCCGGCCTCCGGAAACGGGACGATTTCAGGGATTTTAAACAACACCACAGGCGTTCCCCAGGTCGTAACTTTTACCTATCAGGGAATATCAGCGCAGGGCTGTGTATCCACGACGGGTACCGCAACCATTAGGGTTGATCCGGTTCCGGTAGTCATTCCGAGTGTCCCCACGCAAACGATTTGCAGCGGGCAAGCCATCAGCACGGTTGGATTTTCGACCATTAACGGGGTTACAGGGGTGACGTATTCATGGGTCAGAACCAACGACACAAACATTACCGGAATTCCTACAAGCGGATCCGGACCTGTAACCGGTACGCTATCAAACCTGACCTCAGTACCGCAAACTACGACATTTACCGTCACTGCATCGGCGAGCGGTTGTACTTCCACAACCACGTTTACTGTAATTGTAAACCCGGAGCCAACCCTTTCCGTCACGCCCTCATCGCAAACGATTTGCAGTGGAACGCCAATTTCGGGAATTGCAGCGCTAAATCTTAACAGTATCGCGGGAGTAACGTTTTCGTGGTCGAGAAATAATACGACTGCCGTTACGGGAATTCCCGCATCGGGTACAGGTTCGCTGGTAACCGGAACACTTCACAACACTACCGGCACGGATCAAACGGTTGTTTTTACATTTACTGCATCAGCCGGAGGATGTTTGTCCGCAAGTACAACAGCCACTGTAATTGTCCGCGCGCAACCTTCTCTTGCCGTTACGCCGGTCTCGCAAAATATCTGTAATAACGCCACCGCTGCGATCACAATCAACGACATCAATAATGTTTCCGGAGTTAGCATTTCGTGGACGCGCACGAATACTACCAACGTAACGGGAATTGCCGCCAGCGGCACGGGAACTTCGATCAGCGGCGTATTAACCAATACTACGTCTGTCAACCAAACAGTACAATTTACCATTACGGCGACTGCTCCGAGCGGCTGTGTCTCTACGGCAACAGCAACGATTATAGTATTTCCCGCCATGACAGCGCCGGTAATTGCTACCAATCAGGCAGTTTGTGCGGGATCTACCCCTCTGGCGTTGTACATCAGCACGCCTCCAACCGGCTCAGGTACATTCACCTATCAGTGGCAAAGCGGTCCGTCGGCTTCCGGCCCGTGGACCAACGTTGGCACCGGACTCACATATCAACCCCCTGCTGTTAACCTATTTAGTAATAACACCTATTATCAGTTAGTGGTAAACGGTTGTTCGACCATGACCAGTAATGTGGTATTGATTGAACCTCTGGTGGGAGTCAACACTACCTTCACGGTTAACGACGGCATACCGACAAGTGGCAATACCATTTGCTCCGACACCAGTTTCTCGCCAACAATAACTTCAGACGACAATCTGATTTCGTATGCGCTTTATTCGTGGAGTTTGAATCCGGCGAATTTTTCACCGGCAACAGGAGGTTGGATCGGCACACAATTACCGGGAGGATTTTTAGGGATAAATGTATACACCACGGCTACGATTCCGCTTACTGCGATCAACACTACAAATGCCTCGGTGACCGTTCCCGTATCCATTATTCCACGCATGTACATTCGTTTTGTGAATACGCCTCTATGTAGCCTCACCCCGCGTTCATTTAACATCACCATACGTCCGCGACCTGTGGCAACCGCTACAGGCAACACAACAATTTGTAGTGGAACGCCAGCCGGAATTCCGGTTACGGGAAATATTACGGATGCAACAATGTCATTTGCGTATACGCGGTTTGATACTAATTCAGCCGTGACCAGCAGTATGCCGGCAGGTTCATCCGGTACGGTAGCTGTGGGCGGAACGTTTGTGATAAATGATATTTTAACCAACTCTACCACGAGTATTCAGACCGTCACATATCAAATTACACCCACGTCAGGGTGGGGCTGCACAGGCACGCCGATTTTGGTTAGCATTAATGTAAATCCGATGCTGACCCCCGGCACACTTTCCGCGGACCAAGTCATTTGTACTGGGGGAGATCCGGCAGAAATTACAGAGATTTCAGCGCCTACCGGCGGAACGCTGTACAGTTTTCAGTGGTTTAGCGGCCCCTCTGCTTCCGGACCGTGGTCAGCAATTGGCGGTGCTACAGGAACGACTTATAATCCGCCAGCCGGACCTGCATCGACGATCTGGTATGTACGTCAGGTAACTTCTGTTATCAATGGCGTTACTTGCCAGGTACAAAACTCAGCACCCGTGCGTATTGCGGTTAATTCCATCAACCCGGGCGCAATCGCGGGAAATCAGACTATTTGTGGCGGAAGCTCAGTAAGTACCTTGTTAAGCACTACCTCAGCGACCGGTGCCGGCATCATCAGCTACCAATGGCAAAGCAGTACGACGGGATGTAGCGGGCCGTGGACAAACATTCCCCTCGCAACGGGAGCAACATACAACCCCGGAATACCGACACAAACCACATGGTACCGGCGCACCGGTATTTCAACATTAAACGGCGCACCGTGTCAGTCCGAAAGCAATTGTGTGGTAGTAAATGTTAACACTGTTACTGCTGCAGTGATTGGAAGTGATCAGGCCATCTGCGGAAACGATCCCGATGCGATAAATTCTCTAACATCGGCAACGGGCAGTGGCACGCTAACTTATCAATGGCAATCCAATACAGTGGGATGTACAGGGCCGTGGACAAACATTCCCGGACCAGCGGCGCAGAATCCGACTTATGATCCGCCGGCAGGCGTTACCGTTACCACGTATTACAGAATGGTAGTAACGTCGACACTTAACGGTGTGTCCTGCTCTCAGTCGAGCAATTGCATTACCGTAATCGCCTCGCCGGTAACTTCGGGCACGATTTCCGGCAACAGAACCGTTTGTTCCGGAGGAGATCCTGCAGGCTTTACTGAATCTATGGCCGCTACGGGCGCAACCAATTATCGCTGGCAGTTAAGTACTGTGGGAACCGGTGGACCCTGGACTGATATTGTCGGTGCCACTTCAGCTCTTTACGATCACCCCGGACCTGTATTCTCGACTACCTATTTCCGACGCATTGCAACAGCAACTACCGCTTTTGGCTCCTGCGATGCCACTTCAAATGTCGTGACCGTTTTTGTGAACAATGTGACTCCACCTGTTATCACCGGGGCTCAAACCCTTTGCGGAAGTCTCGACCCCGCGCCTATAACCATCAGTACACCTGCAGTGGCAAGCGGTACTTTGCAGTATCAGTGGCAACGAAGCCTGAACGGCTGTAGCGGACCGTGGAGCAATTTGGCCGGAGAAACCGGGCCCCTACTCGATCCCGCATCTATTACACAAACTACGACATATCAATTAGTGGTAACTTCCGTTCTTAACGGGGTGAATTGTACCGCAATCAGCAATTGCGTTACGGTGGTAAGCAATTCAAAAATATGGACCGGTACTTCAGGAAATAACTGGAATGTCGGGACTAATTGGTCACCGCCCGGCGTTCCTGATGCAACGCATTGTGTGATTATTCCAAATGTAGTTTCAGACCCCGTAATCAGTGGAACCGGCTACATTGCCGACGCTTATAGCCTGACGGTATTACCCGGAGGACGTCTGGACGTTCTTGCGTCAAACACGTTAAAGGTTGTCAACGTAGTAAATGTGCAACCGTTAGGAAATTTGTTTGTTAACAACAATGCTTCATTGGTGCAGGTTGATGATGTAAACAACAGCGGTTCGATTGTTGTTGAACGAACCACGCAGCCCATGTATCGTTTTGACTTCACGTATTGGGGTTCCATGATGGAAGCGGGATCGTATACACTGGGAATGCTTTCTCCCAATACACTTCATGATAAATTTTTCAGCTGGACGCCAACTATTAGTGGTGGTGCGGGCAACTGGCATGCGGAAAGCATGGCAACTGTGATGATCCCCGGAAAAGGATACATCGTTCGCGCGCCACAGCACTTCTCCGTGAATCCGGCAATAACAACACCGTATACCGCATATTTTAACGGGACACCTGAAAATGGTTCGGTTAACGTTCCGATCAGCATTGGAACGCTTGGTGCAGGTCAAACTGCCGATAAACTTAATCTGATTGCCAACCCATTCCCAAGTGCAGTTGATGCGGATTTATTTCTGAGCGACCCAACCAATTCCGGACTTCTCGACGGCACGATTTACTTCTGGACGCATCACGAGCCGCCAAGCGCCGCTTTCCCGAATCCGTTTTATGGCACATTTACCCTCAATTACAGTCCGAATGGCTATGCCGCCTACAATTTATCAGGTGGTGTGGGAACGGCACCCTCCGGGTATGCTACAATTCCTGACGGAACGATCGCGTCCGCGCAAGGATTTTTCGTAAAGGGTATCGCAAGCGGAACGGCTTTATTCAACAATTCGATGCGGATCAGCGGCAATAATTCAACATTCTTCCGGATGCAATCCATTGAAAAACATCGCATCTGGCTAAACATGGGTAATGAGCAGAGTGCTTTCGGACAGCTTCTGTTGGGCTACGTGGAAGGTGCAACTGACGGAATTGACCGGGCATTTGACGGAACGTCGATGAATGGCGGACAATTATCTTTTTACTCGCTTGCCGACGGGCAGCAACTTCAGATTCAGGGTAGGTCTGTCCCATTTAATCACACAGATGAGATTCCCTTAGGATTTACCACGGTAGTAAGCGGGAATTTTACAATCGGCATTGACCAGCTGGACGGAGACTTCGCCACGCAGGATGTTTTCCTGGAAGATAAGCTGCTGGGTGTGTACCATAATCTTAAATCCTCCGCCTACTCCTTTATCACCGAATCCGGCTCGCACAATAACCGCTTCATTTTACGTTATGGGCTGCCGCTGACGAATGTTTCCCCCGAGGAAGAACAAGGTACAATTGCATTTATTGCAGAGGAATTACTGCAAATCCAGTCGCCGGAACTCGTCGAGAACGTGCAGGTTTTTGACATGGCAGGCCGGGAATTGATGGAAGTCAAACCTACTGCATCGGGGATCATTCGAATACCATTTGTACGACCCCAGGGAATGTACTTAGTAAAAATTCATAGCGCGGTGGGGAATGTTACAAAAATCCTACAAAATTAATTAAGGTTTGTTTAACCGGAAGTTCGATAAACGGCACCACAAAAAATGATTTTACCCGTTAACAAAAACAAACAATTTTAAGTTATAAAGTGAGGACTTCCTAAGTTTTAACAGCGCAATTTGCATTTATTGCACTTAAATGCCTTATATTTGAAGACTTTGATTTTCAATAGTCTTTGCGTATGGAGAAAACTACTGGCATTGGATTTACACTCCGTTTACTGCTCCTTCTTACAAATATTTGTATAAGTACTTTTGTTTTCGCACAGGGAAACGATTGCGCTTCCGCAACAGTTTTGACGGTAAATTCAACCGCCACCTGTAGTTCAACATTTTCAGGAACCACCGTTGGCGCTACGCAGTCGCAAGCCGGCTGTGCCGGAACTGCTGATGATGATGTATGGTTTCGGTTTACAGCCACACAAACCTCACATGTGATAACCGTTACCGCGGGCACAATCAATGACATCGTGTTTCAGGTATTTTCGGGAGCTTGTGGAACGTTGACTTCCCTGCAATGCCGGGACCTGACAGTGGGAGCGGCCGCCGAAACCAGTACGCTTACCGGACTTACCGCTGGCACTACTTATTTTATCCGAGTGTACAGTTTTGGCAATGCAACCGGTCAGGGAACCTTTACAATTTGTGTGAGTTCTCCGGTAGCACCTGCCAATGACAATTGCGCCAATGCTATCGTGATCACTCCAAGTGCCACGAGTTCGTGCGCAACGCCTACAAGTGGGTCTACACAATTTGCGACACAATCACAGGCTGCGTGTGCCGGAAATGCTGATGATGACGTGTGGTTTCGGTTTACAGCCGCAGCCGCTAGTCATTCTATTACCGTAACCCCCGGCACGCTGAATAATGCCGTTTTTCAGGTTTTTTCCGGGGCGTGCGGCACATTAACCAGTATCGCATGCGTGAATGCCACAACGGGTGCCAACATCGAATCTACCGTCCTGACGGGCCTCACCGCAGGAACAACGTATTTTATCAGAGTTCATTCACAACAAAATAATGCCGGACAGGGCACATTTACCATTTGCGTGGCGCAACCGCTTAGCAATGACAATTGCGCGGGTGCCACGACCCTGACGGTCAACCCCACAGCCGCTTGTACCGTTACCACTTCCGGAACAACTATTGGCGCAAGCCAATCACAAGCGGGGTGCACCGGAACAGCGGATGACGACGTTTGGTACAGATTTACTGCAACGGGCACAACCCACGGAATATCGGTAACAACCCCCACGATGGACGCGGTTTTTCAGGTCTTTTCCGGCACTTGCGCTGCTACCGTTAGTCTATCGTGTATTGATGCCGTATTTTCGTCAGGAACCGAGCAGACGGTCCTCAACGGCCTGACGCCGGGGGCTACGTATTTTATCCGGGTCTACAGTTGGGCCAATGGTACCGGTCAGGGAACTTTTACAATTTGCGTCAACACCATTGTGTCGCCAGCCAATGATAATTGTGCCGGAGCAGCAGCGGCCACGGTAAATAGCGGAAATACCTGCACGACATCTGTAAGCGGAACAACCATTGGCGCTACCTCATCGCAAATTGGATGTGCCGGAAATGCTGATGATGATGTCTGGTATCAATTTGTCGCAACCGGTCAGCTGCACACCGTAACCGTGACGCCGGGAACCATGTCCGACGCGGTATTTGAATTGTTTTCAGGTTCCTGCAGCGGCCTTGTATCTTTAGGCTGTATCGATACCACGGTGGGAACCGGTGTTGAAGCTTTCACATTTGGCTCATTGGTGGCCGGTACTACTTATTTTGTTCGGATTTATAGCTGGGCAACGATTTCCGGCTCATTTACATTATGCATTACTACACCCCAACCGCTACCGAATGATAACTGCTCCGGTGCCATTGCCCTCACCGTAAACAGCACACCTTCGTGTTCCGTTACTACTTCCGGCACTACTGCCGGTGCCACACAATCATTGCCCGGATGTCAGGGCTTCGCGGATGATGATGTATGGTACAGTTTCATAGCAACAAGCACTACGCATACCTTGACTGCAACCGTTGGAACGCTTTACGATGCAACGATGGAGATTTTTAGCGGATCGTGCGGTTCACTGGTTAGTTTGTACTGCGTCGAAAACTCAACCGGCTCGATGTCCGAAGCACAATATCTCACCGGGCTTACCATCGGCACGACCTACTACATCCGCATCTACAGTTTTTTTAACCTGGCGGACGACTCCGGAACCTTTACGCTTTGTGTTAATACAGTAGCACCTTGCACCGGCGGGTCCGGAAATGGCGTCACGGATTTGGGTTGTCCTTCGGTAATTTCCGGAGGATTAGGACTAAGCGGAGCCGATCCGCCGCCCTTGGATTGTTCTACAGGATCGTGCGTAAGTCTTGAAGCGAATTATCTTCAATTGGGTCAGACTTCCAGCTATATTTTGGAGTCCATTCCTTACGCACCGCCTTATCAATTTAATTGCCTTGCCAATCCAGTTAGCGTAAATATTGACGACGTGTGGTCTCCTGTAGTGAACCTGCCGTTTAATTTCTGCTTTTACGGAAACACTTACAACCAGTGTCTTATTAGCTCTAACGGAGTGATTACGTTTGACATGGTGAATAATATACCCAGCGGCCCTTCCACCTGGTCATTTAATTCTAATGTCCCCAATGCAACTTTGTTTCGCAACACGATTTTTGGAGTGTATCATGACATCGATCCGAGCCTTGGAGGAGAAGTTGGCTGGGAATTGATTACACTTAATACCGGTTGTCGGGCTTTGGTTGCTGCCTGGAAAGACATTCCAATGTTCGGAATGAACTGCAATTCAATGTTGTATACCGGAATGATCGTACTGTATGAAAACACCAATATTATTGATGTCTTCATTCAGGAAAAGCAGGTTTGCAATGACTGGAACAGCGGCAATGCCATTGTTGGAATTCAAAATGCGACGGGCACAGCAGGACTTGCAGCTCCGGGCAGAAACGGACTCGATCCTAACTGGACTGTTTACAACGAAGCATGGCGTTTTCGACCATCAGGAACATCTATCACTACATTAAAATGGTATGAAGGTGCCGGAACAACCGGCCCCGTAATTGGCACCAGCGATGTGATTAACGTTTGTCCGTCAGCGACCACGACGTATACCGCGGAAATCACCTACACCCTCTGCAACGGAACTCTATTAAAAGAAACCGAATCTACCACTGTAGTAGTGCAGAAAAACAAGATCTGGAATGGATCTGTCAATACAGACTGGAATGTTGCTGCGAACTGGACGCCTACAGGTGTGCCTAACAATTTTAATTGCGTAATTATTCCCGATGTGACCAACGATTGTATCATTTCCGGCAGCGGATATCAGGCATTCGCGTACAGTCTGGATGTACTAACAGGTGGATCTTTAACGCTCAATTCCAACAATAATTTAACTGTAACCAATACGGTTGATGTACAGACGGGTGGCGTTTTTAATATTTTGAATAACGGCAGCTTGATTCAGATCGACAATGTCGCTAACAGCGGCATCGTTTCGATGCAGCGCATCACTCAACCGATGTACCGTTACGACTATACCTACTGGAATTCACCGATGACTTTAGCCTCTAATTTCACTTTGGGTCAGCTTTCGCCGCTCACGTTGGCCGACAAATATTTCAGTTGGACGCCATCGGTTTCCGGGGGAAGTGGCATCTGGACCAATCAACCGGCAAGTGCCGTGATGAATCCGGGGCGGGGTTACATCATACGGGCGCCTCAAACCTTCTCTGTAAATCCAGCCGTCAAAACCCCTTATACCGGCTTGTTTACCGGAACGCCGAATAATGGAGTGGTTACCTCCCCGATTTCGTATGGCACTTTAGGCCCATCGCAACACATCGATAAATGGAACCTCATCGGTAATCCCTACCCTTGTGCTGTCAGTGCCTCATTGTTTTTAAATCATCCTACCAATGCAGCACTACTCGATGGAACGGTATACTTCTACACGCACAATACGCCGTGGTCGACTTCGTTCCCTGACCCGTTTTATGGTGATTACGTCATCAATTATACCGCCACGGATTATGCCGCATGGAATAAAACAGGCGCAACCGGGACAGCGGCTTCTACCGGAGGTGCTGTACCAAACGGCTTTATTGCCGCCGGACAATCGGTGTTTATCCGGAGTTTAGCCACCCCGGGGGCTGCCGTATGGAATAATAGCATGCGAGTCTCCAACAACAACGGGCAGTTTTTCAGAATGAATTCGGCCGCTTCTCCGGTATTGCTGCCCGGAGAAGAAGAAATTGAAAGACATCGGATTTGGCTAAATCTGACCAACGAGACCGGATCATTTAATCAGTTTTTGTTGGGATACGTTCAAGGCGCCACCTCTGGTTGGGATCGCGGATTTGATGCTACACGATTCAGCGCAAGTGATTTATCGTTATATTCCCTAATTCCGGGCGAGAAACTTGGTATCGAAGCCCGTGCGTTGCCCTTTAACGTGCAGGATCAGATTCCGCTGGGTTATACGGCTCAAACTCCCGGAACCTATGCCTTCAAAATTGACCGACTCGATGGAATTTTTAGCTCACAGTCGATCTTCCTTGAAGACAAGCTGCTTGGCGTTATTCATAATCTAAAACACGCCCCTTACACCTTTGCTACTCCGTCCGGTACCATTGAGAACCGTTTTGTGTTGCGTTTTACAAAAGGCACTAAAACCGCTCTGCACCACGGAATTTCTGCTTTTCTACACTTGCAGCGACTCCACGTTCAGTCGTCCTCGCCTATTGTTAAAGTTGAAATTTTTGACATCGCCGGAAAATTGATTGCGACCTACAAGCCGACGGAGCAGAAAAATGTATTCGAAGCAGACTTCCCTTACGATCAGGGCATTTACATTACAAAAGTGCAAACTACAGAAGGAGAAGGTGCAGCCAAGCTGTCGCAGGAAAATTAGCAGCGTGTAAATACTGAAACTTTTTATAAAGTAATTCCAGCGCACTCACTCGAAATACGAGTTAGCACAACATGCCTTCACAAACCGGCACAACGAGGTTTCGCTTTACCTGCATGTTCGAAAACCGGTACGCAACTAATTTTGTGATAGAGAGCGTAATACTTACAAATACGAAATCGGAAAAAACAAAAGAGGCTGCCCTTTCGGACAGCCTCCTATTTTTGTAACACTCCGACTATTTGCGGATGGTCAATTCATTGATGATGTGTTTTGCACCTGCGTATTTGTCGATAACCCACAATACATAGCGAATATCGACATTGATGGTACGTTGAAGATTGGCATCAAAGATTACGTCTCCCGCCATAGCTTCGATATTTCCATCGAATGCCAAACCGATCAGTTCTCCTTTGCCATTTAACACCGGTGAACCTGAGTTACCTCCAGTGATATCATTATCCGTAAGGAAGTTAACCGGCATGTATCCTGCAGGATCAGCATATTCGCCAAAATCCTTCTTTTCATTTAACTCTAAAAGTCGTGCAGGAAGATCGAATTCCGGATCGTTAGGCTTGTACTTCTTCACCATTCCTTCAAAGGTGGTGTAATTGTTAATTTTTGCGTCGTTGCGCTTGTCAGCCGGAAGCGCGCGGACTTTTCCGTAGGTAAGGCGCAGTGTTGAATTGGCGTCAGGATATTGAATAGGCGCCAGTTTTGATTCGCGGAGGCCCGCTACAAAGTCGCGGAACGCTTTTGCGAAATCATTATCAAGCTTTTGTTGCGCATCGGAACGATTGCGAAGTTTTCCTACCAGCTCTACGGACATTTTGTAGAGTGGATCATTTGCAATCATTTCCGGTTTCGGATTTTTCAGAAACGCATCCATTGACGCTTTCGAAGCAAAAATACTATTGCTTACAGCTTCGTTTACCCATGATTTAAAATTACCACCGTTCTGCGACTTTAGTGTATTCACCATTTCGGGTAAACCATAGGCTGCTGCGCGATCTGCATAAAGATTAAGTTGTGCTGCAAACACATCGCGCTCGAGCGGTTCGTAGAATTCCTCAAAAGCACCCGCAATCTGCTCGTTGAGTTTTGGCAGCATTTCGGCACGTTTTGCTTCATTCTCCGCATAATACTGCTGAAGTGTATTCCCTAACGAATAAGGCATAATTCCGTAGGCGGCAGTACGAACGAGTTGCATCAGATAATTATCATGACGTGCCTTAAGATTTGTTTTTTCGTAATAATCATTTAGCGTAGCAACGACATTGCCGTACTTAGCTTTATTAGCCTTTTTATTAGCCCACTTATTGAATTTCTTTTCCTGAGCGGCTTTGGTCCTGGCAGTATTGTGCTTCGTCAATGCATCGATCATACCCTGACGGTTCTTCCAGTAATTGGCAGTTGACGCATATTTTGAAGCATATTTTAGGTTCACCTGCTCATCTTTCTGCATGTAAACCTTCATTTGATCCATGCCTGTTTTAGCACCTTCAACCCATGCCGGATACGCATATTTCACATTCTGCTCAATACCTCCTGCAGGCATCCAGCGGTTGGTTCTTCCCGGATAGCCCAGAATCATTGCAAAATCACCCTCTTTTACGCCTTTCATGCTAACGGGTAAATAGTGCTTAGGTGTAAGGGGAACATTATTCGGAGAAAATTCGGCGGGATTACCATTCTTATCGCCGTATACGCGGAACATTGCAAAATCGCCCGTGTGACGAGGCCACTCCCAGTTATCCGTATCACCCCCGAACTTACCAATGCTTTCCGGCGGCGTACCTACGAAACGAACATCTGTATAGTCTTGATAAACAAAATAATAGTACTCATTACCCTGAAAGAACGAACGCACATTCACCGTATATTTTCCACCTTCGTTATTTTCCTTTTCGATGGCGGCAATTTCCTGCTGAATAATTTTATTTCTTTCCGGCTCCGTCATCTTATCGTTAACCTTGCCGAGAATGCGTTTTGTTACGTCATCCATCCGAACGAAAAACCGAACAAAAAGCGACTTTGGCTTAAGTTCACCGCTTTTATCGGCAGCCCAGTAACCGTTTTTAAGGTAATTTTTCTCAGGTGTAGACAATTCAGCAATGGCGTCATAACCACAGTGATGATTTGTCAGAACCAAACCTTCTTTGGAAATAATTTCGGCTGTACATCCTCCGTTAAACTGGACGATGGCATCCTTCAAGCTATTGTTGTTAATGCTGTAGATCTCTTCAGCCGTAAGTTGCAGACCCATTTTCTGCATGTCACGGTGGTTGAGTCTTTCAATAAACATCAGGAACCACATACCTTCATCCGCTTTCACAGGGAAAGCCATGAGACACATGGTGATGAAAAGAACAAATTTTTTCATTTTTTAAAATTTAATTACGGTTAAGTAGTCTGCACAGCAGAAATGTTACAATCGACTGTAAAGATTAACGCTTGCGAAGATACTTTTTTTTCGGCAGTTCCTACTTTGAATCTTCAGCGAGAAGTCCGGCGCGACGAAGCAAAGCTTCCGGTGTTGGCTCCTGACCACGGAAACGCTTATAAAGTGTCATCGGATGCTCTGTACCTCCTTTGGATAAAATATGAGTAGCAAAATCAGCAGCGATTTTCTCATTAAAAATGCCGTTTTTGCGAAAATGCTCAAATGCATCCGCATCGAGAACTTCTGCCCACTTGTAGCTATAATATCCGGACGAATAGCCACCCTGAAAAATATGAGAGAAAGAAACACTCATGCAGTTTTCCGCTACATCGGGATACAAACGCGAGGATTCGAATGCAACTTTCTCGAACGACTTGACATTTTCGATGGGCCCCGGATCTTTAGCATGGTAGGCCATATCCAACATCCCGAAGCTCAGCTGACGCATTGTGGCCATCCCTTCCTGGAAGGATGCACTTTCTCTGATGCGGTCGATGTACTCCTGCGGAATTACCTGATTCGTCTCATAGTGGCGAGCAAACAGGGCTAATGCCTCTGGCTCATAACACCAATTTTCCATGATCTGACTTGGCAATTCCACGAAATCCCAGTACACGCTCGTACCCGACAACGACGGATAGGTGGTATTGGCCAGCATCCCGTGGAGCGCGTGACCAAACTCATGGAACAAGGTGGTAACTTCATTAAATGTAAGCAATGAAGGTCTGGATTCGGTGGGTCTTGTGAAATTGCAAACAATTGATACATGCGGACGCTCCGTAACACCGTGTTTGATGTACTGCGGTTTAAAAGATGTCATCCATGCCCCGTTGCGCTTGCCTTTCCTCGGGAAAAAGTCGGCATAAAAAACGGCTACAAACTCGCCTGCCCGGTTATGTACTTCAAAAGTTCGCACTTCTTCATGATACTTCTCGATATCGTGTACTTCGCTAAATTCTATACCGAACAGTTTGGAGGCGATGGTAAAAGCACCGTCCAGCACATTTTCGAGTCGGAAATAGGGTTTTAGCATTTCGTCGTCGAGACTAAATTTCTGTTGGCGTAATTTCTCGCTATAAAAAGGCCCGTCCCATTTTTCAAGCACTTCAGGTCCGCCCTGACTGCGGGCAAAATCCTGAAGTTCGGCGAATTCACGTTGAGCGGCAGGCTTAGCTTTGGCAAGCAAATCCTCAAGAAAAACATTTACTTTTTGCGGTGATTGCGCCATTCTTTCCTCCAGAACAAACTCACCATGGGACGCATAGCCCAGTAATTGTGCGCGTTCGTGCCGGAGCCTGACGATGTTTTTCACCAGTTCGCTATTGTCATATTTGTTTCCGCGAAATGCTTTCTTACCTGCTGCAATGGCTATTTCCCGGCGAAGTTCCCGGTTTTCGATGTACGTCACAAAAGGCAGGTAGCTTGGAAAATCAAGTGTAAAAACGTATCCTTCCTTTCCACGCGCTTTGGCTGTAAGTGCTGCAGCTTCGCGTGCACCTTCGGGAAGTCCTGCCAATTGCGAACTATCGGTAAGATGAAGTTCGTACTCATTGGTTTCGGCCAGTACATTTTCCCCGAATGTCAGTTTTAACTTGGCCAGAGCAGCATCGATCTCGCGAAGCCGCGCTTTCTGTTCTTCCTTTAGCAGAGCACCGTTGCGCACAAAACTTTTGTACTTTTTTTCGAGCAACATTTCCTGTTCTGCGGACAGCTTCAGGTATATTCGATTGTCGTAAACGGCTTTCACCCTCGCGAACAAATCGGGATTGAGCGTGATGTCGTTGCTAAATGCCGAAAGAAGAGGTGACACCTCCTGAGCAATTTGCTGAATCTCATCGGTAGTTTCGGCGGAGTTCAGATTAAAAAAAATACTGGAAACCCTATCGAGCACCTGACCCGAAAATTCCAGTGCTTCGATGGTATTTTCGAATGTAGGAGCCTCGGCGCTGTTTGCAATGGCATCAACCTCAGCACGGGCTTCTGCAATTGCAACATCGAATGCGGGCTTAAAATCTTCAACTTTTATCTGCGCAAAAGGCGCGGTATTGTGTTTTGTAGTGAAATATGAAGTCAGAATCATTCGAGAAAAATTTACGTCCGGCAGTGATTATGGATTAGCAAGATTGTCCGAGGCGTCGAGCACCGCTTTTTCGAGGCTTTTTTTATAGGCCTCGATGCGTTGCAGAATCGCGCGGTCTGATGCGCCAAGAATCTGCGCGGCCAGAATCCCGGCATTTTTTGCGCCATCGAGGGCGACCGTAGCCACGGGTACTCCGCCAGGCATTTGAAGTATAGAAAGAACGCTATCCCATCCGTCGATCGAGTTGCGGGACTTTACCGGAACGCCGATGACAGGCAATGGCGACATGGCGGCGATCATTCCGGGCAAGTGTGCAGCGCCGCCGGCTCCGGCAATTATTACAGCTATACCCCGATGGTGGGCATTTTTTGCGAAATCATATAATTTATCGGGTGTGCGGTGTGCAGATACAATATCGACAACGGTGTCGATCTGAAATTCCTTTAAAACATTAGCCGCTTCCTGCATTACAGGTAAGTCGGAACTGCTTCCCATGACGATGGCTACTTTCATATCTCTTTATTTTCGGCTACGACTTTAATTGATTTTTTGACACGTTCGGCGATCATCCGTGCTTCATTAATATCATGATGCACGATGGTGACGTGGCCCATTTTTCGAAAAGGGCGGGTTTGTTTTTTGCCGTAGATGTGCGGAGTTACTCCGGGAATTGCCATTATTTCAGCAATGTTTTGATAAACTACATCGCCGCTATGGCCTTCTTCTCCTACAAGATTTACCATTACGCCAGACACTTTACTTGCGGTACTTCCGAGCGGGAGATGCAGGATGGCGCGAAGATGTTGTTCGAATTGCGACGTATATGCGGCCTCGATGGAGTAATGACCTGAATTATGCGGTCGGGGTGCGACTTCATTTACCAGAATCTCTTCATCTTCGGTCATGAACATTTCTACTGCGAGGAGGCCGACGTGATTAAATTTCTCTGAAACCAGCAGGGCCGTATCGATGGCTTTTTGTGCTACTTCATCACTGATACGGGCGGGGCAAAGTACGTATTCGACCTGATTGGCCTCGGGATGGAACTCCATTTCCACTACCGGATATGTACTTGCATGTCCGTCCGGGGTGCGCGCCACAATTACCGCGAGTTCCAGGGCAAAAGGAATCATTTTTTCAGCGATGCAGGCTCCCGGAGCAACTTGTTCCAGATCCTGCGGCCGGCGGATGATTTTCACCCCATTGCCGTCGTATCCAAACCGGGCGGATTTCCAGACGAAAGGCAAATGGATTTCGCCGTTTTGAACAGCCTGCCGGAGTTCATCAGCAGAATTGAAGCGACGGAAAGCGGCGGTTGGGATGCCGTTCTCGCGATAAAATTGTTTTTGAACGGATTTATCCTGAATAAGTCGCAATGTTTTGGAGGACGGGTATACGGGCAGTCCTTCTGCTTCGAGTTGCTCGAGCGCGTCGAGGTTTACATTTTCGATCTCTATGGTAAGTACGTCTGCATTTTTGCCGAAATTGTAGACGGTCTGGAAATCCATGAGATCGCCCTGGTAAAATTCGTCGCAGGCTATTCGGCTGGGTGCATCGGCTGCGGGATCGAGAACAATAGTTCGGACATCAAATTTGCGGGTATCGTAGAGCAGCATTTTTCCTAACTGGCCGCCTCCAAGAATTCCGAGGGTAAATTGCGACGAAAAAATTTCCATGATTTAGGTTTGGACAAAGATAGTTGAAATCTGCTTTTTGGGTGCAGGATGTGGTGGCTGGTAATTTTTGTTTTGGATTGTTTCAGTAAAGGAAAAATATACTACTTTTGTCGTCCTGAATGCCCAAGTGGCGAAATTGGTAGACGCACTGTGTTCAGGTCGCAGCGCCTTATGGGTGTGCTGGTTCGAGTCCAGTCTTGGGCACTTAAATCCAACCTCTGCAAAGTGGTTGGATTTTTTTTTGATGGAGACCTTTGAGGTCTTCGAGACCTCAAAGGTCTGTAGTTAAGTTGATTTGGTGGAGAATGTAGCACGTAACCCTGAAGTACCATCCAAGGGAGACCTTTGAGGTCTTCGAGACCTCAAAGGTCTATAGTTAAGTTGAATTCGTGGGGAATGCAACAGGTAACCCTGAAGTACCATCCAAGGGAGACCTTTGAGGTCTTCAAGACCTCAAAGGTCTGTAAACAATCTTTTATGTCCGGCTTCTTCTGAGAAGCGCAGAGGTCTTTACAACCTCTGCGCTGCGTGAGGGATGGAAGCGGCAGCCCCGCAAAGCGGGCTAAAGCGTACAGCCCGACCCCTCACGGCGGGCAATCCCGCCGTGAGGGGGCACGCCCAAATCAACCACGTGCATCGTGGAATGCCCTCGCTATAGCCTCTCGGTGATCGGGATGGGCAATTCTAACCAATTCTGCCTCGCGCTGCCGCAAAGTCTTGCCACATAAATCGGCTATGCCGTATTCCGTGATTACATACTGAACATGCGACCGCGTAGTAACGACACCGGCGCCCTGCTTTAAAAAAGCGACAATTCTGCTCTCGCCTTTTTTGGTCGTAGAAGGTAAAGCAATTATCGCCTTGCCACCCTCACTAAGCGCAGCCCCCCGAATGAAGTCCATCTGGCCACCCACGCCGGAGTACATTTTTGATCCGATAGAATCCGCGCAAACCTGACCGGTCAGATCCACCTCAATAGCAGAATTGATCGCCACCATTTTCGGATTTTTTCGAATGACCGCCGTGTCGTTTACAAAAGACGACTCCCGCATTTCGATGAACGGATTATCATGAACGAAATCATATAATTTCTGGGATCCGTTTAAAAAAGTGGCCACTGCCCTTCCCTTCACCGTGCCTTTGTACTTGCAGGTGATGACGCCGCGCTCAATCAAATCAATCACACCGTCTGCAAACATTTCCGTATGCAAACCAAGATCTTTGTGATGAACCAAATTGGAAAGCGCCGCATTCGGAATAGAACCAATCCCCATTTGCAGCGTGCTTCGATCGTCAATCAGTGAGGCTACATGCCGGCCGATAGTATGCTCTACGTCCGAAATAGCACCCATTTCGTGGGAAACTAAAGGCGTGTCTACCTCCACCAGACGGTCGATTTCGGAAATATGTATGATACTGTCTCCAAAAGTTCTCGGCATTTGCGGGTTTACCTGCGCAATGACCAACGATGCATTATCCATAGCAGCGCGGGTCGCTTCAACGGAAGTCCCCAGCGAACAATAACCATGTGCATCGGGTGGTGAAACGTGGATTAGTGCCACATCCAGTTTAAGAATTCCCTTGCGAAACAACAGCGGCAATTCACTTAAAAAAACCGGGGTATACGATCCGTTCCCGGCTTTTAAGGTATGCCGCACATTTTTTCCGACAAAAAAAGAATTTATATGAAATGATGCAGCCAGCTCCGGGTTGGCGTAACGCGCTTCTCCTTCGGTGTGTAAATGGCAAATCTCAACATCCTGTAACTCAGAAGCCCTGTCTGCTAAGGCATTCGTTAAAATCGTGGGCGCAGCGGCGGCCGCCTGAACGTACACCCGCTGCCCGCTTTTTATTTCCATAACCGCTTCTTCGGCGGTATAATACTTACTGCTCATTCGTTTACTTGTGAAATAACTTGTTTTCTATTATAATGCAGAACATCACGTGCTCCGAAAAGCACCGTAATGGCAACAACAAAAATGATTAGGTTTACCACCGTGCCCGATTTGGTTCGGCGCCAGTTGCGGACAATGCCGTACTGAGAAATACACAGCGCGCACAATGCGACATACGGCCACGGCGATTGGTCAAATTTAAAAAGTAACGCAGCGCTTAAAAACAGTATAAACGCGGCCAGCCAATACCAACCCCGAAGTGGCAGTTTCTGCGCTTGGTCGCGATTCATGCGAAGATAGCCGGGCAAATGCAACAAACCGTGCAGGAGTAAAATCAAAAAAAGAAATGTCCGCATTTCTGAACTTTGCGCAAATTTCGTACTTCTACGGTAGCAAAGTATTGACATTTATCATTTTTCCAAAAACACGCTGTCGGACTGCTTTCTCATTTATTCGTCCGACTCTTTCCCGGAGTTTTTGTAATGAAGTTGTTTCGTGCCTTCGTCAATCTGAAAATCAATCTGATCGAGATTTTCTGTGTCCGGCTTCTGACTAACATACCTTCCGTGGTCGCTTTCGGTTGCGCGCAGCGGATCGGTTTCAGAGACATTTTTATCGGGCGGAGTGCGCAAATCATTTTCTTTAAAATTTCCCGGATCTGCTTCGCGAGGCCCTTTTTCGTGATATTCTTTTTCAGTATTTTCCATAGCTTTTTAATTGCGAATAAGAAAGGTAGCTCTAAAAATAAAACTTCGCTGCCAAAAGAATGATAAATGTAAAACCGTCAGCGCAGCACATTCGTTAAAAACGAAGCGATCTCGTCCTACTTAAGAATATGCATCTGGGCATTGATTGCGATGGCTTGCTCCGGCATGTAACTGACCTCAGCATCTGTTGGATCCTGAGCAATCGTTATCCCGCCGGCACGCCGCACTTGCAACAAACCCTGAGCGCCATCTGCATTGGCGCCGGATAGAAGAATGGCGATGGTCTTCTCCGCAAAAACTTCAGATGCAGACTCGAAAGTTGCGTCGATGCTGGGCCGACTAAAATGTATCTTTTCCGAACTGTCCAACGCAAATTCTCTGCGACTTTCAAAAAGCAGATGATAGCCCGGCGGAGCAAGATAGATGGTATTTCTATCGATAACTTCCTTATCCTCTACCTCCACTACTTCCAGCGTGGTCCGTTTTTGAAAAAGTGCTTGCAGTAAATGATCGACATCAGCGCGGCGATGCAACACCACAACATACGCCACATCACCGCGCGGAAAATGCGGCAACATTTTTAGGAGAACGTCCAGGCTACCGGCCGAACCTCCAAAAATAATCATCCTGCCTATTTCATTTTCCGCCATATTCGTTCAGTACCAATTTGTCTGAAATTGCGTGCAATGGGCGAAAACCGAATGTTTTCCTTTGATCCCAGCATCAGGTAACCCAGCGCGTCAAGACTTTCATCGAAAAGAGTAAGCACCCGATTTTGCAGCTCTTTATCGAAATAAATCAACACATTGCGGCAGATGATCAGATGAAATTCGTTAAACGATCTATCCGACACCAAATTGTGGGTCGAAACAATCATTTTCGATTTCAGTCGGTCATCAAACTTCGCCAGCCCGTATTGTGCAGTATAGTACGATGAAAAATCTTTTTTTCCACCGCTTGCCATGTAATTCTCAGAAAACTGCTGCATGTGATTCATGGAAAAAATACCCTGCTTCACATTATCGATTACCGTAGGGTTTAAATCGGTGGCATAAAGCAGCGATTTGTTCAGGAGTCCGGCCTCCTCGAGCAATATCGCCATGCTGTACACCTCTTCACCGGTGGCGCATCCCGCATGCCAGATGCGAATAAGCGGTTGCGTTGCCAAATCGGGAAGCACTTTTTCCCGAAGTACTTTGAACGCCTGAGGATCGCGGAACATTTCCGTCACATTGACGGTGATTTCCTCAATCAAATGGGTTACATATTCGGCATCGTTTCGCACCCGGTATTGCAACTCGGCGAAACTCGGAAAACGATCGATTACCATAATCCTATTTACGCGGCGGCGCAGCGATGCCCGCGCATAATGAGAAAAATCATAGCCGTAGAACTCGTACAAGTCCGTAATCAAGGTTTCAATATCTTCCTCCCGGAGATTAAGTTCAATCATATTCACTGTACGATTTCAACATCTCCAACATTCTGTCTACATCTATAGGCTTGCTTAAATAGTCTGTCGCGCCGTGCAGCAAACATTTCTCCCGATCGCCCTTCATCGCCTGTGCCGTTACGGCAATAACCGGAATGGAATGCCAATCATCGTCGGCCCGTAGGATGGACAGTGCCTGATAGCCATCCATTTCCGGCATCATCATATCCAGTAAAATCACAGAAGGCTTTCGGCCTTTCATAAGCGCAAATGCTTCGCTCATCGCGGTAGCCGTTTGAATATCATAGCCTCTAGTTTTCAACAAGGCACCGAGCGCGCGAATATTGCGGCTGTCATCATCTACTATCAGGATGGTGTTCATATATTATTGATAAAGCCACACGCGAAGCAGCGAGATAAGCTGATCGATGTCGACTGGTTTGGTTATGTAATCCGACGCCCCGGCGGCAATGCATTTTTCGCGATCGCCTGTCATTGCTTTGGCCGTCACGGCAATGATGGGGAGTTTTCTGAATTTTGGATTTCTGCGGATAATTTTAGTGGATTGATAGCCGTCCATTTCGGGCATCATCATGTCCATTAATACCAGATCGATATCCGGGTGTTCCTCCAGTTGCTTCAGCGCATCCTTTCCATCGATGGCAGAAATGACGTTTACGCCAAAATTTTCGAGTGACCGCGACAGCGAGAAAATATTGCGAACATCATCATCCGCTACCAGAATATTCTTGCCCCGCAATACGTCAGTCAGGGTTCCCATCGATTTCTTTCTCGTGCCATTTTCGCCTTTTCCGACTTCAACCAAATGCAGAAATAGCGATACCTCGTCCAATATGCGCTGGTACGAATTTACCGTCTTAACCACAATGCTATCTGCATACTGCCGCAACTTAGCTTCTTCATTTGGCGATAGGTTCTGTCCCGTGAACACAATAATGGGGAGGTTGTCAAACGATTCGTCATTTTTGATCTTCTCGAGTAGCTCATAGGAACGCTGCGCCGGGACGCCCATGTCGAGAATAACGCAGTCGACCTCTTCTTTTTGCAAAGCATCGATGCTTTCGCTGACATTATTTTTGATTTCAGCACTCAGCTTATATCCCTCCAGAAACAGAGCAAGTGCCTGTGCATGTTTAGGATTTTCCTCTACAATCAGCACCTTTTTCGGACTCTTGCTTAATGCTTGCTCGATTTTTTCAAAAATGTCTCCCAGCCGTTCAAATGCAATCGGTTTGTTGATAAAATCCACGGCCCCCTGTGTGAGGCTCTGGTGCCGCACTTCGTGTGACGACATCATGTGAACGGGGATCGGGCGTGTTCGCACATTACCTTTTAAATCTTCCATCACCTGCCATCCGCTTTTTACCGGTAACTGAACGTCGAGCAGGATACCACTGGGCTGGAAACGAAGTGCAAGCGGCAAACCCTCGTCGCCGCGCACCCCAACCACACCTTTATAGCCCTTGCTTCGGGTATAATCCAGCAGGGCTTTCGCGAACAAGACGTCGTCCTCAATAATCAAAATTACACGGTCGCCCTCCAATATCGAATTCCGGTCGTCTTCAATTCCAGACGGTATTACTTCTGAGATGTATTCATCCGGCGGCGAAGTCTGCACCTGAATTTCCTTTACCGCCTCGTCTGATATAGTCTGGATTTGCGTTCCGTGTTTCGCGGGCAGCGTCAGCGTAAAAGCACTACCGACATTTTCGGTGCTGCTCAGCGTGATGGTACCCCCAAGTAAGGTCGCCAGCTGACGGCTGATCGACAAGCCCAGACCGGTGCCTCCAAAATTGCGCCGGGTGGAACCGTCTGCCTGCTTAAACGCTTCAAACACTATGGCCTGCTTGTCTGCAGGAATCCCGATGCCGGTATCCCGGACCGTGAACTTGATGGCGTCGTCCTCTCCCTCAATTTCCAACGCAACAGATCCCTCGCGGGTAAATTTTAACGCATTCGAAAGTAAATTGCGTAAGACTTGCTCCAGACGCAACTTGTCTGTTTCAAGGGTTTCCGGAGTTGTTTCTGAAATAACAATCCGGAAGTCGAGTGATTTGTCGCGGGCGATTGGTTCAAACATCGATTTCAACTCGTTGGCTAAGGGTTTTACCTGTACCTCCTTCCATTCCAGCTCCATTTTTCCGGCTTCGATTTTTGACAGGTCGAGGATTTCGTCAATCAACGTTAGCAAGCCTTTTCCGGACGACTCGATCACCGTCATGAATTCGATTTGCTCCTCGTTGAGATTGCCATCGTGATTTTCTGAAAGAAGCCTCGATAATAATAGTATCGAGTTCAGCGGCGTTCGGAGCTCGTGCGACATGTTTGCTAAAAATTCCGACTTATATCGGGTACTTTGCGCCAGTTCATCTACTTTATGCTGAATCTCGAGATTGCGCTCCAGAATGGTAGCATTTTTCTCTTCCAGCATCTTGCTCCGCTCTTCGAGTTCGGTATTTGCCTGTTGGAGTTCCTCTTGCTGAACACGCAGTTCTTCCTCAGAAGCCTGCAATTTCTCTGCCTGCGCTTCCAGTTCGGCATTGATGTTCTCCAACTCGGAATGCTGCGCCTGCAATTCTTCAGACTGCGCCTGCGTTTCGTGCAGCAATTCCTGTAAACGCAAATGATCTTTTGCCGCATTAATGGCCATGCCAATATTGTAGGCAGCGGTGGTTAAAAATTCCACCATGATGGGCGAATACGGTTGCAGCGAAGCCAATTCGATGACCCCTTTGAATTTTGAATCGAATAAAATCGGAACTGCTATAATTCCGGCGGGTTTATATCCACCTCCGGAAAAGTCGACGGTTAACTCGGCGTGGTCTACGGGTTGCAACAACAAAACCTCCCGCGATTCTGCGGCTTGTCCGGCAAGACCTTCGCCGCATTTAAGTCGGCGTCGTGCCTTTAAAGTATTGAGATTCACGCTCGATTCCAGATTCATGGTCTCCTCATCTACCGCAAGGTAGAAGGCCCCCATTCCCGAACCGGTATATTGTGTGAGATACTGAATAATCCGGGACGTCAATTGCTCCAAATCGCGCTGGCCGATCATGAGTTTATTGAGTTCTGCTATTCCGGCCTGTTGCCATTCGTTGTCTGCCAAATCTGTAAACGACCGATCGAGTGCCTCTGCCATTTTGTTGAGGGACGGACCGAGGACGCCCAGCACTTCGGCATCACGACCTGCCGCACGAACTGAAAAATCGCCGGAAGCAATGCGGGAGGTAATGTCCTCAGTAACCCGTATTCGCTCTGAAATCTCAAAATTTCGTTTTTCCAGATCGGCTTGCAGTTGCTGTCGTTCTTTAAAATCTGCATTAACGCGCAGAAACGAAACCACCGTTACCACTAATGCCAGTAACGAGGCCACGACAATCAGCACCGGCGTGGCGGCAGCAAAAGCATTGGTTGCTTCGGTGCGCTCAACCAGGAGGCGGCGCTCGCGACCTTCAAATTCATTCAGCAAACTCCACAGTTTCAGCTGCGCCTGATGACCACGTTCCAGTCCTGTGGAATCGATCACATTATTATTCAGACGCCGCTTGATGACAAAATCCATAAACGCAAACCGCTCCTGAATGAGATCTTTGAGATCATCCATGACCTGTTGCTGCGCCTGATTGTCTGCCGTGAGTACTGCAATTTCGGAGGCGAGGTTGAGAGCGCGATCATTGGCACCGCGGTACGGCAGCAGAAACTCCTCGTTCATAGTGAGCAGATAGCCGCGTTGACCGGCTTCTCCCTCGCGGACGGCCAGGCGGATGTTTTCCACTTTTTTAATGACGGTTGCCGTGTGCTCGACCAGATGTTGCGCTTCGATGAGTCGGGTAATGCTGATAAACGACGCAATGCCGCTCAACAACAGCAGAAGCAATGAAACACCGTAGCCTAATAACAAATTCTGTTTAAACGTGCTCATTTCGGGAGGTTTGTTTGTTGATTGACTGTCGTATACCGTTTTGCGATACAGGCAGGACAATGATGAATTTTGCACCGTAGCCTTCTTCGCTCTCTGCGGTAATCAGTCCGTGATGTTTGTCGACAATTTTTTTTACGATTGCCAGGCCGATTCCGGTGCCCTCGAATTTATCGCGGTGGTGCAGCCGTTGGAATAAGCCGAAGATTTTATTCAAATATTCTTCGTTAAACCCAATACCGTTATCGACTACCGTGATGCGCACAAAGGCTCCTTCGGGATCTTCGGGTGCCGCGAAATCGGCGGCCGCAATGCGAACGGCAGAAATACTGATGATCGGCCGGCCGCCTTCCACGGAAAACTTAAGCGCATTGGAAATGATATTTTGAAACACTTGTCGGATTTGACCCGAAATGGCATCAATAACCGGCAAACTGCCCACGTTGACCTGCGCGTTTTTTTCTGCTATACTTAGCTCGAGATCGTGGAGCGTTTCGTGAATGATTTCTTCCAGTTTCACCGGCTCAAAATGAAGCTCAGAAGACAATTTGGAATAGCTGAGCAAATCGGTGATCAGATTGCGCATTCGCTGGGCAGAGGCGACTACTTTTTGAAGGTACACCGCAGCAGCGTGGTCTTCTGAAATGAATCGATCGGTGATTATGCCGGCGAAAGTGATAATTTTGCGGAGAGGCTCCTGTAAGTCGTGCGATGCCACGGAAGCATACTGCTGGAGCTCGATGTTATTCTGTTCGAGTTCGCGATTGATCTCTACCAATTCCGCCGTGCGCTCGGCCACCTTTTCCTCCAAAGTGTGATTGGCCTGCTCCAGTGCTGTGCCGATCCGTTTTAGTTCTTTGGCCTGTTCGTAAAGCTTAACAAAGGTTTTTACTTTAAGAATGAGCAAATCCGCATCGAAGGGTTTGGTGACATAATCCACTCCGCCGGATTCGTAACCTTTGGCAATAAAGCGCTTGTCGATATTTACAGCGGATAGAAAGATAATCGGAATGCTGCGCGTTTTGCTAAATCCGGTAATGGCTTCTGCCACTTCGTAGCCATCCATTTCCGGCATTTGCACGTCAAGAATGATCAGGGCGTATTCGTTCCGAAGCACTTTCGTGAGTGCTTCTTCTCCGGTTGAGGCCGTTTCTACCTCATAATGGTGCAACTGCAGCAACGCCCGCAGCGAAAACAGATTCTCGGGTTTGTCGTCGACGATTAAAATCATGCTGGTCTTTAGAGCAGAAAGATCCGGCAGTTGTCAAAAGCCCGTAAAACAAAAAGTACGGCGTCGCAGGGAAGACGCCGGATTCAAAGATAAAAAATAATTTTACTGTTTTTATGAAGGACGTAAAATGCTTTCAAAAGCGGCACATCCGGCAGGTGCGTGAGCGATGGCAGCGGCAGCCTTTTTGTGGGCGCGCCTGCGGCGCGCCCACAAAAAGCTACAGCGAACAGCGCGACCCGCCGCGGTGGGCAGGCCCACTGCGGCGGGGCACGCCCCAATAAAAAAAATTAATTTAAGGTCTTGCGTTTTGCGCGAATAAGTAACTTTATGTTTCAATATATTTGCAACTTATAATCTGCCAGGTGATACAGCTTCATGATAAAGAATTTGTTCCGTTTATATCCGCCGATGAAATAGATTTTGCCATCCGGCAAATGGCTGCACAGGTCGAAGCGGATTATGGTGACGAAACACCGCTGTTTATCGGAGTGCTAAACGGGTCGTTTATGGTGGTGTCTGACTTTATGAAATGCTACCGCCGCCCGTGTGAAGTCAGCTTTATCAAAGTGTCTTCGTACGAAGGTATGACTTCCACGGAACACGTTACCGAACTGATCGGACTTCGAGAGAATGTCGCAGGTCGCCACGTGATAGTGATCGAAGATATCGTAGACACGGGCAATACCGTAGCGCAACTTAAAACCATGTTTAAGGAAAAAGGGGTTAAATCATTTAAAATTGCGACGCTGTTCTTTAAGCCCGACGCATTTACAAAAGACTTTAAATTAGATTACGTGGGGATTCGCATTCCGGACCGGTTTATCGTCGGATATGGTTTAGACTATGACGGACTGGGGCGCAATCTGCCCGAAGTGTACCAACTTAAATAACTGTTTAATGACCAACATCGTCCTATTCGGAAAGCCGGGAGCAGGAAAAGGCACCCAGGCAGAATTTTTAAAGGAAAAGTACAATCTTACGCACATTTCTACCGGAGATGTTTTTAGATTTAACCTGAAAAACGACACCGAACTGGGTCGCAAGGCCCGTACCTACATGGACAACGGCATGCTGGTTCCCGACTCGCTTACTATCGAAATGCTGGAAGCCGAAGTAGACAAAGCCCCGGATACAGCTGGTTTCCTCTTCGACGGATTTCCGCGCACTATCGCGCAGGCCGAAGCCCTTGATGCCTTTCTGGCACGCAAAGGATGGGATGTAACCGCCACCGTGGCACTTGAAGCCGACGACGACATTTTGGTAGCACGACTGCTCGAACGCGGCAAAACCAGTGGCCGCCCCGACGATCAGGACGAAGAAAAAATCCGTCAGCGCTATCAGGAATACAATGAAAAAACTGCCCCGCTGATCGAATACTATTCAAAACAAAACAAATTTTACCCGGTGAACGGGATTGGCTCGATTGCCGAGATTACAGACCGCCTTTCGGCCGTAATCAGTCGGCTGTAGCCGTTTAACATGGAGATAGCGATAATATTTTTTCTGATAATTCTCAACGGCCTCTTCTCGATGTCGGAAATTGCGTTGATTTCATCGCGCAAAACACGGCTCGAAACAGCTGCAAAAAAAGGACACCGCGGCGCACAAACCGCGCTCGAACTGGCCAACAGCCCCAACAAATTCCTGTCGACCGTACAAATCGGCATCACGCTCATCGGTATCCTTACCGGTATTTTTTCAAGCAATAAAATTACCGACGACGTCCGCAATTTCTTCCTTTCCTTCCCGTCGCTGATCCCCTATGCCGATTCATTGGCTGTAGGAACCGTGGTGGTGGTGCTTACCTTTTTCTCACTTGTGCTGGGCGAGTTGTTACCGAAGCGCATCGGACTCAACTATCCGGAGTCTATTGCCAAAATCATCGCACTGCCCATGCAGTTCGTTTCGGTACTTACTGCACCCTTTGTCTGGCTCCTAACCGCATCAACCGATGGACTGCTGCGTCTGCTGATGATCAAACCCTCCGCAGACGGAAAAATCACCGAAGAAGAAATCAAAGCCATTATTAAGGAAGGCACCGAAGGTGGCGAAGTGCAGGAAATCGAACAGGATATTGTGGAACGGGTCTTTCACATCGGCGACCGTAAGGTTAACTCGCTGATGACCCACAAAAAACACGTGGTATTTTTGCCGCTCAATGCGGATAAAAATCTGGTGCGTGAACTCATGCTCAAGGAATTGCATTCCGTTTATCCGGTTTACGGTGAAAATTACGACGATATTCAAGGCGTGGTTAATCTGAAAAACATCTTCGCCAACATCGAAAATCCCGCCTTCAACCTGCAGGAGCTCATGACCGAAGCGCCGTTTATTATGGAGCAGACAACGGCGTATAAAGCCCTTGAAAACTTCAAAAAAAGCGGCATTCATTACGCCTTCGTTTCAGACGAATACGGCGATTTTCAGGGGATAATCACGCTAAATGACATCCTCGAAGCCTTAGTGGGCGACGCCTCGGAGTTCTACAAGGAAGACTTCCAACTGGTGCAACGCGAAGACGGCACCTGGATGGTGGACGGCCACTATTCACTCCACGACTTTCTCACGTACTTTGAACTCGACGACCTTATCAACGATTACGATGTCACCACGGTCAGCGGCCTGATCATGACCGAACTTTCGTTTATCCCGAAGGAAGGTCAAATTTTGCAATGGAACCGGTTTGAATTGGAAGTAATCGACATGGACGGGGCAAAAATCGATAAGGTACTGGTGCGCTCCCTCGATGTGCCGACGGACAATTAGGCGCCGGGAACCTGCTGTCCGCTGCAAGTCCTCCCGCGATACCCTCGTTTTTCTGACGACGTCCGGCGGGCTCCCTGCGGTCGCCCGCGGCCGCCGGTAAAAACGGCGCACCGCAGTCCGGGCTTTCCGCTACCATCAGGGCGAGGGCTGTTTCTTAGGCAAGTACAATAATTTTAAAACAAGCCTTCCGTAAATCCGGATCGTAAACCGTACCTTTGCCCTCTCATTTTTGCTATGACAGAAGGAAATTTTGTTGACTACGTAAAGATTTACGTTTCCTCCGGAAAAGGAGGCCGCGGATCTACACACCTGCACCGCGAAAAATTCATCGAAAAAGGCGGTCCCGACGGCGGCGACGGCGGTCGCGGCGGACACGTGTATCTGGTAGGCAACAAAGACCTGTGGACGTTATTTCACCTGAAATTCATGCGGCACATTAAAGCCGGACACGGAGGCGACGGAGGTTCTTCCCGCTCTACAGGTGCCGATGGCGAAGATAAATTTATCGAAGTGCCGCTCGGAACGGTAGTGCGCGACAAAGACACTAACGAAATCCTGTTTGAGATCACAGAAGACGGCGAAAAAAAGATTCTGGCCAAGGGCGGAAAGGGCGGACTCGGGAACTGGCATTTCCGAAGCGCCACCAATCAAACGCCGCGGTATGCACAACCCGGACTTCCGGGCGAAGAGCACGACGTAATTCTCGAACTGAAAGTGCTTGCAGATGTTGGCCTTGTGGGCTTTCCCAATGCCGGAAAAAGTACATTGCTTTCAGTGCTGACCTCCGCAAAGCCTAAAATCGCAGATTATCCCTTTACGACACTCAAACCGAATCTGGGAATCGTAAGTTATCGCGACTTTAAATCGTTTGTAATTGCCGATATCCCCGGAATCATCGAAGGTGCCGCCGAAGGCAAGGGCTTGGGACACTATTTCCTGCGGCATATCGAGCGTAATTCTACACTTCTGTTCCTCGTCCCTGCGGATTCACCAGACATCAAAAAAGAATACAACATTCTCATCCGCGAACTCGAAGAATACAATCCGGAATTGCTCGATAAAGACCGACTACTGGCGATTTCCAAATCCGATATGCTCGATGCGGAGCTGAAAGATGAAATGAAAAAAGAGCTCGACAAAAACCTGAAAGGCGTGCCCTTCCTCTTTATTTCTTCAGTGGCGCAACAAGGACTTACCGAACTAAAAGACAAGCTTTGGGAAATGCTTACCTAAAGTACGTTTTCCAGAATTTCAGACTCTCCAACACCAGCCACCAGACCACCGGAATGGCTTCCGCATAAATCCTGCTGAACGTTTTTGGACGTTCCGGCGCAGCCAACTTCAAAAAAACCGCCGTTAAAAACGCAGTGCCGAATACCGTGGCAAACCGCACCGGAGCAACTTCGCGGGCCAACTCCAGCGCAACAAACCCGAACAAGAGCACGAGCCCGATTATTTTCGTATACCGAACTCCAACCACGTGCGGCACGGTTTTCAGCGCCGGATCATCTTCGTAGAAATCAGATATTTCAAAAATCAAAAGCAACACGAGAACTAAAGCAAACCGCTGCGCAAAGAGAATCAGCAAATCGGACGGATACACCGGCGCACTTTCCAATACCGGCACGACAGCAGTAAGCACCGCCCAGCAAAAGCTAACTGCAAAAATTTTACAACCGGGGATTCGTCGCAGCGGCGCACCGAACCAAGGGAGCACATAGGCAGCCGAAAGCACCGCAAGACCGGCCAGAACAGCAAGTACTTCAACAGAAAACCGACATGCAAAAAACAGCGCCGCCGGGAGAAAAAAGACGGTTAAATACGCCGCGGCATTGGCATTATTCGAACGTTGATGCTTTCTCCAGCTTTCGTAGTACTTGATAAAATTATACGCTACCACTGTTGCGGAAAAGGCAAACAACGGCACGTCCGGGCGCGAAGGTAGGCAATACAGAAATTGCGTAACGCGCACCAGAGCCAGTGCTGCAAGTGCAACGTGCAAACTGCTGTTAACATACCATCGGAGCATTTTCAAAGATACGTTTTGACGGGAAAACCCACTTTTTAATTTAACAAAAGTTGAAGCGCAAAGGTGCGTTAATCCGTATGTATTTAGCTGAAAAAGCGGTATTTTTACGCCGCTAAATTTTGCAACACACTATATGAGAACAGACGCTTTTGCCCTGCGGCATATCGGCCCCCGCGAACACGATGTGCAACACATGCTCGACACCATCGGCGTGGAGAGTATCGATCAACTCATTTACGAAACCATTCCGGACGACATCAGGCTGAAAGCACCCCTGAACCTGGCTCCGGCACTAACTGAATTCGAATACCTCAACCATATCCGCAATCTCGGGCAGCGCAATAAAGTGTTTAAAACCTACATCGGACTCGGATATCACCCGACGGTGGTGCCCGCGGTAATTCAGCGCAATATTTTTGAAAATCCGGGGTGGTACACCGCCTATACGCCGTATCAGGCCGAAATCGCACAGGGCCGTCTCGAAGCATTGTTGAATTATCAGACCACCGTAATTGAACTTACGGGAATGGAAATCGCCAATGCATCACTGCTTGATGAGGGAACCTCAGCGGCAGAAGCCATGGCGCTTCTGTTTGATGTTCGCACCCGTGAACAAAAGAAAAACGACGTCAATAAATTCTTTGTCTCGGAAGAGATTATGCCGCAGACATTGTCGGTGCTGCAAACCCGGTCGACGCCTATTGGTGTGGAACTGGTCGTAGGCAATCACGAGACATTCTCTTTCGGGGACGACTTTTTCGGAGCGATACTGCAATATCCCGGAAAAGGCGGACAAGTATATGATTATGCTTCGTTCATTAAGAAAGCCAAAGAGAAACACATTAAAGTTGCGGTTGCTGCCGACATCTTGTCGCTCGTGTTGCTAACTCCTCCGGGTGAACTGGGTGCGGATGTAGTCGTAGGTACTACGCAGCGCTTCGGCATTCCGATGGGTTACGGTGGTCCGCACGCTGCATTCTTCGCCACTAAAGAAGAATATAAAAGATCGATGCCCGGCAGAATCATCGGTGTAACAATCGATGCCGACGGAAACCGCGCGCTTCGCATGGCACTGCAGACCCGCGAACAACACATCAAGCGCGAAAAAGCAACGTCAAATATTTGTACGGCTCAGGTACTTTTAGCCGTGATGGCCGGTATGTACGCTGTTTTCCACGGGCCAAAAGGATTAAAATACATCGCCCGCAAAGTACATCATTCCGCAGTAACACTTTCTGATTCCCTGAATCAGCTTGGTGTTTATCAAATCAATACCGCTTTTTTTGACACCCTTTGCCTGAAAGCTGACGCGGCGAAGGTGCGTGCCGTTGCAGAGCGTCACGAAGTTAACTTCTTCTATCCCGACGCAGAAACGGTTCTGATTTCCCTCAATGAAACCACTTCACTCGAAGATCTGAACCAAATTGTAGCGATTTTTTCCGAAGCAGTCGGCAAATCCGCACCGGTTATCGAAACATTGTCAAAAACGAGCGCTATTCCGGCGGCGGTACAGCGAAGCAGCGACTTCCTGAAACACGACGTCTTCAATAGCCATCATTCTGAAACTGCATTAATGCGGTATATCAAATCGCTCGAACGCCGCGATTTATCTCTCAACCACTCGATGATTGCACTGGGTTCATGTACGATGAAACTCAACGCCGCGGCCGAAATGCTGCCGCTCAGCATGGGATACTGGAACAGCATCCACCCTTTTGCTCCGCTGGATCAGGCAGAAGGCTACCAAATCATGCTGAAAAAACTGGAGCAACAACTTAATGTCATCACCGGTTTCGCGGGAACTACATTACAGCCAAACTCCGGAGCACAGGGCGAATATGCAGGACTAATGGTGATCCGGGCATGGCATATTTCCCGTGGCGAAGGACATCGCAACATTGCGCTCATTCCGGCATCGGCACACGGAACCAACCCCGCAACGGCCACCATGGCGGGTATGCAGGTTGTAGTGACCAAAACGTCTGAAAACGGAAATATCGATATTGACGATCTCAGAGCAAAAGCTATTGAACACAAGGATAATCTCGCGTGTCTAATGGTAACCTATCCTTCAACGCACGGCGTTTTTGAGTCAGCTATTCGCGAAATCACTCAGATTGTTCACGACAATGGCGGCCAGGTCTACATGGACGGCGCGAACATGAACGCACAGGTAGGTCTTACCAATCCGGCAACAATCGGCGCCGATGTGTGTCACCTGAATTTACACAAAACGTTCGCTATTCCGCATGGCGGTGGAGGTCCCGGCGTTGGTCCGATCTGCGTAGCCGAACATCTGGTTCCGTTTCTACCGACAAATCCGATTATACCTACAGGCGGCGAATCGGCCATTACCGCAATTTCGGCTGCACCCTGGGGTTCCGCACTGGTGTGCCTGATTTCATACGGATACATCACGATGCTCGGTGCCGAAGGCTTAACAGAAGCTACGCGCTTTGCCATCCTGAACGCCAACTACATCAAGGAACGTTTGAAAACGCATTATCAAACTTTGTATTCCGGCGAAATGGGTCGCGCTGCACACGAAATGATTCTCGATTGCAGACCATTTAAAGAAAAAGGAATTGAAGTGGCAGATATTGCCAAACGATTGATGGATTATGGTTTCCATGCGCCAACAGTTTCCTTCCCCGTTGCAGGAACACTCATGGTGGAACCCACGGAATCCGAAAATGTAGAGGAACTCGACCGTTTTTGCGATGCCATGATCGCCATTAAAGAAGAAATTGATGCGATTGAAGACACGAAAAACAACCTGCTGAAGAATGCACCTCACACCTTGCAGATGCTTACTTCAGATTCGTGGAACCTGCCGTATTCTCGTGAAAAGGCGGCATTTCCGCTGGAATATCTACACGGCAATAAATTCTGGCCGAGTGTTCGACGGGTGGATGAAGCATACGGCGACCGCAATCTGGTGTGTTCCTGCGCACCCATCGAAGCGTATATGTAACATCGCAATCTTGATACAAAAGCTGCCTTCGGGCAGCTTTTTTTTATAAAATCTACGGGAAATCTCAATTCACGCTCACCCCGCGCCGCCGAATTAAAAAAGGCAACAACACCGCAAGTACAATCAACGCAAGCAGCAACGGCGTTAACCAATCCCAGTACAGTGCGAACGGCGCCATGGCACAAAAGCCGATCGGCAACGCCGACCAACGGTACCACCTCGAGCGCAGAAAAAAAAGATTCTGAAGAAAAACCACCACCCAAAAGACGCTTAACCAGATTATAAACGCTGTTCCGATAATGAGGCCCGCATTAGGAGCCGACCAGTAATGGTACGCCAGCCACAAAACCAAGCCGTAAAGCACGGTCTGTAAAATCGAATAGCCCGTGGCTAACAAAAGTCTGTTCATCACTTTTCAGAATAAAATAAACCCATTCGAAACTGCCGACCAAAAAAAAAAGCTGCCCGAAAGCAGCTTTATTGTAAGGTAACTTTGCTTAGTACTTGTAAGCTACGCCTTTTTTGATGACCTGGCTTCCACCCAACTGGTTCGAGCTGGCACCCACGGTAGCCTTATCAGCCGTGAGCAAAATAAAAGGACAGCCCATTTTTGCTGCATCCATTTTAAGTTTCTTTTCAGCTTTTTTGTCGCCCGTATTTCCCGTCTGGAAGTTAATCAGACCTGTCTTACCGCGCACTTCATCCACTTTTTTGAGTCCGGCAATGTACGCCTTGTCCTCCAGAATAACCACTTTCTCCCAATCAGCCTCCGTACTTACGGAAAGCTTTTCGGTGATCGCTTCGGTACGACCGGATTTTCCGTATACAATTTTCTCAATCGCATACTTACTCATCACATTTTCAGCATCTTCGCCATCGTAACGGAACACTACAGTGTACTCTTCGTTGCGAATAACCTTGCCGTCAACTACTTCACCGTTGTGCTTGTAAATTTTGTCAGCCTGAGCCGAAACCGCTGCCGTTACAACCATGCACGCCAGCAAAATAAGTTTTTTCATAATACCTTGTTTTGTTTTTAGGATTCGCAAATATATTCAAATCCATGTAGTTCCGACGTTTGACTGCGAATTTTCTTGTAAAAGCTATTTCCCGCTGTCCGCTCTAGCTTTTTCGTTGCGCCGGTCACATCACACCACGGCAGCGCTTCCGCCGGTCGCGCCGCCGCGGCGGCTGTGTTCACGCCGCACCGCGCAAAGGCTGCCACTCCCATCGGGGCTAAGGCTAAACTGCTATCTTTGCACATCCAACCCGGAATCATGTACGAACACACATACCCTGATAAACGGTTTCGGCTCACCACGGCTTTTGTAAAAAAACACATCCCGGTGAGTCGGCACATTCTCGACCTCGGCATCACCAACCCTCTGGCCGAAATCATGCGCCGGGAGGGCTATAACGTAACCAATACCCGAGGCGAAGACCTCGACACCGACCATTCGGCCCTGCAGCAAAGTCAGTACGATGTGGTTACGGCATTTGAAATTTTCGAGCACCTGCTGAATCCGTTTACCGTACTGCAGAACATCACTGCCAAAGCATTAGTCGTTTCCGTTCCGCTGCGGCTCTGGTTTGCGCCGGCGTACCGCAGCAAAACCGACCTGCGCGATCGCCATTATCACGAGTTTGAGGATTGGCAGTTCGATTGGCTTCTGGAAAAAACCGGCTGGAAAATCGTCGACCGCGTTTACTTTACCAATCCGGTTTCTAAACTCGGAATCCGACCGCTCTTGCGCCGGTTTACACCTCGCTATTACCTTGTGTATGCCGTAAAAAACGAGTCATGCTCCGATACGCAGTAATCATCCCCGCACACAACGAAGCGGCATTTCTGCCGCAAATGCTAACATCGCTGGCAGCACAAACACACTTGCCCGTGCAGGCCATTGTCGTAGATGATCACTCTACCGATGCAACCGGAAGCATTGCGCAGCAGTTTGTTTCTGAGCATAACTGGCTTCGTGTTGTGCGTCATGAAAGCGAAGCCCGAAACATTCCGGGCAGCAAAGTGATCAAAGCCTTCCATTTCGGATTTTCGCAGCTCAGCGTCGAATGGGACGTTATTGTTAAACTGGATGCCGATCTGGTTTTACCACCCCACTATTTCGAGCGTGTGGTGCGTCATTTTTCGGAAGATGAAAAAGCCGGGATTGTAGGTGGAGTCGCAAGTATCGAGAAAAACGGATCGTGGGTTATTGAAAAGTTAACCGATCCGGACCATGTGCGCGGGGCGTTAAAAGCCTACCGAAAAGCGTGCTTTGAAGCCATTGGCGGCTTGCGCGCCGCGATGGGTTGGGATACCGCCGACGAACTGTTAGCGCGCTATCACGGATGGAGCGTGGTGGCCATCCCCGAACTGATTGTCCGCCACCTGAAGCCAACGGGTGCGGTATATGACGCATCGGCGCGGTTTAAACAAGGCGAGGCCTTTTACGCGCTCGGCTATGATTATACGCTTACGCTGATCGCGTCGCTGAAACTGGCGCTGCGGAAAAACAAACCCGCTTTGGCGGCGGATTATTTGCGCGGTTTTATGGCTGCGAAGAAAAATCGGATTCCGAAACTTGTTTCGCCCGCCGAGCAGAAATTTGTGCGGCAATACCGGTGGCGAAAGATCCGGGAAAAACTTTTCGGCACTACGTCTATATAAATGCGGTGCGCAAGGGGGTGTAGTGGCAGCCCGACGCTGCCCGTGCGTGCTAATGCCGCCGTGCGGAGGCGACCAACGGAAGCGTTTGCACGGCCTGCATTAGCCGTTCGGGCGGTGGCGGCTACAACGAAACACCCGGTCCGGCCGCCTTGGCGGCCGGAATGCGCCCCTCACAAAAATCTGCTAAAGAAACCGGCGCAACTGTGCGCGAATCCGTATTTTAGCGGCTGAATTAACTCTATGATGCTCGTTCGCTATTTAACGCAGATGGGAAGGTATTTCCTGATGTGGCCTGAAATTTTTCGGAAACCTACGAAGTGGTCGGTGATGCGCGGCCTGATTCTTAAGGAAATTGACGATCTCATCATCGGCTCGCTGGGCATTGTTTGTTTTATCTCGTTTTTCGTTGGCGGGGTCGTAGCCATCCAGACGGCACTGAACCTCACAAATCCGCTGATCCCAAAATATCTGATTGGCTTTGCTACGCGGCAATCGGTGGTGCTTGAGTTTGCACCCACTTTTATCTCCATCATCATGGCCGGGAAAATGGGGTCGTTTATTACGTCGAGTATCGGAACCATGCGAGTTACCGAGCAGATTGATGCGCTTGAGGTAATGGGCGTCAACTCGGTGAACTACCTGGTATTTCCCAAACTGATTGCGGTACTGCTGTATCCGTTTATTATCGGCATCGCCATGTTTCTCGGGATTTTGGGCGGCTGGATTGCTGCAGTTTACGGGGAGTTTGGCGGTAGTGCCGACTTCATCAACGGGATTCAGATCGAATTTATTCCGTTTCACATCGCCTACGCTTTTATAAAGACCATCATTTTTGCTATTCTGCTTGCAACGATTCCGGCTTTTCACGGGTACTACATGAAAGGCGGTGCACTGGAAGTAGGAAAAGCCAGCACAGTGGCTTTTGTGTGGACGTCTGTGACCATTATTGTTGTTAATTACATTATCACCCAATTGCTGCTAACCTGATGATTGAAGTTAAAAACCTCGAAAAATCCTTTGGCGGACAAAAGGTGCTGAAAGGCATAACGACGACGCTGGAAGCGGGCAAAACGAATCTGGTGATCGGGCAGTCGGGTTCCGGGAAAACCGTTTTCCTGAAAACACTCCTGGGCATTCACCGTCCGGACAGCGGAACGGTATCTTACGACGGACGACGCTACTGGGAAATGAGCGAGAATGAAAAGCGCGAATTGCGCACCGAAATCGGAATGGTATTTCAGGGCAGTGCGTTGTTCGACTCGATGACGGTGGCAGAAAACGTAGCATTTCCGCTGCGGATGTTTACAGCCAAAAGCAAGAGTGAAATCGCTGATCGTGTTGATGTGGTTCTGCAGCGGGTGAATCTTGTTGATGCACATCACAAATTACCGTCGGAGATTTCGGGCGGGATGCAGAAACGGGTTGCCATTGCCCGCGCCATTGTTAATAATCCGCGCTATCTTTTTTGCGACGAACCAAATTCAGGTCTGGACCCGAAGACAGCCATTCTGATTGATAACCTCATCCGGGAAATTACGCAGGAATACAACATGACGACGGTGATCAATACGCACGACATGAATTCGGTAATGGAAATCGGCGATAAAATCGTATTCCTGAAAAATGGTCTTAAAGAATGGGAAGGCACGAAAGACGAGGTTTTCAAAACCGACAATGCTGCCGTGGTGGATTTTGTTTACTCGTCGGATTTGTTTAAGCGGGTGCGCGAAGCGATGATCCGCGACGATCGCTAGTCCTGCGTGGCCCGCGCAACGATTTTTTTAATATCCTGTTCTTTGTCTTTCGGGTAAATCAACAATACATCGTGGCGGTCGACTATTATAAAATTGTCGAGACCGTCAACCACGATTAGCTTTTTGCCATCCGCACGAATGATGTTATTGGCCGCATTTTCCAGAATCACCTGCGCATTAACTACGGCATTGTTTTGTGCATCCTTATCAAGTTTTTCGTGCAAAGAGCCCCAGGTTCCGAGGTCATTCCAATCAAAAGTTGCAGGCAGCACGAAAACATTAGCAGCTTTCTCCAAAATAGCGTAATCGATGGATATGTTTTCCGCCCCGGCATAGTGGGCATCGATAAACTGCTGCTCCTGCGGGGTATTGTAAACACTTTCGCCCTCCGACAAGAGTTTGAACATTGCAGGCTGAAAGGTCTCGAAAGCGCGTAGGATTGCGGCAGCGCTCCAGATGAAAATCCCTCCGTTCCACAGGAAATTACCGCTTTCAATAAATGCTTTTGCCGTATCGTAATCGGGCTTCTCGCGGAAACGCACCACTTTCTTGATCGGAGCAACATCGTCCCGATCATATTCAATGTACCCGAATCCCGTGTTGGGAAAAGTCGGTGTGATTCCAAGCGTCAGCAGCGCATCATTCGCCGCGCAGAAGTCGAAACATTGCTGCAGATTTGCCGTAAAAGCCACTTCATCCTCAATCCAGTGATCGCTTGGCGCAACCACCATTACGGCTTCCGGATTCCGGAGTTGTATTTTTAAAGCTGCATACAAAATACATGGTGCTGTGTTGCGCATTGCGGGCTCGAGCAGTACCTGTTCGGGTTTAATTTGCGGAAGTTGCTCCAGTACCAGATCGTTGTAGCGCGCATTGGTGAGAACTAAAATATTTTCCTTCGGTACAAGTTTGGTAAGGCGGGTGAATGTTTTCTGAATCAGGGTTTGCCCGGAGCCGAGCATGTCGTGAAATTGCTTTGGAAAATCGGCAGTGCTTACAGGCCAGAAGCGGGAACCTACCCCGCCTGCCATTATTATGGCGTAATAATTTTTATTCATAATGTTTCGTTTCAGGTAGCAATTCTACCTCAGCATTGGGATTAAATAAGTACAATCGGCCTGTTGCCATTTCGCGGCATTCGAAGCGTTTGGTTCGTTGCGCGCCCTTTTGAAAAACGCGCCCGCCCTTAATTCTGAAGTGGCTTCCGTACGGGATTTCAAAGATAAAGGTTTTATCAGAGACGGGGTCGTATTGCTTTAATGCAAGAGAAAGCGTAGTATCTGTATCGCTGCTTGCAGACGGATTGCGAAAATGTCGCGCCAGCAGCGGTAGAAGCAGCGAAGGAAATATTTCGGGTCTTAAATAGGGCAGCATTAATTCGCGAAACACCATTTTCCATTCTGTTCCGTGGGGTTTTATCAGACGGCCATGCCGGTCAAATGCTACCAGGTGCGCGATTTCGTGTATCAGCGTAATCAGAAAGCGGTATTTGTTGAGATTAGCATTAACGGTAATCTCGTGCCGTCCGTGATACGACCGGTAATCCCCGTGGCGCGTTTGGCGCTCGTTTACCACTTTCAGGTGCACCTGATGCCGGACAATAAGTTCAAAAACAGGCTTTACAGCATGTTCAGGCAAATATTTCAGCAAAACATCATTCATGGGGTAGACGATGACACCTGTAGTACTTTACCGTTATAAAATTGGTGTCCGCTAAGGGCAAATTCTGCAATGTAAGATGCCATTTGTGAAGCAGATACCGGAGCCTGATAGCCTGGAAATGCTTCCTGCAACATTTCCGTCTGCACCGCTCCGAGCGCCAGTACATTAAAGGAAATTCCGGCGGATTTGTACTCTTCGGCAAGTAATTCAGAAAGTGTGATTACGGCGCCTTTACTTGAACTGTACGCGGCAAGACCGGGAAATTTAGCACTACCCTGCACCCCGCCCATGCTGCTGATCGTCAGCACATGGCTTCCGCGATTCATATAAGGCAATACTTTCTGCGTTAACTGTGCCACAGCAAAAACGTTAACGGAATACACCTGAAGGAAATCCGCTTGAGTAAGCTCTTCAAAGGGCTTATTGAGTAGCGCACCGGCATTGTGAATGACCGTATCAACCTGCGCACCGGAGGCAGTAAGATAATCAACAACTTGTTGTAAACCTTCTGCGGTGGTAAGATCAACCCGGAGATTGGTAACATTCGGCAAACCCAGAAGTTGGGGTGCCACTTGTCGGGAGAGGGCCAGCACCTTGTGTTTTTCGCTAAGTTGTTGCGCTAATTCGAGACCGATGCCCCGGCTGGTGCCGGTTACTACAATGTGTTTCATACCCTCAAAGATACGACTTGAGTTGCCCGCCGTATCAGTGATAAATTAAACTTTTTAACGATGGAATGTGAATGACAACTTATGCCGGCGATCGTCACGAAGGTCATGGTACTGAATACCCACGGTACCGTTTTGAATTATCGCCTGCGTGACGCTAAGTGTTTTCAAACCGCCGCGATTGATCCGAATCGACCGGTGCTCCTCGCGATCCTGCCTCATGTGAAAATCATAAATATCGGTTTCCAAAGGCCGGGAGCCGATGCAAGAATGAAATTCCTGTTGTCGCCATAACCGGACATCCGCTTCGTAAAGCGGAGATGACGACCATATTTGCGGCTCGTCTATAGGTACCAATAACTGCTCGGCACATAGTGCGTCCCATCGCAATTGGTATAGCGCCTCCCTGTGGTATAAAATTAAGGTGAAGGGTTCAATCCCATCAAAATCGTATGATTCCCAAGCTGCAAGCGGATCGGGATGACTCATCAAATCGAGAAGTACGAGTCCGCGGCTCCTGCGCCATCCTGTGCGAAATTCATGTTTTTCAGCCGCACCGTTGAGAAGTACACCCGCGCTTCCTGCGGCGGTAAATACGATCCAGCTTCCTCCGGCCTGCGTGTCTTTCGGGAAATACAAGGTCTGACCGCCGATCACATACGAATTAGGAGGTAGTGCCGGTTTTCGGCTTACCTGCTCGTCGCGGTTACTGGTAATGATAACCGCGTGTTGATTTTTTACAAAGGTAACGGTGCACATAATGAAAAAAGCCCGGCATGACCGAGCTTTCTAATTTACAATTTGTTCTTAAGCGCTCAAAATCGCTCTGGAGATAACAATTTTCTGAATCTCGGAAGTTCCTTCGTAAATCTGCGTGATTTTCGCATCGCGCATTAATCGCTCTACGTGGTATTCTTTCACATAGCCATTGCCACCGTGTACCTGAACTGCTTCGATGGTGGTATCCATTGCAACCTGCGATGCAAATAATTTCGCCATGGCTCCGCTCAGGTCGTAATTGCGATCGTTATCTTTATCCAAAGCGGCCTGGAAACAAAGCAGACGCGCCGCTTCAATGTTTACAGCCATATCCGCCAGCTTAAATGCGATAGCCTGATGTTGGGAAATTTCTTTACCAAATGCCTTACGTTCCTTTGAATATTTAAGTGCCAGTTCGTAAGCGCCGGAAGCAATTCCGAGTGCCTGCGCAGCAATTCCGATTCGGCCTCCGGAAAGTGTTTTCATCGCGAATTTAAACCCGAATCCATCTTCCCCAATTCGGTTTTCTTTAGGCACTTTCACATCGGTAAACATCAGTGAATGTGTGTCGGAGCCGCGGATGCCTAATTTTTGCTCTTTCGGACCAATTTCAAACCCGGGCATACCTTTTTCCACGATGAGTGCGTTGATGCCTTTGTGTTTCTTTTCCACATCGGTCTGCGCAATGACAAGGTATACGGATGCGGTTCCGCCATTGGTTATCCAGTTCTTGGTTCCGTTCAGCAGGTAGTGGTCGCCCATATCGATGGCCGTAGTTTTTTGCGACGTTGCATCGCTACCGGCTTCGGGTTCAGATAAACAAAACGCACCGATAATTTCTCCTGATGCAAGACGCGGCAGGTACTTCTGTTTTTGCTCCTCGGTTCCGAATGCCTGCAGACCCCAGCAAACCAAAGAATTATTTACAGACATTACCACCGAAGCCGAGGCGTCGATCTTCGAAATTTCCTCCATCGCAAGCACGTAAGAAATAGTGTCGAGTCCGCTCCCTCCGTATTTCGGATCTACCATCATCCCCATAAAACCCAGTTCACCCATTTTTTTGATCTGCTCCGCTGGGAAAATTTGCTTTTCGTCGCGCTCAATAACGCCGGGCAAAAGTTCGTTCTGTGCGAAATCCCGCGCCGCCTGTTGTATCATCAAATGTTCTTCGGTAAGAGTAAAGTCCATTTATCTAAAATTTATGTTTTTTAAAAGTGCGCTAATATAATCTGAAAAGTTGAATTTTTCGGATTCGTAGCTGTATTTTTACCCAATGGAAAAGACGCGCTACAACGTTATCGGTGTCATGTCCGGCACGTCGCTCGACGGGATTGATTTTGCTCACGTAACATTCGATTTTAAAGATGGGAAGTGGACGTTTTCAATACATGAAGCAGAAACAGCAGCGTATTCCGACGACATGTTGCGTCGGCTGCGAACTGCGATTACACTTCCGCCGGCCGACTTATCCGCGCTGAATCTGGACTACACCTTATACCTCTCCAATTGCATTTGCCGTTTCCTGAAGCGCCATCATATTTCCCGTCCGGATGCCATTTGTTCGCACGGACACACTGTTTTGCACCAGCCCGCGGACGGAATTACACTGCAGATCGGAAACTTACCGGAAATCAAAACACATATAAAGGCACCGGTGGTATGTGATTTCCGCGTGCAGGACGTTCGGCTCGGAGGTCAGGGTGCTCCTCTGGTTCCTATTGGCGACAAACTGCTATTCCCGGAGTATACCTACTGCCTGAATTTGGGTGGCTTTTCCAATATTTCATTTGATATTCCTAACCGCCGGATTGCTTTCGACATCTCGCCGGTGAATACCGTTCTAAACCACTATGCGCAGGCGGCAGGGCGCGATTTTGACGATGGAGGAAGTCTGGCGTCCTCCGGTACGGTTGATGCTAATTTGCTGGAACAATTAGACCGAAATCCGTATTATAGAAAAACCTTTCCAAAATCGCTCGGATTTGAATTTGTGTTGTCCGAAGTGCTGCCACTTCTTGACGACAGCGGACTTGCCGTCGAAAATATTCTCTGCACATATTGTGAACATATTGCGCGGCAGATTGCTCGTGCACTTCCTCAAAAAACAGGGCGAATGCTTATTACCGGCGGGGGTGCGTACAATTTGTATCTGATTGATCGCATTCAGGCTGCGTTGCCGGAGGTTGAAATTGTAGTACCCGAATCGAAGATTATTGAGTTTAAAGAAGCACTCATTTTTGCATTTCTCGGCGTTTTGCGACTTCGCGGCGAAAACAATGTGCTTTCGAGCGTCACCGGCGCCCGGCAGGATCATTGTTCCGGGGTGATTTTTTAAAAGAAAGATTCCGATATTCTGAAGTCAAACTCCGGCATAAATACAGACTGGCAACGGAATTTTTGCGCCCGTAACCCAAACAAAAAGTTCAACTATCTTTGCGCCACGAAAAACATCCTAATGAAAGATTTGCTCAAAAAATTTGAAGATAAGCAGCCCGAAATCGTATTTCACTGGAAAGATCAGGAAACCAACGCAGAAGGCTGGACAGTAATAAATTCTCTTCGCGGCGGAGCGGCAGGTGGCGGCACACGGATGCGCAAAGGCCTCGACATGAACGAGGTTTTGTCACTTGCAAAAACCATGGAAGTGAAATTTACCGTATCGGGCCCTGCCATTGGTGGCGCCAAAAGCGGTATTAACTTCGATCCGGCAGATCCTCGTAAAAAGGAGGTCTTGCAGCGTTGGTACAAAGCCGTATCACCGCTTTTAAAAAGTTATTACGGTACCGGCGGTGATTTAAATGTTGATGAAATCCACGAGGTGATTCCGATGACGGAAGAATGTGGCGTCTGGCATCCGCAGGAGGGCGTTTTCAACGGGCATTTCCGTCCGACTGATGCGGATAAAATTAATCGGATCGGCCAGCTCCGACAAGGAGTAGTGAAAGTAATTGAAAACCCTGCGTTTTCGCCTGATGTAGTGCGAAAATATACCGTTGCAGATATGATAACAGGATACGGTGTCGCCGAAGCGGTGTTCCACTTTTATAATATTTATGGCGGTTCGGTTAAAGGGAAGCGGGCAATCATACAGGGGTTTGGCAATGTTGGCTCTGCGGCGGCATTCTACCTATCGGCGCTGGGCGCCAAAGTGGTGGGTATTATTGATCGCGATGGAGGTGTCATTAACGAGGAAGGATTTTCGTTCGAGGAAATCCGCAGGTTATTCCTTAACAAGGACGGCAATAAATTGGTAGCTGCGCAAATGCTGCCTTTTGATGAGATCAACGCCAAAATATGGAGCCTCGGAGCCGAAATTTTTACGCCCTGCGCTGCATCACGACTGGTAACGCAAAATCAGGCAGAACAAATGATTCAGGCAGGACTTGAAGTTATTTCCTGCGGTGCAAATGTGCCGTTTGCCGATAAAGAAATTTTCTTCGGACCGACCATGGAGGATATAGACCGCAAGGTGAGCCTCATCCCCGACTTTATTTCCAATTGCGGGATGGCGCGGGTCTTTGCGTATTTTATGGAAAAAAAGGTGCAGATGACCGATGAAGCCATTTTTGCAGATACGTCTGAAACGATTCGGCGGGCAATCGAAAAAACGTACCGGCAAAATCCATCGCGGATGCACATCAGTGCTACTGCCTTTGAAATTGCACTGGCGCAACTCGTGTAAAACTGTGTTATTATCTTTTTGCGAAGATTCTAAATTGCACGACAAACAACAATTAATTTCGTTACTCACCGTTAATTAAACTAAAATTTATTCTATGAGTTTCTTCCTTCAGGCCGATACGCTTGCAACGGCTGCTCCGAACGCGTTGAGCGAAGTACCGGTTGAGAAAACAATTTCCATTTGGGAACTCGTCACCAGTGGAGGCATCGGCGGACAAGCCATTATGTTGTCTATTTTTTTGATGCTTTTCGTTGCATTGTACATTTATCTTGAGCGACTAATGGCTATTAATGCGGCATCGAAAATCGACTTAAGCTTTATGTCGCGCATCCGTGAAATGATTTTGGCCGGAAAAATTGATCAGGCTAAAATGCTATGCGCTCAATCCACTTCGCCCGTGGCGCGCCTTATTGAAAAAGGTATTTCGCGAATTGGGAAGCCCCTGGAAGACATTGATACGGCTATTGAAAATGCCGGCAAACTTGAGATTTATAAACTGGAGAAAAATGTCAGTATTCTGGCCACTATATCCGGGGCAGGCCCGATGCTTGGGTTTTTAGGAACGGTGTGGGGAATGATTCTCGCCTTTCACCAAATGGCAAGCGGTGGCGGTCAGATCGAAGTAGGCGCTTTAGCTGAAGGAATCTACACCGCGATGACTACTACCGTAGCTGGTCTTATTGTAGGTATTATCGCTTTTGTAGGATACAACCACCTTGTGGTTAAAACAGACAAAGTAGTGTATCAGATGGAAGCTAATGCCGTTGATTTCCTCGACTTATTAAATGAACCGTCCTAACTATGAGATTGCGCGGAAGAAATAGGGTTACACCTGAATTTAACATGTCCTCCATGACGGACATTGTGTTCCTGCTGCTCATCTTTTTTATGCTGACATCCACTATGGTTACTACCAACGCGCTGGATTTGGTTTTGCCAAAGGCTAAAGGAAAAACAGACAGCAATAAAAACATTTCGGTTAGCATTAATAAAGACCTCCAACTTTTTATCGATAAGGAGCCGGTGGCTGAAGCCGAACTCGAGAGCAAGCTGCTCGCTTTGTTTGAAGGAAAAGAAGATAAAGCCATTGTACTTCGGGCAGAAGAAGGAGTTCCCATTGAGAAAGCCGTCAACGTTTTGGATATTGCCAATCGAAACCAGATCAAAGTAGTTCTCGCCGTACGACCGAAATAACATGAGGTTTTTAGAAACAGAATACGAGAAAAAATCATTTGCCATCACGACAGTAATCATGATCGTACTGTTGCTGCTGGCGTTTTTTTTCGGCCTCACCTACCTTGATCCGCCACCCGAAAACGGCATTATGGTAAATTTCGGAAATACCGAATTTGGTTCGGGTGAAAATATTACGTCAACAGAAACGGTGGCCTCAGCACCGCAACCTACCTCAAGCGCTACACCTGTAAGTGCTGAAGAGGATCTTAGCACTCAGGATATTGAAGAGGCACCTGTGATTACCAAAGCTAAGAAACCCGAAACTCAAAAGGATGTAGCTCCACCCGCGGAAAAACCAAAACCGGCGGTCAAGCCTCAACCTTCCAAATCTACAACCGATGCATTGTCAAACCTGCTTAACGGACCAAAATCGGATGGAACTGGCAAGGAAGGTGAAGGCCCCGATAATTTACCGGGTAATAAAGGGCAGCTTGATGGAAACCCATATGCAACGGCCTATTACGGCTCCGGCGGCGGTTCCGGCGGTGGCAAAGGATGGGGATTAAACGGTAGATCGCTGCGCTCTAAAGATAAGGTAGTGCAAAAATGCAACGAGCAGGGAATTGTTGTGGTTCAGATTACGGTAAACCGTAGCGGTAATGTAACCAACACGCGATACGCCAAAGGAACCACCAATACGGCACCCTGCTTGTTGGAAGCTGCTTATGCAACGGCCCGGAAATACAGTTGGGATCCGGATTCTAAAGCACCCGAAACGCAAACCGGATTTATTGTAGTTAATTTCAGACTGGGAGAATAATGACGTACTCCGAAACGGTAGCGTGGATGTTTTCCCGCCTGCCGATGTTTCAGCGGCAAGGTGCATCAGCCTACCGAAAAGACCTCACCAACATTCGCAAACTGGCGACACATCTCGGCGAACCTCAGCAGAAATTCAAAAGCATTCATGTAGCAGGCACTAATGGAAAAGGATCAACCTCTCACATGCTTGCCTCCATATTCATGGCCTCCGGTTACCGCTGCGGGTTATACACATCACCACATCTTACCGATTTCCGGGAACGCATCCGCATCGACGGCAAAATGATTCCGGAAAAACATGTTGTACATTTTATAGAGCAACACAAGGTTTTTTTTGAGGCGAACGATCTCAGTTTCTTCGAAATGACGGTAGGTCTGGCTTTTGATTACTTTGCCTGCGAAAAAGTGGACATCGCCATTATAGAAACGGGCATGGGAGGCCGGCTGGACGCTACAAATATCATTACCCCCGAATTGTCGGTGATAACCAATATCGGCCTCGATCATACGCAGTTTTTGGGGGATACGTTGAGTGCCATAGCGACCGAGAAGGCAGGCATTATAAAGAACCGGATTCCTGTTGTCGTCGGTGAGGTTACACCGGAAACACGCCCGATATTTGAACAAACCGCCGCCCATTTGGGAAGTCCACTGTATTTTGCATCGCCTGCACCCGTAATGGAATGCGACTTAAAAGGAACCTACCAGCAAAAAAACATCGCCACCGCAGTTACCGCAGCAAAAGTACTGATGAATTCCGGTTGGAAAATCAACAATGAAACTATTTCAGACGGCATCCACCACGTAGCCCTGAACACAGGTTTACAAGGTCGATGGCAGCAACTCGGAACGGATCCTTTGACTATCGCCGATACGGCACACAACGCGCATGGCCTGCGCGCCACCTTACCGCAGCTAATGCAAATTTCCTGCACGCGCCTGCACATCGTACTGGGTACGGTCTCCGATAAAAACCTTGAAGAAATTTTACCGCTGTTTCCGCAAAAAGCGCACTATTATTTTTGCAAACCCGACATACCGCGGGGAATGGATGTTTCGGTCCTGAAAAAAACAGCACTCGATTATGGATTGCAGGGCGAAGCGTACCCCTCGGTAGCCGCCGCCTATCTCGCTGCAAAACAAGCAGCTTCGCCGTCTGACTGTATTTTCATCGGCGGGTCGACCTTTGTGGTTGCAGAAATTTTATAATCTTTTTTGTTGTTTTGTTTGCAGCATCCGAAAAACGGCCTATATTTGCACTCGCAATCGGGCGATTAGCTCAGCTGGTTCAGAGCACCTCGTTTACACCGAGGGGGTCGGGGGTTCGAACCCCTCATCGCCCACAGAAGCCGAAACATATGTTTCGGCTTTTTTTATACCATTTTTTTAAATTTCGCAGAATCAGCTACAAAGCTGATAAGCAACAAACCGAACGTAATCATTAAAAACAAAACTCTGACCTTTGTTCAACACTACACCTTCCTGCCGCTTTTGCCTCCAACAGATCTGATTTGAGGCGTCTGCACGCAATCGATTTCGGTTTCTTTTAAAAAGCATCAAAACGAATATCCGTCCAAAACCTATACTCATCGAGAGTATACGACCATTCGTTCATTCTCTGCGAAATAATCTGAAATTAAAGGTAGTATTGCGCTCAATTAATTACACCTAACCTAATAAATCAGTATGAGGAAAATTACTTCTTTTCTGATGCTCTGTATGGCGATGCAACTCTCCGCACAGCAGTGTTGGCAAACAATTACAACAGGCGGAAAACATTCGGCAGCCATTGGCAGCAATGGAACGTTGTGGACGTGGGGTTGGAACGACGAGTACCAACTGGGTAGCGGCACTAACATTTCATGGTCGCCGGTGCCTATACAAATCGGCACGGCTACAAACTGGCAAATGGTTTCCGCCGGACAAGCACATACGGTTGCTAAAAAAGCCGACGGAACAATCTGGGCGTGGGGCAGCAATTCTAACGGGCAATTAGGCGACGGTACAGAGACTTACCGCAATACGCCCACGCAAATTGGCACAGCCAACAACTGGAGCAGCGTCAGCGCCGGGCAAAATCACACGGTAGCCATCAAAAGCAATGGCACATTGTGGGCGTGGGGAGAAAATTTCTACGGTGAACTTGGAAATGGCAGTAATACAGACAGCAGCACTCCGGTTCAGGTAGGAACGGCTACCAACTGGCAGAGTGTTGTAGCCGGAAGCGGGTTTACCCTGGCCATAAAAACCAACGGCACACTTTGGGCGTGGGGCTCAAACACAAGCGGAGAATTGGGTAACGGAACGACGATCAACAGCAATGTGCCTGTTCAGATTGGTACCGCGACCAACTGGCAAAGTGCAGCAGCGGGTTATGCTCATGCTATCGCACGACGTACCAACGGAACGATCTGGACCTGGGGCGATAACAGCAGCGGTCAGTTAGGTCTGGGCAACACCAACAGCACAACCGTTCCGACGCAGGTCGGTACTGCAACGAACTGGGCAACAATCTCCTCCGGTTATGATCATACGTTGGCGATAAAAACAGACGGAACACTTTGGGCCTGGGGACAAAATAACGATGGAGAACTCGGCGACGGAACTTTTACCAACCGAACTACCCCTACTCAAATCGGTACAGCCACGTACTGGCAAGGTATTGACGGCGGAGCAGATGTTTCCATCGCCAGAACTACAGCCGGTGAGCGATGGGTTACAGGTAACAATGGGTACGGCCAATTTGGTAATAATTCACTTACGGATGCGAATGTTATGACCGCCGTTGCGTGTCCTCCCAGCATTTTTGTTCCTGCCACTTGCTGGAAAAATGTAGGAGCAGGCGAATACTTTACCGTTGCCATGAAAATGGATAACTCGTTGTGGGCATGGGGTAAAAACGACTACGGTCAGCTCGGCGACGGCACCACTGCAGATGTCACCATCCCAAAGCAAATCGGAACATCAACCTGGCTGGCGTATGCTGCCGGAGCTACACATGTGGTGGCGATAAAAGCAGATGGCTCACTTTGGACCTGGGGTCGAAACAACCGCGGACAACTGGGCACCGGCACTACCAATAATTCCGCGGTCCCGATTCGCATCGGAACAGGTAATAACTGGGTAAAAGTGGCTGCCGGATATGACTTCACCTTCGGTATTAAATCTGACGGTACGCTGTGGGCATGGGGCCGAAACACGTACAATCAGTTGGGCAATGCCACTTATGCAGACAGTTATGTCCCGGTTCAAATCGGAACGGATACCAACTGGCTGACCGTGGAGGCAGGATGGGATCACACGCTCGGACTTAAAACAAATGGTACGCTTTGGGCCTGGGGCCGCAATAACTGGGGACAACTTGGAGACGGAGTAGGTTCTAATCGGGAGGAGCCCTTCCAAATCGGAACCGCTACCAACTGGCAGCAAATTTCGGCGGGTTACAATCACAGCGTTGCACGCCGTTCCAATGGTACACTTTGGACCTGGGGTCAGAATTTCAACGGCAAATTGGGTCACGGCGATACAAATCACCGAAATCTTCCGACTCAGGTCGGCACCGCAACCAATTGGCTTAACGCAAGCGCCGGATATAGCCACACCGTAGCCGTTAAAACCAACGGAACGCTATGGGGCTGGGGTTACAATCAGTGGGGACAACTTGGAAACGGAGAGTCTGACGATTCTTATACGCCCGTTCAGGCCGGTACGGAAACCACCTGGGAAGCAGCAGTTGCCGGATACGACGATACATCAGCAACAAAAACCGAACATTCATTATGGGGATGGGGCTCAAACATTTACGGGGAACTCGGGAACGGCACCACCGACGGGTCTTATGTTCCCGCTAACGTAGGATGTTACACGAGTGTGCTTTCTTCGGAGGATTTTGAAGCTGCAATGGAAACCTCGATTAAGGTGTACCCTAACCCGGTTCAGGATGCATTGAATATCGTTATTGATGAAGCGATGTCCCGTGTTGCTGTTTTCAATCTTCTCGGGCAGGAAGTGCTTTCGACTAAGGTGAATGATGTTCAGACCACGCTCGACCTTTCTTTCCTTTCCGCCGGAACCTACATCGTTCGCGTAGAAACGCAAAACCTTCAGAAATCAATTAAAGTCATTAAGCGATAACTATTACTAAACCGCTGCTAATTAATTAAAATGAAAAAAATTATTTTACCTCTACTCGCACTTTTTATGAGTGGCGAAATCACAGCCCAGGGATTTACGAGTCCTCCACTGCAATGGAACATTCCTGCGGTTACCGACGAATCTGAATATATCGCTTCTTCGGAATATCATCAACTAATCGACATGAATGGCGATGGTAAGATGGATTTGGTTGATACCGAAAACCAGGCCACGGAAAATACGTACGACACATTCCTGAACGGAAGTCAGAAATATTGGAAAGTCTATCTCGGCAACGGTACATCCTTCAGCGCTACAGCCACACAGTGGAATATACCGGCAGTTTCAGATTGGTATGAATTCCGCCTTTCGTACGAATACCACACGGTGATTGATATGAATGGCGATGGTAAACCCGATTTCGTGGATACCGAAAATGAAGCTACTGAAAGTACATTCGACACCTTTTTAAATGGTGGACAAAAGTATTGGAAAGTATATCTGAACACCGGTTCGGGCTTTAGCGCAACCGCTACGCAGTGGAACATTCCGGCGTCATCGGATTGGTACGAATTCCGTCTGGCTCATGATTATCACACGTTGGTCGACATGAATGGCGACGCGAAGCCGGATTTCGTCGATACCGAAAATCAGGCTACTGAAAGCACTTTTGATGTTTTCATGAACGGAAGCCAGAAACACTGGAAAGTTTATCTGAACACCGGATCAGGCTTCAGCAGCACCGCGACACAATGGAACATTCCTGCATCGTCTGACTGGTATGAATTCCGACTTGCGTACGAATTCCACTCCGTTATCGACATGAACGGCGACGATAAGCCCGATTTTGTGGATACCGAAAATCAGGCAACAGAAGGCACATCCGATGTGTTCATGAACGGAAGCCAGAAGTTTTGGAAAGTGTTTTTAAATACAGGATCCGGATTTAGCGCTTCTGCTACGCAATGGAATATTCCTGCGGTCAGCGATGGTTCGGATTATTTCATCGGATACGTATTCCATACGGTTATAGACATGGACGGCGATAAGAAACCGGAATTTGTGGACACCGAAAATCACGCTACTGAAAGTGTATCTGATGTCTTCGTCACCGGCGGTCAGAAGCATTGGAAAGTTTACGCTAATACCGGTGCAGGCTTTGCCGCAGGCGCAACCCAGTGGAACATTCCGCAAAGTAGCGACGACTCGGATTACCAAATTGCGTATTTCTACCATACCGTAGTCGACATGAATGGTGATCGCAAGCCGGAGTTCATCGACTCAGAAAATGAAGCTATTGCAAGCAGTTCGCAAGTGTTTTTTAACGGAAGTCAAAAATATTGGAAAGTATATCTAAACAATACCCCGACCCTATCCACTGAATCTATGACAGCGACTGCGGGGTTCTCCCTCTATCCTAACCCGGCGCAAACACATTTTAGTTTGCACTTCGAAGGCGAAATTCAATCCGTTAGCATCTATTCAATCTCGGGAGCACGTATCCGTTCCATTGAAAATATCAGCGGACAAATAGATGTTTCAGACCTTCAGAAAGGTTTGTACCTGGTGGAAATCGTAACTGCAGATGGCACTTCTGTAACGCAGAAGTTAGTTAAAGAGTAAATTTCCAATTGTTGAAAAAATGGGCTGTTCCTCAAGGGGCAGCCTTTTTTTTACAAAAAAAACAAAAATGAATGTTCGTACGTTTCCCGGGCACATTCGTTAAAATAACGATGATGAACGTACTTTATAAATTTTCCAATAAGACCAGAAATTCTTCCTTTTTGCGAACGGAGAGCGGAATTGAAATTTTATTCTTCATCACTACGCGATTTCCTCCATCGGTTTTAACGAAGTGGTCGAAATACGCCATATTGATCAGGTACGACTTATGCGTCCGAAAGAAATTATGGCCGGACAACATCATTTCATATTCCTTTAAACTGTTAGAAACAACCAATTTGGGTGCATTAATGAAGGTGAAAGTAGTGTAGTTTTTATCCGCTTCGCAACTAACTATATCCTGAATGTTTACCGAATAGATGCGGTCGGCAGTTTTGAGTATTAACTTCTGAATATCTTTCGGACGCTCGAGATTTGCGAATAGGTTGGAGAGTTTCAGATTAAAAATCTCCCTGCTCATGGAGTCTTTCGCCTTGCGGACAGCTTCCTGCAGATCGTTGACCTGCAAAGGTTTCAGCAGATAATCGATCGCTGAAAACCGAAAAGCGCGAATGGCGAAATCTTCGTAACCTGTAATAAAGATTACTTTAAAATTGATCGGTCTTACCTGCTGGAGAAGATCGAACCCGTTACCATCAGGCATTTCAACATCGAGGAACACTAAATCGGGTGCGTACTGTTTGATGGCTCTGACACCGCTCGCGACCGAGTCGGCTTCAGCAATTACACTGACTTCCGGGCATTTCGAGTGGATTAATGCAATATGTTCTTTCCTAATTGTCTCAATATCATCAATAACAACGGCACGCAACATAGTAGGTTAGTTTTCGTAAATATAAGGTATTTCAAAAACCACTTTGGCGCCTGCTACATCACCCTCCGTGGCAATCAAAGTTTCAGTTTTTACGTCCAAATCGCTGTTTCGGGTGTACGTTGCCAGCCGCTCGCGGGTAATCTTCATGGCTAAGGATTTGTGATCCGTCGTGCCTTTTTCTGTTTCGAAACCCTTTCCGTTGTCTTTCACTTCAAAGTACAACTTGCCTTTATCCATGAAGAAACGCACATCAATCCGTCCGCCCGCAGGCTTGTTGCTTAGCCCGTGTTTTATTGCATTTTCGATGAACGGCTGTGTGAGCATGGGTGGAAGAAAAATATCATCAGCCACAAGATCGGAATCCACGTAGAGCGTGTAATCGAACTTTTCACTGTAGAGCAACTGCTGAATTGAGAGGTAATTGCGCGTCATTTCGACTTCCTCCGCCAATGAGATGTAGTTTTCGTTTGAATTCTCCAAAATTTGCCGGGTCAGGGTGGCAAACCGGTCGAGATAATGAGTGGCGTCTTCGTTTTTTCTGGAGGTGATGAGCGCTCGAATGTTTACAATCGAATTAAAGATAAAATGCGGATTCATTTGCGTAATCAGCAACTTTTGCCGAATTTGATTTTTTTCAAGCACGGCTATGGCCTGACGCTGTTTGCTGTTCCGGTAGAAAAAATAACCGCCCGAAAGCGACACCAGTAGCCCGGAGGCGAGAGCGATGAGCCAACTGTTTTTTGTTGCGGCTTCTTTCTCGGCATCGAGTTTTAGTTTCAATTCTTTTTTCTCAAAATCGTATTTAAGTTGCTGCTGCGTCAGGGCGTTTCGGGATGCTTCCGTTCGTGTCGAGTCGGTTAACTGATCATGCAGCACATACATCTCGAGCGCTTTCTGAAAATCTTTCCGCGAGACGCTGACGCGATGCAATAACTGTGAAGCTTCTTCCTGCAATTCGAGTTGCTTATTCTGCTGCGCTTTCTCAAGGGCGCGGGTTAAGAAGTAATTCGCCTTCTCATAGTCCTGTTTCTTATCATACAATTTTCCGAGGTTAATGAAATTTGACGTGGTAGCCACCGGATCGAGGTCGCGCTTTACCAACTCCTGCAATATAACCGTCGCTTCATCGTATTCTCCGCGGGAAATCATCAGGCTGGCAATCTTGCCCTGTATCATGTCGACCGTTACCTGATCGCCGATGCTTTCCGCCAATGCAACTGCTTTGCGGTAGTGGGAGAATGCCGCAGGATAATTTTTCAGCGCAGCATAACAATGCCCTAAATTCCCGTAGACATAGCTTTGCTCGTGCTTGTCTTGCGGAGTCAATTCCGGGAGTTGGCTAAAATGCCGGTTGACTTTCTGATAGTACGTAATCGCGTCGTTGTATTTGTTTTGCTTGAGATAAATCTGCCCGAGGTAGGTGTATACATAAATGACTCCACTCGCACTATATTCTTCCTGCGCTTTTTCAAAATAACGCAATGCGGTAAAAAAGCATTCGATTGCTTTTTCGTATTCCTGAATATCCGAGTACAATGTTCCTTTGGTAACAATCGCAAAGTGCATATTTTCGAGCGCACTTGCTTTTCGGTATAGGGCGATGCTTTTATTGATATACGCAAAAGCCTTTACAAAATCGCGGTTGCGCTCTTCGCGAAGGGCCGCAGAAGAATAGGCCTCAGCGAGGTATCCGGCATAAATTTTAGCGAGTTTAGGTGGATTTTTCTTCCGGTAGTTTTTAAGCGCCAGCGATTCCAGCATGGAATTCAGATCATAGTACTTCGGATCGTCGATGCTATAGCGTTCTCCCATGAACGTTGATAGCACCTGTAGCCTTGTGGTGTCGTGAAGCTTTGGGTTTTGGAGAACATTTCGCAGCGAATCAACAGTGTTGTCCTGTGCGGCAGCGGTGAAGCCGGAAATCAGGAAGAACACGTTAAAAAGGAAACGAGAGCAAATCATAGCGAATCATATAAAACGTACCTCCGGAAAGCATTGCCGGGGTGCGGGAAGGTTAAACACGGATTTGGATGGCATTGGATTACGACCTGCTTTCAATTACAAATGTTCGACTCTGCAGAAACAGGTGCGCAAATAACTGAAAAAAATAGGTTCCTGCACTTTTATATAGCGGCGAAATCGGAGCAAGTGACGCATAAATTAATAGTCCCGCTATTAAAGTCAGAATTTCTTTACAGGCATAAGTAACCGTTGTGCGATGCTGTATTTACAGACTGAACTTCCGGCAAGTCGCGTTAGGGATAGAAGCGGCAGCCCAAAGCAGGGCTTTGGCTACAGCGGATAGCCCGGTTTTCGGGGTTCGGGGCGCAGCTGCGCTGCGCCCCGAACCCCGAAAAAACGCCCAACCTATAAATGTTCGAGCAAGCGTTCCAATGCCATGCCCCGCGAGCCTTTGATGAGAATCGTAGAAGGTGGAAATTTGTGATTGGCAAGTTCCTGTGCTGCTTCTTCAAAGGTTTTAAAACATTTTCCTGAGTGAAGTGTACCCTGATGAGAAGCGAATTCTTTGCCTACGAACCATATTGCGTGGAGCGGTAATGTGCATGCGTGTCGGGCCACTTCCAGGTGTTCGGCGGCGCTTTCTTCGCCTAATTCAAACATATCACCCAGGATGGCTACTTTTGAATGCGCGTCGAGTCGCGTCAGGTTATCCAAAGCTGCGACCATGCTCGTGGGGTTAGCATTATAAGCGTCGAGGATGATTTGATGTGTGCCGCGCTGCATCAATTGCGATCGGTTGTTGGACGGAACATAGCTTTCGATCGCGTTGCAGATATCGGTTTTATCCACTCCGAAGTAGGTTCCGATAGCGATTGCGGCGCAAATGTTGGGCGCGTTATAGGAACCGATAAGGTTGGAACGCACTTCCATACCTGCGAATTTTATGCGAACCAACGGATTAGCGCTCATTTCGTCGATCACCAGATCCGCGTTCGATTTAGAGCCAAAGGTAAATGTTGCGAGACCCGATGTTCGGCTCATCTGAATCTCGTCATCGGCATTGACAAATGCCGTCTTGTGCCCGGCATAAAGATAGTCGTACATTTCGCTTTTTCCGGCAATCACGCCTTCCACCCCGCCAAAACCTTCAAGATGCGCTTTGCCAAAATTGGTGATGTAACCGTAGTCCGGTGCAGCAATTTCGCAAAGTAGCGCAATCTCTTTCTGGTGATTGGCCCCCATTTCAACGATTCCGATTTCGGTTTCGGACGTGAATGACAATAAAGTCAGCGGCACGCCAATGTGGTTGTTGAGATTTCCGGCAGTAGCGCCTGTCCTGTACTTTTTCGAAAGAACTACGTTGATCAGTTCCTTCGTGGTGGTTTTACCGTTACTTCCGGTAAGTGCAATGATGGGCAAACCGAGGTAGCGGCGATGTTCTGCCGCCATGAGCTGCAGCGCGTGCAACGTATTGGGTACGAGAATGCAGCGGTCGTCGGTTTTATACTGCGGATTGTCAATGACTACTGCTTCTGCGCCTTTGGCTAAGGCTTCGGCTGCGAAGGAATTCGCGTCAAAGTTTTCGCCGCGTAGTGCAAAGAACAGAGATCCGGGCGTAATTTTTCTGGTATCGGTTGAAACGGTGCTGCACTGCAGAAACACCTGATGAAGTTGTTTGGTATCCATAAAAAGCAAAAGCCCTTATAAAAAGGGCTTTTTGAGTATAATTTATCTTAGTTTCTTGCGCGTTTCTTTTTGTCGGCTTTCGGACCAACTCTCGACATCGCGCAGCGGAATCCGATGTAATCCGTTGCCATATCCTGAGGGAAGTAGCGTCTTTGCGCCGGATCAAGCCAGTAGGCACGATCTCTCCATGAACCTCCTTTGTATACGCGAACATCGTCGTTAATCATGGTGGTGCGCTTGCTCGAACGGTCGTACTTACGGACCATGTTGTTCAAACTATCCACCGTTACGTTGTGTACCGGAGAATCGTACATGCGTTTTTCAGGAGTAAGCTTATCACCTTCTTCTGAGTTACCGAAGTCGAAATAACGTGTCGACTGCTTATCACCGTCGCGGTAATTTCTGTTGTCGGAACGATTAAAGTTCTGACGAAGGTATGTTTCATTCTCATCAACAGGAACGGTAGCAATTTCACCAGGGAAGTTGCGCGCCATCACTTTACCATTCGGAAGTGTATCGAAAACCTGAGTTTCTGCAGTTACGATTTCTACTTTTCCATCCTCACCAATTTTATGCTTGGTGTAGACGTTACCTCTGTAGTAGTTGAAATCGTTTGCTTCATCATCAACAATCGGACGATAAACATCGGCTACCCACTCGGCAACGTTACCGGCCATATCGTACAGTCCAAAGTCGTTTGGCGGATAGGTTTTCACTTTAGCGGTAATGTCGGCACCGTCGTCAGACCAGCCTGCAATTCCACCGTAATCTCCTTTTCCTTGTTTGAAGTTTGCTAATTGATCTCCACGCACCTTGCGCTTGCCGCTACGGGTGTAGCTACCGCTCCAAGGATACTTTTTCTGACCTTTATAAATGTTGTATTCACGCTGACCAACATCAGCTGCTGCTGCATACTCCCACTCCGCTTCGGTCGGAAGTCTGTATTCAGGAAGAATCAGACCGGAAGTGCGCTGAGCGTATACGTTTTTAGGACCGTCTGCCGCCGGTGCAGCTGCTGCGTCGCCGTCACCGCCACCGCTCGGAGCAGCTTTGGCACTACGACCTTTTGCTTTTTGCAACACGATTTCTGAATCGCCGCCAAAAGTTTTGGTCGGAGCTGCGAGATATGTATCCGTGCTAAATGTTTTGCCCGGCTCTGCTGCCAGTTTTGCATCTTTTTTAAGATAGCGCTGATCTTCGAGGGTTTTCTCGTTAACGCGATCTGTACGCCATTTGCTGAATTCAACAGCCTGAATCCAGTTGACTCCAACTACCGGATATTCCGCATACGCAGGATGACGCAGGTAGTTGTTGGTCATGGTTTCGTTATAACCCAGTGCAGTTCTCCAAACCAATGTGTCCGGTGAAGCACCCTCATAAATATTTTTGTAATTCTCCTGATCCGGCGGGAATACGCGCTTCAGCCAGTCGAGGTACTCCATGTACATCAAATTGGTGACCTCTGTTTCGTCCATATAGAACGACTGTACGTGTTGCTGATTCGGAGTGTTATTCCAATCGTGCATTACATCGTCCGCCACTTTTCCCATGGTGAACGTTCCGCCTTCAACGAATACGAGTCCGGGGCCGGTTGCCTGCTTCTTAAATTTAGAAGCATACTGAAATCCACCCTTGGAATCGTTGATTTTCCAGCCGGTAGCACGCGACGAACCGCTTTTGTTCGATTTGCCGCAGCTTGCAACTCCTACTGCTATTGTCAATGCGAGCAACAGCCTGACAGCCTTAATTCCGTTTACTTTCATACTAATCTTAGTAGGTAATGTTTTTAAAAGTGGCGCAATATAACAATAAACTGTTAAACTGCAACAACAATTTTCGATACTCATCGCTTGTCAGCAAGGACAAACTTTTCACAAAACGCAAATATAATTTAAATATTATATGGGGTTTAGCCAAAAAAATTATTTTTACGGGTCGTAATAAAGCGCAACGACTAACGTTAAAATACCTGATGAAAAGGATCCTGCAATTCTTAATAATGTTAACTTTTGCCGGTGGCATATCACAAAATGCACAGCAAATTGTTTTGGAATGGGTTCCGCTTCGCGACGTCGCCTTTGGTGAATTCTCCCTCCGTATGCCGGAAATAAAAAACGAAGGTTTTTCGTATGACTATAACCGGCGCGTGCCGTTTTTTCACTTTCGCATACCGGTATCCTTTCCCATTACCGCTGAGTCTGTCGCGATAACTGATTTGGTTTACGAAACTGTGTCTGCTTCTGAATTGGGCGATCTTTCGTCTTCAAACCTGCCTGCCGATATATCCGTTCAGGTGAAGAACGTTCGCGCGCGGGATGACTATTTCGCTCATGTAACACTTTCCCCTATAATTAATCAGGGTGGTATTTTCCAAAAAGTAGTATCCTTCCGTTACGTCGTTACACCGGTTCTCGCCCGACTCAACACTCTTGCCGCTCCGGCAGCCGTAAGCAATTCACTGTTTGCAACGGGTGATGTGTATCGATTCTATGTTGAGAAATCAGGAGTTTATAAATTAAGTCGGGGCTTTTTGCAAAGTCTGGGTCTGAACACTAGCGGTGATCCCCGAAACATAAAAATTTACGGCAGCGGAGGTCGTATGGTTCCGTTGCTCAACGCGACGCCCTATCCGCTCGATCCGGAAGAGAATGCAATCCAGGTAGTGGGAGAAGAAGACGGTACATTTGATTCTCAGGATTATATTTTATTCTATGCGGAAGGACTCGACAACTGGAATCAGGAAAATCAGACACATAATAATTTGTATGCGACTCGCTCCTATTATTATGTCACAGCAAAAGGTGGCTCCGGCAAACGAATTCTTCCTATGGATCCGCTGGCAGGCCAACCGGCAACCCCCATCACTATATTTGACGATTATCAGTATCACGAACGCGATTTAAATAATATCGGCCGCCTCGGTCGCCGCTGGTTTGGCGAAGAGTTCAGCATCGACAATGAGCAGGATTTCACATTCTCTTTCCCGAATATCGTTAGCAGCGAACCAATTCGGATGCGCGCCTATTTTGCGTCCGCAGCTTTCGCTACAACCAATGCGGTATTTGAAGCGAACGGTCAACTTGTAGGAACCCTCACGTTCCCGCAGCTCGTCAGTAATGGGGGGCGCGAATTCAATGCTGCGTCGCTCCCGGCCACAACATCCTTTCCTGCGGCGCAAGATGTTACAATTACCGTTACGTACAATAATAACGGAGTACCGGGTTCGCGCGGATATCTCGACTACATCATACTAACTGCCAAACGCGCTTTAACAGGCACCGGAAAGCAATTTCGCTTTAAGTATGATGCCGCGGCAACCCTTACCGGCGTCGGTGAATTTCAAATCACAAACGCTTCGGGAATTTCTCAGGTGTGGGACATCACTGACATCTACAATGTGACTTCCGCATTAAATAACGGTCAGGCCAACTTCAGCTTTCGATCTCCCCTGGGCGAAGTACGCCGCTTTATCGCGGTTGATGCCAATGATTATTTTACGCCACTTCGGGAATCAAGGTCGCGGGTTGCCAACCAGGATATAAAAGGAACTATTTTTACAAATGCGGAAGGACAATCCGAAGATGTTGATTACCTTATCGTTGCGCCTGCTAATCTAACCGCCAAGGCGGAGAAGTTAGCAGGATTTCACCGTTCCTATAGCGGACTCAACGTAAAAGTACTCGCGTTAGAAAATATCTATCAGGAATTTAGTTCCGGAAAACAGGATATCGGCGCCATCCGGAATATGGTGCGGTATGTTTACGAAAACGCTTCTGCACCGGCGGAGCGCGTCAAATACCTTTGTTTATTCGGCGATGCCTCTTACGATGTGCTGAACCGCATTCCGAATAACACAAATATTGTCCCGACTTATGGCGCATTAAATGGTGAAACGGCCGGGGAAGCTTCATTTAATACAGACGATTTTTACGGAATGTTAGATCCTGATGAGGGGCGGATCGACTCGCCAACGGGTGGTTTCGATCTGGGCGGCATCGATGTTTCTGTGGGCCGTTTGGTGGTAGATGATAATGCACAAGCCGAGGACGTGGTAAATAAAGTAATCGATTACCACGATCTACAGTCCTACGGAAGCTGGAGGAATAATATTGTTATGATTTCTGACGATGTCGACAAAACCGCAGACGCATCGCTTCAGTTCCGCCAGAATCAACTCGCCGATGTGATTTTTGCGCAGAAACCTTTTTTCAACATTCGCAAAATTTTCCTCGATGCGTACGAACAGGAAACTTCTTCGGGAGGAAATCGATACCCTAAAGCACGGCAGGACATATTCAATGCATTTGAAAAAGGTGCGCTGGTATTTAATTATTTAGGTCACGGCGGTGAAGATGGTTTGGCGCAGGAGCGAATTTGGGAAAAGAGCGACAGTCAGAATTTGCAGAACCGTTATAAATATCCGCTCTTCATCACAATCACTTGCGAATTTTCACGCTTTGATAATCCCTTCAGACCAACGGCGGGAGAATTCACATTCTGGAATCCGCGTGGCGGCGCGGTTTCAATGATTACGACGGTCCGCTCTATCCTGCAAGGACCGGCAGAAAACTTTAACGATCGCCTGTCGCAATTCCTGTTTGGATACGGCTTGGGTACCGGATTGGACGTAACCATTGCTGAAGCTCTCCGACGCGCCAAAAATTCAAGTCCTTCACCGTCGACCAATGTAATTTTTTTCCTTGGCGATCCGGCGATGAAGTTGGCTATCCCCAAACCACAAATACGACTGACGAAAATAAACGATCAGCCGATCACCGGCCCTGTAGACGATTTTAAAGCGCTCTCTTTTGTAAAACTTTCCGGAGAAGTTACCGATGAAAATAATATTCTCCTCAGCAATTACACCGGCGAATTATCTGTAAACATCTTCGATAAAAATATTCAGCGCACGGTACTCAACAACGACGGTTTTAGCAATCCCCTATCGTTTTCCGTTCAGGGGGAAACCATTTTCCGGGGTAATGCCTCCATCAATAACGGACAGTTCGAGTTCGGATTTGTGGTGCCGCGCGATATTCGGGTTCCCGTCGGCAACGGCAGAGTTAGCTTTTATGGCCGACGAAACCAAATTTTGTTGGATAAAACCGGATATAATAATGATATTAAGGTAGGCGGAATTAATGAAAATGCAGTTGAAGACAACGTCGGTCCCACGGTAAAATTATTTATGAACGATCAGACGTTCGTTTCCGGCGGGATTACGAATGAAAACCCAATTTTCCTTGCATTTCTGGAAGACGAACACGGCATCAACACCGCAAGTGGCATCGGGCACGACATCATCGCCATTCTCGACGGCGACGAAAGTAATCCGTACATCCTGAACGATTATTATGAAACTGAACTCGACGATTTCAAGCGCGGCAAATTGCGGTTTCCGTTCCGAAATCTGGAGAAAGGCCTGCATACAATTACCTTCCGCGCCTGGGATGTTTACAACAATCCGGTAACTGCCGAAATCCAGTTTGTTGTGGTTGATGACGAATCCATCACCTTGAAAAACGTCTTAAATTATCCCAACCCGTTTGTCGATTATACGCAGTTTTGGTTCACGCACAACCGCCCTTTTGAGCCACTGGATGTTCAGATACAAGTGATTACCGTTACCGGGAAAGTGGTATGGACGCGAAATCAGGTAATCACTACGGACGGGTTTCTTTCACGGGAAATCACCTGGGATGGTCGCGATGATTTTGGTGACCGCATCGGAAAGGGTGTGTACATTTATAAACTTACGGTACGTTCTACGCTCACCAACGATACCGCTGAAAAGTTCGAGAAACTTGTTATCCTTTAATAATATCCTATATTTGTTAACTTATTTTTTCACAACCCATTCATGAAAAAACTTCTCATTGTTGCTATCTGCCTCACGTTCATTCCGTTCGTAAATGCGCAGCAGGAAACCCGGCGCGTAATCACCACGGGGGTTCCTTTTCTCCTTATTGCTGCCGATGCACGTTCGGCCGGTATGGCGGATCAGGGTGTGGCAACATCGCCGGACGCCTATTCCCAACAATACAACCCGGCCAAATATGCATTTTCACTAGACAAACAAGGCTTCTCTGTAAGCTACACTCCTTATTTGACGGATTTGGTAAATGATATTTCACTAGGTCAGGTTACGTATTACAATCGGATCAATGAGCGAAGCGCCTTTGCGGGAAGTTTGCGCTATTTCGGTCTGGGAGAAATCGAACTCCGCCAGAATTTCGATGATCCGGCGCGAATTGTTAAGCCAAACGAACTGGCACTTGATGGCTCGTACGCCTTGAAACTGTCTGATCGTTTTTCGATGGCAGTAGCCGGACGTTACATCCGTAGCGATTTACGAATTCCGGATGCCACCGGTGATGCGCGACCTGCACAGAGCTTCGCCGTCGATGTTGCCGGTTATTACCAATCGGAAGAAATTGCATACAGCGATTTCAACGGCCGTTGGCGGGCGGGATTCAACCTGCAGAACATGGGTCCGAAAATCCAGTACGACATTACTAATGATGAAAATGACAATGCCAATTTCCTTCCCGCAAATCTGCGGTTAGGGGGCGGGTTCGACTTTATCTTTGATGAGTTTAACCGCGTATTTGTCGGACTTGAATTCACGAAGTTAATGGTTCCTACGCCACAGAATCCCGATCTGAATGGCGATGGCGAAATTACCGACGACGAGCGCACCCAGAATAACGAAGATTACAGCAGCATCACCTGGGTATCGGGACTATTCAGCTCATTCGGCGATGCCCCGGATGGCTTTAGCGAAGAACTAAAAGAATTTACATATTCAGCAGCAGCCGAATACCTGTATCAGGATTCCTTCGCGTTTCGACTGGGTTATTTTAACGAGGCAGAAGAAAAAGGAGCCCGGAAATTTTTCTCGCTGGGAGCAGGATTCCGCTATAATGTCGTGAAGATAGATGTGTCTTACCTGTTTTCTGCATCAAAAGTGCGAAACCCTCTGGAAAATACATTGCGCTTCTCGCTTACCTTTAACTTCGGCGATAAATACGAAGAATACTAGAAGATATTTTAAAAACTATAAAATCCAAATTCTCCCCGAATTTGGATTTTTTTTCCCCGAAAATTTCATGAAAGAAATTACAATAGATACCCGGCTCACAGTTTTTGATAGACTCGATGAATTACCACCTCAGGTACGGCACCTGATGGAAAAGGCTATTGAAGTGCGCCGCACAGCCTATGCACCTTATTCCCGATTCCGGGTTGGGGCGGCACTACAACTTGATAACGGGCAGATTATAATAGGCAGCAATCAGGAGAATGCCGCCTATCCGTCGGGGCTCTGCGCAGAACGCGTCGCCTTCTTTCACGCGGGCGCGGCTTATCCCGGTGTAAAAATTTTGCAGGTCGCTATTTCGGCTGCTTCCGATGAACATCAGACCAACTCCCCTATACCCCCCTGCGGAGCATGCCGTCAGTCCATCGCAGAATACGAATTTAAACAAGATTCCCCGATCGAAATTTACTTCATGGGAGGTGCAGGCCCGGTGTATTTAAGTCACTCTCTGCGTAATTTATTACCTGTAAGTTTCGATAAAAACTTCCTGTAAATTCGACTTGTATAATTTTAGAAGTAAGGGCTAATGTTATATTTTTGCTGTTCGCAAAGAAGGCACAAATTATAGTATAGCCAACGTAAATCCGATGAAAGAAATAACTAAGAACGTTTACCTCAAATGGTATGAAGACATGCTCTTCTGGCGGAAATTTGAGGATAAACTTGCCGCACTGTACATTCAGCAAAAAGTTAGAGGTTTTCTGCACCTGTATAACGGACAAGAAGCAGTTTTGGCAGGCGCTCTGCACGCGATGGACTTGTCAAAAGATAAGATGATTACCGCCTACCGTAACCACGTACAACCGATTGGCATGGGCGTTGACCCCCGAAAAGTTATGGCGGAATTATTAGGGAAAGAAACCGGAACTTCTAAAGGAATGGGCGGTTCCATGCACATATTTTCGAAAGAGCACGGCTTTTATGGCGGACACGGAATCGTAGGAGCTCAAATCCCGGTTGGGGCCGGCATTGCATTCGCGGACAAATATTTCGGCCGTGATGGCGTTACGCTGACGTACTTTGGCGACGGCGCAGCACGTCAGGGATCGCTTCATGAAGCATTTAATATGGCCATGCTATGGAAATTACCCGTAGTATTCATCGTTGAAAACAACGGATACGCGATGGGAACTTCAGTAGAACGTACCGCCAACCACACCGATATCTGGAAATTAGGTCTAGGGTATGAAATGCCTTGCGGTCCTGTTGACGGCATGAATCCTGTTAAGGTGGCCGAAGCGATGGATGAGGCCATTCAGCGGGCACGCCGCGGCGACGGGCCTACCTTCCTCGAAATGAAAACTTACCGCTATCGCGGACATTCTATGTCTGATGCGCAGTTATACCGAACAAAAGAAGAGGTAGAGGAGTATAAAAAAATAGATCCGATTACCCAAGTTCTTGATGTTATAAAAGAAAATAAATACGCCACGGAGGAAGAAATCGAAATCATCGACAACCGCGTGCGTGATCTGGTCGAAGAGTGCACGCAATACGCCGAGGAATCACCGTTCCCTCAGCCGCAACAACTCTACGACGTTGTGTACGAACAAGAAAACTATCCGTTCATCCCACATAAACTTTGATCTGAATGGCTACAAAAGTGACAATGCCGCGATTAAGCGACACCATGACCGAAGGCACGGTAGCAAAGTGGCATAAAAAAGTTGGCGACAAGATTCAGGAAGGCGATATTCTTGCTGAAATTGAAACCGATAAGGCAACCATGGAATTCGAATCTTTCAATGCGGGTACGCTGCTGCATATCGGAATCCAAGAGGGCGACTCCGCGTCTGTCGACGCCTTGCTCGCCATTATTGGGAACGAAGGTGAAGATATTTCCGGTTTACTTGGAGGCAGTGCTGAACAACCAAAAGAACAGCCCGCCACACCGGAGGCATCAAAACAGGAAGCAGTACAATCAACGAGCCTACCCAAGGGTGTCACCGTCGTAACCATGCCGCGGTTAAGCGATACGATGACTGAAGGTACGGTGGCGCGTTGGCTAAAAAAAGTAGGCGATAAAGTTCAGGAAGGCGACATCCTCGCTGAGATTGAAACAGACAAAGCCACTATGGAATTTGAATCCTTTAATGCCGGAACGCTTCTGCACATCGGAATCAATGAAGGAGAATCAGCACCGATCGACAGCGTACTGGCAATTATCGGACCCGAAGGTACCGACCTTTCGGGAGTTGATGTAACATCTTCCGGGAAAGCGGCAGAGAACATTAAAGCTGAAGAGCCGTCAAAACCTGCAGAACACACTTCTGAAATGGTACCACAAACCGGCGATCGCATTTTCATATCTCCGCTGGCACGCAAAATGGCCGAAGACCGTGGAATCGATTACCGGCAAATCAAAGGCAGCGGCGAAAATGGTCGAATTGTAAAAGCAGATATCGAAAACTACAAAGGCGCCGGCGATGCAAAACTTGCAGAGGCTAAGCGGGATGAAGTATCTACTGCCGCACGCGAAACCGCAGTTCCATCGGTTACACCATTTGTTCCGGCAGGCGAACGATACAGCGAGGAAATTAAGAACTCGCAAATGCGAAAGACTATCGCTAAGCGCCTGTCCGAATCAAAATTTACAGCACCGCATTATTACCTGACCATTGAAGTAGCGATGGATCATGCCATTACATCGCGCGAAACCATTAATAGCATGCCGGAAACCAAAGTTTCGTTCAACGATATGGTTATAAAAGCATGCGCTATGGCCCTGAAAAAACACCCGAAAGTTAATACGCAGTGGAAAGACGATGTCACCATTGTTAACCACCATGTCAACATTGGGGTGGCTGTCGCAGTGGAAGACGGGTTAGTTGTTCCCGTGCTTAACTTTACCGATCAGATGACGTTAACGCAGATCGGCAGCGCAGTTCGCGATCTGGCAGGACGAGCTAAAAGTAAAAAATTGCAACCTGCAGAAATGGAGGGCAGTACTTTTACGGTTTCCAATTTGGGCATGTTCGGCATCACAGAGTTCACATCCATCATTAATCAACCCAACTCGGCAATTCTGTCCGTAGGAGCTATTGAAGAAAAACCTGTGGTTCGCAATGGTCAGATTGTAGTTGGAAACACAATGAAAATCACATTGGCTTGCGACCATCGTACCGTGGACGGCGCAACGGGCGCACAGTTTCTGCAAACGTTAAGAACGTATCTGGAAAACCCGGTAACCATGCTCGCGTAAACAAGACTTCGTAAAAATAAAATTCCCGCTCTTTTGCGGGATTTTTTTTGGGCGTTGCCGCGCAATTAAATAATCTTTTTAACGGCCGAACGGGCGCGGCCGGGCTGTACGCTGTAGCCGCCCGAAGTAGCGCGCTACATCGGTCGGGCTGCCGCTTCCATCCCTAACGCGGGCTCCTGCTGCTTTTCAACACCTATCCTTTGAACGGAAATAATCGCCGGTATGCTAACTTTTTTAGGTTGGCATTTCAACGGATTGGCTTTAATTCTGTTGTGTTTTACTTTCGACTTCCCGATAGTTGCTGAAGGAGCAAAAAACTGCTGCGTTTCGGTAAGTATCCGCTCCGAAATATTGTACCAGAACGGAGCCGGAACATTTTCTGCATAAGTTGCCGTCGAAATCCCTAGCGCGAGAAGTAAAAGTAGCTTTTTCATCATTCGGTGTTTAGACTCAAATGTATAAAAAAATAAAATCGGCCCACAACATTAACATGTGTATTTCTTCCACTAACGGCGAACCTCCTGCGTATCTAAATCTGAAATCACTAAAGCAAACCGATGTCCGTTCACAAAATTGCGCTATGTAGACACGAACCGCTTTAAAAAAGAAAACCCAGCCGATTGGCTGGGTTTTCACTAAGAAAGGCGGCGACACGAGCCGACAGGCGAACTGGCGTAGCAATAGAGGCCAACGGCCGACACGGCCACCGATAAAAACAAGAAAGCCTGCCTGCCGGATGGTAGGCCTGCCTGCCGGATGGTAGGCCTGCCTGCCGGCCGGCAGGCCTGCATGCCGTAGGCATGGCAGTGACACAAGGGCTTTAGCCCGAACTGCGCCGTACCTATAAAAAAAGAACCCCGACCTTTTCAGGTCGGGGTTCCACAAAAGAAAGGCGGCGACATACTCTCCCACAGGATTGCAGT
>ERZ1066121.100-NODE-100-length-77916-cov-57.647346_pt1 | contig 77916 bp, 77 predicted proteins | sample MGYA00382768_ERZ1066121 | MGnify/ENA primary metagenome ERZ1066121 (study PRJEB33369, sample SAMEA5778351) | biofilm metagenome | biome: Industrial cooling water; feature: Water cooling tower basin; material: Biofilm | place: United Arab Emirates | collected...
TGGGAAGTAGTATTCCCCTAATCTAACCTAACCCACCACAACTTGATGCACTACCCACTATTCAAAGTTCGGCCAGAAAAGGCATCCACTTTGGGACAGAAATCACAGTTAACAGGTTTTGACAGCTAAGGGCTTTGCCTTCATCCGATCGGGGGAATCAACGGGATGATGATGATCCGCAGTACTCGTAGTACCCTATTATTACTTATTGTAAATCCGCCTAAATTGCGTCTGGATTTAGGCTTTTTAGAATCAACAGTTAGCATCGCTTGGTTTGGTTGATAAACATAACCTGGAAACCCTCCGCGCTGTTCGTTCTGCGAGCTGTCACAGTGTATCCAATCCCAGGCTTTTATTCGTTGGCAACTAAGCGCCACCAGTTCACCATTGCGCAGAGAGATTGACATGAGTGGTAAAGATTCCAGTCCTGCTACAGTTCAACCCGTTGTCGAAAAGGATTCCGCCCAGCCTCCCCTTCCCGATGTTCCCGCAGCCCAACCCAAATCACGTCGTCGGTTTTTGGTGCCCGCCCTGATTGCTCTGGCGATTCTGGGTGGAGTCGGTTGGATTGTGTTCAACCGGATTATTTTCCCCATCATCATCTTTAGTCAGATGAAGCCTCAGTTTACTGAGGTCGAACTGGCAAATCCCAAAACTACTACCATTGAAGACGCATCCGATTATGCTGCCACCCTGGATTCGCGCCAATCGGTGACCTTACAACCGCGCGTGTCGGGGCAAATTTCTGCCATTTACGTGCAAGCAGGCGATCGCGTCCAGCAGGGGCAGCAACTCCTCCAAATTGATGCTGCCGAACAGCGGGCACAGGTTGCCAGCCGCACAGCCGCAGCACAGACGGCGGCAGCAGATATTGATGCAGCTAGGGCTGAAGTGGCCAGTGCCACAGATACACTCCGATCGCTCCAGGCCCAACGTGCTTCCGCCCAGGCCAACGTTCAGTTGAATCAGCGCGAGTACGAACGGTTTTTGGATCTGTACAACCAGGGGGCCAGTAGTAGACAGATTTTAGACCAGCGATTGAACGCTTTACAGACTGCTCAAGCGGCGCTGCGACAGGCAGAAGCCAACATCCAATCGCAACAGGCTGTCATCAACCGAGCGCAAGCAAACGTCAGCCGTAATCAGCGAGCTTTGGAACAAGCCCAGGCAACCGTTAGAGAAGGACAGGCTCAACTGCGGTTTTACACAATTACCGCTCCATTTACTGGGATGGTGGGTTCGATTCCAGCTAAGGTTGGAGACTTTGTGAGCAATTCCACCCAGCTTATGACCTTGACCCAAAACAATGAACTGGAAGTGCAGATTCAGGTGCCATTGGAACGTGCTTCGGATCTGCGCCAGGGTTTACCCGTGAAGTTGCTAGATAGTAACGATCGCGTCCTCAAAACAGGGCAAATCTCGTTTATTGCGCCCAACGTTGACGCTGCAACCCAGTCGGTTCAAGCCAAAGCCATTTTCTCTAATGCGGCGAATCAACTTCGCACCTCTCAATTCATTCGTACCCGTGTCATCTGGGACACCAGCCCCGGAGTCACAGTGCCAACAACGGCAATTTCCCGCTTAGGGGGACGTAATTTTATGTTTGTGGCCCTGCCCTTCAAGGATTCTGGCTGTAAAGAGCCTGCTGCTGGGCAAGGTGGGCCGGTGCAGGTGGAACCCGATCAACTCACGGCTGTCCAGAAACAAATTGAACTGGGCAGAATTATTGGCAACGACCAGGAAGTGTTGAGCGGTGTTACGGCTGGCGATCGCATCGTGACCTCTGGTATTTTGCAATTGCAAAACTGCACCCCCATCACAGCCGCCGCCGCGAAATAAGTGAGTATCTAAGTCACTGACTCATCCCCTCTTCCTCTTCCCCTCCCCATTCTTATGATCTTCTCCGTCTCGGATTTCTTTATCAAACGTCCGGTCTTCGCTACGGTGTGTTCGATCGTCATCACCTTGTTGGGGTTGGCGTGCATTCCGACCCTGCCGATCGCCCAGTATCCGGAGATCGCACCACCGCAAGTGACAGTCGTCTCCAATTATGTGGGGGCCAGCGCCGAGGTGGTGGAATCGACCGTAACGAATATTCTGGAGCGCGAGTTAAACGGGATTCGCGGAGTTAAGTACATTTCATCTACCAGTGCTAACGATGGCACCAGTACGATCAACATGACGTTTGACTTGGGCACAAACCAGGACATCGCGGCGGTGGATGTGCAAAACCGCGTATCGGCAGTGCAATCGCGGCTACCTGGGCCAGTCAATCAAACTGGTGTCCAGGTTTCCAAGGCGAATAACAACTTTTTATTGGCGATCGGGATTTACTCCGATCGGGACGGCAACTCCGATAAAGACATATACGATGACATTTACCTCAGCAACTACGCCGATCTCTACATCAGTGATGCGCTTAAGCGGATTCGGGGTGTGGGTGGCGTTCAGATTTTCGGGGAACGGAAATACGCCATGCGCCTCTGGCTCGATCCAGAACGGTTAGCCAGTCGAAATCTCACACCACAAGATGTCATTAACTCTCTGCGGGAACAAAACTTGCAGGTCGGGGCTGGGCAAATTGGTCAACCCCCGGCCCCCGATGGCCAGCAGTTTCAGTATGCCGTCACGGCTCAAGGCCGACTCCAGAGCGTTGAAGAGTTTAATAACTTGGTGGTCAAAACGACCGATTCCGGCACATTGGTCAAACTGCGAGAAGTCGGGCGAGCCGAATTAGGCGCGGAGAACTATAGTTCAGTCCTCCGCTTTACCCCTGAAAGTGGCATTACGCACCAGGGAATTGGATTGGGGATTACTCAGCAATTTGGGAGCAACGCTCTGGATGTGGCGAGTGCTGTTCGGAAGGAAATGGAGAATCTGGCGACCACGTTTCCCCCTGGCATGAAGTACGCGGTTGCCTTTGACACCACAACCTTCATCGAAGCAGGTGCCCAGGAAGTCGTTATTTCTTTACTCCAAGCGATCGGCCTGGTTGTGCTGATTATCTTTCTCTTCATGCAAAACTGGCGAGCGGCTTTGATTGTTTCCATCGTGATTCCGATCGCGTTTATTGGGACATTCATCTTCGTTAAAGCCTTTGATTTCTCGATTAACACGCTGACGTTGTTTGCCCTCACTCTAGCCACCGGACTAGTGGTAGATGACGCGATCGTGATTGTGGAAGATATTAGCCGTCGTATTAATCAGGAAGGCATGCGCCCTACTGAGGCCGCTCTCGCCTCAATGAATGCCTTGTATGGGGCCGTCATTGCAACATCGCTCGTGCTGATTACGGTGTTTGTCCCGGTGGCGTTCTTTCCAGGGACAACAGGGCAACTCTATCGGCAATTTGCGCTGACGATTGCGTTTGCGATCGTGGTGTCTACCTTCAATGCCCTAACCTTTACCCCCATGATGTCTGCCCTATTGCTAAAGCGCGAAGGGTTTCCGGATAACTGGTTTTTCAATCGGGTGAATCGGGTTCTTGATTACACTCGTGATGGCTACAGCCAAAATGTGCGTGGTTTTATCAAACGCAAGAATTTAGTTCTGGGCGTGTTTGCGGCTTTGCTCGTGTTGACCTACTGGGTGTACACGATCGTCCCCGGCGGATTTCTTCCCGAAGAAGACCAGGGCTATTTCATTACCGTTGTGCAAGCACCCGAAGGGGTTTCGCTCAATTACACGGAAGATGTTCTAGAAAAAGCAGAAGCATTGCTGAAAGAGCGTCCCGAAGTTGCCAGTATCTTTGCTGTGGGTGGGTTTAGCTTCAGTGGCGCAACGCCCAACAATGGTTTGATTTTCACCCTGCTTAAACCCTGGGATGAGCGCCGCGGTGCTGATCAATCTGTCCAGGCTGTTGTGGGTGGATTTTTCCCACAACCATTTGGGCTATTTCCCAAAATGATTGCCATGAAGGAAGCAACCGTGATTCCATTAGCCCCACCCTCAATTCAAGGGTTGGGCCAATTTGGCGGTTTCGACTTTTTTCTGCAAGACCGCACTGGTTTTGGCTTCAAGACGATGGGGGAAGTACTTGGTAAATTCATGGGTCGGGCGACCACGTACCCCACCCCTCAAAGCCCCCAGTTAACTGGCTTACGTCCAACGTTTAACGCCAACACGCCCCAAGTCACAGTTGAAGTCGATCGCACTCGCGCCAACCAGTTACAAGTGTCTGTTGAAGATATTTTCAACACGCTGCAAGCTTTGCTGGGTTCGACCTATGTGAATGACTTCAACCAGTTCAACCGCGCCTACCGGGTGTATGTCCAGGCTGATACCCAGTTTCGCTCGAATCCAGAAGACATCAAACGCTTATACGTGCGATCGCAAACTGACAAGATGATTCCACTGGCCAATTTGGTGAAGGTGACGCAGACGATCGGCCCCTCGATCATCACGCACTACAACCTGTTCCGGGCAATCAACATCACGGGTGCCGCCTCACCGGGTGTCAGTTCTGGACAGGCCATCAGAGCCATGGAAAGCGTTGCGGCAGAAACGCTGCCGAAAGGGTTTGGTTATGAATGGTCGGGGTTATCTCTGGAAGAAATCCAGGCTGGTAGTTCCTCGTTCATCATTTTTGGGTTAGGAATTGTCTTCGTATTTTTGACGCTAGCTGCTCAATACGAGAATTACATTGACCCAGTTATTATTATGCTGACAGTGCCCCTGGCAATTTTGGGGGCGTTGATTGCGGTGTTGATAAAAGGCACAGCCAATGATGTTTACACCCAAATCGGCTTCGTGATGCTGATCGGGATGGCGAGTAAAAACAGTATTTTGATTGTGGAATTTGCCAACCAGGCCCGCGAACAAGGCTTGAGCATTACCAAAGCAGTGCTGGAAGCCTGTCGCGATCGCTTACGCCCGATTTTGATGACGGCCATTTCGACCATTATTGGAGCGATCCCATTATTACTGGCAGTGGGCGCAGGAGCAGCTTCACGTCAATCGTTGGGCACGGCGATCGTAGGCGGTATGGTGGTTGCCACCGTTTTGAGTTTGTTCATCGTTCCGGTTCTTTATGTCGTGATCAAATCCCTGGAGGAGAGCTTTAAGCAGCGACGCAAACTCGCTCTAGCAACTCCCGATGGCGGCATGCATGATGGCAATGGGAACGGGACAGGCACATACCACAATGAGCCAGTTGCGGCCCATTCGGCTCTCGATCGCGAAAATGTTCCACCCCGGTAAGCCAAGTAAAAGACAGCAGTAAATAGCAAGGAACAGAAAGCTTGTAACAGACCATTCCACGTTTGTTACAAGTTTTGTTCTCTTCTGCCTGCCTACACGAGTTTCTGCCGAATCACCTCATCTTTGTCGCGAAACCCCACCATCACAGCAGTTCCGTCTTTCACAAAGAGAGGCCGTTTCAATAACATGGCATCCTGAGCAAAGGCTTCCACCCATTCTGGATCGCCCCATGCATCTTTAGCCTCACCCAGGGCACGATAGGAATGACCAGAGGTGTTGCGCATTGGTTTTGAACCAAGAATACTGACCCACTCCTGAATCAATGTTTTGCCCGGAGGTTGCTCCTTGGTGTTAATAAATTCGTATTCAACGCCATTGGTTTCCAGCCAGGTAAACGCCTTTTTGCACGTGCCGCAGTTGGGAATTCCGTAAACTTGGAGAGTCATAAGGGTTAGGACAATTTTGTTTGAGTTGCAATCCTATCAGACTCTACCAACATTTCCACGAATATCTCGCACGGACGATCGTTAGATCTCAAGTTGAGTAACTCCTGTAAGCCCCGTCTTTCAACCTAGGGCAATTTTGGCTGATGTTTAGCTGGCTGGCAAGGCGGACATCTTCCATAAACCCTCTGGCAATGAGTTCTTTCCCGGAACTGCATCGGTAAATGACATCGGTCAACTGGGCCTGGACCTGGAGAAAGGCAACGATTGCGGCTTCTGCTTCTGGCGATCGCGTTCCTGGCAGTTGGCTGAGAATTGCTCCGGCCCCAATCCAATCCTCCCAAGCCGGACGCAGGCTGCCATCGGCCCATCGTTCTCCGGCGGGAATCACGGCAATGTTGGTGCCCAAGGTTTGGGCACCGGCGGCGATCGCCGCACAATTGCGGAAACATCCAGTCAGGGTTGGCGTCTTGCCAGTCTGGCGTGTCAGAGTTGAGCCGTTGGGCGACGGTAACACGAGCCGCGTGCCTGCCGATATTGTCTGCAAGGAAGCGGGGGACAGAGAATATTGAGCGGTGCGATCGCGGCTGGCAAGTTCTGCCGCCATGTGAGCCGCATAGGCAGCGGCTGATTCAGCTTGCCAACGGTAGGGGAACACGATCGCGCCTCGACTGGTCGCAATATCAACGCAGGTAGAAAACGATAAAACATCCACAATGACCACCACATCACTGAACGCTGCAAGCTGAGTCACACCCTGTGGCCCCCATTCACACCGTAAATTGAACTCGGCCTGGTCAAAAATCATTGCCGTCACTCCTGGATTGCATTAAACCCCATCGGCTTGCGAGAATGGAGGCTATGACTTCTGAAAAAACCTCCGAATCCCAAGTAACTCCCGCTACCTCTGTCAAATCTCCTTGGAAGATTTGGTGGGATAACTTCCAAATTCTCTTTGTGGCCTTGATCCTGGCGCTGCTGATTCGATTGTTTGTGGCAGAACCGCGATTTATCCCGTCCGATTCGATGGTGCCCACTCTGGAAATTGGCGATCGCTTGGTGGTCGAAAAAGTTTCCTATCACCTCCACGAGCCACACCGGGGCGACATTATTGTGTTTGACCCGCCGCCTCAATTGCAAGAGTTTGGCTTCAAAAAAGATCAAGCCTTCATCAAACGTATTGTTGGGGAGCCAGGGCAAACAGTGCGTGTGTCTGGCGGGCAGGTTTACGTTAACGATCGCCCTTTGCAAGAACCTTACATCGCTGCACCTGCGGATTATCAGTTACCTGCAATCGTGGTGCCATCGGGGCAGTTCTTCGTTATGGGGGATAACCGCCCCAACAGCAACGACTCCCACGTCTGGGGCTTTCTACCAGGAGAAAATATTATTGGGCGAGCCTGCTTTCGCTTTTACCCCTTCGATCGATTTGGAATTGTGCGTTAAACTGGATGTAGTTCATTGAGTCAGTCTCTTCGTCCATGCAGCTAATTCACTTCAAGCCAGGTAGAACTTAGGAGCTTTCCATCTTGATGCCTGAATCCCCAATGAAATTGGATTCAAAGTCTACGAGTGATGCAAAGCATCTCCAAGCTGCCCACGAACGAGAAGAGTCTAATGCTTTATCGCACCCAGTCATCAGCCCGATCCTAGAGAAGGATGCAGCCAGACGCACCCAAGTGTTGAACTGGCTGAAAAGCAACGTCCCCGAAAAGCGGTTGCAGCATATTTTGCGAGTTGAAGCAATGTCTGTGAAGCTGGCCAAGCATCATGGGTTAGATGTAGAACAGGCGGCGCAGGCAGGGTTAATGCATGATTTGGCGAAGTGCTTCAAGCCTCAGCAGTTATTGCAACTGGCAATTGCTGAGGGCATTGCGATCGATGCGGTCTTTGCCAGCAATCCGCACTTACTCCATGCGGATGTGGGGGCGATCGTGGCGCGCGATGAATTTGGGGTTCAGGATGAAGCCGTTCTGGAAGCCATTCGCAATCACACGTTGGGATCTGTCGGAATGAGCCACTTAAGTTGTGTGGTTTTTCTTGCAGATAGTTTAGAACCAGGCCGCGGTGACTCGCTAGAACTGCAAGCTTTGAGAGAGGTGTGCTGGCAAAATCTCCAGCAAGCCGTTTGGCTCACCAGTGAGTACACCCTGAAGTATTTACTGGAAAGTAAAACTCTGATTCATCCGCGCGTGTTGACCACTCGTAATTGGGCGATGCAAGCCGTAACCCAACCTTCTAAGCTTTCTTCTGCTGGACGTTGTGCATTGAATTTGGAGGAATCAAGATGACATTACTCCAACCCCTGACCCGTTTAATGTTTGTTTCGTTTAGGACTCGTTACCCACTCGTTAAGGAATAAATTACTGAATGCAAAATCTCTCGACGATACATTCATCCACTCCGGTGACTGCTGCTGGCACAGCTGCTACTCCAGTTGATTCAAGCCTTGAATTGGCCTTATCAGCGATTCAAGCGGCGGACGATCGCAAAGGTGGCGACATCGTGCTGTTGCGAGTCACTGAAGTCTCGTTGCTGGCCGATTACTTTGTCCTGGTGACGGGCTACTCCAAAGTGCAGGTTCGAGCGATCGCCAATGCGGTGGCGGATACGGTGCAGGATGAATGCCTCCGCGCTCCAATTCACACGGAAGGGATGGCGGAATCAACCTGGGTGCTGCAGGATTATGGTGATGTGATCGTTCATATTCTGATGCCTCAAGAGCGAGAGTTCTACAATCTGGAAGCCTTTTGGGGACATGCGGAACGATTGGATTATCGACCTCTACTCAAACAAACGCAACCAGCATAGATTGATGCGCCATCAGCGGGACGGTAAATTTATCGTCCCGACGGCCAAACAGATGTGGGAGGATGATAGCCGAAAAATGTGAGTTGCACCGCATGAGCGATCGTCCTTCCCCCAACCAAATCATCGAAAGTTTGATTTCTCCAACCGTCCACATTCCACCACCGCTGACCCCGTTGCAGTTAGGGGTCATGGCCTCTGGGAGTGGCACCAATTTTGAAGCGATCGCTCAGGCGATTGCCGACCAGGAATTACACGCCCAAATCAAGGTCGTGCTTTACAACAATCCCGCAGCGAAAGTGGCTGTCAGAGCTAAGCGGTGGGGCATTCCGGCGGTTCTGCTCAATCATCGGGAGTTTTCCAGTCGGGAGGCGCTTGATCACGCGATCGTGGAAACCTTGCGCCAGTATGAGGTGGATTGGGTGATCATGGCAGGCTGGATGCGAATTGTAACGGCAGTGTTGATTGAGGCGTTTCCCGATCGAGTGATCAATATTCATCCCAGCTTGTTACCCAGTTTTAAAGGGGCACACGCGATCGACCAGGCGTTTCAGGCGGGCGTGAAAATCACGGGTTGCACCGTTCATCTGGTGCGGTTGGAAGTAGACAGTGGCCCGATTTTGATGCAGGCTGCGGTGCCCATTTTGCCAGACGATACCCTGGAAACCTTACAAGCTCGAATTCAGGTTCAAGAACATCGCATTTTCCCCCAAGCGATCGCCATTGCGGCCCACCGTTCGTAACGCTACTGGGGTTTGAGCAATGTCACTTTCAACGTAAAACTGCCACCTGCGGCTTCGCCAAACGATCGCACCCGCACGATGTAGGTGCCAGTTTTCGCAATCCGGGTAAAGAGCAACGAATTGGTGCTGCCATCGGGGCCGTCGTCGTTCTCGGCGATCGTCGTGCCGTCACTGGCGATTAGATACAGGATTGAATCAAAGTTGGCTGAGGCAACTTCCATCGTCACCTGGCTCCCAGCCTGAAGCTGCACCACATAGTCGCGGGCAAACCCCCCCTGCCCAGTCGGAATATCATTTTTGGTGAGCTTGTCGGTGATGCTCTTGCCAGGACTGATGGGAATGGGACTATAGATGCGAGTTTGGGCGATCGCCGCCGTTAGCGTACCTGACGTAAAGAGGGCGATCGCGACAACACCACGGCTCAACCGCACCACCCAATTCTTGGTTGATTGTCCCATTACTTTACCTTTGCCAGCGTTGCCTCTAAGTCGGCCAGAGAGACGGCTCCGGCCATGACTTCTCCATTCATCATAAAAAATGGTGTGCCCTCAATTCCGAGCGTCTCTGCCATCGCCACGTCTTGTGCAATCGCTGCCGCCGCCGCTTGACTGGCCCGATCGCGATCGAATTTCTGCACATCTAACCCCAGAGCCTTGGCTGTTTCCCGATACAGTGTCTCACCCAAAGCTGTTTGATTGGTGAACAACGCATCATGAAATTCCCAAAATTTGCCCTGTTGCCCTGCCGCCCACGCCGCTTTTGCCGCTGGGAGCGCTTCTGGATGAATCCCCGTGAGTGGTAGATGCTTATAGACCAATGTCACCGTATTACCGTGCTTCTCCATAAATTGTTTAAGGGTAGTGTTCGCCCTGGCACAGAAGGGACATTGAAAATCCGAAAACTCGACCAGCACCACCCGACCCTGCTTGGCTCCCTTGGTAGGAGAACTGCCAATCATCGCTGTTGGGTTTGCCTTTGCCTGTTGCAACAATGCCTGACGAGCCTGCTGTTCTCGTTCCCGTTGCTTTTGCTGATAGGCTTGCACCGCTTCCAGGATGACTTCTGGATTTTCACGAATAATCTGCAATACCTGCTCTTTCAGTTGCGGCGAGATTTCTGCTGCACCGGCCTGATCCGGGAGCCAGCGACTTCCGGCCACTAATCCCGCCACAATTAAAACAACCGCCGGTAGACGTTGAAGCTGTTTGCCGCCGATCGCTTGAACGGCCCTCGTCCATGCCTGATGCCATTTCATGAACTGCTTACTCCTCAACACTCTTGTTTGCCGGTATCGCCCCCTATTGTGTCATACAGAACCAGAGGCTGTGGCAGAAGGCAACAGGTAGAGGGCAAAAAGCAGATGAACCCATATCGGTCTTATCCATGAACTTTGCACTGCACTCCATTGTCTGCGGCCCCTCCCCTGACCAAGGTCGGATGTGGCTAATCACGGCAGTAGTTCCTTCCGTAGGGATATTTATCAATTGCAAAAACATGTTAAGTCTTTCATAGGGATATGAACTGAATTGCACACTTTAGAGGATCTCGAAGGTCGCTCAGCTCAATGAACGCATGAAAACCCTTCAGTTTCTTTTGTTGGAAGATGTACCACTAGACGCACAGGTGGTGCAGGATGCCTTAACCGCCGCAGGATTCAATTTTGACCTGGTGCGGGTTGAGACTCGTGTTGCTTTTGTTCAAGCACTCGAATTCCAGGCTTTTGACTTGATTCTGGCTGATTACTCATTACCAATGTTTGATGGGATTTCTGCCCTCAAAATTGCCCAACACCTGTGTCCTGAAACGCCATTTATCTTCGTTTCTGCCAGTTTGGGTGAGGAGTTGGCGATCGAAACTTTGAAGCAAGGTGCCACCGATTATGTGCTGAAACAGCGGTTAGGGCGATTGGTACCCTGTGTGCGGCGAGCCTTACGCGAAGCTGAAATTCAGCGCGCTCGTCAGCAGGTCGAAATGGCTTTGCGCCAAAGTGAGGCTCGTCTGCATGCGGTAGCAGCTAACCTTCCCAATGGAGCCGTTTTTATTCTCGATCGCGACCTGCGGTATCAATTGGCTGCCGGTGAAGCGTTGCAAGAGGCTAACTTTTCTCCCGCCGACTTAGTGGGCAAAACAATTTGGGAAGCCCTCGAACCATCCCTGGCTTCCTATTACGAACCTTACTTGCGCCAAGCGTTAGCGGGAAATTCTTTCAAGATGGAGCATTGCAGTCATGGCCGTCACTACATCTCGCATGGCACGCCTCTCCGCAACCACCAGGGCGAAGTAGATGCCATTTTGGCCATGTCCTATAACATCACCGATCGCAAGCACGCTGAAGCCGAACTCCGAGAGAGCGAAGCCCGTTTCCGGCATATGGCAGATTCCGCGCCAGTACTAGTTTGGATGGCTGGAACGGATAAGCTGTGCAACTATTTCAACCGTCAGTGGTTAGAGTTTACTGGGCGACCGATCGAGCAAGAAATCGGTAACGGTTGGGTTGAAGGCGTTCATCCAGAAGACGTACAGCGATGCGTCCAAACCTACACGATCGCCTTTGAAGCGCGTGAGCCGTTTCGGATGGAATATCGGTTAAAGCGGTTTGATGGAACTTATCGTTGGATTTTGGATGCAGGCGTTCCTCGCTACACCGCAGACGCCCAATTTTTGGGTTACATCGGCTCCTGCATTGACATTGAAGAACAAAAGCAAACCGAAGCAGCTCTCCGTGAAAGTGAAGCGCGATTTCGCTTAATGGTGGAAAGCGCGAAAGAGTATGCCATTTTTACCTTGAATGCAGTGGGAATGATCACCAGTTGGAATTCTGGCGCTGAGCAATTGTTGGGTTACCAAGAAGCAGAAATTTTGGGGCGCAGCAGCCACCTGATTTTCACCCCGGAAGACAATGCTCTGGGGCAGGCAGAACGGGAACTGCAAATTGCGGCAACCTTTGGGCAAGCCGAAGATGAACGTTGGCACCTGCGCAAAGATGGGAGTCGGTTTTGGGCGAGTGGGTTGGTGATGCCGCTGCAATCAGAGGATAAGACCAAGCAGGGCTTTATCAAAATCATGCAGGATAAAACCCGGCAGCGGCAGGCCGATGAGCATTTTCAGTTGCTCTACGACACTACCAGTGATCTGCTGGCCACCGAACAACCCATGACCTTGATGCACAACCTGTTTGGCAAGCTTTCGGAATTGCTGGAACTGGATTACTACTACAACTACATGGTGGAGGAAAGAGACGGCAAACCTGGACTGCATTTGAAAAATTATGAGGGCATTTCCGAAGAGGTGGCGCAGTCGATCGCATGGCTGGAGATGGGGCAATATCTATGTGGCTGGGTGGCGCAGGAGCGGCGGCAGATTGTCTTGGATCAAGCGCAAATTGCCACCCATCCCAATGCACGCTTGATTTGCGCTTTTGGAGTCACGGCCTATGCTGGCCAACCGCTGATTACCCAGGGGCGCTTGTTGGGCACTCTGTCGTTTGCCAGCCATACTCGGACCCGTTTCACAGCGGAAGAAATTCACTTACTGCAATCTACGTGCGATCAAATGGCGATCGCGCTGGAACGAGCGAACCTCCTCAATTCTATTCAACAACAGGCCGAGCAACTGCAACGGGCGAACCAGATAAAAGATGAATTTTTAGCTGTGTTGTCCCATGAGCTACGATCGCCCCTCAACCCAATTCTAGGCTGGACTCGCCTGCTCCAAACTGGCCGACTAGATGCTACACGTCAAAGTGAAGCGCTAGCAACGATCGAGCGGAATGCCAAGCTGCAATCACAACTAATTGAAGACTTACTCGATCTGTCTCGCATCATGCAGGGCAAATTGTCATTAACAGCCCAGCCAGTGGATCTCACTGCGGTTATCCTGGATGCGTTCGAAACGGTGCGGTTGGCCGCCGAAGCCAAAGCGATCGATTTGCAATTTACGCCCAGCCTCTCCACAGCAGCAACCGTCACGCCAACAACCTCTCATGCTCGAATTTCCAAATTGCTGGTTTCTGGGGATGCCGCCCGCCTGCAACAAGTGGTTTGGAATTTGCTGACCAATGCCATCAAGTTCACGCCCAATGGTGGACGAGTGGAGGTGCGGTTGGAGCCAAAAGGAGGAGATAGGGGAGCAGAGTCTTCCCCACCTTCCCCATCCCCCCCTCACTCCGCCTATGCTCAAATCACCGTCACTGATACCGGCAAAGGCATTGCCCCTGAGTTTCTGCCCCATGTGTTTGAATACTTTCGGCAAGAAGATGGCTCGACGACACGGCGATTTGGCGGGTTGGGGCTGGGGTTAGCGATCGTCCGGCAAATTGTTGAAATGCACGGTGGTACAGTTGAAGCCAACAGTCCAGGTGAGGGGCAGGGCGCAACTTTTACAGTCAAACTGCCCCTTCAAACAGGTGGCGCAGCGTTCGCCAACGGAGCAGCGGAAGACCCCTTGCGAACACCATCGCTCCAGCAACCTCTGGCGGGTGTGCAGGTTCTTGTTGTCGATGATGATGCCGATACGCGCGAGTTTCAAGCCTTTTTATTAGAGGAGCATGGGGCACAGGTCACAATGGCGGCTTCTGGCATGGAAGCGTTGCAAATGTTGGAGCAGACCATTCCAGATGTCTTGGTGAGTGATGTGGGCATGGCGGAAATGGACGGCTACATGTTGATTCGGATGATTCGATCGCGCCCTGCAAACCAGGGTGGAGCAATTCCCGCGATCGCTGTCACCGCCTACGCCAGAGATTTTGATCAGCAAAAAACTCTGGCTGCTGGGTTTCAAGCTCACATCAGCAAACCGCTGGACTCAGAAAAACTGATTCAGACGATCGTCGATTTACTGCGCCAAACTTGAACAACTCGCTATCGATGGGTGCCGTTTACGAAGCGGGTGGCAAAATTTTGGGAGCGGGTGGGCGAAAGCGAGCGGGCCTTTAAAATCGCCGCGCCCAGAAAGGCGTAGGAAATCCCGCCAATGATGGTCAGGAAAATAGGGTTTAGCATCCCGGCAGCATTCCAGAGCGTATGCAGAACTGCGGCAGTCAGCAGCCCCACCGTTAAAATCAATTTGCGTTGACGGCGACGCAGCATGCTCAAGCCGATGAAGTAACCCAAATAGCCACTGTAGGCCATATGCCCCGCGACCAGCCCCAACACGCGGGGAATGAGCAGTTGCAACCCAGCCAGTTGAGCCGCATCTTGGCCCATCTGGGAGAGCGCTGATTTATACGTAGCGGGCACATAGACGCCCAGGGTTTCCATGAGGCTAAACCCGACGGCGGCAGCGGCTCCCAACAAAATTCCATCTAAAGGCTCCCAAACGCCAACTCTTTGCCGCCAGGGAGACCGCAACCAAGTCCCGATCGCCGTCACTGCAAACACAGGCAACGCTTTCAGGATCTCTTCCATCAACCCCGCGCCAAAAAACATTTTGACCAGGAGAATCAAGGGATTGGTTTGTGGCGTGGCACTTGCGAGATTTCCAGGCAATAGCCGATGAAAGATAAAAACAAACAGGTCTAGAACGGGGCTAATAACTAGCAACGCGGTTGTCGCCATCATGGCCGCAATAATCCACCAGGATTTGCGCTTGCCACAAAGTTGGTAAACGAAATAGTAAGCCGCACCCGCCAGGTAAGAGGCCAACAGGAAATTAAACGCGATCGCATTGCCGATCGCCAGAAACAGCAACACCACAAACAGAATCGTGATGCCAGCCGGAATTAAATAAGCTTTATGCGCCAGTTCTCGACCCGTCGAGAGAATGGGGAACAGTTGCGTCATGCTGACCGCATCGAGTGAGCGGGACGATGGAGGGCGACGAGGCGGTGGAGTGGTGGGATCGAGCGCAGGCAGTGGCGCAGCAGCAACTCCGGCCTCTCCAGTTTCCGACGGTGGCGCAAACTCCGGCTGATATTCAAAGACAAACTCTGGCCCGTGTTGCCCAAGCGCGATGCGATCGCCCACTCGTAAAATCTTGCATCCCTGTAAGCGTTCACCATTGACAAAGGTGCCATTCCGACTGTTGAGGTCGCAAATCTGCCAAACATGGACACCTTCAACTGTTCCCATTCCAGGAATGGCACTAATTTCCACGTGCCGCCGGGAAACAGAGCGGTAAACGCTGGGGTCAAGCACAATTTGACAACGGAAGTCCCGTCCCAGAATGACTGGGATAGTGCTGGAGAGGGAGTGCGTGGTTTGCTTTAGCCCAGCTCCTGCACGCTCAGGCACTAACCGAAGATAGGCAATAGACTGGTCCGTTTCCGGCATCGTTAAGTGCTTTAAGTTTGGCGTAGAAGTTTATTGATTAGCTCGCGCGTCTCGGACTGCTGCCACAAACATCAAAATCCCCAATGGAATGCTGGCTACCAGAATTGCTCCTGTTGTTGCAGCACCCAAATCGGGTTGACCAGAAGACAGCTCGAATACACAGCCCACTGCTGCGATCGCCGCGACGCAAGAACCCGCTAGCAAGACGCCACTTTTTGGAGTCACTTATACCCTACCTTCGATGAATGAACGGCAAAGAAAAATCAATGGAAGTCAACCAAAACTTCAAACAACCTCCGAGGAAACCCCGAGTTGGCAAATCCATTCTTGATATATGGACTCACTTCAAGCATCTACAGCTTTAACCGCTTTTGATGAAAATCCATGTTTTTTTAACTCTTGATCGAGCAAAAGCCCATTTTCCACCCGATCGACAAACAGCACGCCGTTCAAGTGGTCAATTTCGTGTTGAATACAGCAGGCCAGCAGTTCTTTCGCTGCAAGGCGTTGAGGGCGACCATTCTCATCCTTGTAAGAAACTTCCACTTCGGTAGGGCGTTTCACATCCAGATACACCCCTGGAATGCTGAGGCAGCCTTCTTGCGTCACCGAGACATCCCGACTGGCTTTAATGACTGTGGGATTGATCAGAATGAGGGGAGGCGTTGCAGCTTCGTCTGGGTTGACATCCACGACGATAATTTGTTTGTGAATCGCAACTTGCGGTGCGGCCAGCCCGATGCCATCAGAACTGTACATCGTCTGCAACATCTCGCGGATCACCTGTTTAATTTCGGCATCAATTTTGGCAACCCGCTTGGCTGGCTGACGCAGCACACGATCGCCCAAATGATGAATCTCCAGAGGAGGGGTACTTAATTTCTTTTTTTCAACTGAAACCGCAGCAGTCATGAAAGTGGCACTCGCTGTAACGTGAATAAAATTTGACCGGTTGTTTGCTTCTCTAAAAATTCTTCGGGTGACTCAGAATGGCAAAACTCATGCTTTGGCATAAATTCCATTGCGAACAAGCTACATGCCGGAATCATTCCGCTTTATTCCATATTAGCTTTAAGCGAGAGTTCTAGAACGGGTACGAATTTCTCTCCTCATCGATCACCGTGAATCTCCTGGTCGTTGCCCTCTTCGGGGGGGCTTTGGGCCGATTCAAACACGGGACAAAATCCTTCTGGCGTGACTCTAAACTCAAACAAAGGAGAGATGGGATTCCGGCAGCGCTGCCCGCGATAATGACGACAGTTCCCGCAACAATTGCGCAGTGGCGAGTTCGCATCCATCCAATCCATCAGGCGATCGCCCCCCTGCTGCAGCAATTCGCGTTGGGGCAATCCCCGCAGCACGAGTTCATCCCCTTGCCAACGCGCTTCGATTAATCCCGTATCAGCTAGCAGTCGCCAGCGTGGATCAGCGGCGATCGCGTTGGGGAGGGAAATTGTCACGACGGTATCCAGTTCGGTTAGTTCGCCTTCGTAGCTGGTATCTGGAGCTTCCGGCTGAATAAAGGTTTCACCAACGGGTAACTCAACCCGACTACCTACCGTTGGAGTATGCAGGTGATAGCGATTGTGGAGTTCGTCTAACCCTGCCAAATCGGCCAAATAGGTGGGCGTCCCGTGGATAAAAATGACGTGCTGAGGCCGCAGGTTATGAACTAACTGGGTCGTGCCTGGGCCATCGCAGTGTTGGGCGAGCAAATAGGTCTCGATCGTGAGAGGTCGGATTGAACTGCGTCTAGACTCGCTTTGCGGCCAACTTTCCTTGCTTCGATGCGGTTCCTGCGGCAGGAGGATCAACCAATCTTCAGGATTTACTCCATAGTATTGAGCCAGATCAGTGACTTCATCGGTTAACACAATGCAGGGCGATGCTCCCACATCCGAGCGGTAGTCGGGTAGGAGTCGCCGCACTCTAGGACGCACGCGCTCATCCCAAAATAACGCTTGATGACGCGCAAAATTTTGAACCGCTGTGGGCAGATGGGGCAAGATTTCCAAATACGCATCGCAGCCCGCCGCCACCTGACCATCCACCCAAATATTAATGTCGCGCCCAGTAAAAAAGTGATGGCTCCGCAGAAGCATCAGCAGTTCTTGCCCCAAGCCCAGGGAGGCGGGAAGCAGGATGGATTGTTGTTCGACGATCGCCCGATTGATTCGTTCGGCTAACCGGTTTTCCTGATGGCGACGATGGGGATGGCGCGAAGTACCGTAGCTCCCTTCCACAATCAGCACATCGGGCTGTAAGCTCCGCAACTCATCCAGAGGTAAACCTTCAACCAGGCGCGTATTGGAGAGAAAGAAATCGCCTGTGTATAAAACCGAGTAGGACCGGGGAGTCGCTTGGCTGGAGGCTGGAGGTGTGTAAGTGAGTAGAATTACCGTTGCACCGGGGTAATGTCCGGCGGGGTATAGCTCTGCCGTGAGTCCATCGAGAAACTCGATCGGCGTGCGCAGTGGCAAAGCATGACAATGGGGCGGCACCGCCGCCAACTCTGGCCAATTTAAGGGCAGCAGTTGGGTGGTGACTTCACTGGCGTAAATGGGCAACTGGGGAAACGTTTGGTGGAGGGGAAGTAATCCGCGAGCGTGATCAGTGTGGGCATGGCTGCACAACACTAGATCGGCTGGAGGTAGCTGCTTTTTGCTGCCGCTCACCAACGATGATAAATTCGTCAGTCCACAATCTAGCATGACGCGATAGGGTCCAAGCCGAAGCAGTAAGCAGACTCCTTCGTCTGCATGACCCACTCCATATGCCAGACAATCCAACTCAACCACGTCTATGCAATGTCCTCCTATGGAAATGTCGACGAAATAACATCGGCAGCGCTAGGTGCTGCGAGGAATGAGAATTAAACAAGCTGCACGTTGTGTGGGAGGGGCAGGCAGCCCCTCCAGGCATTTTTTGAGGTAATGGTTTCGGTTTGCCTGCTTGACCACTAGTGCGCAGACCCATTCCCGTGATAATTGTCAGAGTCGTAGAAACCATTGCGGGTGCCAAAAAAGAGACAGGCAATCGTGAAGACGATCGTGAGTCCCACTAAGATTAATTTCACATCCATAATTCGTTTGCTCTTTGACTGTTTACGCTTTGTTTTGTAAAAGAATCTCAAGATGAATGAACTCACCCGTCAGATCCAATCTATCGTTCGCGAACCTTGATCGGTATCTGCTTAGCTTGCAGGCATTGTAAAACGGATTTTAGCTAGACCTCAACAATTCAAGGTTTTCACAACAAATCTCGTGACTTTCAGCTCTCCCAGCGCCATTCCCCCAACCTGGTTTGCCCGCCCATCGACGATCGTTGCTCCTGATTCTATCGGTTGTACCCTGGTGCGCGAATTCCCCGATGGACGGATACTGCGCGGATTGATCGTGGAAACGGAAGCCTATGCCCCTGGTGATCCCGCTTGCCATGCCTATCGCCGCCGAACACAGCGCAACAGCGTTATGTTTGGGCCACCTGGAAAAACTTACGTTTACCGTATTTACGGTATCTATCACTGCCTCAATTTGGTTACAGATTTGGATGGAGTACCCAGTGCTGTGTTAATTCGGGCACTTCAACTCGATGCCTTCCCACCAGGGATAGATTTCACCACCCCACCCAAATTGCAGCGAATTGCAGCTGGCCCCGGAAAACTCTGTCTGGCCTACCAGATTGATCAAAGTTTGAACGATCGCCCCCTCCAACCTGGCTCCCCCCTGTGGCTAGAACCTCGCACGGCAGACTTGCAGCAGCAACTGGAGTCGGGGGCGCTGGAACTGACTCAAACGACCCGAATTGGGTTAACTCAAGGTGTTGATCTGCCGTGGCGCTGGTATCTAACCAACTCGCCCGCAGTGTCAAAACGGTGAATCACGCCCACTTACGTAGGCACTGCTGCCAGCGCGGCCTGGAAGCGATCGCCATCCCAACCACGCTGATTCAACAACAACCAGGATTGGATCAGGTCGGGACCTTTAGTTTCCCCGGTAAGGGCAACCCGCAGGATGGGTTTCAGTTGTCCTTCCTTGCGGTTGAGGTCTTTAGCAACTTGTTTGATCAGGTCTGGCGCACTGGTTTCTGTCAGGGTTGGGGCATGGGTAAGGGCGGCAGCGATCGCCTGCACAATCTCGGCAGACCCATCCTGCTGCAGTTTTTTAAGCGCATCCTCAGCAAAACTGACCTCACGCACGAAGAGGTAGCGCGTCATCGGCACAGCGTCTTCCAACCGAGTCAGGCTGGGGGCAATCAGCGCTGTGACTGTTTCCAACCAGGCGCGATCGCCCGTTCCATCAAACTCATACCCGGCTTCTTGCCAATAGGGAATCAGAAGATCCGTGAGTTCTGAAATCGGAAAGTGGTGCAGGTATTGACTATTGAGCCAGTTGAGCTTGTCCCAATCAAATTTTGCGCCAGCTTTGTTGACCCGCTCAAAGCCAAATTGTTGAGCGGCTTCGGTGAGAGTAAAAATTTCCTGCGTTGCGTCCGGCGGAGTCCAACCGAGGAGGGTCATGTAGTTGGCGAGGGCGGGCGCAATGTAGCCCATCTTTTGGAAGTCAGAAATGGACGTGACCCCATCCCGCTTGGAGAGTTTTGCCCCTTGCTGGTTGAGGATCAGCGGCGTATGGCCAAACTCCGGCACCGCTGCCCCTAGTGCTTCGTAGAGCAGAATTTGTTTGGGCGTATTGCCAATGTGGTCCTCACCCCGGATGACGTGCGTGATGGCCATGTCGATGTCATCTACCACCACCACGAAGTTATACAACGGTTGCCCAATATCAGCTTGCGATGCGGCTCGTGCAATGACCATATCACCGCCTAAATCACGCCCTTTCCAGGTGATCGGGCCGCGAACGAGATCAGGCCAGACAATTTCGCGATCGTCGTCGATTTTGAAGCGAATTACGGCTGTGCGCCCTTCAGCCTCGTAAGCGGCTTGCTGTGCGGCAGTCAAATCGCGATGCCCATTGTTGTAGCGAGGAGCCTCATTGCGGGCTTTTTGAGCTTCCCGCATGGCATCCAGTTCTGCTGGGGTTTCGTAGGCGCGGTAGGCTAGACCTCTGTCTAGCAGGGCCTGGATGTGAGGCCGGTACAGGTCCAGCCGATCGCTCTGGAAAACTGGCCCTTCATCCCAGTTCAGCCCCAACCATTGCAGGCCGTCCAGGATATTTTGGGTAAATTCCGGGCGCGATCGCTCCAGATCAGTATCCTCAATCCGCAGAATAAAGGTGCCACCATGACGACGAGCAAACAGCCAGTTAAAGACAGCAGTTCTGGCAGTGCCAATGTGGAGATTGCCAGTAGGACTTGGGGCAATGCGAACGCGAACAGACATGATGGTGAGTTATAAATTTTTGTGCAGTCCTTATTTTAGGAGAGATGGCGGCAGAAGGAGGGCCGTCTCCCAGAAACCTCTATCCTTCGACTCAGTTCGGAAATCTACCCTTCAACCCACTGTTATCCGTCTCAAGGGGCTACAAGTTCATCCTCTACACTGAGAATGTATGAAATAGAGCGTAAGGAACGGCGTTTATCGCGTTGTTACGTCATTCACACCAAAAGGGGATAGCAATGGGTGTTTTAGGCGATCGCTTCAATCGTTTGAGCGGCAAGACTCGGTTTGTCGCGGCCCGTCTGTTTATTCACTTAGCGGGAAATGAAGTTGCGCCGTTGCTGGGCGTGCTGAACCGCGCGGCCCGTGACGCGATCGCCAGCGACGGCAATATCCAAACCCTTGGCGAAGGGTTGGTCGAAATCTGCCAAACCCTCTTGCAGTACGACATCTACTGGCAATCTGCCGCCAACGAAGGCGATGTATTTTGGGATGAAGGCGAAGCTGGCGACTTTGTGGAAGAACTATTCACCGACTCGGCCCAACGCTATCACAGCGGCGTGCAGCTTGCTGAGGGGGAAGTTGACGAGTTTGACACAATTCCCATTACCCAAAATCTGGTACTGATGCTGACCTTTGCCTATGAGGGCGAAGTGCCCCAACTCGAAACCGACCTGGCGAATTTAAGTAGCCTCAAAGCCGGACTCAAAGCCCTCATCAACCTGCACTATCAAGACCGACTGCGGGCGATTCAGGTTCACTTTTCACCTGCGCAACTGGGCGACGAACTGACTTCCGACCAACTGCTGCTCAACTTTCCAGAACTTGTTCCATTATAAATTCAACCCATTTCCACAAAATGAACATGCTGCGCCGACTCCTGATTTATATGATGGTTCTCACCCTGGCTGTGAGTGCGGTATCCTGCGGGGGTGCGCCTTCTGGGGCCGATTCCACTCAGCTTCCCAACGCACAACAGACCCAGGCTCAGGCACCTCAAAACCGCCTATCCGATGGCGAATACCCCATCCAGCAAGCAACGTATGATGATGTCTCCGGTGAATATACCGTGATGGTACTAAACACTAAGCCGGGTGAGTCGTCTGTGTATCGTGCCGAAAACCTACCAATGGCCCGCCTGACGGATGAGGATATCGCCCAGGGCAAGAAGAGTGCGCTCCGCGTTGAAAACGGGCAACCATCCCTCTACTTGACAGAGGACTTCAAAATTGAGTACGTGCATAACGTGACAGAAAACGTCACCAATCCGCAAACCGGCCAATCGGAGACGGTGATTGTGCGCCAGGAATCCAGCTTTTGGACTCCATTTGCGGGTGCGTTGGCGGGGCAAGCCCTGGGGAGTTTGCTGTTTAGACCGCAGTATTACTTTCCACCGGTTTACCAGCCTGGTATCCCTCTGAGTGGCTACGGTGGCTACGGTCGCACGTATGACCAAGCCTTGACCAGCTACCGATCGCGCTACAACACCGTGCCCAATGAAGTGCGCAACCGGCAAAACTTCCGCACCACGGGACGCTTAAGAACACCCAGCGGCCAAACGATCGGCACGAATCGGAATGTCAACCGCTCCACGGGCACAGGCTATGGGTCTAACACCCTGCGGCGATCGAACCCTTCTCGCCCGCGAACCACCAACCGATCGCGGGGATTTGGCAGCTCTCGATCACGAGGATTCAGTGGCCGTCGTCGCTAGGAATGGATTAGACAATTGATTCCGTTGTAAAAATTTGCCGTGGCGAGGCTCCGTAACTTAAAAAAAACAGGCTACTCACTGGGTAGCCTGTTTTTTAGTTGAATTTATTCGAGTTTGATTAAACTGCTGCCAATTCGGGGCGCTTGCTGTTACGAACTCCTTCGATCGCCGTTTTATAGTCTGGCGCATTGAATACTGCCGAGCCAGCGACGATCGCATTTGCGCCTGCTTCCAAAACCTGCCAGGTGTTATTCACTTTTAACCCGCCATCCACTTCAATCCAAGGATCAAGACCGCGCTCATCACACATCTGCCGCAACTTCCGAATCTTGGGTAACACGGCAGGAATAAAGCTTTGCCCACCAAAACCAGGGTTGACACTCATGATCAACACCAGGTCGCAGACTTCCAACACATACTCAATCAAATCTAGTGGCGTCGAAGGATTCAGCACCACCCCTGCTTGCTTGCCCAACTCCTTAATCTGACACAGAGTGCGGTGCAGGTGGGGTGAGGCGTTATGCTCAGCGTGAACGGAAATAATATCTGCGCCAGCTTTGGCAAAATCTTCAACATATTTTTCCGGTTCCACAATCATCAGGTGCACATCTAGCGGCTTTTGTGTCACCGGGCGAATAGCATCTACGATCAAGGGACCGATCGTAATGTTGGGAACAAAGCGACCATCCATCACATCAACGTGAATCCAATCGGCTCCAGCCGCATCGACGGCCCGAATTTCGTCTCCAAGACGGCTAAAATCGGCTGACAGAATGGAAGGGGCCACCACAACGGACTTTGGCGATATGGGCTGGTTCATGGGGTCAGTGTCTCCTAACTGCTAATGGTAGTCATTGTAACAATTCAGCAACCTATGACAAGGCTCTATCAAGCCAAGCGATCGCCGCAACTGAATTAATCTCAAGTCAAGAATATTTTCTTCAGTTTAGAGTGAGTTCTATAGCTGTCGCCAGGGGCAATGTGGCCAAGGCGGATCAGAAAGCCTATCCAGATTTGACTTCTCAAACGATAGCCTTGTCTTGAGCTTTCTGACCAAACTATACCTACATGCAGTCTATTAGACAACGGCTATCGATATTGAAAAGTTAGCGTAGAACTTGGGAAAATCTGGCGGCAGAGGATAGGACCCCGAAATGAGAGAAACCTACAAGTATAAAGAACAGTCCTTCCAGAAAGTGGTTGGCCCCGTTGCGGCGATCGCCATTGGTAGCGTCTGCTGGTTGAACGTCCTACCCGGAGCCGCTCAGGTGGCCAATCCGTTTCGACCAACGACTGCAGGCAAAGCATCTCTCAAACCGTTGCCCCCGAGTTCAGTTGGCCCGGCTGGCATTGATGCGCTGCGGCTGCACCAGGCTCCCTACAATCTCACGGGACGCAAAATTGCGATCGGCCAGGTAGAAATTGGTCGCCCCGGTCAATTTGGGCTTGATAAAGCCGTTGCCCAAAATCGAGTCATGGCCTTGGCCCAGGTGTTTTATCGCAACGATCGCCCTCGCACCAACACTCACATTGATCCTCATGCCCAAAATGTAGCCAGTGTTATGATCAGCACGGCCAAGCAAGCACGGGGAGTTGCCCCGGGGGCACGCTTGTTCTCTTCCGCCGCCGGTACGCCGCGCCGCTATGGGCAACCAGAAGAATGCCTGTCAGCGCAACACATTGCCCTCCAAAATGGCGGGGATGTCCGGGCGATTAATTTTAGCTTTGGCGAATCGTTACGACACGATCCACGGGCAAAGGCGCTTCTGGATGGCAATGCCTTACTGACCTTGTGTATGGATTGGTCAACGCGGGTTCACAATGTGCTGTACGTGGTGGCGGGCAATCAGGGGCGGGGCGGCATTTCTATCCCAACTGACAACTACAACGGAATTAATGTGGCCTTCACAAATCGATCGCAGAATGTTTTTTCGCGGGTTGACTTTGCCAATCTAGGTGATCCAGCCTCTGGAGCCTTGGAGGGGATAGAGAGCAATGTCGGTGCGAGACGGGCGATCGGCCTAGTGGCCCCAGGAAATGAAATTGCCACCGTGAACCCCAATGGGACGCTCACCCTGGCCAGTGGTTCTAGTTTTGCCGCCCCTCACGTGGTGGGCACTGTGGCTTTGTTGCAGGAGTATGGCGATCGGCAATTGCGGCGTCAATGTCAAAAGGTGGGCTGCCAACTGCCCTGGACAGTAGACGCGCGTCAGGCCGAAGTAATGAAAGCCGTACTGCTCAACTCGGCAGATAAAGTTGCTGATCCGGGCAACGGATTGAATTTGGGCATGAGTCGCACGATCGCCGATAAAGCTGGCCGCCACTGGCTAGAGTCAGAAGCGTACCGCGATCCCAAAATTCCACTCAACATCCAAATGGGCAGTGGGCAATTGAATGCATTCCGCGCCTATCGCCAATTCAGCCCCGGTCAGTGGTCGCCAGCAAACCCAGTGCCAGCGATCGGCTGGGACTACCGCACCGTGGAAACTGCCGCCTACCGCGATTACCGGCTGGAGAAACCATTGAAGCAAGGCAGCTTTGTCTCGGCTACCCTGACCTGGAACCGTGTGGTAGAACTGATCGACACAAATCAGAGCGGCGGTTACGACCTGGGCGAAGAGTTTCGCGATCGGGGCTTGAATAATCTCGACCTGTACCTGATGCGCCAGGATGAAGAGAATCCAGACAATCGCGTTGCAGCTTCAGTCAGCGACGTTGACAGTGTAGAACATCTCTTTTTCAGAGTGCCAGCTTCAGGGCGTTATAAGCTCCGGGTTTACTTTCGCGATCGAGTGAGTCAACCCACCCAACCCTACGCGATCGCTTGGTGGACAATCCCACAACGCTAATTTTCCCAATGCTTACTCGCGCGACTGAATCAGATAGCCACAGCGATGTTCACCGTTGACTTGCCAGTGCGTCCGTTCCACGGTGCAATCGGGTAGGGCCACGCCAAACATTTCCAGTTCATGCCCACACACGCTGGGGAAAGTTTCAGCGATGTGGGAAATGGCGCAATTATATTCCGTCAAAATGAAACGATCGAGTTGGTTCTCATCCACGAGGTATTCCGCCATGTAACCTTCTGCACGCCGGAGTGCGACTAAGTTCTCCACCCGCTCTTGAAGAGAGCCAGAACCAATGCGATCGCGGTATTCCAGCGCTTTTCGCTCCCACTGCTTCCGGAGGATCGTGCCCATCTGCTCTTTACCAACAGTTTCAGCCAACGTATCCAGGAGAGAGACGGCAAATTCATCATAGCGATCGGGAAATTGACCACGGCCCGCTTGACTAAGCGTATAAAGATGATTGGGTCGTCCCATTCCCACATGGGCGCTCTCATGCAGAATGAGACCCTCTTCTTCCAAATCTTTCAAGTGTCGCCGCACGGCTTGCGGGCTAATTTGCAAAGTCTCTGCCAATTCCTGCGCAGTCGCTTGCCCCTGCTTCAAAAGATGTTGCAGGATGTCTTGTTTTGTCGAAGGCTGCTGTGTTGCGGTCATGCGTTTCCAGCGGGGTAGCCAAAAGGATAGAAAACTCTCAACCGATCAACTTTAGCAACAAAAATGTTGTTAAAGTGTCGTACAATTAAGTTTAGAAACAAGTGTGTTGTTTTAATTATAGAATCCAAACTGTCGGATTTTTTACATAAATACCAGTTGCCTGCCTCATGAATACACCCACCAAACCTACTCAAGCTTCCGAAAAAAGCCTGGAAGCCATGCGGCACTTCTCTGAGAAGTACGCCAAGAATACCGGAACCTATTTCTGCGCCGACCCTGGAGTAACTGCTGTCGTGATTGAAGGGTTGGCGAAGCATAAAGACGAGCTAGGGTCTCCCTTGTGTCCTTGTCGCCACTATGAGGATAAGGTGGCAGAGGCAGAAGCGGCCTACTGGAATTGTCCTTGTGTGCCCATGCGAGAGCGGAAAGAGTGCCATTGCATGCTGTTTTTGACGGATGATAATCCGTTTGCAGGAGATACCCAGGAAATCACCTTTGAACAAATTCGCACGCTGACCAACCAGGTATAGAAGTTTTTGAGTGTCGATTTTGGATTTTGCTTGAACCCGGAATTCAAAATCGATTTGACTGATAGCTCACTGGAAGCCCAAAAGCCAACACCTAACACCGATCCAAGAGAACCCTATGACTGCATCCGTTCAAAATCTGGTCAATCAACCTTACAAGTACGGCTTCGTCACGAACATCGAGTCCGATACGATTCCCCGTGGCTTGAACGAAGATATGGTGCGCCTGATCTCGGAGAAAAAGGGTGAACCTGAGTTCATGCTGGAGTTCCGGTTGCGGGCGTATCGACAATGGCTCAAGATGACCGAACCAACTTGGCAGAACGCGACTTACCCCGCGATCGATTATCAGGACATCATTTACTATTCCGCGCCCAAAGTCAGCGAGAAGAAAAAGAGCCTGGAAGAGGTTGATCCGGAACTGCTGGATACGTTTGAGAAGTTGGGGATTCCGCTATCAGAGCAAAAGCGACTGGCGAATGTGGCAGTGGATGCGATTTTTGATAGTGTTTCTGTTGCCACGACATTTAAAGAAAAGTTGGCGAAGGAAGGCGTGATTTTCTGCTCTATCTCGGAAGCGTTGCAAGAGCATCCCGAATTGGTGAAGCAGTACCTAGGGAGTGTGGTGCCGATCGCCGATAACTATTTCGCAGCGTTGAACTCGGCGGTCTTTAGCGATGGCTCCTTTGTCTACATTCCCAAAGGCGTGCATTGCCCAATGGAACTCTCCACCTACTTCCGCATCAACAACGGTGATTCCGGTCAGTTTGAACGGACACTGATCGTGGCAGAGGAAGGCAGCTATGTCAGCTATCTGGAAGGTTGCACCGCCCCCATGTATGACACCAATCAACTCCATGCGGCAGTAGTGGAACTGGTGGCGCTAGACGATGCTGAGATCAAATATTCTACCGTGCAGAACTGGTACGCCGGAGATAAGAACGGCAAAGGCGGGATTTACAACTTCGTGACCAAGCGCGGCTTATGTCAGGGCAAGAATTCCAAAATCTCCTGGACTCAGGTGGAAACGGGATCAGCCATCACCTGGAAGTATCCCAGTTGTGTCCTGGTGGGCGATAACTCCGTGGGTGAGTTTTACTCAGTCGCGCTGACCAACAACTATCAGCAAGCCGACACAGGCACCAAGATGGTTCACATCGGCAAAAACACCCGCAGCACGATCGTCTCCAAAGGCATTTCGGCGGGTAAGTCGAAGAACAGCTATCGCGGCTTGGTGAAAATCGGTCCGAAAGCTAAAGGTGCCCGGAATTACTCTCAGTGCGATTCGATGCTGATTGGCGATACAGCCCAGGCGAACACGTTCCCCTACATCCAAGTGCAGAACAATTCCGGCAAGGTAGAACACGAAGCGTCTACCTCCAAAATTGGTGAAGACCAGTTGTTCTACTTCCAGCAACGCGGCATTTCGATGGAAGACGCGATCGCGATGATGATCAGCGGTTTCTGCCGGGATGTGTTCAACCAGTTGCCCATGGAGTTCGCCGTCGAAGCCGACAAACTCCTGAGCCTGAAATTGGAAGGCAGCGTTGGGTAATGATGAGTATCGGTGCAGATATCACTTTGATCAGTGGGGTTGATCTGGCTTTAGCTGGAGCAAATCTTCTACCAGAAAGCCAGATCCGAACCCTCTCAACAAAAGCTGCCATCGACCCTCAAGTTACCGAATGCCTAATTCCTGAATGGGTTGCAGATGAATTAGGTCTTGATTTTTTAGAAACCCGAATGACTGAAATCAAAGGTCGATGGTTGCAGTCAAAAATTTATCGATATGTTCGAGTGCAATTTAAGAATCGGCAAGCGATCGCGGATGCTTACGTGATTCCTGATCAAACTAAGGTTGTCATTGGTCGAAGTTTGATGCTGGCAATGGATGTGCTTCTTGATGCGAATTACGGACTTGTCGTAAATCCTGAAAGTCCAGATGTTGCTCGAATAGTAATGACGTAGAGTTCATTCTTAAGCTTCAATATGCCGAATCCGTTATTTGCACGCTACAGCCAGGGAGAAAACCGCGTTACAGCAAGCATTCTTGCAGTATTTGAGCGCATTTCTTTCGCATTAGTAGAGCGAATTCTCCAGATTTTATGTGAGGAACCAAACATTCCTCTTTTGGAAATCAGAAACCAGATCAAACTGAAAAAAGCCGATTCAGTTCCAGATGGTGCAATTCAAGCATCGTTTGCTTATTGGATTGAAACAAAGGTCGTTCAAAACGCAATCGGATTAAACCATCAATTGCCTGATGGACGCAAAGTAAATCGACAAATAAACGATCACTTTGATAGTTTGAAAAGATTGCAAGATGCTGGCAAGAGAAAATTGCTGGTTCTAACTCCAGACTACGAAGAGCCTGAAGCGATCAAAAACATGGCTTCTGATTTAGTGATCTGGGCAAGTTTTAATGATTTGTATGCTGCGATCGCTGAAGTTACTGCAACTGCTGAAAACCCTGAAACTGGTGAATCCTGGTTAACCTCAAGTTTTTCTCCTCCTAGCGAACAAGAGCGATTCTTACTACGAGAATTGGTTCAGATGTTATTTGCTGAACATTTGGTAAACAGTGGTAAGTCTGATGCTGTTCTAATTGTTCCAGCTAGATCGGCGATCGAAGATTACAAAAAATTCTCAGTTTATGTTTGTCAACCCAATCGCTCATTTCAGCCCGTAGAGTACATGGGATTTTATCACAATGGCGTGATTGACAAGCACATTGCAAAAATCTTACATGAACCAATAGAAGAGATTGACCTAACTGAGGAGGCAATCAAGGAAGCTACTGAGCTAAATTCAGAAATCAAGCAGAAAATGCTTCAGTTAGTTGATCAGCTAAAGAACCGTAACAGTTCCAGATACGGTGCAAAGTTAAAAGTTTTCTTCCTTTCCTCTTCTGATTCGCTAGATACGGTCAAATTAACCCAGAATATTAGGAATGATCTTAAAAATTCAGCGGGTAGACCCTATGCTTTTACTCAAGGTCAACGATACGTTCCCCTATCAGCATTGAAAAAGAATCCAGCGACAACCACAGAATTGCTTAGTAATCAGGGTGCTTAATGATGGTGCAAACTTTACAAGCTAGAAATATTACTATTCGGGACTTGACTAAGAATTTCAAGTTAGAGCGGGTGAATGATGAACAATTTTTCCGTGAATGGCGTGAAAATCTACCTGAAGTTTCAGACGCTGAGAAAGTGTTTTTAGATCGGGTAAAAGCAGGTTATTTAAATTTAATTGATGATTCGACACTGCTTGAAAAAGCAGTTCAAATCACTACCTTGAGTCCAATGTTATTTGCAGGCGGTTTCTTCTTGCCTCCATTTCAGATTAGAACAGAAAAATCGATTGAAATTACAGCAGAAGATGAGGGAGTTGTTGTTCGCGGACAGGCAGATTTAATCATTCTGAAAAATGACTTATGGGTACTTACGATTGAATCAAAAGAAAGTTCTTTTTCAGTAAAGGTTGGATTGGCGCAATTGTTAGCTTATATGCTGGCATCACCTAATGCTAAAGAACGTCCTGGATTTGGGCTAATTGTGGCAGGTGGAGGTTTTATGTTTGTCAAGCTAGTTTGTGGAGAACGAAACCAGTACGGGCAATCGCGTATTTTTGAGATTGAAAATCCTGGCAATGAGCTTTATGACGTGCTTGCAATTCTGAAGAAGTTAGGACAGTTAGAAGGTTAATTTTTTGAACTTAGAGACGCAGTTAGGAGAGGATTGGGAACGGTGATTAACGAGAACAGCAAAGTGATTTTGTCGGTGCAAGATTTAACCGCTGATGTGGATGGCACCCAAATTTTGAAGGGGTTAAATCTAGAAGTCAAAGCGGGTGAAATTCACGCCATTATGGGACCGAATGGATCGGGCAAAAGTACCTTTTCCAAAATTTTGGCAGGGCATCCCGATTACACCGTGACTGGCGGTGAGATTGCCTATTTAGGGCAGAATTTGTTGGAGTTGGAAGCCGAAGATCGAGCCCGATCGGGCATCTTCCTCGCCTTCCAATATCCGATCGAAATTCCGGGTGTCAGTAATACAGATTTTCTGCGTATTGCCTACAATTCCAAGCGCAAATACGCTGGGTTGGAAGAACTGGATGCCTTCGATTTTGATGATTTGGTGCAGGAAAAACTCGAAGTTGTCAAAATGAACCCCGCCTTTCTGAGTCGCAGTGTGAACGAAGGGTTTTCGGGGGGAGAAAAGAAGCGGAACGAAATTCTGCAAATGGCGCTCCTGGAACCGCGTTTGGCAATTCTGGATGAAACCGATTCGGGTCTGGACATTGACGCATTGAGAATTGTGGCAGGTGGCGTGAACCAACTGACCACTCCCGATAACGCGATCGTCCTGATCACCCACTACCAGCGCTTACTGGATTACATCATTCCAGATTATGTGCACGTCATGGAAGGTGGTCGCATCGTCACTACGGGCGGCAAAGAACTAGCGTTGGAATTGGAAGCCCGCGGTTATGACTGGATTCGGGAAGAAGAAACGGAGGTGGCAGTCTGATGATTGATGTGTCTACCGTGTCGGAAGTCGGAAGGGCGGCTGTTCCCGCCAACGTCGATCGCGCCACCTACCTATCTCACCTGCTCAGTTTGCGATCACCCCTCACAGATGCATTCTCCTGGCTGCAAGCCGTCCGCGATCGTGCGGCTATTCGCATTCCCGAATTGGCGATTCCCTCAACGCGCGATGAAGAGTGGCGCTTTACCGATCTGTCGTCATTGTTAGCGATCGAATTGCAGGCGATCACGAGTCAGCCCGCCGCGATCGCGCAATCCGACATTGAATCCTTCCAACTCCCAGAAGCGTCCACCCGCTTGGTGTTCGTGGATGGGGTGTATGTGCCGGAACTGTCGGCGATCGCGGATCTGCCGAAAACCGTTTTTGTCGGCGATTTAGCCGCTGCCACTGCCGCCGGACTGACTGACCCAATGTTGGCGCACCTGGCAACGCAACCCGGCGCAGAGGAAACCTTTACCACGCTCAACACGGCCAGTTTCACCCATGCCGCCGTTATTGCTGTCCCGAAAAACCAAACAGTGACAACGCCGATTCACCTGCTGTTTGTGTCTACTCACGGGCAGGGCGCAGCGCTCAACCATCCCCGCTGTTTGGTGATGGTTGAATCTAACAGCAACGTGACGCTGATTGAAGATTACGTAGCAACTAGTGATAGTGCGTATTTCACGAATGCGGTGACAGAAATCTGGCTGGCTCCCAATGCCCAGGTGCAGCACACACGAGTGCAGCGGGACAGCCTAGCCGCGTTTCACATTGGCAAAACGGCTGTCACCCAGGCACGAGATGCTCGTTATACCGGCAACGCGATTAGTCTCGGAGCCGCGGTCGCGCGCCATCACCTGGAGGTTTACCAGACGGGCGAACAGACGGAAACCACCCTCAACGGACTGAGCTACCTTAAAGGGCACCAGGTTGCCGACACCCATAGCCTGATTTCCTACACTCAGCCCCACGGCACGAGTCATCAGGTGCATAAGTGCATTGTGGATGATAGAGCACACGCTATTTTCAACGGCAAAATCTTCGTACCGCAGTTGGCTCAACTCACAGATGCGCGACAATTGAGTCAGAACTTGCTGCTTTCAGACAAAGCCCGAGTCGATACCAAGCCGCAACTAGAAATTACTGCTGACAACGTGAAATGTGCCCACGGAGCGACCGTCAGCCAGTTAGAGAATGATGAAATTTTCTACTTGCAAAGTCGCGGCATTGACCAAGCCCAAGCTGTCAAGTTGTTGACCTATGCCTTTGCCTACGAGGTCATCGCGCAGATCCCGATCGCCTCCCTCCGAGAAAACCTCCTCCAACGCATCGCCTAATTAACCCCCCTCCCCCTCCATCCCTCTACTCCCTAATCCCCTCCCATGACCTTCACCCAAACCAAACCCCTCGCCCGCCTCACCCGCCAAGACTTCCCCATCCTGCATCAGGAAGTCAACGGCAAACCGCTGGTGTATCTCGATAATGCCGCAACCTCCCAAAAACCGATCGCGGTATTAGACGCATTGCGGCACTACTACGAGCATGACAACGCCAATGTTCACCGGGGGGCGCACACCCTCAGCAGTCGGGCCACGGATGCTTATGAAGGGGCACGGGATAAGGTGGCAGCGTTTGTCCATGCGGCATCTCGGCAGGAAATCGTTTACACCCGCAACGCCAGCGAAGCGATTAACCTGGTGGCATATTCCTGGGCAATGAATACCTTGCAGGCAGGAGACGAAATCATCCTGTCCGTGATGGAGCACCACAGTAACCTGGTGCCCTGGCAGTTTGTGGCACAGCGGACGGGGGCGATCCTCAAGTTTGTGGAACTCACGGCAACTCAGGAATTTGACCTCGACCAATTCAAGTCCCTCTTGTCGGACAAAACGAAGTTGGTCTCCGTCGTCCATGTTTCCAATACCCTGGGCTGCATTAATCCGGTTAAGGAAATTTGTGCTGAAGCGCATCACTACGGGGCGCGAGTGTTGATCGATGCCTGCCAAAGTGTGCCTCATATGGCGATCGATGTCCAAGCGATCGATTGTGATTGGCTGGTGGCATCCGGGCACAAAATGTGCGCTCCTACAGGGATTGGGTTCCTCTACGGCAAGTTAGACCTGCTACGGGAGATGCCGCCCTTCTTTGGGGGGGGGGAAATGATTGCTGATGTGTTTTTGGATCATTCCACCTACGCCGATCTGCCCCACAAATTTGAAGCTGGAACACCCGCGATCGGCGAAGCGATCGCCCTTGGTGCTGCGGTCGATTACCTCACAAACTTGGGCATGGATACGATTCATGCGTATGAAGAAGAACTGACTGCCTATCTGTTTCAACAACTCGAACAGATTCCTACCATCCGCATCTATGGCCCCAAGCCCAACGCCGATGGCAGTGGCCGGGCAGCCTTGGCCGCGTTCACCACCGGCGATGTGCATCCTCACGATCTGTCAACGCTGTTGGATCAAGCGGGAATCGCGATTCGATCGGGGCATCATTGCACCCAACCATTGCATCGCTATTTGAACCTCGCCTCCACCGCTCGCGCCAGCTTGTATTTCTACAACACCCGCGAAGAGATTGATGCATTTATCGCGGCATTGCAAGACACCCTCGATTTCTTTGGCCGCATGTTCAGCTAATGCTATGGTCGGTCAAGACAGTGCTGAGTAGGCGTTCTGACTCATCCCGTTTGACTGAGGCTTCGACGATGAGCGGTTCGGCTGACTCACCGGAAGCCTCAGCCGAATCGCGCCCCCGCTGGAATTTCGCCATACGATGCATGGTTACAGCTACAAATTAACGCTCGGACTCGGATGGCTGGGGCAATTCTGGCTCCAGCAGGGCAGCCGAATCTGGATTTTCAACTGTGACTATTGGGGCGATCGGAATGCTCGCTTTTTCAATTTCGGGAAGTCTTTCCGGTGTCAGGCGCGTCGGGCCAGCACCAGAGAGTGCTTTCAATAACGTAGGTTTGGGATCGTGCAGCAGATAGAAGAGCCGATCGCCAGGTTGCCAATCTTCTTCAACCGTGACGATGCGGAGTTGATTCGTCCGCTCCACCACTAGAGGTACCAGATCGCCAGCCTGCATCCGAGTTTTGATTTCTGTTTGCTGAACATTGATCGCGTCCTCAGTGAGTTCTGTTTCACCCAATTTCACTGCACCATCGGCCAGGTATTGATTCCAGGTTTTAACTGAAAATTGGACGGCGAAGGCTTGAGCCACTTTGAGGGTTGCTGTTCCCACCTGGTGATCGCCAGGAAACACAGCCAATACATGCGGTGGTTCGAATTCCTCGATCGCCCGCTGGGCCAATACCAGATTCACTTCACTGTTTTTGGTCATGGCCAGGAACGTCCCTTTTGAGGCCAATCCTGCCCGCTCCAGCACATCTATATCCAGGGCACTGCTGATAAACACGAGGAGATTTTCTTGCTCGGCTTGCTCTTTTGCATCGGGTGACGTATCAATCAGCACGACCGATTCCCCCTGTGCGGCAAAAATGCGAGCAATTAAGACACTGAGGGGATTGCAACCAGCAATGACTAAACCCGTTGCGGCTTTAGAGTTAATTCGCAGTAGATTTGCAATCCACTGTGCCGTTAGAGCTTGCGAAACGACCGTCACAATAATTGTCAGAAACACGAGGGCTTTGATCGAGTCCCCCCCGTTAATGCCCCGCTGGGTAAGCAGAATTGAAAACAATGAAGCCACTGAAGCCGAAACAATCCCGCGGGGTGCAATCCAGCATAGAAACAACTTTTGCCGCCAACTCAACCCACTATTCCAGGTACAGACCCAAATGTTGAGCGGACGCACAACAAACATCAGCGCCAGCACAGTCCATACCCCGCCCCAACCCAGGGCCATCACCCCTGGAATCGATAGATCCGCGGCCAGTAAAATAAATAGTACGGACACCGCTAAAATCGAGAGCTGGCCTTTGAAGCGTTTCACCAGTCGTTCTTCCGGTAGAGAAGAGGCCCGCAAAACGATCCCAGCTGCCACCGTGGCCATCAGTCCCGACTCATTTTGAATCATTTGGGCAGACCCAAATAACCCCCACAACCCAGCTAAAACCACTAATGTTTTCAAGTCATCTGAGAGGAACTGTGAACGCTTCAAAAGTTGCCCCAACAACCAGCCACCGATCATGCCAATGCCGCTACCAATGCCCAGCCGAATCAGCAAACTACCCGCCACAGTTAAGGGTTCTGGGTTGCCACTTAAGAGAATGTTGAGGACGACAACCGCCAGAATTGCCCCGACTGGATCAATCAGAACCCCTTCACCTTCCAGCAAGGTTGCCACCCGCCGATCGACCTTGACCTGCCTCAACAAGGGATTGATCACGGTTGGCCCTGTGACCACGACGAGAGACGCATAAAGAAACGCGATCGCCCACGGAAACTCACTCAACCAATGAGCGGCCATACCACCACCGATCAGGGTAATAAAGGTACCGATCGTGACCAGGTTTCGCAAACTACCCGATACCCGGCCCAAATCTCGCAGTTGTAGGTTAAATCCACCTTCAAACAAAATAATGGCCACCAGCAGTGACACAATCACCTCTAACCCCACTCCCAAGCGATCGGGATAGAGCAAGCCCAAAACGCTTGGTCCCAGCAGAATTCCAAACAGCAACAGAAAAACAATTCCTGGGGCCTTGAGAAACTCTGCCAAGACTTGCGCCCCGATCCCTGCCATCACCGTCAAGATGATTTGCAAGGTCAGATCCAGTGGCAGTTCGGTGGGCATGAAGGGGGGAGGCAGAGGGCAGCAGGCAGAGGACAGCAGGGAAGCAGCGCGGGAGGCAGCAAGGCGCTAGGCGCATTTCACCAACCCACTTACTCATTTACTCACTTCCGGCACATCTCTTTCTCTACTATCTCTTCAATAGCAAATAGTAAAGCTGCCCAGTGGAGTTAATTAGACCAGCCCGATCGCCAGCCAGTTTTCCCGTTCCCATAAATATATCCACTCGTCCGGCTCCTTTGATCGCGCTGCCGGTATCTTGATCGAGAACGAAGCGACTCACCTGCCGTTGCTCCAGTTGTTTGTTTGCGGCGGGGTAAGGAATTTGCGTGTGAATCAAGGCCAGGGCACCGGGTGGAAATAGGGTTTTATCAGTGGCGATCGACCGCTCTGGCAAAACGGGTACCCCCAAACTGCCGATCGCCGGTGCGCCATTGGTTTCTTTAAAAAAGATGAAACGCTGATTACGGGGTAAATACACATCCAAATCTGCCGGATTCTGTTGGAAATGCTGAAGTAGGCGGGGTAAGGTCAAGTCTTCTAGCTGGAACTTGCCAGCTTTTACCAGCTCTCGCCCAATTCCCGTGTAGGGATAATCGGTTGCTCCGGCATAGCCTACGGTCATAGTCTGGCCATTTGTGAGTTGCAAGCGCGCCGAACCCTGTACCTGAATGAGAAAGGCTTCCAGGCGATCGCGCAACCAGGCCAGTTCATAGCCCTTCAGGTCGCTCTGGCTAAACTGCAAGCCATCGGCACCTTCTAGTTGAGTGCGAGTAGGATGGGGTTTTGGCCAGGAGGAAAAATTGCTGGGCAGGCGGAAAATGGGATAGCGAAACTCGTGAGTGCGGGTGCGGCTGGCAGTGTGAACTGGTTCAAAATAACCGGTGAAGTTTACCGTTCCCTGTCCGTCTTGGCCTGTTGCCTGATACGCCACAAATTCGCGCTGGATTGCTGCCTGTAGTGCCTGGGCTGAGCGCGATTGCTGCAAGAGTTGGCGAAATCGTTGCAAACTGCGCTGGACTCGATCGCGGGAAATGCCCAAACTGGCTAACTGCTGATACTCTTTCATGGCGCGATCGGTTGCCAGGTAGCGCAGGCTGTGATCAATGGCAGCGAGCAGCGTGCGGCGATCGCCCTGTCGGCCCATGAGTTGGTCATCCCATCCCGCGATTTTGCGGATTGGTACAGAAACTAGTGATGGCACAGGTTTGGCTGGAGTTGGGCCGGGTGGCTTGACTTGTGCCACAAACGAACTGCCCGTATTCACAACGGACAAACCTCCACCCACAACGACGGCACTAACCACCATTGCGATCGTCCAAACGTGATTCATGCAATTTCAATCAACTCACTAAAACCGTTCGACGCTGGAACTAAATACTGGTTCCACCCGAATCCCGACCACTTTTGATGGCCGCAACACCATATATTCACCCTGAATATTTTTAATTGGAACTGTAATAAACTCGTGCGAAGCGGCTTTTGGCATCAGTTCACCGCTGTACCACTTCTGAAACTCTTGAATAGTAGGAAAGCGAACTTCTTCTCGATGTCCACCTTCAATCAAGAGATGCACCGCATATTCCGACGGAGTGCGGGCGTAGCGGCTCCGTTTTTGTTCGCCAGTTGCGCCATCGGCTGCTTGAGTCATATCTACTTGTTCCATGTGTGTACTTTGTCATTATCCAGCAGGAACGCCAGATAGATTCACTGTGCCCAAGGGATGCAGAAAAGTATCAGGTTTACCGCTTGCGAAATTCCACGACATCACGCTTCACCGTCACATCGTAATCGCTGAAGAAGTCGTGTCCCAGGAGGCCAATATCTAGTGCTTCGTTGCCGATCGCCACAATCACTTCCTTGATGACTGCATGACCAACCGAAATCGATTCGACAAAACCTAACGGCACCTCAACGCCTGCCTGACTCGCCGTATTCACTTTGGTTTTGCCAATGATCCGAATGCCCAAAGCATCGGCCATTTGTTGTGTAATCACTGTACCGCTGGCTCCGGTATCTACAATCATTTCAAAGGTTTGGGTGCCGTTAAACGTCACATCGATGATGGGGGTGCCGCCTGCGCGTCGTTTAATCTTCGCTTGCAAAACGTTCCCCGATCGTGAAGTTGTCACAGCACTGGAAACGTTGATTGGTTGGGAGCCGAGAAGGCCGGGAGGGGTGCGTGGTTCGGCTTGTTTGGCTTGCGCGGCTCGTTTCTGGGCTGTGGCTAAGCCAGTCTTATATTGCGGGAGCTTGTCTTTTGCCAGTGCGCCATAGGGACTGGCAGGAGGGAGTGTTTTCAGACTCTCGATCGCTTGCTGCCAGCGACTTGCCACTAAATGCCAATCATCGGGCGAGAGGGCACTTTTGGCTAAATTTTGAGCGCTGGCAGCTTTGCTGAGTGCCTGGTTGTAAATCTCCACTTCCGCAGCTTGTGGCATTGCTGGGCTAGGCGTGGCAATGGGAGAACGAATGGCATCAACAACCGGACTGGGTGCAGGTGCGGGTGGTTGCACAGTTGAACGGGTGCAGCCCACGATCGCGCCCAATCCGGCGATCGCCAGCAGCCATGAACCTTTTGAGAAAGAACAGAGTTTTAACATCAGGGTAAGAAGACGATCGCTGTCATGGTTAGAGTGCCGCATCCGGGGCAATTTCTTATCGACTTAGAAAGTTAAGGAACTTTGCGACTTTGAATTAGGTCATTCCGGTGTGTGAGGAGTGGAACCAAGCACAATCATTGAGGAGAAACCAATGAACTGTGGATTAATTAACCGCACTCTGGTGATTCGGTTGGCGGTCATGATGGCTGTGGTGGGGGGAGCGATCGTCGCTTCGACTGAAGCAAATTTGGGAGAGACATCAACTGCCACCCAGACGGCTTCTCGGCAGCATCTCTCTGTTCAACTTAACGCTTGGTAAGAATGAGTTCTTCCACTCCCGCGCCGCGATCGCCAGTGGTCACCCAATCCACTTGAGCTTTGACATGGGGTAAGGCATTGTTAACCGCAACTGAATAGCCGCAGATGGTTAGAAACGCCAGATCATTCTCGGCATCACCCACTCCAATGATTTGCGCTAACGGGATGCCCAGTCTGGCGATCGCGGCCTTCAATCCAGCCGCTTTATCGATTCCTTGGGGCAAAATCATCACCGCGCCTTTGTTCATAATCACTTCCAGGTTTAAGCCCATCTCTTGAATCAATGTGGCGGCTGTAGTGTCGTGGGGGATCCAGGTAGCAACGATCACGCGCCCGGTGGTCAAAGGAGCCAAATTGCGCAGACGGGCAAATTCTCTGGTGAGTGGAGTTTCTGACTGTTCGGCCTGTTGGATGCGATCACTCAATGCTTGCACAAACACGACTGGGGGTGGCTCTGCGAGCAATGTTTCGGTGTGCGTTGAGGGTTCGTACAACACCGCGCCATTTTCCACCACCACTAAATCGAACAGGTCAAACCGCGAAAAAACCGTTTGCAAGTCATCGAGCTGCCGCCCCGTAATCAAAATCAGTTTGCGTCCAGTTGCCCGCCACTGCTCCAACGCCGCGAGGGTGCGATCGTTGACCTGTCCATCGGTTGCCAGAGTGCCATCATAATCCGTCGCCAACGCCAGATACGTCATAAGTTTTCTGAACCGTTACGAATGGCTTTCAGAACTTGTAGTAGCAAGAGTGGAATCTCTGGCTCGATCAAATCGAGCAAAGGCAAAATTTGATAAACCGGATGCTCTCTTCTTAGCATGTGAACAAATTGATAACTCATCCCATTGGTACACAATCCCCAAACTGACGGTTGAGACTGCAAACTGCTGTGAGCATAAGCAAGAAGTTGCGGCAAGCCTGCCCGAGCTTCCACTTCGCTATTTTTTGTTTCAACAACGAGAATCCATAGCAAGGGGGCGGGTTGGGCCAGTTTGTTGATTGCCAAAAGATCGAAGCGTCCTGTAATACGTTTATCCCCGTTCTCAACATCAATTGGCGCAATATTTTCTTCCAGCTTCAGCTTAATTGGGTGTTGATAATACCCCGTCAATCGCAACAAGGGAAATACCGTTAAAGCTTTGATCATGCCTTCCAAGACTTTGCTCTCAACCACATAATTCTCAAAGTCTCGGCGAATTTGAATTAATTCTTGTTCTTCAATATTTGTAATGGGTTCTAAGGTCAGCAGGGAATCGAAGGATTGAACATATTCACGTTCAAACTGCAAACTGTCTTGAACCTCTTTGAGGGTGAGATCTTTGGCATAAAGAACAGTCATGATCTGGCTCAGCGTTGGGTGATTTCATTTTATCTCTAGCGGCGGCGGGCTTTGCTGACCATTTTGCGGGAGAGGCGCAGGTTGAGGGCTTCCGCGTCGGCCCAATCTTGCAGGAGTTTGAAGAACATTTGGCGATCGTCGGCTTTGAGGACTGCGGTTTGATCTGCCGTCTCGATCACGTAGGGATAGCCGCCACCAATAATGACCTCGCCCCGCACCCAATCCAGGATGGGGTCTGCCATGCCCGCCTCATAGACCCAAAGGGGCAACTCTAACCGCACCGGGAAGCCGTCATGGGCTTTGAGGTAGGTGAACAACACCTGATCGCGGAGATGGGCCGGATAGAGTTTCAAAATGCCCGATCGGCGACAGCGAAACAGCGGCGTGCGATCGCCCCACTGCATAAACTTGTTGAGCAACGGCGCATCGTGCAGAGAAGGGGCTTCGGGTAATTGCTCCAACCGTTGCAACATGACGACCAGATCGCGGGCATAAGTGGTGTCGATGTAGCTGACGAGGGGTACGCGATACTGCTGGCTGGCTTTTAACAGTTCTACGACACAATCTACATAAAAGTTGCGCGTGGTTTCGTCAAAGGCTTCCGCAAACGTGACAACTAACGACCCATCAAAAAACGCCAGACAATTACCCGTGTTGGAATGATCGTCCATGTACTGGATAATGCGCTCGGTCTCCATCTGGAAGCGACGCATATTCACCCGCCGATCGACGGGATCACCGCTGCTGGTGGCTTGCAAGTCTACAGGAGTCATAATATCCACGTCAATGTCTTTCTCGTAGCGGGCATCAGCGCGGTGCAGGTTCTCAAACCAGCCAATTTGCACCAGCGCCACCGGAATCGACAGATCTTTGCCAGGGTAAATCTGGGAGCCGTCTACCGCAAAGGTAGAGACATTGGTGAGCCGATCGCGCACCCAGGCAAAACTTTCCTCTCGATTCTGCCACGCCACGCCAAAGGGCCTGATCCAGTTGGGGTCGTTGGAGGGTTCTACAGGTTCCGCGCCGCGATCGAGCGTTTCAAATGCTTGCAACCGCTCTAACAAGTCTTTGGCACATGCTTGAGATGCTGCTGCTAAGGCGGCCCGGTAGCTGGTTAGAGCTTTGGCGGCAGACGCATCAAACGAGGCAAAATGCGATCGTTTTTCCTTCAGCAGGTTCCAGATTTGAGTCTGTTTCAGCGGCATGGCATATCGGGAAAATAAACCTCCTCAATACTTTAGTACTATTCCCCGAAAATGATTGAAGTTTTTTGCTCTAATAGGGTTGAATTTCGCTCGCGGCAGATTCAATCACTTGAGGTTGATTGTTAATATTCAACGTCACGATCGCTTTCACCTGGCCTGCATCTTCAAAAGTGCCAGGCTGAGTTAAATGAAAGTCGCGAATTGATACTTGCAGTGGTTTCAAAACGATTTCCTGCGGCGTTTGATGGATCAACTCCACTCGATCGCTAGCCTGATTGCGCACTTCGATCTTTTGAACCATCACCCGCACTTCTGTCCGTTCTAAATTCTCTAATTCGACAAACACGGTGGCCGACTTGGTAGGGTAATTTTGCCTGGAATCGGAGCCGATCGGTGCCAGCGGTTGTTCCCTAGCAATTAAGCGCGCACTTTTGATGGAGACAGCAGCAGATGACATCGCACGTTGGTTGGGTGAGGGGTTGGGAAATCCATTGACGGCAACATAGGCACAGGCGGTCATGGCAATGGTACACGTAACCAGCAATAGCAGTTTGAACATGGTCAGGTTCCTCCAATGAATCGATAGATGTCTATGGGGACATTCCATTGAATCTCCCCATAGACATGTCACAGCGGATCAAGTAACGGAGGCGTTAAACATTGCTCCACTGAATTCGAGCATTCAACGTTCTCAACTGAGCAAAGGTGACATCGGCGTGATCATTGCCCCAAGGATTGTGCAGGCGGAACCGTCCTGTTATTGCGTTGTAAGACGTGATCACATAGGCATGGTCATCGACAACGCCAAACCCACCCCCACTCACAAATCCTGCTGTAATCGGAGTTGTGGCAGAGTTGACCAGGTTAATCAGTTGGGTTGCGGTCAGCGAGGTGATCGCGCGATCGCTGGAGGTTGCGCCGGTAATCTGCTGCATGACGGGAGCCATCCAGCCATTTTCCAGGGCGGCATAGGTGTTGACATGACCGCGATCGATGTAACCAGATTGATTGACCTGCGCGTAGGCTTTTTCGGCCAGGGCAACCCAGAGTTCATTAGTGGCATCGTTCCACAACCCTTCGTAGTCTCGGCCTGCATACTGTAAGCGATTAGTGGAAAGGTTGACGGGCAGGAAGCGATCGACGGTGAGGTAATCGGCAGAGCCATCTGGCTTGAAGAAGCGAACGGTGAAAGTGCCGTCCCCGTTATCAATGAACATGTTTTGAATCACGGAGGGTCGATCGTGGGCAAACGCTCCCAACGCTGCAATGACATAGCAGTCGCCCAAACTGCCCTGATCAATATCGTTAACGCTGATGCCGCCCTGGAACAGTTGCCCACTAACCTGACGGTATTCTGTGCCAGCCGCTGCCACAGGGCGATCGTTGCCCAAAAACCACTTACCGATTAAACGCTCCATTTGACTGGCTGAACTACCGGCGGACAAGTCCCTGATCCCAGAGCGATTGTTCGCTGGGTCACTCACGATCACTTTGCCCGATAGGTTTTCCACATGGGCCGGCATCATGTAATCAAGGCTGGTGAGAATTCGTCTGAGATCAGTTAGTTCGGTGGCATCAACCACATCGCCATCTTTTGTTTCCCGCAAGATTTCGATCATGTCGGTACGACTGAGGACGCCATCGGCAGCAAAACTGCGCGTCAGGTTTACTAATTCAGCATCTTGCAGATTGAGGGTGTACCAGTCGCCACTTTCAACTGTGAAGTTCATTCGGGCGCGATCGGCGTCGCCGGTGCCAGTGGTAGTGAGCAGTCGCCCGCCCAAACCACTAACATCCCCGGTAATTTGGTTGGTAATCAAGTCGTAGGTGATATCCAGATTGCGATAGCCGCTATCAGCATCGATGTCGATATGATCGTCACTGCCTGCGAATCCACCGTCGCTATCCCAAATTTGCACTTCAATGTTGACGTAGCGACTGTTCACATTTTGGGAGAATTGCCAGTTGGGGCTGATGTTGTTGCTGTTGCTGATGACTCCGCTCGTCCAGGTGGCACCATTGATGTTGATGCGAGCGTAGTAGTCGGCATCGTCACCAAACCAGCCAGAATCGGGATTGTCGATCGCCACCAGTTGGTTCACGGTAAACCGGACTTGCGGAGCCGCTTCCGCCAGTTTCAAGCGATAGGTGGAGTTGCCATTCCAGCGGTACACCTGAACGAAGTAATCGCCAGCTTCCAGATTCTTGTTAATGGCTTCGTTCCAGTTGGAACTGTAGGTAGACGCGACCAATTCTTCGCCCGTATCCACAATGCCGTTGCTGTTGGCATCTCGGATCAAGCGCAGGTCGAGGTCAGCCCCGGTACTCATCTCCGTGAGCGCCAGTGAGACATTGCGAAGCGTATTCAGGCTGAAGCGGTAAAGGTCAGAACTGTCCGTGGTGGCAATGCCATTACGCCGATCGAGGGTTTCCCCTTCTGCACTACTAGGATTGGTAAAGTACTGCGTTCCAGATAAAACCCCAACATTGTTTTCGATCGCGAGCAGATTGCTAGTAAATGCATTCGACAATCTCAGGGTGTAGTTGGTGTCCCCACTCCAGCGGCGAACTCCCACAAAGTATTCACCCGCAGCCAAATTATGGCGGTTAATACTTTCGTCGTTGTTGCCTCCCCGGTTGGAGTAGGAAATGGTTTCACCCGCATCCACAAGACCATTGCCGTTGGCATCACGAATTAACTCCAAATCCGCATCTGCACCCAGGCCAGTCAATGTCAGGTTGAGGTTATACCCCGCCCCTGCCCCTGGCAGATTGATTTTGTAGTAATCAACCAGGTCACTACTGCCGACAAACCCGGTGCGGGTGTTGATCGCAGTGATGTCACCAATCACTTGAGCGCTGCTGAGCGTGTTATCCGTGAACACCGGAGTCGCGATAATTGTATTGATGATCGGTGGTTGAATATTGAAGGCATTCTCCAATTCACTGGCAAGTGGCCCGCTGGCACCAGAACCAGGCATTTTGGCAAGGGGATCAAGCAGGCCATAACTGGCTGTAATCTGCGGTAAAAAATTGTCTGCTTGTAGCGGGGCAGCAGAATTAGAAACAAAACTATCAAAGCGTTGAGCTTGAGTTGTTGGAAACATACACGTTAACCTCTTGGGGGCAAAAAGGATGATGAGCAATGTTTTGCCGCATCTCATCGGAATTAATTTCTTGCTCTGAAGTCTTTTCGCTCAACCATTGAGGCTTTATGCAAAAAATGGCAAAATCACAGCCATGATTCAGTTACTTGAACATGGTCAGATTATTTCCAGCCCTGGTCGCCACTTTAACTACCGGGTGATTGGGCCTTGCTGTCGTTTATTCGATCGCGAACAACTCCCTTACCCCTGTTGCCGCTTGCAGTGGCGTGGCAAGGAACCGAGTTGGCGACGGATTGGCAAACGCTTCGTGTTGGATATGGCCACCCGAGGACATCCCACCTACAGCGTGGAAATTTTGGAACAGGGGGGCGATCGGCACTTCTCAACCAGAGAGACTGAACCGCTACTGTTGACGCTTTACTGGGTTAAAATGCCCCAACCGTTGAATGAATGGTGGTACGCCGATCGGCTGCGGCATCGCGACACCCTCTCCATCGCGCCTCCCGTCCCTGTTGTCGATTGAATCGCATCGGTTACGATTTCGGGTGGCGCAGAAGCCAAAATAATCGAGGGGTATACGGCGCTCCCCCACTCCGGATGCAGAATAACCGAGCATCCCTCAATTTGGGTGGTGGGATAGCCAAGGCAGGCATGCGCTACGGCGACATCATCTAGCCAAAGCTGACCTGGTTGTGAGAAGCATGGCCGCCCAGTTTTTGGATCAAAGGGTTCGGCTAGATGCCCCAGGTGATGAAGCTGAGCCGCGATCGCCTGCCCCCACTGCAAAAAAGTTTCCCGCAGCAGATTCTTCTCCAGCTCAGTGGCATAAGTTCGTTCTATCAAGTTGCAGGTTGGCCGCTGAATTGTAATCAGCACTGAACCCACCCGACATGACCAGTCGGGCAAGAGTTGATCGAAATGCCGTTGGATGAATGGTGTGGGCAGATGAACCGAGTACTGCATCTTTGGACGAAGCCCTACACTTGAAGGGCCGACTAAGGCAATGTAAGGTCAGATTTGAGCCAGTGACAGAGAGTTAGCGATCGAGATTCGTCTGCTAAACACTCTTCTTAGCTGACAAGACGCAACTTGTGCGCAAACCTGCCTCTATAAAAATTATGATTGAAAACGGGCGAGGAGGGATTCGAACCCCCGACACCGTGGTCCGTAGCCACGTGCTCTAGTCCACTGAGCTACACGCCCTAGAAGCTTTTCTACTCTAGCATAGGATTCGTAATGACACAAAATTTTTCCTGCCCCCCTGCCGATCAATCGGACACAGCACCACTGACTCACCTCGATGCCCAGGGGCAGGCGCAAATGGTGGACGTTTCACCCAAGCTCCCAACGGTTCGGGAAGCTGTGGCGGCAGCCCGAGTGCGCATGGCAACAGACACATTTGCGGCGATCGCCGCAGGCAATATGCCCAAAGGTGATGTGTTGGGCACCGCCCGAATCGCAGGAATTATGGCTGCTAAGCAAACGGCAAACCTGATTCCCCTCTGTCATCCTCTACCGCTTCAAAAGGTGGAAATTCAAATTCTTCCCGACCCTGAACTGCCGGGGTACCAGATTGAAGCTATCGTCAAAACTAAAGCCGAAACAGGCGTGGAAATGGAAGCATTAACGGCTGTCTCGATCGCGGCCCTCACCCTTTATGACATGGCTAAAGCCTTGGAAAAATCGATTTGTATTGAGGAAATTCGTTTAATCAGCAAGACAGGTGGCAAGTCCGGTGATTATCTGAACTCACCCACCCATCACTCATCCAATACCGCTCCCTGATAGCATTGAAGAATGCCAACTATTGAACTGATGGGCGTTTCCCATACCTATGAGTTAACGCCCCCAACCCAATCACAAGAGGTACTGATTTTTATCCACGGGTGGCTACTCAGTCGCCACTACTGGAACTTGCTGATTCAACAATTATCAGCAGATTATCAGTGTCTATCCTACGATTTACGAGGATTTGGAGACTCCCAACTACCGCAGACAATCGATGATGTATTGCCATTGTCGAGTTATAGTCTGTTGTCCTATGCCAAAGACTTAGGCCACTTACTAGAGCAGTTGAAACTGACGAATGTTTGGTTGGTTGGTCACTCTTTAGGCGGCAGCATTGCGATTTGGGGCGCACATCAGTTTCCAGAACGGGTTAAGGGTGTTATTTGTGTGAACGCAGGCGGAGGTATTTATCTCAAAGAGGAATTTGAGCGATTTCGAGCTGCTGGACGACAAATTGTCAAACTGCGCCCCCGCTGGTTATCACAGGTGCCTTTTCTAGAATTGGCATTTGCGCGGGCAGGTGCGGCGCGATCGCTCTCGCGGCAATGGGCACGTCAACGCTTGATTGATTTTGTGACGGCTCACCCGGAAGCAGCCCTCGGTTCACTTTTAGAATCGACAACGGAAGTAGAAGTGCATCGCCTCCCCCAAATCGTCTCAAAGTTGGAGCAACCGGTTTACTTCATTACTGGAACCCAAGATGCCATCATGGAACCTCAGTACGTGAAGCATTTAGCCAGTTTTCACCCATTATTTGGCGAGTGCGGCAATAATGTGATTGAAATTTCCGACTGCGGTCACTTAGCGATGGTAGAACAACCTCAAGAAGTTGCTGCGGCCATGCGATCGATTCTTTCAGGCCAACACCAAGCACATCAGCATAAATCATCGTGTTGAGTCATTAAGATGAAGACCGGGAGGTGGAAAACATGTTTATCAATCCTAAAACTGATTTTGCCTTCAAAAAGATTTTTGGTTCTAAGCAAAGTAAAGATATCCTCATCAGCTTTCTCAATGCAATTTTGTATGAAGAAAAACCAACAATTATTGATCTAGAAATTCTTGATCCTTACCAGGCTCCTCGGATTAAGGGCATTAAAGACTCATTTTTGGATGTGAAAGCAACCATCACTGGAAATAAGACGGTGATCATCGAAATGCAAGTTTTGAATGTTCTCGGCTTTGAGAAACGAGTTCTCTACAATGCCGCTAAAGCGTTCTCAATCCAATTAGATGTCGGCGACGACTATACACTCCTTAATCCAGTCATTGCCCTCACCATTACTGATTTTGAAATGTTCCCAAACAGTTCAAAAATTATTTCTCGCTATGCCTTGAAAGAAAAAGAAGATCTCACAACTTACAGCAACGATATTGAACTCGTATTTGTGGAATTGCCGAAGTTTACGAAAGAATTGGATGAACTGGAAACGTTGACCGATAAATGGTTGTACTTCCTCAAGTCTGCTAATAAATTGAAGTCTGTTCCGCCCAATATGGAAGTAATTCCAGCTATTAACCACGCCTTTAAAGTGGCGCAACAAAGCAAACTATCTCGTAAAGAGCTAGAAATTCTAGAGAAACGAGAAATCTTCATTCACGACAGTCGTAACGCCATTTTGAAAGCAAGACAGCAAGGAATTCAACAAGGCTTAGAGCAAGGACTTCAGCAGGGACTTCAGCAGGGACTTCAGCAGGGACTTCAGCAGGGAGCAGAACAGGGGCGACGGGAGCAAGCGATCGCGATCGCTCGCCAATTGCTTGATGTTTTGGATGCAGAAACCATTAGCCAGACAACAGGATTAAGTGTCGAAGAAATTCAAGCATTAAATTAGTCAGCTAGATCTAACTTAACCATAGAGTTGCATCACGTCAGAAATGGGCATGCGCGATCGTGCCCCTAATGTCAACGGTGATCGATGACCTCGTTCAAAATGATCGGCGGCGGCGCAAGCAATCATAGCGGCGTTGTCGGTGCAAAATTTGAGCGGCGGGAACAGCACACGCAGGTGATGCTCAGCCCCAGCAGCTTGCAAATGTTGGCGGAGGCCGCTATTGGCTGCAACTCCCCCACCGACAGCGATCGTATCTAGTCCATAATCTAAAGCGCAGGCGATCGCTCGTTTGGTTAACGCCTTGGCGACGGTTGCCTGAAAACTGGCTGCTAAATCTTCCACAGGTAGTTCGGGCGAATACTGTTGCAGTTTTTGAGTCAAGCGCAGAACGGCAGTTTTCAAGCCGCTGAAACTAGAATCGTAACGGTGAAAGCCCCCTTCGGGTAAAGAAACTTGCCCTTCTGGTAAAACAAACGCTTTCGGGTTTCCTTGGGTTGCGAGTTTGTCGATAATTGGCCCACCGGGATAGCCTAAATCCATGAGCCGCGCCACTTTGTCAAAGGCTTCCCCAGCCGCATCATCGCGAGTTTGCCCCAAAGTTTCGTACTGCCCGCAATCCTTGACATAAATGAGGCTGGTGTGTCCCCCAGAAACGAGCAGGCACAAAAAGGGCGGATGCAGATCGGGTTCATTCAAATAGGAGGCGTAAATGTGTCCTTCCAGATGGTGAATGCCCAAAAAAGGTTTTTGATGCACGATCGCCAGAGTTTTGGCAGCGGTCAATCCCACTAGCAAAGCACCAACCAAACCGGGGGCACACGTCGCAGCAATGCCATCAATGCTTGACCAAGTGAGTTCGGCTTCTGTTAAGGCTTGGGCGATCGCGGAATTCAGCATTTCCACATGCTGACGGGAGGCAACTTCGGGCACAACCCCGCCATAAGGACGGTGCGCCAAAATTTGAGACGACACAATGCTACTTAAAATGTCACGGTTGTTTACGATCGCCACCGCCGTTTCGTCACAACTTGTTTCAATTGCCAAAATGGTTGCCATTTGCTGGTAATTTCATGAAGATAATGAGCTTGCCTTATGAGCTTAATTTCCAGTGGATTAGCTCAAATGCTAGAGGCTAATACAGTTTAGCGAATCTGGTAATTTGAAAAATCCGCTTTCATTTTGTAAAACAGACATCATTCTTGAAACGAAGGGAAACAATTCCATGCGACGATTGTTTGCTCTCATCCTGGCCGTTACCCTCTGGTTTGGGTTTGCACCCACCCAGTCTGCTGAGGCATTCAACCTCACTCCTTGTAGTGAAAGTGCTGCCTTCGCACAACGGGCAAAGGATTCCGTTAGCCCAACGGCTCCTCAACGGTATGCGTTCTATGCAAAAGCAGGTTTACTGTGTGGTGAAGATGGTTTGCCCCACTTGATTGTGGATGGCAGCCTCAACCATGCTGGCGAATTTTTGATTCCTAGCATTCTCTTCCTTTACATCGCAGGCTGGATCGGCTGGGCAGGTCGCTCCTATATTCAAGCTGCGAAGAAAAGTGGATCGGCAGAAGAAAAAGAGATCATTATCGATGTGCCTGTTGCATTGAGATGTTCTTTCTCTGGCTTTGCGTGGCCTCTCCTGGCATTGAAAGAGTTCACCACTGGCGAACTCACCGCAAAAGACACTGAAATTCCCATCTCACCTCGCTAATTGATCGCTTTGCACCTGCCTTATTTGGGAGAATTCACTATGCAATATTTCTTGAAGTACCTGTCCACAGCTCCTGTGATTGCCGCCATTTGGCTGACGATCACAGCTGGCATTTTGATTGAGTTCAATCGGTTCTTCCCCGATCTACTGTTCCACCCCTTGGTGAAGTAGTTTCGGTTTTGGAAACCAAAAACCCTTAGTCTTCTGGATTGAGGGTTTTTTTGTGGCGAATCACTTGCAAAAACTCTTTGATCGCCTGGGGTTGATCTTGAGGACGAATGTATTGGGCAAGGAGAGCTAAGTTCAGCTTGGGGAAGAACTGGCTCCGATCGCTCTCGCACATGACTTCACTCTGCAAAGCGTAAAGAATCAACTGGTTATTCTACCCATGTAAGGGCACATCGATTTCCTCGGCATATCGTTCCAACAACCTCGCGGTCGCTTTTTTGGGCGGTTCGTGTTCCGACGAGGGCATAAAAATCCCTAAATTCCCCTCTAGATAGATCAGCCTCAATCCAGGAAAGTCACCTAGTGTGGCGGACAAGCTCTCATATTGTTGCCAGGTGACACTTGGCAAAATAAGCCGTTGCTCTTTGGCTAGAGCGGCAGGATGAGCAGCGGTGGTCATGAGAAGTCTCCGCCAGTTTGAGTAGATAGGCTGATTGTAGCCAATCTCAAGGATTACTTTGTTTGCGACGATCGCGGAGTTCTCGCAAGGTAATTACAACCAGCGTCAAGACCGTAATTGGCAGCACAAAGAAAATGAGAGCTGTGCTAAAAGCCGGTAAACTGTCGTGTTGAGCGGAAGCCAAAATTAAATAAGCGGTATAGACGCAATAGTAGATCGTGAAGACGAAGCCTTCCCAACGAGTGATCAAGTTGCCTGTGAAGAAGATTGGTAAGCAAGCCACCGCGACGGCGATCATCACAGGAATGTCAAACCGCATGGCCGCCGTCGACACATTAATTCCGGCTGGCGAAACTGCTGCCGACAACCCTAAGACCGCCAGAATGTTGAAAATATTGCTGCCGACCACATTCCCAACCGCAATATCCCGTTCCCCTTTCAGACTAGCAATAACGGAGGTGGCGAGTTCTGGGAGCGAGGTGCCAGCAGCGACGATCGTCAAACCGATGACTAACTCACTTAGCCCTACTGCCCGCGCAATCGCGATCGAGCTTTCCACTAGCCAGCGAGAGCCAAGTACCAAAATAACCAGCCCTGCGACGATCAAACCAATATTGAGGAGCCATTTTTGCCAAGAGGGTGAACCGTTTTGCTCGCCAAATTTGGCGTATTCGTCTTGTATATCCGGGTTTTGCTCCTGCCGCCCTTGCAAGATCAAAAAGATTGTGTAACTCACTGCGCCAATGAAGAGAATCACCCCATCCGATTGATTAATCCTTCCATCCAGGCAAAATAGGTACAGGAGACCAGAGACCCCAATCATAATCGGCACATCCAGTCGAATGAGCTGCTGCGCCACGATCAATGGCGCGGCGATCGCCGACACGCCCAAAATGAATAGCACATTAAAAATATTGCTACCCACCACATTTCCCAGCGCAATATCGGTCTGTCCGCCGAGACTTGATTGCACACTGACAGCCATCTCCGGCGAACTGGTGCCGTAGGCAACGATAGTTAACCCAATAATGAGGGGAGAAATGCCCAAAGCGGCTGCCAGCTTGGAGGCTCCCCGAACCAACAACTCCGCGCCCGCGACTAACAAAATCAGGCCAGCGATTAAGTAACCAATTACCGCGATCGTCATAATTTACCAGCAAAAAATAGAGTGGGAATTAGGGCAAAAGGCAAAAGGTAAACCTCCATTACCGATTGCATGGAAAAGAAACGGGCGGGATAAACCGATTTAGATTTATGCCTTTGACGACTAGCACATCGCCGGTTCAAACAGAGCCGCTTCAATCAGGTCAAGAGTTTTATCCAAATCATCATTCACAATTTGAAGATCAAATTCGGCAGCAGCGTCAATTTCTTCCTGGGCACGTTGCAGACGCTTCGCGATCGCATCTTCCGTATCTTGGCCCCGATTGCGAATGCGAAACTCTAACTCTGGCAAAGACGGTGGCAGAATAAAGATTCTCAAAGCATCCCGAAAAGCTTCCCGCACTTGGCGTGCCCCTTCCAATTCAATCTCAAGAATCACCCATTGTCCGCGTCGAATTTGCTCTTCCAAGGCAAAGCGCGGCGTCCCATACAAATTTCCGGCAAATTCTGCCCACTCTAGCAATTCCCCATTGGCAATCATCTGTTCAAAGCGTTGCCGCGACACAAAAAAGTAGTCTTGCCCGTCAACTTCACCCGGACGGGGTTGACGGGTTGTTGCAGAGACTGAAAGATACAGTTCTGGATGTCGTTGCAGCAGCGAGCGCAGCAAAGTTCCCTTCCCCACACCACTTGGCCCTGTTAGCACGATTAATTTACCCGTTCCCATATGCGTGTTCCCTATTGCTGAGGAGGTCTTTGTAATATTTTCTTAACAATGCTCTCGTTTAGACAAGTAGAACACTTTTTACTTTAATTTTTCAATTTTTAGACTGTTCTTAACTTTATCTCTAAACTGCCCCTAATCATCGGTGGGCTGCCCGTCTTTGCTGGAGATGAATCGATTGGCAACAGTTTCCGGTTGAATCGCAGATAAAATCACGTGCCCAGAATCAGTAATAATCACAGCTCTGGTTCGGCGTCCATAGGTTGCGTCAATTAACTGGCGGTTATCTCTGGCATCGGTGATGATACGTTTAATGGGGGCGGATTCTGGACTAACGATCGCAACCACCCGATTGGCGGACACAATGTTTCCAAACCCGATATTGATCAACTTAATGTCCATATTCGGCTGACTGCAAGGTGTGTGAGAAGCATGGGCACTTACCGTTGATCGTATTGCATAAATTTGGGGTCACAAGGCAAATTATCCATGCAACCCGTTGATTTCACGACTCTAACGGCGATTTGTGCTGAACTTCGAGCGAACTGGCTACCCGCTCGGCTAGAGCAAGTTTACCAGCGCGATCGCCATACCCTGTTCCTCGGACTCCGGACTCTAGACCGGCGAGCGTGGCTACTTGTTTCCTGGCATCCTCAAGCGGCCCGACTTTGCATCAGTTCTCCTCCCCCCCGCACGCCCGACACTTTCACCTTCAGCCAGCAAATCCGGCATCAGGTAGGAAACCTGGCGCTCGTAGGAATTGAGCCGATCGCCCCCTGGGAACGTGCCCTAGATTTGCAATTTGCCCGTCGTCCAGGTGATCCCATCCTGTGGCATCTGTATTTAGAAGTGATGGGCAAGTATAGCAATGTCATTCTGGCGAATCAGGACGATCAAATTGTGTCTGCGGCCCACCAGGTCAGCGCGCAACAATCCAGTATTCGCCCCATCCAAACCGGGCAACCCTACGAGCTGCCGCCAATTTTGACCAATCCCACACCAACTTTGACCGAGGCAATTGACCGCTGGCAGGAACGCATTAGCCTGGTTCCCGGCACACTCAAAAAAAATCTTGTCCGAACGTATCGTGGCGTCAGTTCGGCGATCGCTTTAACCTTGATTCACGCCGCCAACCTCGACCCGCACCAATCAACCGACGCATTATCCTCAACTGACTGGCAAGCCTTATTTACTCAATGGCAGCGCTGGCTGAAGTCGCTCGATCAACACCAATTTCGACCGGGCTGGCTGGTTGATGGCTACACCATCCTGGGTTGGGATGCCGTGGCTTCAGCCAACTCGGCCCAGGAACTGATCGATCGCTACTACAACGATCAACTCAATCAGCAAGACTTTATCCAACTCCACCACCAACTCAGCCAAAAGCTTAGCAATCTGTTGGAAAAATTACGGCTCAAAGCCACCGGATTTCAGTACCGTTTGGCAGAATCTGACGCAGCCGATAGGTCCCGTGAACATGCCGATTTGCTGATGGCTCATCTGCACACGTGGCAGGCGGGCATGACGACCATCTCCCTGGCAGACTTTGCCACGGGAGCACCAGTAGTGATCTCACTTGACCCCGAAAAAAATGCCGTTCAAAATGCCCAAGCGCTTTATAAACGGCATCAAAAACTAAAGCGGGCACGAGGGGCGATCGTGCCATTACTAGAAACAGTGACCCAAGAAATCCACTATTTGGAACAGGTAGAAGCCAGTCTCACAGCCCTTAGCCAATACCAAACTCAAGCCGATCTGGAGGCGCTCCAGGAAATTCGAGAGGAATTGGTGCAGCAAAAATATCTGGAGCAGCCAGATTATGGGAGCGGGCGATCGAAATCAGACGATCACACCAGCCAACCCTACCGCTACCAAACGCCCTCCGGGTTTGAAGTTTTGGTTGGACGCAACAACCGTCAAAACGACCAACTCACCTTTCGAACGGCAGGAGATTACGATCTCTGGTTCCATACTCAGGAAATTCCTGGTAGTCATGTCTTGCTCCGTTTAGAACCAGGAACGGTTCCAGAAATAGAAGACTTGAAGTATGTAGCTAATCTAGCCGCTTTTCACAGTCGAGGACGGCAAAGCGAGCAGGTGCCCGTGGTTTACACTGAGCCGAAGCATGTTTACAAACCCAAAGGAGCAAAACCAGGCATGATTATCTACAAGCATGAACGCGTCCTCTGGGGTAATCCTCAAAAAGTTCAGCCATCATCTCCCCATAGATAGGCTAAATGTCAGAAAACGGTGAAGAAATATGAAAAATTATTTGTGTATCTTGTTACAATAAAACCCAAGAGGGGATGAATAATCCTACAAGCCCGCTGCACGTTTTGGGAACGCGTAGATTGGGTTCCTCCATTTGAGAGAACAACGTAAATTTTGAAGGGCCAGCCTGATAAGGTTTGGTCTTTTTCATTAAAAGGGCTGCATCAGAGAGAAGTATCGGTCACACGTTTAGGCAACTGAATGATGCAATAGCAGATTTGACTTATACTTCTGGCATCTGGTGTGTAGGGATTGAGAAGTTTTAACCGTGGGCGATCGCACGATTTCAGATTCACGCATTGCACTGGTTCACGAGTGGTTAACGCCCAAAGCAACGGGCGGCTCAGAACTGGTGGTGCAAGAAGTTTTGCGCTGGTTAGAGGCGGATTTGTATGCCTTGATTGATTTTGAATCCACCAATCCCAAGAGTTACCTCTATCAACGCTCGATTGGCACAACCTTTCTACAACATCTGCCTTTTGCCGAAAGTGGTGTGCAAAAGTATTTGCCCCTTTTACCAATGGCGATCGAGCAACTGGAATTGCAGTCCTACGACATCATTCTGTCTTCCTCCCACTGCGTGGCCAAAGGCGTATTAACGAGTGCGCACCAACTCCACGTTTGCTACTGCCACGCCCCTCTCCGCTATGCCTGGGACTTAACCTTCGATTATCTGCAAAATAGCCGTGCCGGACGGGGAGTTTTTGGCATTTTGACCCGCTACCTACTCCATCAATTGCGTCAGTGGGATGTCATCACAGCCAATCGAGTTGATTACTTTATTGCCAATTCACACAACACGGCAAGGCGCATCTGGCGGTGCTATCGCCGCGAGGCCGAAGTCATTTATCCACCGGTCAACATCGATCGGTTCCAATTTCAACCCCAAAAAGAAGACTACTATCTCACCGTCTCGCGGCTTGTAAGTTACAAAAAAATTTCCCTGATTGTGGAAGCATTTAACCAATTGGGTAAACCCCTGGTGATCATTGGAGAAGGGGCAGAATTATCTCAGCTCCAAAGCATCGCGAAATCGAATGTCAAGATTCTGGGTTGGCAGCCAAACGAAGTGGTCAATCAATACATGGCCCAGGCAAAAGCCTTCGTCTACGCTGCCTACGAAGATTTTGGGATTGCTCCGGTGGAAGCTCAAGCCTGTGGTACGCCTGTGATCGCTTTTGGGGCGGGGGGGACGCTGGAAACCGTACGGGATGTTCGAACTCACGGCGAGAAAGGGACTGGCATTTTATTTCCCCAGCAAACGGTTTCTGATCTGGTAGGCGCGATCGCTGAATTCGAGCAGCACCAGCATCGCTTTAATCCAGAAACGATTCGGATGCATGCATTAACCTTTAATCCAGAAATATTCAAGCAACGATATATGAGTTTCTTGGAGCGGTGCTATCAAGAATTTCAGGAAAAAAACTCACATTAATGGCGGAATTACTAGGTTTATCAACAAATTTTCACTGAATTGGAACCAAAGTCGACGTAGATGTGGTCAGTGGCTTTATGATCAGGACTGTGTGTGGTGTGGATACGTAAGGAGTAAAATGACTGCTGAAAGTCAACTCGTCTCCGGTAAGTCGCTTCGTGCAATTCTCAGACGTGGTGTCTTGCCTTATTTGGCAGATTCTTTGCACGGCGAGACTGCCAAACGGACGTTCGATGTCCTGTTTTCGTTAACGGTTCTGATTGTTTTTTCTCCCCTTTACTTCGTTCTAGTCTTACTAATCATGAGTACCTCCCCTGGGCCTGTTTTTTACGTCCAGGAACGGGTGGGCCGCAACTACCGTCGATTCGATTGCATTAAATTCAGAACGATGGTTGAAGATGCCGACAGTATGTTGGCGCAAATGATGGAGCGATCGCCCCGGTTGCGCCAAGAATTTCAGGCAAACTTTAAGTTAAGACGCGATCCTCGAATCACGTGGATTGGTCGGTTCCTAAGAATCACCAGTCTGGACGAATTCCCCCAGTTTTGGAATGTCCTCAAAGGCGATATGAGCGTAGTCGGGCCACGACCACTCGTTGTTGAAGAACTTCCAAAGTACGGTAAATACATGGATCGAGTTCTCAATGCTAGACCTGGGATCACGGGATTGTGGCAAGTTTCGGGGCGCAACGATATTCCTTACCCCCGCCGCGTTCAGATCGATGTGTATTACGTGAACAGCCGTAGTTTTTGGATGGATTTGTGGATCATCGTTAAAACGATTGGCGTTGTGATCTGTCCCAAGGGGAATGGGGCTTACTAAGAGGTAACGATTCAGGCAGATCTTGCTGTTGATTCGATTACAAGTTCTTATGCTGGGGAACTTTTGTTCTTCAGCATATCGTCGTGTTTGCAGTTCTTCACCACAGGAGATAAATTCCACATGAACACCGGTTCGGTTTCACGCACAGTGACGACAGCTTTAGCGATCGCCGTTTTAGCCGTTGGAGCGATCGCCGATGTCGCCTCTAGTGTTCTTTTAAGAGATGGCGATAAGATCAATGGCTTAGTTCGCTCAACGTCCCCTGGCTTTCAATTTAGGAATACCACTCGTCCCGGTGCGCCGGTTCAACGGGCACGTGGCGATGAGCACACCTTTACTGCGCAGCGGGGAGATAGCATCGAAATTTCGCTTGAACCAGAGGATGGCAGCACACTTCGACCAGCACTCGTTTTATTTGATCCCACGGGCCGCCAGGTTGCTTACAGTGAAAATCCGGGAGTGTTTCGTTATCAAGTTGTTCGTCCAGGTACCTATCGGGTATTGGTAATCGGACGCAATAATTCGCTGGGCCGCTATAGCCTGGAAATCGATGGACTGAGTACAGTCGCCACACCGATCGCTCAAGCGGATCAAGTGATGCAAAATGTCCTCAAGCTGAGGGTCATTGGTTGCGGTGTTCCGAATGTAGCTCGGATCAAAATTGGGGCAGAGGAGCGTTGTACCAGAGATATTGAAGCTGGAGTCTACACCTATGAGGAGGCATCTCGTAGCATCAAGCTTGTCGATGCCCGTCGAGATTTGTTGGCGAGTAAACTGCAACTCAATGTTCTCGATCGCTGCCCCTCCCCAGCTACGGCTGTGGCCCAAGTTACTATGACCGATCCGCAGGATGGCCGGGATTATACTTATTGCGCGACTCCCAGTCGTTTTGTGCAAGCCGGACCTTACCGCTACAACCCCACAACCGATGTTTTGGCTCCTGTCACTCAAGCAGGAACTCCCACCCTCACGCCTGGCACTCCCACCCCTCCGATCGCCACTGACCCAAGACGGCAGTTGCTCCAAACAGAGTATGGCCTAACAGTGTTGGATAGTTGTCCGGCGTCACGAACTGCCTTGGTGGTAGTAAATTTTCCGGAGACCAATCAAATCTATCAGTATTGTGCTAGCCCTAACCGATTAGTACGGGCGGGAGAATATACCTACAACCGAAGTACAGGGGCTTTGGATGTGGCTACGAAGCCGGTTGATTGTACGGTCTCGATCGGTGGCATCTGCATTGTGAAATAGGCATTGCGACCGGAACAGGAAAACCCGCGGGAACTCATCGCAAACGAAGACTATTTACATCGACTGGGTTCCCGCTTGCCACCCCACCGGGTCGCCAAGAAAAACTGCTGGTTTCCAGCAAATCACCGCAAAACAGTGATCTTGCAGTGGTAAGCTAACAGATGCACCTAAGAGAACACGTAGGACGATAGTTAGATGACCGGGTTAACCCAGGTTCCTTCCTTACTGAGAGCGGCGCGGGGTGAAGTGCTTGACCGCCCACCTGTCTGGATGATGCGGCAGGCAGGGCGTTACATGAAAGTTTACCGGGAACTGCGGGATCGGTATCCTTCCTTTCGCGATCGCTCCGAAAAGCCTGAACTTGCCATTGAAATTTCGCTGCAACCCTTTCGGGCCTTTCAACCCGATGGCGTAATTTTATTTTCAGACATCCTGACACCCCTGCCAGGTATGGGCATCCCTTTCGACATCATCGAAAGCCGCGGGCCAATTATTGACCCACCCATTCGCACTTGGGAGCAGGTGAAGCAAATTCGCTCGTTAGAACCGGAGGAGTCTCTCCCTTTCATTCGCGAAATTCTGCAAACGCTACGCCAAGAAGTGGGGAATCGAGCCACTGTACTTGGCTTTGTGGGTGCGCCGTGGACTTTGGCCGCTTATGCGATCGAAGGTAAAAGTTCTAAAGATTACAGCGTGATCAAGAGTATGGCGTTCAACGAGCCTGCCATGCTGCACGAGTTTTTGGGTAAGATCGCAGACTCGATCGCGACTTATGTTCGGTATCAAATCGACTGTGGCGCTCAAGTGGTGCAAATGTTTGATTCCTGGGCGGGCCATCTCAGCCCCCAGGATTACGACATTTTTGCGTTGCCCTACCAAAAACGAGTCATTCAACACGTCAAGGCCACCCACCCAGATACCCCGTTAATTCTGTATATCAGCGGTAGTGCTGGCGTTTTAGAACGGATGGGCCAGTCTGGAGTGGACATTGTCAGCGTGGACTGGACGGTTGACATGGCTGATGCTCGTCAACGCTTGGGGTCTGAAATTGGGGTACAGGGAAATGTTGATCCGGGCGTTCTGTTTGGATCAAAAGATCTCATTCGCGATCGAATTTTGGACACAGTTCGTAAAGCCGGTCGCGGGAAGCATATTCTCAACCTCGGACATGGTATTCTGCCAAACACGCCCGAAGAGAATGCTGCATTTTTCTTTGAGACTGCCAAGCAAGCCGATCAGCTACTCGCCATTCACGCTTAATGGGGTTTGGCAGATGGTGTTGATACCCAAAAACTGCTATTCATCCGAAGCTTCCCGATGTCACCCAAACGGATTTTTGTGACTGGTGCGAGTGGCTGTGTAGGTCACTACCTGGTCGAAACCCTAATTCACGAAACAGACCACGACTTATTTCTACTGGTCAGAAATCCAGGCAAGCTAAAAGTTGACTGTACCGTTCGTCCAGGTGTCACCATATTGCATGGCAATATGGAAGACATTGAGCAATTTAGTGATTTGCTGAAGACGATCGATTGTGCCATCTTGGCAGCGGCGGCTTGGGGCGGGCCGCAGGAAGTGTTTGACATTAACGTGGTGAAGACTCTAAGGCTGTTGAACCTGCTGAATCCGGATGTGTGTAAGCAGGTGATTTATTTCTCAACGGCTAGTATCCTCGATCGCAACAACCAGCCTTTAAAGGAAGCCGGGGAAATAGGTACCGATTATGTGCGATCGAAGTACGTTTGCCATCGCCAGATCCCAAAGTTAGCAATCTCACCCAATGTCATCACGTTGTTCCCAACCCTACTGTTAGGGGGCGACTCGCACAAGCCCTGGTCCCATGTCTCTGAAGGAATTTCCAAGGAATTTAAATGGTTGAACTTGCTGCGATTTTTCAGCATTGATGCGACCTTTCACTACATCCACTCTAAAGACGTTGCGCAAGTGGTTCGTTATCTGGTGGATCATTCCTTGCCAGAGGAGGCATCGCGGGAAATTGTATTAGGAAATACGGCAATCACGGCTAATCAGGCAATCGAAGAAGCCTGTGCCTACTTAAACAAGCGCATCTATTTTCGTATTCCCCTGACCCAAAATCTGATTGACTTTATTTTTCGGTTGCTGCGGATCAAGGTAGAAGCCTGGGATCGCTTTGCGATGAAATACCGTCATTTTGTACATCAAACCCCGGTTACACCCTCCAGCTATGAAATGCCTACCTACTGCTCATCGATCGCTGATGTTTTGAAGTTAAGTGGTGTGCCGCCTAAACGCCGCTGACTCGGTAGGCATGAAGTCGCAATCAAACTTTAAGGTCAATTCCAAAGATCTGTGGTTTAACGGAGAGACAATCACGCGTTCTTGATGTCAGCCACAAAGGTTCAGTTGTGAAAACCCAGCCCAACACCAGCCAATTAGTTACATTCTTGCAAGAAGAGTTGGACATTTCGGCGAATTCGATCGCCTTTGCGTTGCGGCATAGTCAGCAAAATCCTGGGCCGTTGCCGATGATTCTCTGGCAGTATGGGTTTGTCTCCATTGAGCAACTAGAGCAGATTTTTGATTGGTTGGAACGGTAGAAAATGGCAAATGGGAGAAGGCGAGAGCCGGGAGCAGCCCCATTCTCATGATTAACGTTGAAGCCTATGCATGATAGGCTGCCGGTCTCTCTTCTAGCGTTTACCTAAGCCAGTTATTGCCCAAACTCTAGCCGTGCTTGCTCCACCAGATCAGCCGTAACGGTATCGAGTTCGGCTTCTCGAGCCAGATGTTCAATGCGCTCCCTAGCCTGGGTTCTTACAAAGAATGGAATATTTTTTAGCTTTGCCCTAGCTTCGGGTGTCCACTTCAACTCACCTAAATCAGAATTGTCCATCGTAACGTTCTAAAGTTGTTCGCGTAAACAGTTGCCTGTGAGTAGTTTCAGTGCAACGGGGTACTCGTTCCTTTAAAATATGTGAAGTTACCAGGAAGGAAAGAATGCGAGTTGCGATCGTTGGTGCAGGATTAGCAGGTTTAGCGGCAGCGGTGGAATTGGTTGACGCCGGACACGCCGTGGAAATGTTTGAAGCGCGATCGTTTGTGGGCGGCAAAGTGGGAAGCTGGGTCGATGCAGACGGCAACCATATTGAGATGGGGCTGCATGTCTTTTTTAACAACTACGCCAACCTGTTCGCGCTGATGAAACGGGTGGGAGCCTACGAAGACTTACTCCCCAAAGAACACGTTCACACGTTTATCAATCGCGGTGGGCAAATTGGCACCTTAGATTTTCGCTTTTTTCTGGGTGCGCCATTTCATGGCTTAAAAGCCTTCTTCACCACGGGCCAACTCACATTACAAGACAAACTTCAAAATGCGATCGCTCTGGGTACCAGTCCAGTTGTGCCAGGTTTAGTCAGCTATGCGGCAGCAATGAAATGGATTCGCGCCCTGGATAAGATCAGTTTTGCCGATTGGTTCCGTCGTCACGGTGGTTCTCAGCATAGCCTGAAGCGCCTGTGGGATCCGATCGCCCTGGCTTTAGGCTTTATTGACACCGAGAATATTTCGGCTCGGTGTATGCTCACTATTTTCATGATGTTTGCCGCCAAGACCGAAGCCTCTCGCCTGAACATGCTGGCAGGCTCTCCAGCGGAATATCTGCACGCACCGATCGTCAACTACCTGGAAGCCAAAGGCACCAAAATTCACACGCGTCGCCAAACCCGCCGCATTTTGTTTGCGGATCAAAACGGTGAAACGAAAGTAACTGGGCTGGCGATCGCCAATGGGGACAACGAAGAGATCATCACTGCTGATGCTTATCTCGCCGCTTGTGACGTTCCGGGGATTCAACGGTTGTTGCCACCAGAATGGCGATCGATGCCTCTATTTGACAACATCTACAAACTCGAAGCCGTTCCTGTCGTCACCGTGCAACTCCGATTTGATGGCTGGGTCACGGAAATGCAAGATGAAACAAAACGGCAACAACTGAACCACGCCGCTGGACTGGATAATCTGCTTTATAGTGCCGATGCTGATTTTTCCTGCTTTGCCGACCTGGCTCTCACCAGTCCCAAAGACTACTATCACGAAGGGCAGGGTTCTTTGATGCAGGTTGTCCTCACTCCGGGCGATCCCTTCATCAAAATGAGCAATGAAGAAATTGTTCAGCATGCCCTCAAGCAAATTCACGATTTGTTCCCCTCCTCCCGCAAGCTCACCCTCATCTGGTCGAGCGTCGTCAAACTGGCCCAATCCCTTTACCGCGAAGAACCGGGTAAAGATCCCTATCGCCCCACGCAAAAAACCCCTGTTTCTAACTTTTTCCTGGCCGGCAGCTACACAGCCCAGGATTACATCGACAGCATGGAAGGAGCCACCATTTCGGGAATGCAAGCTGCCCAAGCAATTTTGGAGCCAACGGGGTATAAGGTGAAAGGAGAAGGACTTTTTCGCTATTGAAACAGTATCGACACCATGACCTCCTACTTTCTCGTCCCTAGCCCCTGATTCCCATGTCCAACTGGCTCGAACACACGGTTCAAATTGAGATTGATGCCCCGATCGACTTGGTGTGGGGGCTGTGGTCTGACTTGGAACAAATGCCGAATTGGATGAAATGGATTGATTCGGTGAAAATTCAGGAGCATGACCCGAAGTTGTCACGCTGGAAGCTAGCAACTGGAGGCTTGGAGTTCAGCTGGCTCTCGCGAGAAGTGAAGGTGGTGCCGCAGCAAATTTTGCAATGGGAATCGGTGGATGGGTTGCCGAACCGGGGCGCAATTCGGTTTTACGATCGGGGCGAAGAAGGCAGCATCGTCAAAATGTCTGTCGCCTACTCTGTCCCCGGTTTTCTATTCCAACTGATGGACAATCTCTTCATCGGGCGCGTTGTGGAATCAACCCTCTACGCCGATTTGGAGCGATTTCGCGAGTATGCCATGAAAGCCAAAGTAAACCATTTAGAATAATCTTTCAGATAAGACCGATCAAATGCTTGCCATATGGCTTGATTCTTGTAGAAGGTATAGCTCAATCATTTTCAGGATGTACCGCCAGTCAACTGTAGATTGATCAAAGGTGTAACTATCAGTAAATTTCAATCCGCTCTTGACAGATAAAGACTCTCCATCGAATGAACTCCTTAAACGAGAACACGCCAAGTATCCTACGCTTGCAAAAGCCCGTGATGTATTTAATCATGACCTCTTCAGAAAGTTACGCGATGGTATTGCTCATTGGTCCTTCTTACGGAAGGAGAAAGGCGAAGGTTCACAACTTGTTATATATGATTGGGAATCCGGCAAACCAGACGTTACGATTACGTTATTGGAAGCAGAAGCATTTCATCTCGTTGCCTTCTCTGTAATCGAGGCACTTGATAAAAGAGTATTTTCTCGTTTAAACCCGAACGCCAGGTATTAGTCTATGGAGATAAAATGGTTACAACTCTTAATAAACCATCTGCGTTGATTCATGAAATTCGGATTGAGAAGGTCGGCAATTGGGACTTATTCAAATTCAGCGAGTCACTTCAACAGCGAATGGAAAACCTTTTAGACAAAAAGAAGGCTGATGAACTCACTCCTGATGAAATTGCTGAATTGGATGCGATCGTAGAGTTAGATCGCATATTTACCCATATCAACGCCATGCTTGCTGCTCAAAATGTCAATCAATGCTGAACTCAAGCAAACGATTCGAGAGCGTGCTAACTATATTTGCGAGTATTGTCATTCTCCAGAACGGTTAAGTGCAAATCGATTTACGGTTGATCACGTTATTCCAAGATCTTTGGGTGGTTCTGACGAACTGGACGATCTTGCATTGGCTTGTCGTCGTTGCAATGAAAGGCGCTATAACTTTGTGGCTAGTATTGATCCAGAGACGAAGGACATTGTTCCTATTTTTAATCCTCGTAAGCAAAAGTGGGCAGAGCATTTTATTTGGTTAGACAAAGGTGTTGTGATAGAAGGAATCACACCTATTGGTCGTGCAACCTGCCTGCGTCTTGATTTGAATGATACCCGTTATCCAGAGAAAGATTCTATTCGAGAAACAAGACGACTCTGGATACAAACTAAATTGCACCCTCCAGCAGATGATCTACATCAAGTTTGAATTCAGATGTATACCTCTTACTGAGCACTCTGTAAAGCTATTTTCTATCCAAAGGCATAGCTTAAAAGAATGCGATCGCAGGCAGGGGATCAAGTTTCTATTTCTAGAATGAAGGAGCGATTGATTGAACAGGATGTGGATATGGTGATCGCTGTTCTCAATTTGCGAATTTAAATTTGTTGAGGGAAATAACTATGACGGCTACGTTAACTGCTCCCACCTCAATCGCCGCTCAACTGGGTGAAGAAGCAGAAGATTTGCTCACCTATCAGGCGAAAGTCTCCAAGGATTTGCTCCATCTCCCTGGCCCCGATTTTGTTGATCGCATTTTTGCTCACAGCGATCGCAATCCGCAGGTGTTGCGCAACCTCCAGCAGCTTTACTCGACAGGCCGCCTGGCCAACACTGGTTATTTGTCCATCTTGCCGGTTGATCAAGGCATTGAACACTCGGCGGCGGCCTCCTTTGCTCCTAATCCAATTTATTTTGATGGCGAGAATATTATTAAGTTGGCGATCGAAGCTGAATGTAACGCAGTAGCAACAACTTTGGGCGTGTTGGGGAGTGTTTCGCGCAAATATGCCCACAAAATCCCCTTTATCGTCAAAATTAATCACAACGAATTACTGACGTTCCCCAACCAGTTTGACCAAATCTTATTTGCCTCAGTTGAGCAAGCCTGGAATTTGGGAGCAGCAGCGATCGGGGCCACCATCTACTTTGGTTCACCCGAATCCACGCGACAGATTCAGGAAATTCGACAAGCCTTTGCCCGTGCCCATGAGTTAGGTATGGCAACGATTCTCTGGTGTTATCTGCGCAACCCCGCCTTCAAGCAAGACCAGGACTATCACGTTGCCGCTGATTTGACTGGACAAGCCAACCATCTCGGCGTGACGATCGAAGCTGACATCATCAAACAAAAGCTGCCCGAAAATAACAACGGCTATGGAGCAGTAGCCAAAACAACTGGGAAAACCTATGGCAAAACCGATAAGCGCGTGTACTCTGATCTGACTTCAGACCACCCGATCGACTTAACCCGTTATCAGGTGCTTAACTGTTACGCTGGCCGGGCTGGTTTGATTAACTCCGGTGGGGCATCGGGCAAAAATGATTTTGCCGAAGTGGTGCGAACTGCTGTGATCAACAAACGCGCTGGCGGCAGCGGCTTAATCTCAGGTCGCAAAGCATTTCAGCGACCCTTTGAAGAAGGCGTGAAATTGTTCCGTGCCATTCAGGATGTGTATTTGTCTGCGGAAGTCACGATCGCTTAACCAATCGGTTCAGAGATGGCTTTCTTGGGAAAGCGACTCAGATTGGTTAGCTCCGATTGGCAGAAATCCGATTTCTCTTGAACTAAGACTCCGGATGCACTAACACTCCATTCAAGAAAATATCGGCTAAGCCTTCTGCCATTTGCTGCATTTCTGCTGCTGCCGCTCCTGGAGCCATGATTGTACTCTGGCTAAATCCGGCGATCGCAAACATGCCTAAAAAGACGCGCGCCACCATTTTTGCGTCCATTTGGCGATAAACACCTTGATCCATCGCCGTCTGGAAAAAGGCTTCTGCCACAGTCGTCATCTTGGCGATCACCTCAGACTGAATATGTTCTTGTAAATCGGGGTGAAATTGCGCCTCCATGAAGCAAACTCGCAACATATCAGCATTCTCATGCAAGTGCAGCATGCGCCGCCGCATCACTTGAGCAACGGCTTTATAGCTCCCCATGCCGCTTAACTCCGTGAGCAAATCAGTCAAAATTTCGACCCACCCTTGAGTTGCCACCTCAACTAAAATCGCTTTCTTGTTAGGAAAATGGCGAAATAACGTCCCCTCGGCTACATTGGCGGCTTCTGCCAGGTCGCGGGTTGTGGTGCCGTCATATCCTTGTCGTGCAAACAGCCGTAGCGCAGATTTGAGAATACGGGTACGGGTTTCAGATTCAGTCGGTGCTGGGGAAATTCGCATGAGACGAACAGATTTTCTTTGAGAAATAATTAAAATGTAACACCCTCATCATACGCGCAGTTCTCGAAAGTGGCTTACCCTTTCTTCTCTAGAAGAGAACGTTTACATATCTAAATCGTGATTGTGATACGCTTGACATCTCATCAGACCCACAAATCAGTAGATTAATAGGAATAAATCTCGGTCTTTTTTCTATTGGTATCTGGGTCGGTTTTGGTAGGAATATTGCGTCGATTTCTATGCTTTCGATTTTATCGTGCCTGCGCCAACCCTTTTTTTGTAGCATTGATTACCAAATATTTTTTATCCAAAAAAGCGCCCAACTTCGATGAAGATTTAGATAAATTCCGTAGTTTTGCGCAGTAAAACCATTCATCTCTAGGGCAAGATTAGCTAGGTTGATGACTTCGGTTATATCTACCCTTGAGTACGTTATTTTCTCCCTTTTTCCTGAATCCATCACCCTCCGGTTGTTATTAGACTGTAGAAGCTGACCAAACAATTTGATTTCGATTTTGAGAAACCTAATTGAACTGGTATGGCAACTAAAGGGTTATTAGGGTTATTTCACGCCCAATGTTAGTGAGGAAACACACAATGGAAAGCACTCACTCCACTACACAGCCACCGCAAGGAACAAACATCGTTTGGGTTACATCAGAAGTTTCGATGTCCTCTTCACCGAAACCCAAATTTGTAGCTAAAAAAACATTTCATCCCTTCAAGCCAATTCGTCAATGGTTGAATGAACTGGACGTTTGCGATCGCAAAATGGCACAAACGCTTGCATCGGTGATCCCAGCTCAATGTCCGTTTGAACGAACTGTTAAACTATTTGGCCGAACTATTCTCTACATTCCGCCCCTCTGCAAGCTTAATCCTTTTTATGATGAGTTAGTTGGGATCCGCTTTCGAGCGCTCTGCTACCTGGCAGATGAATGTGGTGAAGATATTTCATCCTATTGTTAGGCGTTTCGACCCTGGCGATCGTATCTGCATGACAAGGGCTGAGCATTGAGGATCAGGCGCTAAGTCAGAACAATGACCCCAGCCCTGATTCCTGGCCTTAGCCCTAAATTTTTGACCTAGCTCTAAATGTAGTTTAGATAACAAACTTGAACTTTGGTTTCAGCCGCTTGTGCCCTCTGGTGAGTTTGATATTCTGTTAATTGAAGCTATCTAGCTTCCCTGGCAGATTAAACAGCCAAGTTCACACGATAGTTAAAGAGGTAAAAGCGCTGTTTTACTTAACATCTGTCTCGTTCCAGTCCAACGGCATCCGAAACGAAATTTGACATTTCCTCAATTGACTGTAAGGGAGCAAGGAAACTGATTGGTTGGGTGAAACCTTAACGATTTAATCAGTTCATCTCCATATACAACGAGCATACGAGAGGAAATCACTCAGAGAGTAGAACTTGGATGCCGTTTCAACTTTTAAAGCTTTATTCCACGTGTAAAGGCAGAAGTAGGCAGTTGGGGGTAGCAGGGGAAACCTGACGATCGCCTGTGCAGCTATTATGGTACATTAGTATTATTGAAGCCTGGGTTCCAAACCTTCAAGGTTGGGTTGAATTTAGTTCGGCTAGGTTCAACAAATGTTGCAGTTAGCGTTGCTGATGTGCTGTTTGAGTCGGAATGCTGTATAAGCTTTAAGTCGTGTTAAGGGGCGAGCGTGGGATGGCAATTATTGCGCTGAGAGCCTGGTATCTCGAAAAGTACGAACCAATTCAAGAGTTAGAGAAGCGGCCTCATGATTTACGCCTTAGCCGCAACAGTTTGTTGAAGTCGGGGCTGCGGGCTGATTTTTTGGACGACAGTGAAGAGGTGCGGGAGTCTGCCTGGTTTCAGCGGTATTTGGAAGGGCAACTGACTGAGTTTTATATTGAGGGAAGTGGCGGGTACGCGATCGCTAATATTGATTTGCGAAGCCATGAAATCTACTTCATTAAACAAGATGTGATGACTCATCTGGAACCAGTTATTTTCCTGTGTTATCAGACGGAGTTTCCCGAGTCGAGTGATTACTTGCGGGATGAGTTGCAGACGATTCTTGACCGATTCAACCCCAAATCGCGATTGCCAATTACGTTGAAGGAATCCCATCGCTTAACGGATGGCCCAACTCGCCTGGATAGTTCGTTGATGCGATCGATTCGTCAATCACTGCTTTTTATTGCCGATACAACAGCGATCGCTCCGTCTCCACGCGGCGACGAGCAAATTCTGCCCAGCCCAACGGTGTGTGTGGAAGTCGGATATGCCCTGCAATGCAAGCGATCGGAGCAAATTCTGTTAGCCCAAATGGAGCGCCCTGACTTGCCTGGGCAATTTCCCTTTGATGTCCCCAACCAAAATCGCCTGCCCTTCAAAGATAAAGGCCAACTGCGTAAAACATTACCAGCACTCCTGCAAACCCATCTCCAGCGATTCAGTCTGTTTGTTTAGGCGGTCTTGCCTTCCCCCCGCGATCGCTATTCCCTTGCTAATTTAATGACGCCTATCTACTTAGAAGGGGTTTCTAAGTCAGTTGAAAATTTATAGCTTTGGTCAGAACACTTAGGACATGGAGAAAGCTGAAGAGCCAATGCTGGGTAGGCGTTCTGACTCGCTTTCGCCACGTTACACATGACTACAGCTATGGTTGCGCAAATCAATATTTTAATTATTGTAAATCGCTCCAGAATCAAGAGTTTTCAGGCATGAACTCTTGTTAAATAGTTTGATTGCGATCGCTGCCTTTAAGATTCTCAACACCTCCCTCAAGATTGCATACGTTAGACTGAATGAAATAGTGTGTTCAGAAACTTAAATTGAATTGCTTGAAGCCCTTACAGTCAGAACATTTGAACGAGAGATATTGGAACAGCAGTAGAGTTAGTTCAACAAATGGCAATGCCTTGAATGCTGCTGGTTGAGCGTACACCATTATCCTTAATTCAACCGGTCACTGTTTGGTTCGAGGGGCAGTTATCACTTAAAGACAGCTGCAATAAGCAAATACAGCAACCATTGAATTTGGCTTCAAAGCATTGTTCTTCGTCCCCAGAAAGGTATCGAAGAAACTGTTTAATTGCGCTTCGATCGCCTCAAGATCACATTAATTCATTTCTAAGTTCAATCCGCTCAATTCACATTATTCATGCCATGTATACCATTCCTCAAGCTGATTTTCCTCCCTTAAATCAATCCAATAAAGAACATACCTTTGTTTTGTGGTTTGAGCAGGTAGGAATTGCCGATGTGCCCTTAGTGGGAGGTAAAAATGCTTCTCTGGGTGAAATGATTCAACAACTCGCACCTCAAGGGGTAAATGTTCCACTGGGGTTTGCGACCACGGCCTACGCCTTTCGCTACTTCATGGAACAAGCGGGGCTAGAAGCGCGGTTGCGGAGGTTGTTAAGGGATCTGGATGTGAATGATGTCAATAATTTGCGGGAGCGCGGTAGACAGGCCCGACGGCTGATTTTAGATACGCCTTTTCCAGTGGAGTTGGAGAACGCCATTGTTGCGGCGTATGTGCAACTGTCGGAACGGTATGGGGTTCAAGTCGAAGTGTGTGATGCCCTAGCAGGCCACGATCGCGACGATTGTCTCAGCCGATACAGTGGGGTGGATGTGGCGGTGCGATCGAGTGCCACTGCGGAAGATTTACCAGATGCCAGTTTTGCCGGACAACAGGACACTTACCTAAATATCCACGGGATTAGTGGCGTATTAGAAGCCTGCCATCGTTGTTTCGCCTCCCTGTTCACCGATCGCGCTATCTCTTACCGCACCATCAAACACTTTGACCATTTGGAAGTGGCACTGTCCGTGGGCGTGCAAAAGATGGTGCGCTCTGATTTGGCTACTTCAGGCGTGATGTTCTCGATCGACACCGAAACGGGTTTTCAAAATGCAGCCTTGATCACTGCTGCTTATGGTTTAGGGGAAAATGTCGTGCAGGGGGTCGTAAATCCGGACGAATATATTGTGTTCAAGCCAACTCTCCAACAAGGCTTTCGTCCCATTCTCGAAAAGCGGTTGGGGAGCAAAGACATCAAGATGATCTACGACGTTGGGAGTAGTCGGGCCACGACGAATGTTCCTGTTTCTAAAGCGGATCAATCCCGCTATGCCTTGAACGATGACGAAATTCTGCAACTGGCGCGGTGGGCGTGCATTATCGAAGCGCATTATTCAACGGTGCAGGGGAGTCTTAGCCCGATGGACATTGAATGGGCCAAGGATGGGATGACTGGAGATTTGTTCATTGTGCAGGCGCGTCCAGAGACGGTGCATTCGCAAAAAGCGAGCAACGTTTTACGGACTTACCATTTGCGATCGCAGCCTCTGCCTGCTCCCCTCCTAGTTGGTCGCGCTGTAGGTGAAATGATTGGGCAGGGCAAAGTTCGCATCATTACTGATATTCACAAGCTGGATGAGTTCCGCGCAGGGGAAGTGTTGGTCACGACTCGCACTGATCCTGATTGGGAACCCATCATGAAAAAAGCTAGTGCGGTCATCACTAACCAGGGCGGACGCACTTGCCATGCTGCCATTATTGCCCGTGAGTTGGGCCTTCCGGCGATCGTCGGCTGCGATCAAGCAACGGAGGTGTTGCACGATGGGCAGGAATTGACAGTATCGTGTGCGGAAGGGGAAGAGGGGCGCGTCTATCCAGGCTTACTGCCCTTTGAAATCGAAGAGCTTCAGTTAGATACGTTGCCTCACACTCAAACAAAAGTCTTGATGAATGTTGGCAATCCGCAAGAAGCATTTCGACTGGCCGCTATTCCAAATGATGGCGTAGGGTTAGCCCGGACTGAATTTATCATTGCGAATCACATCAAGGTTCATCCTCTAGCTTTACTCAACTTCAACACACTGAAAGACAAAGCCGCGAAGTGGGAAATTAGTCAACTAACGACTCAATCTGAATCCATGCCAGACTATTTTGTCGATCGTCTGGCCGCGGGCATTGGCATGCTGGCAGCCGCATTCTATCCCAAACCTGTGATTGTGCGCATGTCTGATCTGAAGAGCAACGAATATGCCAATCTGATTGGGGGGCGTGAGTTTGAACCAGTGGAAGAAAATCCCATGATTGGCTGGCGGGGTGCTTCTCGCTATTATGACCCTGCCTATCAAGCGGCCTTTGGGCTAGAGTGTCAGGCATTTAAGCGCGTGCGAGCAGACATGGGCCTTACGAATGTCATCCCGATGATTCCGTTTTGCCGCACTCCGGCTGAAGGGCGTAAAGTGGTAGACCTGATGGCGCAGTATGGGTTAGTGCGCGGTGAAAATGGTTTACAGGTCTATGTGATGTGTGAGTTACCCAGTAATGTGGAGTTGGCCGATCGCTTCAGTGAAATTTTTGATGGCTTTTCCATTGGCTCCAATGACCTGACCCAGCTCACACTGGGCATCGATCGCGACTCGGCGTTAGTCTCTCATCTGTTTGATGAACGGGATGAAGCGGTGAAACGCAAGTTGCAACGAGTGATTGCCACAGCGAAACAATTTCAGCGCAAGATTGGCATCTGCGGGCAGGCTCCCAGCGATTACCCGGAATTTGCACAATTTTTGGTGGAACAGGGGATTGATTCCATTAGCCTGAATCCAGATTCTGTGTTGAAAACCCGACTGGCGATCGCAAAAACAGAAGCCATGCTTGCATAAACCGTTGAGGTCAATCCTGGCTCCCACATTCCGCACTTTCAACTGGCCCAAAAGGATTCCCCCCTCAACACAGCAAGTAGTACTGACGGCAAGCAGCACCCAGGAACTGGAGAATCCGGCAACGATCGTCCGTTAGATTCACGATCTTGCTAGAGAGCGCATCGAGCACTCATCCTAAGCTGCCAATGTATAGCTGTGGTCAGAACACTTAGGACATATCAAAATTAAAGCGCTACTCTCCATGCGACCAAAATAAGGCAACGAGTACCAACAAAAATAATTGGGTAGAAGGCACAATTCTCATTGTTCTCATCCTCCAAAGCGTAGCGTGTGCTCTCCTCTCCTATCTGAGGTTGTATCGATCTGAACCATGTATCTAATGTTTCTTCCTCCTCCTCTTCCAAACGAAACGCTCTTTGCATACGAAGTGCAAAATCTAGTGCATCCATTGTTTGAAAGGTCTTTTGCACATCCGCTTCAGTCCACCATTCGGGTAAGGAATAGTAAGGATAATTATTTGGATAGAGTTCCTGACAAAGTTGAACTAAGTCATCGATCGCGCTGCGTTCTCTACCTCTTCTACTCCTGTAATTTCCCCGCCAGGGAAAAGCGTAAAGTCTTCGGAAATTGCAAAGACACGAACATCAACTAACCCATAATTCTCAAATCTTCGATGCTCTAATAGTTCATCTAAATAAGCCCGCATCGACTCATCAAAACCAAAGTTTTGAATAATGTATGTCTTACCAATCTGAACTGCTTCATGCTCGTATGATCTAGCAGCTTCACCGTACTGACGAATTAAATCCTCTAGTTCTTCAGCCTGCATAAATAAAAGAAGTAAGTGCTTCGATCAAGTCTTCTCAAATACTCCAGATGCATAACGGCTAAGTTGAGCGGTGGCTAGTATCTTTTGCATCCTCACCAAGATCTCTCACCCGTTCGCTCCAACGTGTTGTTAGACCGCGCTTTCGTGACAAACTCACAACTTCTCTTCCGCTTTCCGCCTGCTGCTTTTGTAAATCAGCAAAGATGGCTTTCAAGTCATGATTGAATGACCGGAAATACTCTTCACGAATTCTGTGAATCTCTTCTACAATCGCATCTTGATACATAATCAATCTCCGAGAAGTTCATAGGGGGTACAAAGAATCGGTAACTGGTATCTCAAATCAAAACTAATCTCTGCCAGTTTTCTTTGAATTTGAGCGTTGGCAATGTGCTTACAGTTCCATGTGAGTAGGTAATCCATGCCGTGAACAGTTGCGACTGCAATATGAACAGCATCAACATCAGCTTTCGTGGGAAGGCTACTGCGCTCCAAAAATTGCTCTGCTAAATCAAGTACAGATTGGTTCAAATCGAGTAGCGCGAGGTTGCGAATGATTTCGAGCCGTCGAGATGCGATTAGCGAAAGAAGGATCGCAACGACAGTTGGCAGCACAATTCAAAGTGAGTTTATCGTTCATCCGAGACCTGCTGTAATAGACTGAATCTTTCTGCCTAAGATCCCATATTGGGTGGATAAACGGAAAGTTTTGGGATAAAAGTGGCTCTGAAATATTTAGAGCGGCATTGTTTCGATAATATCCCGCTCAGGGTAAATAACCCGCAATTTCCCTATTTCTGCCGAAGGAAGGTGCTTACGATAGTAATTATTTTACTAATAAAAAAACTTAATGCTTGTCTACGATCGCCTCTACATTCGTTTCCCGCAGCAGATCTGCTACAACCTGTTTCGCTTCTTGATCATCCCCGGTGTAGAAAACGGATGCCGTCTGATCCCCAAATTGTTGCGAGGGAGCATTTAACACCTCGGCAAACAGGGGCAACGCCTCAACAACACGAGCACCGGGCGCGAGTTGAGCAATCTCCTCGGCGGCTGAGGTCGTTGTTCCCACTGCTAAACCACTCATATCAGGTAATAAGGCGTTGACGCAGCTAAACAGAATCTTGCCGTCTAGTGATCCTGCCGCTTTAAGAGCATCGCCGATCGCCGTATAGGGTACAGCTAGCAAGACAACATCCCTAAACTGCACAGATCAACGGTGTGAGAGTTAAAGCCACCCATACCTAATGATTGATTTGACGCAGTAGCGCTCCTAGCTGAGATGCTGGTAATACTTGTCGCCACTCGCGAATGATGACTTGTTTAAATAGTCCGGCTTGGTTGTAAGGTTCTGCCTGGATAAAAGCTTGGGCTGATTCCAGATCAGGAACCTTGAGAATAATCAACATCATTTCCGGCTGACCCTTTAGGTCAAGGGTCGGACCGCCACAAAAAATGCGGTCTTTATTGGCTTCCATGTATTGCAGATGATGGGGTCTTAAAGCAAGCCGCTTTTCATCGCTGTTTTCTGCCAGAATGCATTGCAAGGCAACGTGCATATTTATGCTCCAAACCCAAATCCTTCGATACCGATTTCCAGGCGCACGATTTTGGCTGGCTCAACGCCTGTTGCTGGCGGTAATGACATGCCGCCATTGGTCGTGACGTAAACTGATGTCCGATCGCCCAAAGTGCGACCAAATGCCAGTGCTGTATTGCCAGTCATGCCCTGTGCTGCTTTAGCAACGGTAGTAATTTGACCATCCGGTGTAATTCGTACAACACTGTTGTAAACATGAGTCGCAGCATAGAGATTACCCTGGTCATCAAAGGCAAAATCATCCAGGTTGACATTGGTGAGGAATAGCTCAGGGATACCTGCGGTCAAGTCTTGATGCAATGGAATGCGAATGAGTTGTTGACGCTGCGTGTTAGACACATAGACTGTGTTGCCATAAATCTTTAAGCCGTTGGCTGCTGGGAAGGGAGGAAATTCTGCCGCTGATCGCGATAGCCGTTCATGCTGCAACCACAGATGAGCCGTTTTCTCAATGATGTTGACTGCCCAGATCACCCCTTTGAATGAATCGGCAATTAAATAACGATTACTGGTTAAGTAGGTCATCCCATTCAAAAAAATTGCGTCAGGCAGCGTGACCAATGGCTCCGCATTGCCATTTCGATCAATTTGAAAAACGGCTGGTGTTTTATCGTTCGTTACTCCAGCAACAAGCAGATTTCCCTGCTGATCAAACTCAATTCCAGTTGCGTCACCACCGATTTTGGCAAATTCTCTGAATTCACCGGTTACTGCCACACGATAGACCTTACCTTCTTCAAAGCTAGTAACAAAGATCTCTCCATTGCGATCGATCGCGATGTTTTCTAGAAACGTGTTGATTGGAAATTCAGCAATCGTCTGAGCGGGGATGATTTCTTCGGGTGTATCGGTGAAGATAGGTGGAAGCCAATGATTGAGCGCAGCAACCAGTGTGCGGGCAATGCTGCTGCTAGAATTTGGGTTTTGTCCCGTAATCAAGTTCCCATCGTGTTCAACGTGATCTGCCTTGTTTTTTCCTGGAATAAACTCTGCGCCCAGTTCACGTAGGCGATGTTCCAAAATAAAGGGAACTTCCTGATCAAGTTTGGCTGCAACTTCTTCGGAGTAGGTGTAGGAGGTGAGGACTTTCCCTTTAACCAGCGGTGTGCCATCAGCCAGCGTCGCGTTCACCAGTCCAGCAGGACCATGACACACGGCAGCGATAATCTTTCCGGCAGCGTGAAATTCCTGCAGCAAGCGCTGCAAATCCGGATTTTCAGGCAGGTCGAACATCGGACCATGACCACCGGGTATAAAAATCGCGTCAAAGTCCTCTGATCGCATCTCTGCCAGTTTGCCTGTGTTCTTCGCCGCCTCGATCGCGGTGTGCCACCTTTGTTCCAGCTCAGGTGTGGGGGCACTGCGGGGATCAATGGGCATCTCTCCGCCCTTCGGACTCGCGATCGCTAGCTCAACGCCATGCTTCATCAACTCAATGTAAGGCACAGCGAATTCTTCTAGCCAGACCCCTGTTGGGTGAGGGTTCGCCCCCTCAAAGCGATCGTGGCTTGTCGTGACTACTAAGACCTTAGGCATATTCCCCGCCATAAACACACTGACGTTACTAATAGCAACGATTCAGCCTGCGTTGGCAGCCTAAAAGAAAGAATCCAGATTAATCATGGATGTTTGCTCACTTTATTGGAATCCTGTCTTCCCATTTAAGATCAAAGCTGCTTGCGATACCCACTGGGGGTTGTACCTGTGAACTTACGAAACTGAACGGTGAGTTGATTCTGATTAGAAAAGCCAACTTGTGGGGCAATTTCAGCAACTGAAAGCGGAGTCGTTCGCAGCAAATATTTGGCTCGTTCAATGCGCTGTTGGATCACGTATTGATACGGCGCTACACCAATGGACTGCTTAAATAAGCGAGAAAAATAGTATTGACTCATCTCTAATTCATTGGCGATCGCACTAATCGTTAGATCTTCTCGCAGATTTTCATTGATGTATTCAATTACTTGTTGTAATTTACGCTGTGGTAGTCCGCCGCCATCTTCGCGCAATGATGGTTGCCAGTCTGAGTAATGCCTTAACAGATGAATCGAAAGGGCAATCGCCAACGAGTCTGCAAACAAGCGACTATGGGGTTGATTATTTTCCAATTCTGCAGTCAGCGATCGCCCGATTTGATCAATGAGCGGATCATGCATGGCAGCATGAGGAGTGAGTTGAACTCGATCTACTGTGACCGATTCGCGCGCGACTTGAACTAGGTGATCCGGATCAAGAAAGAGGAGCGAAAAATAACTTTCCTGATTCCAGTTTGTTTGGTGTGAGACAGTTGCTGGCACAATCACAATATTTCTACCGTCACCAAATTGCTCTGGTTGCTTGCGTCCGTCAAACCAGCGTTCTGATTGGATCGCTAGATTCGAGTCGTGAACTATAAGCATATGTCTAGTGTGAGCGTACTCCGGTGTTTCCCATGCAGGTTGCCAATGCTGTTGCACGTAAATATCATTCCAGCCCAAGTTTGCACTCGATCTCAGCACTGGACGCGGCAAAATCTGTAAAACCTCTTCTTCCTGGGTAAAGTCAATGGTTAAGGGTTGCGTCTTCGGCATGGAGTTTATGTGTAGTCAAGGTAACAACGGTAAAATCGCAAACTTAGAACGACAGAACTGTAGTGACTAACACATTGCAATTTTCTCATGTTGACTGGTTTGAGTTTAAATTACTCATCAATTAAACCTACCGAGCCGTCAAAATACCCATTCCATGATCTCCGAATATCTTGATTTTGGGTCTACACAGACAAGCCCCAAACTACCGCCATCCCCGTAACGCCAGCCAGCTAACGTTGCTGTTCAGCGGTTGCCGAGGTCTTTGCATCCCACCCAAGCGGCTTCAGTCAATCCGCTGCACCCGAATTGTTATGCGACTGGCAAGAACTAAGGCTTTTGCTTTTCTGTGTACTCCTTGCAGATATTTTGCACTCCAATTCTGGCTATGCTCACTCCCATCCATGCATACAACCACGCTTGTACTGGAATCGTTAAAACTCCCGAAAGTGATAAAGGTACTAAAACAGGCACCATTGCTTTAGCGATTTCAAAAGCATCACCTGTGAAAGTTCCGAGAGATGTGCAAAATATACGTTTTACATCAGGTTCAGATAAAACTTCCTTTGCTTTTTTCCGATTAGAATAAACTTGTTCAGCCATTGCCTTAGCAAGTTTCCTCTTTTGTTCTGCAAGTTGTTCATCTGAGACATTAGGCGGTAGAGGCACAAACAATCCAACTGTTCTTTCATTTAATTTTTTTACAAGAAGTTGCTCTGCTTCATCTATGCTTTGTTGCTTCTCTTCTATATTTACAGATTTATCAATTTCAATAACCTGTTCTTCTAATTCTTCAGGTGGATATTCCTCAATAATTAACCGTAAAACTTTGATTCTATTTTCAACATCTCTCTGAAAAGCTAACTGATCAAAATCTCGCACAGAATCTGCTTGCTTAAACAATCTCACTTCGGCAGGGGGCTGAGGGGGTATCCCTCCTAGAAAAGGGTTGAAATCAGATGAACTTGGCATATAGGTTCCTGTATCTTGCTTAAAAAGCTATCAACGCAAATTCTAGCCCTAAACATTCTCAAACCGCCTAAAATTCCATTTCAGCAATCAGCTTGGACTCCCTTACCTTATAGACACTGACAGATAAGCTTCAAGAACAGTCACAACAAACCATTGGAAGACGCATAACGACCCCGCTCACCGGACACAAATAACTTTTGCGTCTCACCGACCAGTTGAC